>Ga0100401_1001710_pt1 | contig 17736 bp, 17 predicted proteins | sample CryGeymeta201525_FD_80421 | JGI IMG/M metagenome (GOLD analysis project Ga0100401, IMG submission 80421) | Groundwater microbial communities from Crystal Geyser aquifers in Utah, USA - Crystal Geyser metaG 2015-25 | ecosystem: Environmental > Aquatic > Deep subsurface > Groundwater | place: USA... | reverse complement strand
TTGGCCGTCACCTCTTCGCCATGACTATCGTAAGCACCACGCTCGAGGATGTAGGCCTTCTTCGGTGGTGACATTTCGTCCATCACTGAAATCGCCGGAATCGAATCCATCACTCGATTCCACTCGGCACGCGCCGAAGTTAAGGAGTCGAGCGCTGCTTTGCTTTCGGCATGGTCGTTCTTGAGGAAATACTCTCGCAGCAACGCTCGATCTTCTTCCGTAAGCACTTCCTTCCCCAGAAGCTTGACGAGGCTTTCTCGGTCGAAGCTCTGCATGAATTCAATCGCGCTGAGCTCGCGACTCCAGAATCGGAATTCATCGATCAGCCCATTCCTCAAACCCGAATCACGGTAGCGCTCTCCGAGCACAACTCCGAGATTTTTGCCGTCGCCAACACCAATGAACGTATTGATCGTCCGCGTGAGACCCTCTCTAACAACTTCGACCTCCGTCGCTTGTCCATCGATGTAGATCTTAAGACCCGACGCCTTACTAGATCCATCGTAGCTGACACCGAGATGGACCCACTCCCCCGCCTTGAGCACCTGCTTCGCCTGCACGCGGATCGCATTTCCCGGCCAGAAATGCGCGAGCGAAAGCGTTGGCTTTCCATCAAGCAGGAGAAACTCATAGCCCATGCTCGCTGAGTCATCCGCACCCTTTCCGCGACTGAAAACATTTGCCCGGGCAACGATCTCCGATGGATTGATCCACACCGACGCCGACCACGCGTGCTCCCGCTCGTAGGCACCGACACCCTTCACCTCAAGCGCGTCATCGCCCGTCACCTTGATCGCTTTTCCGCGCGGCCCATCGACCAGCACATTGAGGATCTTGTTCGACGCCGGGCGATCCGGATTGGCCAGATTGGCAATGGTGCCGTTTTCATCCATTTCCTCGAAAGCCAGATAGGCTTCCAGTCCGTTCTGACTGGGAGCCTCCGGCCGGGCTTGCAACCACGCGTCAAATGCCGAGTCCGCCGATTCGAGGGCCTGCTGATACTGGCTACTGAGCTCCGCAAGCTTGCCCGCCTTAATTTTCAACTCCGCCCGCTGGGCATCGCTCGGCAGCGAAAGCGCCGGAGTCGGTATCGCATTCGTGAAGTAAGCGATCAGGCCCGCTTCATCGATATTCGCGAAGAACGAACTCATCGAATAATAATCCTTTGCGGTCAGCGGATCATATTTGTGATCGTGGCAGCGCGTGCAGTTCATTGTCAGGCCAAGAAAAGCGGTGCCTGCCGTTTCCACCCGGTCGCCGACATACTCGACCCGGAACTCCTCAAGAATACTTCCCCCTTCGATGTTGTGACCGTGGAGGCGGTTGAAAGCAGTGGCCAGGATCTGATCATCGGTCGCATTTGGAATGAGATCTCCGGCGATCTGCTCCTTCATGAACTGGCTGTAAGGCATGTTGTCCCGGAAGGCCCGCAGCACCCAGTCCCGCCATGGCCAAACGGTGCGCACGTGGTCGCGCTGATACCCATAGGAGTCCGAATAGCGCGCCACATCCAACCACTCGGCCGTCATGCGCTCGGCATAGGCATCCGAAGCAAGCAAACGATCCACTACCTTTTCGTAAGCCTGCGGACCGGCATCCGCCTCAAAGGCCGCCAACTCCTCAAGCGTCGGCGGCAGACCTGTTAGATCAAAACTCACGCGCCGCAGCAGCTTCGCTTTTGGAGACTCCTTCGCGGGCTCCATTGCGGCCTTCTCGATGCGATCCGCGACAAATCGATCAATTTCATTGCGCGCCCAGCCATCACCCGCTTGCGGCACCTCGATCTCGTCGGGGACCGGAATGAATGACCAATGCTTCTCGTATTTCGCTCCCTGAAGGATCCAGGCATCGAGCAAATCCTTCTCCTTGTCCGTCAGCGCCATCTTCGAACTCGGCGGCGGCATCCTTTCATCATCGTCGTCGGAGCGGATCAGATGGTGCAGCTCACTTTTATCAAGATCACCCGGAACCACGCCGAAGTAACCGCCGAGATCGGCCGTCGCATTCTCGAAGCGATCGAGCCTGAACTCGGAGTCCTGATTTTTCGCATCCGGTCCGTGGCACTTGAAACAACGGTCCGAAATGATCGGACGGATGTCGCGATTGAACGAGACCTCCTCGCCGAAAGCCGCCACGACGACCACCGGAAGTGCCAAGATGACTAGGAACGGGCGGAAATGCATCGCGATTAGATACGATGACCAGGATTCATCCTCTCAAGTTTTGGAACGCAAAAACATCATAGGGGCGGGATTTGCCGCTGTGGCCTCTTCAGACTGACAGTCAAAGACCAGCGCTCCCAAGCCCCATCACGGCCTCAACCATCCGCAGTGCCTCGGAGTTTGATTTCACCTCATGCACCCGGTGGATCAGCGCGCCGTTCTCACGCGTCCATGCCGTGAGAGCAACCGTCGGCCAGTCCCGATCTTCCATGGCATCGCTCTCCAAAAGCCGACCGATGAAACTTTTCCGCGAAAGCCCGATCAACAGCGGCCGGTCCGAAACCTGCAAGTCCTTCAGCCCGCGCAGCAGCGCCAGATTGTGCTCCAGTGTCTTTCCAAACCCAATCCCTGGATCAAAGCACAGCGCCTGCTCGTCAATCCCAGCAGCCGTCAACTCACGCAGCCGTTCTTCGAAAAAGCGCCGCACCTCGCCGACCACATCCTTGTAGTATGGCTTGGCCTGCATCGTCCGCGGATCGCCCTGCATGTGCATCACCACCACCCCGCATCTCTTTTCCGCACACACCCGCACCATCTCCGGATCACGCAGACCACTCACGTCATTCACAATGTCCGCCCCCGCCTCAAGCGCCGCCCGCGCGGTCTCCGGCTTCATCGTGTCGATCGAAATCAAGCCGCCCCACTCCGCCCGCAGCGCCCTGATCACCGGCAGCGTCCGCGACATTTCCTCACCCGCTCCCACATCCGCCGCACCCGGCCTCGTCGACTCTCCACCAACATCAATGATCTCCGCCCCCTCCTCAATCATGCGCCGCGCCCGCTGCAGCGCCGCGTCCGGCGCATCGTGACTCCCCCCATCGGAAAAGGAATCCGGCGTGACATTGAGAATGCCCATCACCATCGCCCGACGGCTCAAATCCAAGGTAGCTGCTTGCGTTTTCCAGAGCATCTAACGCCCGAAATGCCCCCTTGCCCCCCGCCTCGCCAAGCACTAATCTCCGCACCCATGAACTTGAAGCGCCTGACCCTGATCCTTGGACTCATCGTCTCCCCGCTCACCCACGCCCAAATTCCGGGCGTCGATATCGAAGGCCCCTTCGTCCGCGTGAAGCGCAATGAAGACGGCACCAAGACCGTTTTCGAGCGCGGCAACGACCGCAAAACCCTCACCAAGAAGACCTACAACGCCCAGAAAAACGTCACCATGACCACTGTCTACCGTCTTGATGCCCGCGGCAATCCTCTCAAGTGCGACATCTTCGACGGCGCCGGCAACCAACTCTACAAGACCGCCTTCGGCTACAGCAAACGCCCCGGACCGACCTTTGGGAAACTCGTCCAGGAACTGCTATTCGACACCCGCGTGAAGCGTTATTTCCCCGAACGCAACCCCGACGGCACCCGCCGCGAAAAACCCGTCCACATGTTCATCTACTCCTACAATGCCGACGGCTCCGCCAACCTTCCCGTCGGCATGACCCTGATCAAGGGCAAAACCGCCGACGAAGTCTTCGGAAAATCCCAAGCCCTCCCCGACCTTGAGAAATTCGAAAAGGTCGAACCCGCCAACCCCAACGCCCGACCGGTCGGACGGTAAAAGGGAGACATGCACCCCCAAACCCTGCTCTCCATCCTCGTCGGAGCCGCCGTCGCGGCGGGTGGCATCCTTCAAGGACTCCAGTGGAAAAACGCTGCAGCAACCGCAGCCGAAGACGATCTCCAAGGCCAGATCACCTCGCTAGAGAATGAACTCGGGATGCTCAAGCGCGAGAACGAAAGCCTGCGCTCGCTCGCCCAAGGTGGCGGCGAGATCAAGGTGCCCAACGAACTCATCGGCTTCATCGAAAAGGCTTTCGGCTTCGAATTCCGCAGCAGCCCGGTCGTCCACCAGATCGCAGGCGAAGAACTCCGCGACCGCGTCACCGCATCCATCGAAAGCCGCTTTCCGCCGAACAGCCTCGATCACCGCCAGAAGGCATGGGCGCTGATGGGCCTTCTCACCCCCGACGACCGCTTCGCCCCGCAGCTCTCCGCGATGCGCAGCCTCGGTGCCCGCTCGTGGTTCGATGACCAGACCGGCGAAGGCTGGGTGACCGATCGCTTCGATGCCAACAGCGTGCCCGACCAATCCGCGCTCATCCGTGTCCTCGGCCGCATCCTCATTCACCAGAACTACCCGCCACCTCCCGGCTATCCCGGCGACGACGCTTCCCACGCACGCGAAGCCCTCCATCACGGTGCCGCGATGGCCGTTGAAAACCGCTTCCTCGCCCGCCAAGCCGTCGGCATCGGCTTCACCGGCGTGCAGACCGACTCCGGCGCACGCGACCTGTTAGAAAGCCTGCCCGTCTTCGTCAAAGGCATCGCCACTTTCCCATCGCTCCTCGGCACCCCGCGCGCCGAGCGCCTCATGGACCAGGAAGAACTCCTTCAATACCTCCACAAGTCCCCCCAACTCACCTCGTGGTTTTTCCCTGAAAGCGAAGACCTCGAAATCGCCCCCATCGAGCTCCCGGAAAGCCCTCACGAACTCGTCGTCGACGAGTCCGCCGGCATGCTCGGAATCCAGCTCTGGCTGCAGACGCTCGACCCCGAACTCACCCAGCTCGCCCGCAGTTGGCGCGGCGACCGCTACCACCTCACCGCCAAAAACGACATCGCCTTTGATCTCGTCTGGGACATCCGCATGGAAAATGAAGCCAGCGCCAGCGAGCTTCTCGAGCTCGGCCTCGCCATGGCCGGCGCCCTCGCCATGGCCGAAACCGACCCCAAGCCCGGCGAAACCATCACCGGCCCAGATGGCCGCCAACTCAGCGTTTCCCAGCCAAGCCCGGACACCGTCCGCTTTTCGAACACCTCACCCGAGTAAAGCCACCCCGGAAGAATGACTCGACTCGACCCGCATCCTGTCGCATTGGTCCACCCATGACCGCACGACGCGTGATTTTCGACGGCCGAGTTCAAGGAGTTGGCTTCCGCTACACCTGCAAGGACCTCGCCAAGGGCTTCGACGTCGTCGGCACGGTGAGGAACCTCCCCGAAGGCACCGTGGAACTCGAGGTCATGGGCGAAACCGAAGAAGTTGAAGACTTCATCAAGGAAATCGCCGAAGAAAGCCCACTCGCCCACAACATCAAGGGCATGTACGTCACCAACATCTCGCCGCTCGACGGCGTGAAGGGCTTCTCAATTATCAGCTAGGACCTGCCCCGCCACCCAAGCGAGATACTTCTCCGCCCCCTGCCCGACCGGCAGCGCCAGCACTTCCGGCGTATCATACGGATGGAGTTCCAAAATCGACGCCTCCAGCGCCGGATAAGCCTCCGCCGTCGTCTTGATCACGCCTATCACCTCACCCGCCTCCTCGATCTTGCCCTCCCAGCGGTAAATCGACATCACCCCGGACAGCAGATTGATGCAGGCCGCCACTTGCCTTTCCACCAAGACCGCGCCAATCTGTCGCGCCTTCTCAACATCCGGGAACGTGCAAAGCACCACCATCACCTCACTTTTCATACCGAAGTCATACCTTCAAAATCAGAAATGAGAACCACGGAATACGCTGAATACATGGAAAACAAGTGACTTATGACGCGTTGATCAGCTTCTCCAGAACTCCCCCGAAACCGCTCCTCTGTTTTAAAACTTCCGTGTATTCGGTGTATTCCGTGGTTCCCCATCATCTAGCCCCATGAAATCCGGCTTCCTCGAAAAACTCCTCTCCCGCCTCGATCGCATTGATCCAGCCGAGGCCCAGCAGCTCCTTTCCCGCCTCATCCGGGAAAAAGGCTTCCTCGAACAGGTCTTCGAAGCCCTCCACGAAGGCGTCATCGTGCTCGATGAAAAAGGCCGCGTCACCTTCATCAACGCCGCCGCCCAGAAGTTCTTCGGCCTCAGCGACGAAATCCTCGGCGAGCTGCTCATGCCGCGGATCCCCGGTCTCGATTGGAAAACCATCGCCCGCCCCGGCAAAACCATCTCCCGCGACCTCGAAGTCTTCTACCCCGAAAACCGCTACCTCAATTTCTACCTCTCACCGATCGCTTCCGCCCTCGGCAACGAAGCCTTCGGCTGGGTGATGCTCGTCCGCGACCAGACCGCCACCCGCCGTGAAGCCGAAGACAGCCTCGAAAGCGAACGCCTCAACGCACTCACCCTACTCGCCGCCGGAGTCGCCCACGAAATCGGCAACCCGCTCAACTCGCTCGACATCCACCTGCAACTGATGGCGCGGAAGCTGAAAAAACTTCCACCCGGAGACCGCACCCCGCTCGAAGAAAACCTCGGCACCGCGCGCCGTGAAATCCAGCGACTCGACACCATCCTGCGCCAGTTCCTTCAAGCCATCCGTCCCACCACGCCACAGCGTGGCCAGTGCGACCTTCACCAGATCATCCAAGACACCCTCAATCTTCTCGAACCCGAACTCGCCTCCCGCGACATCGCCGTCGAGCTCGACCTCGCCAAAGAATCCCCATCGATGAACCTGGACCCCACCCAGTTCCAGCAAGTCATCTACAACCTCCTGCGCAATGCCTATCAAGCGCTCCAAGGCGACGGCGGCCTGATCAAAATCGCTTCCACCTTCAACGACTATGAATGCAGTATTTCAATCTCCGACAACGGCAGCGGCATCTCGCCCGAGCAAATGGGATCCCTCTTTGAACCCTACAAAACCACCAAACAATCCGGCACCGGACTCGGCTTGCTGATCGTCCGCCGCGTTGTCCGCGAGCACGGCGGCGAAATCGAAATCGAAAGCGAACCCGAGGCCGGCACCACCATCCACATCCACATCCCCCGAGGCCCCAAACCCGTCCGCCTCTTGGAGACAAAAGACAAGGTCATTGACATCGATTAGAAGAAAATCGAAACGCCAAGACGCAAAGTTCGCCAAGTTTTTTGAGTTATGAAAACATCAGTTCATGACCTACCTGAAGCTTTCACAGAAAACCCTCGGGCTGCTCATCAATTTCAACGTTCCCCTCATTAAGAACGGCATCAAGCGAGTGGCCATGAACCACCCGGAGTAGCCGCTTCCCAATATCCTTCCACATCCCCAGCCTTGGCGAACTTTGCGTCTTGGCGTTTCAAATTTCAAAAAGCCACATGACCCCCACCCTCCTCATCGTCGACGACGAAAAAGCCACGCGCGATGGACTCCGCTCGGCGCTCGAAGAAGAATTCGACGTCTTCCTTGCCTCCAACCACAAGGAAGCCTCCTCGGTCCTCAAATCCGAGAAAATCGACCTACTCCTGACCGACCTCCGGCTCGGCGGTGACTCCGGCATGGACATCCTTGATGAGGTCCTCGCGATGGATAAGCCGCCCGTCGCTATCATGATGACCGCCTACGGCTCGGTCGATACCGCCGTGGAAGCGATGCGCCGTGGTGCCTGGCACTTCGTCACCAAACCCCTCAACCTCGACGAAGTCGAAATGCTGCTCAAGCGCGCCAAGCGTAGCCAGCAACTCGAGCTCGAGAACCGCCAACTCCGCGAGCAAGTCCCCGATCCCGCCGGCCTCGGCCGCCTGACGGGAAAATCCGCCGGCATCCAGCGCGTCATCAACACCGTCAAACAAGTCGCCCCCACCCGCGCCACCGTCCTCATCGAAGGAGAAAGCGGCACCGGCAAAGAAGTCGTCGCCCACGCCATCCACCAACTCTCAGGCCGCCCCGCAGAAAAGCTCGTCATCGTCCACTGCGCCGCGCTCTCGCCCCAGCTCCTCGAATCCGAACTCTTCGGCCACGAAAAAGGTGCCTTCACCGGGGCCGCCCAGCGCCGGATCGGACGCTTCGAGCAAGCCGATGGCGGCACGCTTTTCCTCGACGAGATTGGTGAAATCGACGCCACCACCCAGGTCAAGCTGCTGCGCGCCCTTTCCGAACGCACCATCGAACGCGTCGGCTCGAATGCCAGCGTCAAGGTCGACGTCCGGGTCCTCGCCGCCACCAACAAAAACCTCGCAACCCTCGTAGAATCAGGAGATTTCCGCGAAGATCTCTATTTCCGACTAAACGTCGTCCGCGTCGAAATGCCGCCCCTACGCACCCGCGCCGAGGATATCGTGCTGCTCGCTGGAGGCTTCCTGAGGGAGTTCGCCGAGGAAAATGGTCGCCCGATCAAACCCCTCACTGACGATGCCCTCGCCCTGCTCCGCCGCCATCCATGGCCCGGAAACGTCCGTGAATTGCGCACCGCCATCGAGCATGGCGTCGTCATGTCAAACGACTCCGCCATCGACGTCCGCCACCTCCCCGAAAGCCTGCGCGGCGGCTCGCCTTCACCGCAGCCAGCCACCAGCGGGAAAATCGCCCTTGCGGGTCCTCCGGAATTCAACTTGCATGCCCTCGAAACCCAAGCCATCCGGACCGCTCTGAGCGAAGCCGGAGGCAATCGAACTCATGCTGCCGAGCTCCTTGGCATCTCCCGCCGCACCCTGCAGCGGAAACTCAAGGACCTCGGCGTATGATCAAGATAAGGCATTCCCTTCGTCCCCTATGAGTAATCTTTCCACCCAATTCGACGCCGCCGTGATCGTGCGTCGCATCATCTACTTCGTCTTGCTCGTCTGCCTGACGCTGATTCACTTGCTCGTTCTTTTCCGAGGTCTCGGCACGGAGCAGGCCATGGACCAAGCTCAGCTTGGACGGCAAGTCGCCCGCGGTGAAGGACTGACCACCAAGAACATCCGCCCCCTTGAGCATCACCTCGCTCAGGTTCATGCCGAGTCCGACTTGCCCTTCACCGGCCTGCGCGACACCTACCACGCGCCCCTCAATCCGCTCGTCCTCGGTGCTGTCTTCAAACTGGTTGGTGTCGACAAGGAAGGCTCATGGGAAATGGGGCCCAAAGAACTGATCTACCCGCTCGACCGGGTCGTCGCTCTGGTTTCCACCCTCTTCTTTCTCATGGCAATCGGGGTCACCTACCTGTTGGTGAGTCGCGTCTTCGATGCGAAAATCGCCGGCGTCACCGCCGTGCTGATGCTCTTCTGTAACCTATTCTGGAGTTTCTCTCAAAGCGGCCTCCCGCAAATGCTGCTGCTGCTCCTGTTCACCTGCGGTCTCTACTTTACCTACCGCGCCGTGGAATCTCAGGAAGAAGGTCGAGGTTCGATGAGTCAGGCCATCATCGCTGCCGTCTTCTTCTCGCTGATGATCCTCACTCACTGGATCACCGCTTGGATCTTCTTCGGCTTCCTGATCTTCGCTGCATTCGCCTTCCGCCCACGCGGCGTCGTCGCTCTTTCCTCACTGGCGGTGCTCGCCATCTTTGTTGCTTGGCCTGTTTTCCGCATGGCGAATGCCTCCGGCGAACCTTTCGGAGTCGCTCGCTTCGTTTTCTACAATGGCCTTTCGAGCGGCTCAGAAGCCGCCGTCATGCGAACCCAAGACCTGAGTCAGGCACCGCTCGGCATCGACGGCTTGATGCTCAAGATCCTCGGCACCACACTCGTCCAGGCAACGGAACTGATTCCCTTCCTCGGCGGCATCATCGCCGCGCCAATTTTCTTCATCTCCCTGCTTCACCCCTTCAAGCGCCCGTCGATCGCCAATTTCCGCTGGCTGATCCTCATGATGTGGTTCTGCTCTGCCATCGGCATGGCAATCTTCGGCATCGATAGCTCAAACCCGCTTCACCCGAATCAGATCCACATCCTCTTCGCGCCAATCATGGCCGCCTACGGCTTGGCCTTCGTCTCAATTCTCTGGAGCCGCATCAATATCGTTTCCAGCCAGCCGATGATGCGGAATGTCCACTACATCGCGATCGTCGCCTTCTCCGCCGCGCCGATGCTGCTCACCCTTCCCAAGGAAATCCGCATGTATCTCAGCGTCTCGGACAAAGGTGGATGGCCGAAATGGCCGCCATACTATCCCCTCGTCCTCAACCGCGGCCTCGGCGAATGGGTCGAAAAAGACCGCCGTCAGCCGGAAATCGTCGTCTCCGATCTCCCATGGGCCGTCGCATGGTATTCGGACGCCCACTGCATCTGGCTCCCAAACTCCAAAGACGAATTCACGAAGCTCGACGCCAAAGCGACTGATATCGGCACCCGTTTCTCAGGCATCCTGATCACGCCCAACGCACGCGACGGGAAGGCCAGCTATGAAGGTGGAGACTTCGCCGCACTCGTGCTCGATGGAACGATCGCCTCGGTCACAGGACCCACTCCCAATCGTCCTGGATTCTCCATTTACGACAAAGCCCCGACCCTCGCCGACGTCTACCGCCGCTTCCCTAACCGGACGCCGCTTCTCGGCCAGCAGATGATCTACTATAGCGAAAAGCAGATCACCGACTCCAACCAGAGCAACTGATGGCCCGCAAGAAAATCGACACGACTGCCGATGCCGGCCCGGATTTCGAAAAGGCCATCGCCGAGCTCGAGGAAATCGTTGCGGCCATGGAGGAGGAGCAACTCCCCCTCGAAGACCTCGTCGCCAAATTCGAACAAGGCACAAAACTCCTCTCGCGATGCGAATCCGTGCTCGCCTCCGCCAAGAAACGCCTTCAAACCATCGCGGCGCGCCAATCAGCGCCAACCACCGGCGAGAATTCGCCCACCGACTCCAGCTTGTCCCCTGACACGTCCACTGACATGGACGATTCCGACGACGATGACGACATCCGCCTCTTCTGACCTTCCCGCACTTGGCCCAATCCTCGCAGGCATTCGCTCGCCCGATGACGTCAAATCGCTTTCCGAATTCGACCTGCTCAAGCTGGCCGAAGAAATTCGCCAAGCCCTCATCACGAATCTCTCGCGTACCGGCGGCCACCTCGGCCCCAACCTCGGCGTCGTCGAGCTGACCATCGCACTCCACAGAGTCTTCTCCACACCGAAGGACCACTTCGTCATGGACGTCGCCCATCAGGGATACGTCCACAAAATGCTCACCGGACGTGCGGATCGCATCAATACCATCCGCACCTTCAAGGGCCTCAATGGTTTCCTCCTGCGCACCGAGTCCGAGCACGACTGCTACGGCGCAGGCCACGCCGGCACCGCCCTCTCCGCCGCCCTCGGTATGGCCGCCGCACGTGACCTGCTGAAAGACGACTCTCACGTCGTCGCCCTCGCCGGCGATGCTGCCTTCACCTGCGGACCCACCCTCGAAGCGCTCAACAACATCGCCGAGACGACCAAAAAGTTCATCGTCGTCCTCAACGACAACGAATGGTCGATCGACAAGAACGTCGGTGCCATCGCCCGCTACTTCAACGCCCTCCAAACCCACGCGACCTACTCCTCAGTCCGCAACACCGCCGCCGAGTTCGTCGAAAAAATCGCCGGCAAAGCCGCCCGCAACCTCGCTCACAAGGTCGAGGAAGGCGCCAAGAACCTCCTTTTCCCGAACGTCCTCTTCGAAAAATTCGGCATCCGCTACTTCGGTCCCATCGACGGCCATGACCTGCCGTTGCTGATCAAAACTTTCGAATACCTCAAAACGCTCAACGAACCGGTCGTCCTCCACATCATCACCGAAAAAGGCCGCGGCTATCAGCCCGCCCTCGATAACCCCGGCAAGTTCCACGGCCTCGGCACTTACAAAATTGAAGACGGCTCGACCGACACCTCCGACACCCCAACCGCCTCGGAAATCTTCGGTCGCACCGTCACCGACCTCGCCAAGGAAGACGAAAAGATCGTCGCCATCACCCCCGCCATGCCCGGCGGCAGCAAGCTCGACATCTTCAAAAAGGAGATCCCCGAACGCTACTTCGACGTGGGCATCGCCGAGGAACATGCCGCCCTTTTCGCCTGCGGCCTCGCCACCAAAGGCATCCGCCCCATCCTTTCGATTTACTCGACCTTCATGCAGCGCGCCTATGACATGATCATTCATGACATGGCGCTCCAGAAACTGCCTGTTAGATTGTGCATGGACCGCGGTGGCCTCTCCGGCGACGACGGCCCGACCCACCACGGCCTCTTCGACATCGGCTACCTCCGCCCCGTTCCCGGCATCATCCACATGCAGCCCAAGAACGAAGCGGAATTCGTCGCCATGCTCAAATGGATGGCCAAATACGACGACGGCCCCACTGCCATCCGCTACCCACGCGGCCCGATCGCCGGCACCCCCGTCGATGAACCCTGCGCCCCGATCGTTCTCGGCAAGGGCGAACTCATTTCCGAAGGCACCGATGTCGCCCTCATCGGCCTCGGCACCCTGTTTGAAATGGCCGTCGAAACAAAAAAGCGCCTTGAAGAAAAAGGCCTCTCCGTTTCCCTCGTCAACCCGCGCTTCATCAAGCCACTCGACACCGAGCTCCTCGAAAAGGTCGCCCGCAATGCCAAAGTCGTCTGCACCTTCGAAGACCACGTCCTCATGAACGGCTTCGGCTGCGGCGTCATCGAGCACCTTAACGAGGTCGCCATCAAAGTCCCCGTCGAGCGCATCGGCTGGCCAGACGAATTCATCGAACACGGCAAAATCGACCGCCTCCGCGAACTCCACGGCCTCACCTCCGAAAACGCCGTCGAAAAAGTGATGAAGCATTTCTAAGGGAGCCAAAACGGAGCCAAAACGGAGCCAGGGCATTTCTGCCCTGCCGAACCACCCCAAAGGCTCTCTCCCCAAGAAAATCCCGACGGCCCAAGAACTGGGGATCCGTGGTTCTCATCTCGGCTTTTGGGACTCTAGTGTTATACTGCCGCGCATTACCATTTGCGCATCACCATTTGTGAAACGCCTTCTGAATGTGGCTGAAGCGACCCGCTCCAGTCCGTGGGTTCCGGCGTCTCGCCCGGACCTACCTTTCCCTGACTCCGTTTCACAAAACATCACGCCTACCCGTATAGCCATTGATCCCCCATGCGCTGGCTCGACAAACTCCTCCACCCCTCCGTCCTCATCATCGAAGACGGAACCCTCCGAGCCGCCAAAGGCAAGCTCCCCGGCAAAAACCTCCGGGCCCTCAGCACCCTCTTCGCTGACCATCAAATCGCCAAAGCAAGCCTCACCATCGACGGCACCGGGAGAATTCACTTCTCCAAGGAAATCCCCACCGAAGCCCACCAAAGCATTCGGAACATCCTGACCAACCTTTGAGCTTTTTCACACCGGAGAAGCCACCCCACCCATCGACCACTCCCGCCGCCTCCTCATCAGCGGTAGAATCATCATCACTTCAATCCCCCCACCTTGACCAGTATTACCTCCGATGGTATTACTTTCTCATGAAAGTCACGGTCAAAGGCCAGGTCACCATTCCCAAGGAATTCCGGGAAAAACACGGCATCGCACCCGGCACCGAAGTCGCTTTCAAAACCCACGACGGTCATTTGGTCATCGAGCCAACTCTCGACCGTAAAGCAGCCTTCGAAGCTTGGGTGAACCGGGTGGCCGGAAGCAGCGATACCGGCCTGACCACCGACGAAATCATGCAGATGACCCGGGGCGAGGATTGAGATGATCATCATCGTCGACACCAACATTTTCCTCGATCTCTTCAACCGCGACAAGCGCTGGTTCGAGTGGTCGAAGTCAAACCTTGGAGAAGCCATCGCCCATACCATCGCCATCAATCCCGTGATCTACGCCGAACTCGCCGCCGGATTCAAAAAGCGGGAGAACCTCGACCAGCAATTGGAGGATTGGCCAATCAAAAAACTGGATCTCCCCTACGAAGCCGCCTTCCGAGCCGGAAAAGCCTACGTCGAATACAGGAAGCGTGGTGGAACCAAAAGCGCTCCTCTCCCCGACTTTTTCATCGGTGCCCACGCCGAACTTTTAGGCCACACCATTCTCACCCGCGACCCTACTCGCTACCGCAACTACTTCCCAAAAGTCAAACTCATCGCCCCGGAGTCCTGATTGTTCAAAAGTCTCTCCCTCCCCTCTCGTTTCAGACTTCCATGTATTCCGTGTATTCCGTGGTTCACCAACTGCCTTTCAGAATTTAGCCCACATGCACGCCGCCCGCGTCCTCATCGACGGCCCTTCCGAGCTCGTCTTCGACTACGCCATCCCCGATGGCCTGCCCGTCGTCCCCGGGTGTCGCGTCCGCGTACCGCTGCGCAACCGCTCCTCCTCCGGCACCGTCCTCCAAGTCGTCGAAGCCCAGGACCTCGGCTTCGCCCTGCGCCCCCTCGACGCCCTCACCGACCCCGAGCCCCTCATCACCGAGAAGCTCCTCAAGGCCGGTCGCTGGATCGCCAACTACTACGGCTGTAGTATCGAAAGCGTCGTCCGCGCCCTGCTCCCCGAAGCCGTTCGCACCGAAGAGAACTCCGCCAAAACCCGCAAAACCGTCGTCCTCGAAAACACTCCCGACGAAGAAACCCTCGCCAAGCTCGAAAAGCGCGCGCCCAAGCAGCACACCATCCTTTCCCTCCTCACCCACAGCCCGGACAAGCAACTCCCGCTCACCGAACTCGGCGCCAGCGCCGCCGCCTCCGTCAAATCCCTCGCCAGCAAAGGCCTCGTCAAACTCATCGACGAAGAAGTCCGCCGCGACCCCGAAGCCGACGGCCTCGACGAAATCCTCCCCGACTCCCCCCTCACCCTCAACGACGAACAACATCATGCCCTGGAAGCCATCCTAAAAAGCATCGCCGGATCCAAGACGGAAAACGAGATCGCACCACCTTCCACTCAACCCCAGCCACACAACCCCAGCCTTGGCGAACTTGGCGACTTGGCGGTTCCCCCATCCCCAGCCCAGCCAACATCCCAGGAAATCAGCGTCCATCCGCGTTCATCTGCGGTTGAAAACAAACCCATCCTCCTCCTCGGCGTCACCGGCTCCGGCAAAACCGAAGTCTACCTCCAAGCCGCCGCCGCCACTCTCAAGCTCGGCAAAACCGTCCTCGTCCTCGTCCCCGAAATCTCCCTCACCCCCCAAACCGTCCGCCGTTTCCGCGCCCGCTTCGCCCACGTCCAGGAACAAGTCGCCGTCCTCCACTCAAACCTCTCCCAGGGCGAGCGCTTCGACGAATGGCACCGCATCCGCAAAGGCATCGCCCGCATCGTCATCGGCGCCCGCTCCGCCGTCTTCGCCCCACTCCCCGAACTCGGCCTGATCATCGTCGATGAAGAACACGAGAACACCTACAAACAAGACCAGATCCCCCGCTACCACGGTCGCGACGTCGCTGTCCTCCGCGCCCACCTCGAAGGCGCCACCATCGTCCTCGGCTCCGCCACCCCCTCCCTGGAATCCTTCCAGAATTGCCTCGACGGAAAATACCAACTTCTCCGCCTCACCAAACGCGCCGACCACCACTCACTCCCCCTCATCCGCGTCGTCGACATGCGCAACGAAGGCAAAAAAACCAAAGCCAACGACACCTTCCTTTCCGAACGCCTGCGCATCTCCATCGAACGCAAGATCGCCAACAACGAACAAGTCATCCTCTTCCTCAACCGACGCGGCTTCGCCCGCTCGCTCCAGTGTCCGTCATGCGGCCATGTCTGCGAATGCCCGCACTGCTCCGTCGCGCTCACCTACCATCGCACCGACGACCGCCTGCTCTGCCACATCTGCGGCCATCAGGCGATCGTCCCACGCAAATGCCCCGAATGCCGCGACAACGGCATCTTCCTCCAGGGCTTCGGCACCCAGAAAGTCGAAGACGTCCTGAAAAAAGTATTCCCCACCGCCCGCATCGCCCGCATCGACGCCGACGCCATGCGCAAAAAAAATGCCCTCCGCGATCTCCTCAATGCCTTCCAAGCCAAGAAGATCGACATCCTCATCGGCACCCAGATGATCGCCAAAGGCCTCCACTTTCCCAACGTCACCCTGGTCGGCATCCTTAACGCCGACATCGGCCTCCACGTCCCCGACTTCCGTGCCGGCGAACGCGTCTTCCAACTCCTCACCCAGGTCGCCGGCCGCGCCGGTCGCGGCGAACTCGAAGGCGAAGTCATCGTCCAAACCTTCACCCCCCACTCCCCTAGCATCCAGTTCGCCCGCCACCACGACTTCGACGGCTTCGCCGAGCAGGAGCTCGAAATGCGCAAGCAATTCCACTTCCCGCCCTTCACCCGCTGCGCCGTTCTCACAAGTCGCTCGACCCACGAACGCCTCGCCGAGTTTACCCTCGAAACCCTCCACCGCCGCCTCAAGGAAGACCTCCCCAAATCCATCCTCCTAGGCGACCCGCTCCCCAGTCCCCTTGTGAGAAGCCACGGCCAATTTCGCTTCCAGCTCATGCTCCGCGCCGCCAGCGCCCGCACCTTGGCGACCCACGTCCAGTCCGCCCTCAAAAAAACCACTCTCCCCGAAGAAGTCACCGTCGTCTTCGACATGGATGCGTGGAGTTTTACCTGAAATTCTGAAGTACTTTGGCAAACTACCGAACGAGCGACAGCCTCACGCTCAGCCCACACTTTACAGAATGCCGCAACCTCTATTCCCTCGCTCCTTACCTGGCACTGATGCGGCGGACCAGCCGCCCATGGTATCCGGATCAATGATGGCTGATCACCCACATGCCAATGCCAGCGAGCAGAACCAAACAAAACCGGTAGAGAAAACCGGTCATCGCCGCCGAAACCATGAAATCCCTCCCACCAATAAAATCAAAATGAGCGATTGGGAGGGTTCAGGAACAATTGTTCCACTGGGGTTCAGGAGTCCGCTCGGCACATTGGGGTTGAGCTGGGTTCCGGGATCCTCTGGACTCAGAAACTGCCCGTAAAAATCTCCGCCATTTGAGGTAATCTCAATCCCCCAAATCGTGTTGCTTGTTCCAAAATCATTCAAATCCAGACCAATCACACTGAGTTCCTGAGCGGAACCAATTTCGAACGTATCGATGAATATCCCGGAAGCTTTATAGGCACCAGGGTCAAGTGTCACGGAGTTCGCCGCATAGACAGGGGCATCATACGTCCCGCCGATAATGGCCCTGATCGTCGAGTTATCGTTGTTCCCACGTTCGAAAAGTACGACCTCGGGAACCGAATCAACCGCCGGATTGTTGTCGGTAATTCCCGCACCAAAGATTAGGGAAAATGTGTAACTTCCACTTTCACCATCGATTCCCTCCATGAGGCTTAGTGTCGAAAACGCCGACGCGATCGCGAGATCTTGAAAACTCGGAACAGTCGACTCGTGGTCGGCCGGATCCAAGCCTACACGCTCAAACGGGTCGGGATTCCCATCAGAACCGGTATCATTGTCACCTCTTTCCGCGTTGATGGATGGTCTACCTGCACTGACGTAGGCAGAGATCACAGGCACGAATTGTCCACCTCCAGCAGAAAACACAGTGCTCCCGAAAGCGATCGACTCGAGCATGACGTCATCCTTGAAGGGATTCGAAATCGAACTCGTGCTTCCAACGTTATTGCTGCCGGCTGGAATGCTGTAGGTGACACTTGTAGCCATTACCGCAGCATCCGCCAAGACCGGGCCCAACAGTCCAAATCCCCATATCACTAATCTACTACAATTCATAGTCCACTCCACACTACACGACAAAATTTAAGATCGCTTAACAAATGGCAGCTTGGGGTGTAACCTGTTGGTTGTGAAAACAAAAGAAAACAACTCCCAAGCTGCCGGACACACTCTGCACGCACTTCGCG
>Ga0100401_1001699_pt1 | contig 17797 bp, 16 predicted proteins | sample CryGeymeta201525_FD_80421 | JGI IMG/M metagenome (GOLD analysis project Ga0100401, IMG submission 80421) | Groundwater microbial communities from Crystal Geyser aquifers in Utah, USA - Crystal Geyser metaG 2015-25 | ecosystem: Environmental > Aquatic > Deep subsurface > Groundwater | place: USA... | reverse complement strand
ATGGAATGATTGCCAGGTTAGAGAGTTCTTTTAAACGAATGGCCGAATTTACCGCGGATGTCTCTCACGAGCTGAAGACTCCGATTTGTGCCATGAGGGGGGAAGCAGAGGTTCTACTTTCGAAGGAAAGAAAAACCGAAGAGTATCAGGAAGGATTGGCCCATTTCATAGAACAATTTGACCACCTGAATCATATGATCAATGATTTGATCCTCCTTTCTAAGGTCGACGCCACCCAGGTGGAGTTGAAGATGACTCCCCTTAGATTGGACCTTTTGATCAAGGACCTTTGCAATCTCTTCCAAATCCTTGCTGAGCAGAACAAAATTAACTTGGAAATGGGTGCGATCGAAGAGGTCACGGTAATAGGGGATAAAGCGCGTCTTCAGCAGCTTTTTACCAACCTGATTGATAATGCCATTAAATATACTTCGAAGGGATTCATCGAAGTCACTGTAAAAAAAGATGAAGACGGCGGTGTGGTTAAGATCAAGGACACCGGGATTGGAATTTCCAAGGAAGAACAAGAAAAAATCTTCAAACGCTTCTACCGGGTGGATAAATCCCGATCCAGGGAGACCGGCGGCGTTGGATTGGGATTGAGCATCACTGATTGGATTGCAAAGGCCCACCATGGAAGGATCGAGGTTCAGAGCGAGATGAACAAAGGTTCTATATTCACCGTTCATTTGCCTCTTCACAAAACGCAAACCAAATCCAATTGAGTTTTCATTATATCCCTTCCACAAATTCCTCAGTAGTCTCTTAATGTTGATCCCTCCTAAACCTCTATATAGTGTACCTCATGGATTAAGATAACTTAATTTTGGGTTAATCCATATTTAATGTTGGCTGGGTAGAATGAATTTGTTCAGTCCAGGTTGAAGACTCCTAAAAAAGGAAAACCTCAAATTATTGGTGTTGTGCTAGAGATACAAAGGTTAAAGCAGTGACTCTCATGGAATCACCATCATTTAGGGTTTATGCTATTTTTTTTAGTATCTGGTTATTTGTTTTTGGTGGATATTTGGAAACGTTTGGAGGAGAGTGGTTATCTTTTTATAAAAATCCATTGCCCCATTGCTATTTTGATCCACAAAATATTGTTTATACCTTAAAGAACATTGTTAAAGGATGGATTGAAACCTTTGATAAAGAAAATTTTATTATTGCAATGGCTGGTAGATTTGGACATCGTAAAACATTTTCAGAACCTGAAAACCTAAAAATGATTTTATTAATATTTATAGGTATTTGGGGAATCGCAATTTTTTTTGTTTTAGGATTAATACTTTATCGAATAATTATTGAACCATTGATTAAAGAAAGAAGGTCACGGAAAGGAAGGCGGTAACAGCAATTAAATCAAAACCTTAAGAAATCTTAATCTAAATTTAATGCCCGTTTAATCTTTGTTTTGTAAGATTTGTCTTGGTTTACCCCGTTAGAAATAATGCCCCTGTGCTCTGTAACGGGATTACATTCTAAATAATTCCAGCGGGGTTGAATGCCCTGCTGGAATTTCTAACGGGGTTTACCCCTCAAAAAGCGCTATGTCCAAAGAAGGTGGCAAATTTGACTGAGACCCAAATGGGGAAATGGACGAAGAGCAAAATCTTATTTCTCTTCATCATCCCTCTATTCCTTTATATAGCCCTATTGCCTGTAATGCCTTTGATGGAGCCAGATGAAGCCCGTTATAGTGATATCGCCAGTCTCATGAATCGCACGGGAGATTATGTGACCCCCCATTTAAATCATGTAGTTTACCTTGAAAAGCCCCCCCTGTGCTACTGGGCAACAGCGCTGTTGTTTAAAATATTTGGAGAGAATGAATTCTCCTCAAGGTTATTTGTCGCTCTTTGCGCCTGGGGATGTATCCTCCTCGTTTACCGTATGGGTGTCTTTTTCCATGACGAAAAGACCGGGCTCTATTCGGCCGGTGTGTTGAGTACGTTTCTATACCATTTCTTCCTTGGGAAAATAAATATACTTGATATACCACTTACTTTCTTCGTAGGCCTTGCCACCTGGGCAGGATATCGATACTTTGCTGGAGACTGCGAGAGGAAAAGTTGGCTTTATCTTCTCTACATGAGCAGTGCCCTGGCCTTTTTGACAAAAGGATTGATCGGAATCGTCTTTCCCTTTGCCATCCTGTTCCTATGGCTTTTGATCTCCGGGAGGTGGCGTGATGTTTTAAGACTATTTTCTCCAGTTGGGTTCCTCATTTTTCTTCTCATCTCATGTCCATGGATCATTCTGGTTCAAAAGGCCAATAAAGACTTTCTGTGGTTCTTTTTCATTCGTGAGCATTTTCTAAGATATACTACAACTTTCCATAGTCGAAACCACACCATTTTGTTCTATATCCCCGTGGTTGTATTGGGAACCTTACCATGGTCTGCGTTTTTATTGAAAGCCTTAAAGGAAGGGGTAGAGAAAAGAGTTTTGTTCTTCAAAGCTGCGGAAAAACGCTTTCTTCTGATATGGATCCTCTTCATTCTTGTTTTCTTCTCCATTTCTTCCTCCAAACTGATCCCCTATATAGCTCCCATCTTTTTGCCCATTGCTGTAATTTTTGGCCATCTTTTTAGGTGGTATGAAGAGCGGAATATTGGTCCAGAAGAAGGGTGGGGACGAAGGTTTCTTTATGATCTACCAATTATGATACAGTCCTTCATGTTCATCGCTGTGCTCATTTCGCCAATATTTATAAAAAATATGAAACTTGATAAATATCTGGAGAACTCCCACGTCGAAAAATGGTGGTGGTTAGTGATCTTGCCCATTCTATTTCAGGTGATGATTATTTTTCTGCCCTCTCTGGTTAAAAGGAAATGGAGACAAGGTTGGTTTGTAACAATCCTCCTCCTCTCTGCCTTTTTCTTGATATCCATACACTTTCCTATCGCTCGCCTTCTAACTCCCTACAGATCTGCCTACCCTGTTTCCAGAGCCATCCATACATTGCTTCCCCCGAATCAGGAGTTGTTTCAGTATAGGATGTCTCTTTATGGAATTGATTTCTATAATAAGATCAGGACGCTCCTGGTTGATCGCGATGGAGAACTGAAATTTGGTTTGAATCAACTCCCCCCTGATGAGAAATCCCACTATTTTTTAAACCATGAAGAATTATTCAAGCGTTGCAAAGAAAATGGCGAAATTTATTGTGTAACGCGTGACAAAGAGAATGTGGAGGCGCTGAAAAGTAAGGTTCCTACTTTGGAGGTCCTCTGGGATAACGGAGTATATTATCTTCTGCGATTACGATGTTAACCACGCATCGTGATTGGGATGATGTCTTATGGAGATAAGAAAAGATTTTTTGCCTTTGAGCAGACCTTCGATTGGTGAAAAGGAAATAGAAGGAGTTGTTTCATGTTTGAAGTCCGGCTGGATCACCACAGGCCCCCTCTGTAAGGCGTTTGAGGAGAAATTCTGTGAGCTCACAGGCGCCTCGCATGCTCTTTCCGTTTCGTCTGGCACTGCTGGCATGCATCTCCTTTTGTTGGGCCTGGACATAAAACCAGGAGATGAAATGATTACCCCTTCGATGACCTTTGCTTCCACGTTGAATATGATCGCTCTTTCTGGGGCAAGGCCTGTTTTTGTTGATATTCATTATGATACGTTGAATATAAACGCCGATCTTATTGAGGGAAAAATCACAGAAAGAACGAAGGGGATCATCCCTGTCCATTTTGCGGGCGCCCCTGTCGATATGGATAAGATACTGAGTATTGCCAAGAAGTATGATCTATTTGTAATCGAAGATGCAGCGCACGGCCTTGGCGCTTATTATAAGGGCGTCCATGTAGGAGGATGGGGTCAGATTGCCATCTTCTCCTTTCATCCGCTCAAAAACATCACGACCGGTGAGGGCGGCATGATCACCCATAATGATGATTACCTCGAAAGCCGGTTGAGGCTTCTCAGATTTCATGGAATTGAAAGGGATGCATGGAAACGATACGGTAAGGGGGGAAACCCTAAATATGACATTAAAACCCCCGGATATAAATATAATTTAACGGATATCCAAGCCGCACTGGGTCTTGCTCAACTGTCCAGGCTGGAAGAACTTAACAACCATAGAAGGGAGCTGGCTGATCTATACAGAAGAAAGTTAGAAGGGGTGGAGGGATTGGAGTTGCCGGGTGTGCCGGACTACCCACACACCCATGCATGGCACCTCTTCATCATTAAAGTTACTTCTATGGATCGTGAGCGTTTTATGCAAAAGTTATCCGAATACCAGATCGGATATGGGATTCATTTCCCAGCCGGGCATCGGTTAAGCTATATCCAGGAACGATATAAGATCAAGAAGGGAGAGTTGAAAGAAACGGAACGGGCCGATTCGAAATTAGTTTCCTTGCCTTTGTTTCCCGACATGAAGGAAGAAGATGTTTCCTATGTATGCGAGGCTATTCGGGAGATTTTAACCTAAACATTGCACAAAATTGGCAGGTGAGTGTGTCTCCAAAACTTTATAATGCGGTTTATATCTATATTTTATGGGGAACATGCGATTTCACCTAAGGGGATCTTTGAAAATGTTTGGAAACGGGGCAGCGATGTGATAAAAGGCGCCGCTATAAAGTTTTTTCAGCACACCCACCTGCCTTTGACAGTGTTTTCTGTGCAACTTTGAGGTTAAACGATGGACAAAGAGGCGATGATTTCTCTGGTCATTCCGGTATACAACGAGGAGGCAAACTTATCCCATCTGCTTGAACGACTCAGGCGTGTCATGCAAAAGATGGGAAAGAGTTATGAAATTATTTTCGTGGATGACGGGAGCCGGGATAATACCCTTTCGATCTTGAAAGGTTTCTTGACCTACCCTGAAGTAAGAATTGTAGAGCTGACGAGAAACTACGGGCAGCATGCAGCCATTTTTTCAGGGTTTTCTGTCGTTCGAGGCGATATTGTTATCACTCTCGATGCTGACCTTCAAAATCCCCCAGAGGAGATCCCAAATCTCGTAAAAGTGATGGAGGAGGGAAACTACGATGTGGTGGGTACTATCAGAAAGGAGCGAAAGGATTCCTTCTTCAGGACTTTCCCGTCCCGCATTATCAACGTGGTCGCGCGGAAGATCACGAAGGTAAATATGTCAGACTGGGGATGCATGCTCCGAGCCTACCGGAGAAATATTGTAGAACGGATGGTGAATTGTCATGAACACTCGACATTCATCCCAGCGCTGGCGACCTACTTTGCCAAAAAAGTTACAGAGATTGAGGTGGTTCATGAAACGAGGTATGGCGGAGAATCCCATTACTCTCTGCGAAAGCTCATCAATCTTCAGTTTGACCTGGTGTCCTCATTCTCTGATTTTCCATTGAAGTTTATTATGTATGCTGGCATCGGGATGGCGTTTTTGGGGATCTTCTTTGGTGTCTTTTTAGGTATTGCCCGCTTGGTCTATGGTGCACACTGGGCGGCCCAAGGTGTCTTCACTCTCTTTGCCCTCCTTTTTGCCTTTGTAGGCTTCCAGTTTTTTGCTTTAGGGGTGATGGGCGAATATATCGGGCGAATATATAGGGAGGTCAGAAGAAGACCAGAGTACATGGTTGAGAGGATTTATCCTACAGATGAAAGCCGTCGTATTTGCGTATCATGATATAGGAATTGTTGGCCTGAAGGCCCTGACAAAAGAAAAATTCGATATTCAGGCGATTTTTTCCCATCTCAATGATCCGGACGAAAACGTTTGGTTTGGCTCGGTTGCCGAATGGGCAAAGAAAAATCAGGTACCTGTATTCTGTCCTTCGAATGTCAACACACCCGAATGGATCGAGACGATCCGTAAAATCTCACCCGAAGTTATTTTTTCGTTCTATTATCGAAACCTTTTGAGCAGAGATATCTTAACCATTCCATCCGCAGGTTCCTTTAATCTCCACGGATCGTTGCTCCCTGCCTATCGGGGGCGGTGTCCGGTAAATTGGGTTCTTGTGAAGGGGGAACAGCGCACGGGTGTCACCCTACATCACATGGTCGAAGGGCCCGATGCAGGGGATATTGTTGGGCAGAAAGAAGTGCTTATCGAATTTGAGGATACCGCCTATACGCTTTATCAAAAGCTTTGTGTAAAGGCAAGGGAACTCCTTGAAGAGTTGCTTCCACTTATCAAAAAAGGAATAGTCCCCCGCATAGCACAGAACTTAAAGAACGGGAGCTATTACGGAGGGCGGAGGCCGGAGGACGGAAAGATAGACTGGAGTTGGTCGGTCATGCAAATTTTCAATTTGGTGAGGGCTGTCACAGAACCCTATCCGGGAGCCTTTACCCATCTGCCCGAAGGTAAAAAGTTGTTCATCTGGTGGGCCCTTCCTGAAAAGGGCAACGTCTCGAAAGGCCCTGTGGGTGTCTTAGAGTTTGAAAAGGAGAATGTTTATGTCAGAGCATCGGACGGAAGATTGAGACTGTTGGATATTGAAGTGGGGAAGGAGCGGATGAAGGCCCGCGAGATTTATAAATTTTTTAGAAAACAGGAAAGGGGAATCTTAAAATGAAGATCTTGATACTAGGCATCAATGGTTTCATCGGACATCATTTAACCCAACAAATACTTGATACAACGGATTGGAGTGTCTACGGGATAGACCTCGACTTCGACAGGCTGGATAGAGTAATCCACAACCCTCGTTTTCACTTCATAGAAGGGGATGTCTCGATCAACCGGGAATGGATTGAGTATCACGTCAAAAAATGCGACGTTATCATCCCATTGGTAGCTATCGCCACTCCGAAACTCTATCTGACCGATCCGCTGGGTGTCTTCCAACTGGATTTCGAAATGAACCTCAATATTGTGAAACAATGCGTGAGGTATGACAAAAGGGTTGTCTTTCCTTCTACCTCAGAAGTTTATGGCGCCTCTTCTGATCCTGAATTCAAAGAAGATGAAACCTTTCTCGTCCTTGGACCCATCCATAAAGAACGATGGATCTATGCGTGCTGCAAGCAACTTCTGGACAGAGTAATTTACGCCTATGGCACCCGGGGATACTTGGAGTTTACGTTATTTAGACCCTTCAACTGGATCGGCCCAAGATTAGATTCTCTGGATGCCGCTAAGGAGGGAAGCTCCAGGGTTGTGACCCAATTCATAGCAGAACTGCTGATGAAGAGACCCCTATCACTGGTAGACGGTGGCTATCAAAAACGATGTTTTACCTATGTGGACGACGGGATCGACGCATTAATAAAAATCCTTGAAAACAAGGATGACTGCTGCAAGAGCCAGATCATCAATATCGGCAACCCTGACAATGAATGTTCCATAAGAGACCTTGCCTATCTTCTGAAACGGATTTTTACGACCCATCCGAAGCATAGGGACGACAAGGTTTTTTCCGAAATCATTGAAACGTCTTCGGGCTCGTATTATGGGAAAGGCTACCAGGACATTACCACTCGAAAACCCAACATCGAAAAAGCCAAAGAGCTTCTCGGATGGATACCCAAGATTGGGCTTGAGGAATCCCTCAAAAAGACGCTCGATGCTTTCTTAGAAGAAAATGAAAACCTTGTCGGGGTCAATGAACACCCGAAAACCCAACACCGAAAAAGCAAAAGAGCTTCTTGGATAGGCACCCGAGATCTGGTTCAAGGACGCTCTTGAAAATTCGCCCCATGCTTTTTTAGAAGAAAATGGAAACGTTGTCGGAGTCAATAGATAGGAAAAATATTTTGGGCCTTAAAATCGATGTCGACACCTATGTTGGCATGAAGCGAGGTGTTCCACGGCTTCTATCCATTTTGGCTCAATTTGGTATCCCAGCAACGTTTTATCTAAGTATGGGACCGGATGCCTCAGGGAGGGCCATCCTCCAATTGATAAAGAACCCGCGCTTCTTTAAAAAAATGTTGAGAACCAATGCGGGCCGCCTTTATGGAATGAAGACCGCCTTGTATGGCACTCTGCTCCCATCGCCCATGATCGCCCTATCTTTTCCGGGACTCGTTGAGCAAATTATTTCAGCGGGGCATGAAGTAGAGTTTCATGCTTGGGATCACAGGCGATGGCAAGATGAACTTTATACACGATCCTCTGAATGGATCGAGGATTGGTTTGAGAAAGGTATCAAGGGCTATCGGAGACTGGTTAAGAAGGAACCTTCCTCTTTCGGAGCGCCTGCTTGGCTCATTGACGACAGGGTGTTAGAAATTGCAGGCAAATACCCGTTTCATTACCTGAGTTGTACACGTGCGAAAGAACCTTTTATTCATGAAATATCAGGTCTGATGGAAATTCCTTCGGACCTACCCTGTTTCGAAGAGATCGGTGTACATCAGGGTGTCTCGAAGATTCTTCAAATTCTGAAGGATGGGGGAATGCACGTCCTCCCTGTCCACGCTGAGGCAGAAGGTGGAATATGGGACAAGTATTTCATTGAATTATGCGAAAAGGTACGGAGCATGGATTTCCAAATCCTCCCTCTTTCTAAAATAAGGACGCTTCTGGATCCCAAAGCATTACCCGTGCGAAAATACCGGATGGAGCTATTACCCGGACGATCCAGTCCATGCGCAGTTTAAAGGAGAAATAAATGAAACCGGTGTGGTTGCTCTTAATATCAGTGGGTTCGGCGACTTTAGGCCAAATCTTTTTTAAAAAGGGCGTTTTTATGACAGGAGAAATAACTCTGAAGGGGTCTGTGATAAACGAATTGCTTAAGCTGGTATTGAATCCCCTCGTTTTTTCGGGATTGGTCCTTTATGGCGTCAGCACGATCGTTTGGCTCATCGCCCTTTCTAAGACGACTTTAAGTTTTGTTTTCCCCTTTACCGCGCTGATATTTGTTTTGGTCATGCTATCGGCCCGAGTGGTCTTCCTTGAACCTATCCCAACTTTACGTTATTTCGGGATTCTATTAATCTGTCTTGGGTTCTTGTTGTCTTCCTTAGCTTAGGATTTAAACCATTCTGCTTTAAGAGAACCTATCCCCAAGGATCTATAAGCTATTGGATGCTTTATTTAAATACAGTTCATAAATTTTCATGAAGTAAGAGGGGTTTTTGAAATGTTAGTTCAAAAATGGGTTTATCGTTTTAGAGGCTATTTAGTTGCCCCACCATTGATTTTTGCATTATTCTGGTTTTACTGGGAAACAGAAGAGTACTTCGTCTGGCCATTTGGAATCTCTCTCTTTTTAATGGGAGCAACTCTTCGTATATGGGCGCAACAGCACCTGCATTATCGGCTAAAGGCTCATAAAAGGTTGACTGTGACAGGTCCATATTCATTCGTCAGAAATCCTTTGTATATCGGGAACATATTAATGTTCCTAGGTGCGATCGTGATCTCAGAACTTTTGTGGCTTTTTCCACTCACACTTTTCTACTGTTTAGGGATCTACTTACTTGTGGTTCGCTATGAAGAATCCCATCTATTAGACAAGTACGGAGAATCATATCGTAAATACATGGAAGAAGTTCCCCGGTGGCTCCCCAAGGTTATACGCTTTAAAAATTTAGGTCTAATTAACGAATATTTTCAGCAGTCCATTGTCAGTGAGATTCAATGTGTATTTTTGTTATTGCCTTACTTTCTTAAGGAGTTAATGGGGCCTTAGTTTGAACATTAAGGACAGAAAAACCCTTACGCTAAGACTGGAATATGATCAGGAAAACCCTCCATTGCTAACATACCGATTAGAGTTTTGACCATGTTTCCTTTAACATCTAAGAATCCAAGTAAAGAGAAAGCTCAAGAACTAAAACGATTCATTGCGAAGACCCGAATCCAAGTTTTCATCCTCCTGGTTTTTTGCTCACTGCTTTTCATCCTTGGAGTAGGACGCTGGGACCTCTGGAATCCTGATGAACCCCGTTATGCCCAGGTTGCCAGGGAGATGGTGGATAGAGGGGATTGGGTTCTCATGCACGTTAATGGAAATACCTATGAAGATAAACCCCCCCTCTTTTTCTGGCTGATTGCTCTTTCATCCTTTCTCTGGCAAGGATTCACCTCTTTTTCGGCGAGGTTTCCTTCGGCTTTTTTGAGTACCCTCACGGTGCTTCTCACTTTCTTTCTCGGGAAAAAGCTCTATGGCTCACGAGCCGGATTTCTCTCGGCGCTGATTCTGGCTACAAGTTTTGAATTCGCCTATCTTTCCATCCGGGCAAATATCGATGCCACCCTTACTTTCTTTACAACAGCTTCACTCCTTTTCTTCTTGCAATGGTATCAATCTAACAAGGTGGAAGAGGGTGAGAAGAGGGATAACAGGGGACTGTCCATCTATGGGTTTTATATCGGTATGGCATTCGCCACTCTGGCGAAGGGGCCGGTGGGTTTTATCCTTCCTCTTTTAGTCAGTTTGGCCTATCTCCTCTTTCAGAAGGACTGGAAGACAATAAAGAGGATGAGGCTTCTGACAGGAATGGTTCTATTTTTTATGATTGTCCTATCCTGGTATCTTCCCGCTGTATTGAAAGGGGGACAAAACTTCCTCAACGAGACACTGCTTCATCATACCCTCGATCGCTTTGTAAAAGGATCAAGCCATATCCGGCCTGTCTACTATTATCTCTCCAATTTCCCTGTTGACTTTCTGCCCTGGTTCCTCTTTCTTCCGGGAGCCATCGTTTACGGCCTCTCGAAAAGAAAAGGGAAAATCTCAAAAGATTTTCTCTTCCTTCTCGTCTGGTTCGTTGTGATTTTCCTTTTCTTTAGTTTTTCAAAAGGGAAAAGGGCAATTTATCTTCTCCCCCTATACCCTGCAGCCTCTCTACTGGTTGGAAGGTTCTGGGATGACTATCTTTCGGGTTCCAAACGGTATTCATCACGAGAAATTTGGATCTCCCTTCCGATCTATCTCTTTATCATCTTCTTTTTTTTGATGGGAATGTTTCTTTACCTGGTCCCTGCCATAGCAAATTTTTCAGTAGAACCCTCTACCCCAAAGATTCTGAAGATGATCGTTAAAGGAGCCGAATCGGGAGCAAAATACCTTTCCTATGTTCCACGCTGGAGTGTTATTCCTTTCATCTTCCTTCTTGTAGGATCGAGCATTCTTCTGTCCCTTGCCCATGTCCTCAAATATAAATCACTTGTCTTTATGCTTATTGTGGCCACAGCGGGAATTAATTTCTTTTATGGGACTCGGGTGATCTTCCCGCTGGTCAATCCCTACAAATCTGCCCGCTTCATTTCACAGGAGATCGTGCAGACGATGAAGCCTGGAGAAAAACTGGTCATGTATGGGGATATCGGGTCAGCGGTAACTGCTCAATTTAATTTCTATACGGGGATCGTTCCCATTTTGGAAACTGAAAACGAAGCGGAGGTCATCGATCTTTTCCGTTCAAAAGAGAGGATATTCTGTCTCTTTAAATATCGGGATTATGAAAAACTGAGCGGGAAATACGCTGACCTTCCTCTTCACCTGATCATACGGAGAAGCATAGGGGATAGGGATATGGCATTTGTGTCAAACCGGTGAGATCGCAGATTAAACTGGACTCTATTCGTTTGCAGGGGATAGGAACAGCGGAGATTTAATCGTGACGGTGAGTGGTAAGTTATGCTGTTGCATAAAACATGGCCGCAGTCGTCTTTAAAAGAAGGCGGGAGGAAATCCTCCCGAGCGTGGTTAGCCCTCCTCATTTTCACTTTGGCCTTACAAATCCTCTCCATTTGGAACCTTGAGCTTTCAGGCCGCGATTCACCGAGGGTAGCGGGGATTGCCCGAGAGATGGCAGTGACCTCAAACTATCTGATTCCCCGACTCAATGGTGAGAACTTTCTCGAATATCCTTCATTGGGATATTGGCCTATTGCCCTCACCCTTTCGATGAGTGAAAAGCCACCGGACTTTCTCGCCTTGCTACCCATCGTATTCCTGGGAACGGGAACGGTCCTCATTACGTTTCTAATTGGAAAAGCACTAATTGGAGGGCGAATTGGGCTGATGGCGGGATTCATCCTGTCGACTATGCCGGCTTTTATCACCTACCACCGGCATTGCCGGGTAGATCCGGCGCTTCTCTTTTTTATAACACTTAGTTTGTACGGCTTTGTGGCGGGTTACAATGCATCACCCTCACCCTTACCCTCCCCCCTTGAGGGGGAGGGATGGGTGGGGGGTAAAAGGGTTCTCTTTTTTGCACTCTTCTACCTGGCGATGGCTGGAGCCTTTCTTTCTAAGGGAATAATCGGAGTCGCCATCCCTATTGCCACTGCTGTGGTGTTCTTGATGACCAGAAAGGATTTCAAGGCGATCGGGAAACTCCTTCTTAGCCCCGGAATTCTTCTTTTCATGCTACCGATCTTCCTCTGGGTCGGCAGCGTTTGGTGGCTCGAAGGGCCTGGCATTATTAAAGAGGTGATTCGACAAAGTCTCTGGCGTTTTCTTTCTCCTTCGGCTGATCATGCAAAGCCCTTCACCTTTTATTTCATTCATACCTTCACGCCTCTCTTACCTTGGACCGTTCTACTACTTGTCTTACTGTGGTACCGATGGAAACCTACTCATACGAGAGAATCATTATCCCACAGCTCTCTTCTCAGGTTTTCCCTTGTTTGGTTCTTAACAGTCTTCGTCGGACTGTCCCTCGCTTCCGCGAAGCGGGCCCTCTACCTCGGACCTGTCTTTCCTCCCTTTGCACTTCTAACAGCTCTTGGATGGGACCGTATTCGAGAGAAATTCCCTGAGGTGAAACGCTCGGAGGCCTACGGCCTGATCGTCATTTTCTTGGTATACATTGGAGTTTACCTCTTGGTCATTACTCCTTTAGAGAGGAAAGAAAGTCTTCAGCCAGTATTTGAGGCGGTGTCAAGTCAACGGACCAATGGCCCGATCTATTTAGTCAACCCTTCCGAAACCATCCGGGGTGCCGCATTCTTCTACCTTGGGAAAAGGATACCCATCCTGAATGACCAGGATGTGTTATGGGGGCGGTTTGAAGATCACCCAGGAACAACCTTGGTGATTGATTCCTTTTGCGACAATGACCAACTCCTCAACAATCTTCGATTGAAGGGATATCGTCTTCTATCACAAAGAAAGTATGGAAAAGCGGCTGGGGTTTGTGTCTACTCGAACGGCTCCTGAGATGTTTAAAGCGATCAGTCTTTTAGGATGGTTCATCAAATGCATTGAAAATAACCCTGAATGATCTGGTTCAAAGAACACCATAAGAAAGGCAGCAGGTGGAAGTTACCGGTGATGGCGGTTTTTAAGGGATTCTTAAGCGCCAAATCCTGTTTTTATCTTCTTTTAGGTTTTGCTATATTAATATTATCCGCCAATTTGGGTCTGCCTCCACTGTGGGGTTCAGAAGGACGCTGGGCCCTCATCGCTCGTTCCATGCTACGATCTGGTGATCTTCTTTCCCCGGTTCTGGGCATTCATGACTACTGGGACAAACCTTTTTTATCCTATTGGCAGATCTTGCCATTATCGTATATCGACGGAGACGTTAGCGAGTTCACGGCCAGGTTTCCATCAGTGGTCTGGGCTGTGGTCATGCTTCTTCTAACCCGTGATCTGGCCAAGAGATGGTTTGTTGAACAAATAGCTCTCGTGTCTGTTGGAATTCTGCTGGGGTTTGCGATGATTGTTCTTTTTGGAGCCTCCCTTTTACTCTATAAGATTTTTCCTGCGGGCACAGACACCATTTGGTTTGCGTCCGTGTTGCTGGCATTGCCTGGTGTTACCATGATTGCAAGCACAATGAGGAAATATATCTGGGGGATGGTTGAATCTGTGCTTGCGGTCTGGCTCATTTATGTGATAGGCCTAATGCCTTTGATCGCACAGGGACCAAATCTAAAGACAAAGGTTGCCGAGGTAAACGCTTTAGGGAAGCCATGTGGTCTTCTAAATATTTATAACGCAAAGTTAAAATTTTATTTAGATAAACCATGCCAAGTTTTTGATGATGAAACACGTGCTCTATATTGGGCTACACGGGCAGGCGGGGTATTGATAACATCCAGTGATGTTTCAGATCAGTCTTGGGAATGTGTAGTGAAAGGCAATAATTGGCAGGCTGTTATCCCCCGCAAGATTCCCCCCTTGAATGACTCCAGCCATTTCAGATGACGGAGAGGTTTCCCCTATAAAGGGGAACATGCAACCCTTTTTTAACCTTCCTTTTATTTAGTCAAGATATTTTAATTTCGGCATTAACTGTGTTAAAATATAGCGATTTTTAATCGGTTACAGAATTGCAGGGCCTTTAATTCGTATGAATGTATCCATTATTGGGGCGGGTAGAACCCGAAACGGTATTGGCGAGTACATTGGGAAGTATTTCCATAAGCATGGAGGAAAAGTGACCTCTGTGCTGGGAACGACTGAAAAAACAAGCCTCCAGGCTTCTTGTGCTCTTCGAAAATATGGAATCGAAGCTCGTCCCTATACAGACTTCGATCAAATGGTGAGAGCTGAAAAGTCAGATGCCGTGGTGATTGCTTCCCCTTCCTCTACCCATTATGGATATCTATTAGAATGCATCGATTCAGGGCTCCATATCTTCTGCGAAAAGCCATTAATCTGGAACGGCCACACGGATCTCCGAAAAAGGGTTGAAGAGATTTTTGAGAAGGCCCTCCCCAAAAAATTAACCATTGCCATGAATTCTCAATGGCCTTTTTCTATAGATGCTTATGAAGCCCTCTGCGGAAAGATTATGATTCAGAAATCGAACGCATTTTTTATCAAGATGTCACCCCCTTTTCCAGGGAGAGAGATGATTCCAGAGTCTGTTCCTCATGCCTTAAGTCTCCTTTATTGTCTCCTGGGTTTGGGGGAGATAAAAGATTTGAGTTTTGAGTCGGATGGGGCAAAGGAGATGAGCATCAAATTTTCCTATCTGTTTGGAACCGAGACCTGCGATGTGTTCATCCGGTTGGCATTCCAGGAAACCCCGCCCCGTGACTTCTCTTTCGGATTGAATGATAAGATTGTTTTTCGAAGTCTGGATCCGGAAGATTACGAAATCTATTTTAATTATGGGGATAAAAAATTGAGGATCGTTGATCCCCTTGAACTCTCCGTGAAAAATTTTATGGAAGCCGTACAAACAAAAACCGAACCCACCATCGGGACACTTCATATTCTTCATAATCTGTCCCTGCTGAAGGAGATTGACGACGGCTTTGGTGAATTTGAAAAGAGAAATTTATGGAAAAGTTAAAAGAGAGAGAGCACGATTTTAGCTCCAAATTGAAGCAGGATGCCACCCTTCGAAGGCTGAAAGACTATATTCAGTGGCAGAGAGGGTGCGACGTCAATGCTCCGGACCGAGGGCTACTGGTTTTCAGTCCGATCTCCATCAATTTAGATCTGACCTCCGCCTGCAATTTTTCGTGTCCTTTTTGCGTTGATTCGAAGCTGATCAACGCAGGGAAAAGCTTGACCTTGGAAGAAGTAAAAAAGACGATCGACACGCTTCATTCCCACGGCCTTCTCTCCGTGATCCTGATCGGAGGGGGAGAACCCACCCTTCACAAAGATTTCGGGGAGATCGTCCGTACTATCAAGAGCAAGGGATTACAAGTCGGGATCGTGACCAACGGTTCCAGATTGGAAAAAATTGAACAGGTGGCCGAAGAACTCAAAGAGAAGGATTGGATCAGGATTTCGATCGATGCGGCCGGGGAAGGGGTCTTTAAAGATTTACACCTTCCCAAAACGCAGGTGACGCTGGGCGGGATATTAGAAAAAGCAAAAAAGCTGAAAAAGAAGAATCCCGCTGTTTCGCTGGGATATTCGTTTGTGATCGTCTGGGAAGGCGTGGAGATTAACGGGAAGAGACTCCATTCCAATATGGATGAAATGGTCCGATCCGTGGAACTGGCCAAGGAACACTCGTTTGATTATATTTCCTTTAAACCCTGCCTGGTCCGGTTTCATGAGTCTCAGAGAGAGACTTTGCTGAAAAACGTTGGGAAAACAAAAGAAGAAGAGATTATCGATAAAATTAAGATGCATCTACAAGAGGCAAAACGTTTTGCTGGAGATGTCAAGATTCTTGTAAGCTCAAATCTGATGGCCATGTTGAACCGGGAGACCGACCAGATCAAGAAACAGCCCAAAAGATGCCACATGCAATTTTTCAGAACCGTGGTGACGCCCTTCGGCATCTTTCACTGTCCGGCGTTTCGAGGAGTGGAAGCAGCCAGAATTGGAGAACCGGAGGGTTATCTCTCGGAAGCAAAATTCAAAGCAAGTTTCAAAAGGACGGCCAAATCGATCGTGACCTTTAATGCCGAAGAGGAATGCAAAGATGTTGGATGTTTTTACAATCGCACCAACTGGTGGTTAGAAAAGTTCATCCATTCCAAAGAAGACATCCACAAAATTGAAAAAGTTGAGAATGACAACTTTTTCTTTTAGTCTCAGGCCATCAGATTTTATTGGCCTCCGGGGACAACTTGAATACTTGGGTGGGTTTAAAAGGCAATGAAAATTCTTCATCTTTTTAGCAACTGGAAGTGGACAGGTCCTGCTGATCCAACCGTGAACCTCTGCAAAGGATTAGAGAAGCGGGGGCATGATGTCACCTTTGCCTATCGAAAACCTCCTCTTCCGGTCGAGGATAGTATTGAGAAAAGGGTCCTCCATGCAGGAATAAAAGTCACGGATCGATTTCGGCTGGACCATTCGGTGAAGGTTTATCATCCCTCCTTTCTACCGACCAATCTGCGTGACATTTTAGACCTCACCCGATATCTTCGTGAGGAAAAGTTCGATATTCTCAATGTCCACCACTCCCATGGCCATCTCTTAGGCGGGATCGCTGCGAGGAGGTCAGGCCATCCTGTGATTGTTATTCGCACCGACCACAAGCGGGAACCTTTGAAGCCCAGTTTGGGAAATCGCTTTCTGATCTCCCAGTTGACGGATGGAATGATTACGTTTTCAGAGAGAGCGAGGAGAGAGGATGCGGAACATTTCGGACTTCCTCTTGAGAGGGTAGGGAAGATCTCACCGGCCTTGGACCTGAACCGGTATGATCCGCAGACGAAATTTAAAGATATGAGGGCCCTCTTTGGAATTGGACCAAAGGAGATCGTTATCGGAATGATCGCCCGATATCAAAGATACCGAAGGACGGCTGTCTTTTTAGAGGCGGTGAAAACGATTACGAAAGAATTTCCAAACGTGAAGGTTCTCCTGGTTGGCCGGTCGAGTCAGATAGAGCAGAGTGTCATCCAGCCCATGAAACAGCTCGGCGTTGAAAAGTGGGTCATTCTCGGAGGATATCAAACGAATGACTATCTCGACACCTTAGCCTGTATGGACATCTTTGTCTTCTTAATGGCGGGCTCTGATGGAACAGCCCGAGCCTTGAGAGAGGCCATGGCCATGGGCAAACCGGCCATCGTTGCCAATCGGGGGATGCTTCCCGAGTTGGTGGAGGATGGCATTTCAGGTTTGGTGGTGAACGATACCCCTGAAGAGTTGGCCCGGGCAGCCCTTCGATTGCTTCATCATCCGGAAATGAGGGAGGCCTTAGGAAAGGCGGCTTATCAGAAGGCCCATCAGGAATTTCAGTTGGATCGACAGGTGGAGGCCGTTGAAGGGTTTTATCAAGAGATGATCAGGCTCGGGAAGCGGAAATAGATGGAGAGTCCAATTTTTAAAAGAGTATCCAAAGGTGAGATCAAAGGTTGGGTGAGAGGGGAAATTTTGGATTATCTCCCCTCCACTTTTTTTGAAGATCCCTTTTCTTCTGTTCAGACGATGGGAGGGGAGATCATCAAAGAATCAACCTGGAGAAGGGCTGCCCTCCTTTGGCTTCCGGATGGAAGAAAGGTATT
>Ga0100401_1001696_pt1 | contig 17814 bp, 21 predicted proteins | sample CryGeymeta201525_FD_80421 | JGI IMG/M metagenome (GOLD analysis project Ga0100401, IMG submission 80421) | Groundwater microbial communities from Crystal Geyser aquifers in Utah, USA - Crystal Geyser metaG 2015-25 | ecosystem: Environmental > Aquatic > Deep subsurface > Groundwater | place: USA... | reverse complement strand
TTACCCGTTCAGTAGCCAGATCACACCGGAAAGGCTGGCGATGCTCAGGAGCGTGCTCAGGACGATGGTGCCTGCCGCGAGGCGGTCATCGCCGCCCAGTTGCCCGGTCAGCACGTAGGAGGCGATTGCCGTCGGGGTAGCCATCAGCAGGCAGGCCACACCGGTTTCCATGGGCGGCAACCCCAGCAGGCGTGCCAGCAAGAGTCCCGCCAGCGGTCCCACCAGCGTCTTGAGTGCCGCTGCCAGGGTTGCCGCCACGGCGACATGCCGCAGCGGCGTGGTTACCAGGGCGCTGCCGACGCACAGCAGCGCCAGCGGCAGGGCGAATTGCCCGGCAACGGTCAGGCTGCGTACAATGGCCTGCGGCATGGGGCCGGCCACATGCTGCCAGGCGAATCCGGCCACGCAGGCCAGCAGCAGTGGGTTGGTGGCGGTTTTGGTCAGCATGTGCCGCAGGGCTTTTGTGCTCAGCCGGTGCTGCGCGGCCAGATGCAGGATCACGGCGATGATGTTATGCGCCACGACGCAGGCGCCCAGCCCCATCGCCGCCAACGCACCGGCCGCCGCACCTCCCGGACGGCCCTCGAAGGCATAGATCACCACGGGCAGTCCCACATAGGCGAGGTTGCCGCGGAAGCTGACGTGCATGAAGGTCGCCAGCGTGCGGGCCGGCTGCCGCAGCAGCAGACCGGTCGCCAGGGCGGCGAACAACACCAGGGCGGTTGCCCCCAGCAGGGCCAATACCAGGCGACCGCTGGCCCCTTCGGGCGCGGGGTCGAGGCCAATCTTGAGGAACAGCAGCGCGGGTAGCCCGATCCAGTAGCAGCAGCGGTTGAGCGTGTCCACACCCCTGGCATCGAAGAACCCGAACCGCCGCAGCAGCGCGCCCAGCGCGATCAGCACGAAAACCGGAGCCAGCGTATTCAAAATAACCATATCCAATTCCTTCTCGCGGCAATCACAGTACCAGTAGGGCGGTGCCCGGTCAGAAGTGGTCGTCGGAGCTGATTGACTGCTCGACGGAATCGCCATGCTGTGCCAGCGACTGGATCGCGTCGGCGAGGATCTCGGGATGGACGGTGGCGCGGCGGTAGGTATCCACAATCACCAGATGCTCGGTGCCGTCGATATCGGCGACGGCCAGGGCCCCGAACGGGATCAGCATGTTCAACCGCAGGGCTTCGGCATATTGCGACGGCACGGCTACACCGCAGGGGGTCGAGAGTTGCACGAGTGCCGTGTTGTCGGTGCCGGTGCGGCTGAAGTCGATCCAGATCTGCTGCGAGCGCCCGTCGGGCAGCGAGACCAGCACGCCGAAATGGGGAGACTCCCCGCTGATGACGGCGTTCATGTCGCGAATCGCCTCCGTGACCAGGTCGCGGTCGGATAGCATGCCGGTGTAGCCTTGATGCGCGTCCGAAGATTGCAGCAGCCATTCGCGCCATTCGGTTGGGGAATCGCCGAGTTCATGCCCGGTAATCATGCACAGGGCGTTGGCGGCATCGGTTGTGTTGCGGTTCTGTTCGAGCAGTGTGACCAGGGCGGGAACGGCCCGCGCGTCGCCGATCTCGGATAGGATTTTAATGGCCGACCAGCGGACGCCATCGTTGCGGTCCTGTAGTAGTGGCAATACGGCTTCGGTCAGCTCGGTACCCTGGGTGCAGGCGGCATTGATCGTGGCCGGTCGCGTCCTGATGTTGCGCAGGCCCTGGCGGATGGTTTCGGTGTTCATTGTGCTCCCTTCGTCGGTTGGCGAGCAGTTTAGCGTCACGACGCCAAATGGCAATCCGATTATCGGGAAATGAGTTGCCGGAATACCTCCGGCGTGATGATCGGGCACGGCTTGAAATTATCAATCGACAGCAGGTCGTCATCGCCCGTCACCAGGAAATCGGCGTTGCCCTGATCGGCCAGGATCAGGAACTTCTGGTCATGCGGATCCCGGCACAACGGGAGGTGACGCGACGGCCGTGTCACAACGGTTTCGGCGTAGGGGACAAATGCCAGCAATAGGCATTGCTGTTCAGCGAGGCTCAACTTGAACTTCGGGTATGCAAGCACGCGCAGCAATTCGCCGGCGGTTTCTTTTGACAGAAGGGGTATTACCCGTGCCTGCTGCCAGAGGGGGACCAACCCGCTGACGCGTCCCGAGCGAAACAGCAGGGCAGAGAGAACCACGTTCGTATCGAACACGACGCGCGGCGTTATCGTCGCGACCATTTGACGGCCTCTCCCACATCGTCCTCGGAAATGCCAAGGGCCTCCAGTTTCTCATGCACCGCGCTCAATGGCTTTGTGTTCACGGGTTCGAGGATAATCCGCCCATATTCCGCGCGCACGTCAAAGTACTGGCTTCCCGGGAACTGGCTGACGATGCTTTTCGGCAAGGTCAGTTGATTCTTACTGGTCATTTTCGCAAGCATATTCGCGTCCTTTGTTTCTTATATCCTTACATCCTTGCGACTAAACCGCATGGTCTTTTTCCTTTCACTGTCGCGGCGGGCCATCGTGTCAGCCCGTCCTGTAGTGGGCGGGGCCTTCCTTGGCGACTTTCAGCTCGCCGGCATGTTGCTGGAGGGCAAACTCAAATACGGTGGCCAAATCGATCCGCAGATCAGGAAAACCGGGGCTGGTCAGCACATCCTCATGGCTGAAACCCTTCCAGAAGACATAGCGATCCCCTTGCAGCCAGAATATCTCCACCATGCAGGGGAACGGCGTCACGATCCAGTATTCCTTGATCCCGAACCGCGCGTACAGCTCGGTTTTCACAACCCGGTCGATCCGTGCACTGCCGGGCGACACAATCTCCACCACCAGGGTGGGCGGCCCTTCAATGTGCCGGTGTATCTGCGCCGGATTACAGACCACGAGCAAATCCGGCTGCACCACATCCTCGTCGGAGAGACGCACATCCATGGGGGCTGTCATAAGCTTGCACTTCTTGCCCTTGAAAAAGGGATGCATACGGCTTTGCAATTCCCCGGAAATATCCTGATGTTCCGAAACGGGGCTCGGCGCCATCGCATAGGCCGAACCGCCAACCAGCTCCCAGCGCTCGCCCTCCGGCCATGTGAGGTAATCGTCCCAGGTGTAATGATCATCCATTTTCAATGCCGGTTGTGCCATGCTCTTCCTCCTGCTCATGCGCTCTGCACCTTGAAAATCAAACTACTTTATCATACCGGATATGACAAGGTGTTTATCGTCAAAGCGTGGAGCCGAAGTGCGACAGGAAGAATTGCTTCTGCGTCGTCCACCAGCCCGTGGTCGGCTTGGCGAGCATCGGGCGCATGCAGGTGGTCATCTGCAGGGTGACGACAACCAGGATCAGGAACCACAGCTTAATCCCGCCCTGCCGCTGGAACAGCGTATGCGCACGCAGCTTGCCAACATAGCGCGCAGCGAACATCACGGCAACCAGCCAGAGGATCAACGCCAGGATGACGATGAACGGCACACTATCCGTCGAGACGGCGAAAAGCCAACCGACCGGGGCCAGGCCGACGAGGATCAGCCCGACCATCGCCAGACAGGAGCAGCCGAGCGCGAGGGTTTGCGCGAGGGTTAGCGGGGAGCCCGCCACGCAGGCGAAGACATACAGGCTTGGAAAACAAAGCAGCAGGGAGCAGACGGCCACCAGGGGTGCCTTGACCGCGTCCATGATGGCCACCGGCCAGCCGGCAAAAAGGCCGATGGCCAGACCGAAGACCACGTGGCAGGCCACCGCCACGGCAAACAGGATCGCAGAGGTGGCGGGTAGGTTCCGGTCTTCGCCGGCGATCGTGTCCGCCACGCGTTCGGGTGATTTCAGCAGGGCGGTCACGATGTTCCCGGAGTCCGTCTCACAGGGCGGCGCTGGAATCGGGTCGGTCTGGGGCATAGTCGTCTCGCTCATGGGGCCCTCCTATTTTCCTCCCGCCAAAAGGTACGGGAGCACGTCAGTAAAAACAAACTGATAGAAATTGCGGTCGAGGCAGTCCGGACGCATGAAGGCCACCGGATAGAACGGGCTGCCCACAAAGGGTCGGAGAATCCAGGACAACTGGCAGCCGACGAAGGCAAAGGAAACCAGCCACGACAGGAACAGGGGCTCGACCGGACAGCGTTCCGGCACGAGGCGGCGCAACCCTTTCAGCAGCGCCACATTGCCGGTGACGCCGGCGAGGGCCAGGATGACGATGTGCGTCATCAGGATCAGGTTATGGGCGTAGCGCAGGTCGTCGGGTGTGCCAGTGTAGGAAACGCCGGACAACAGGAAAAAAAGCGCAACGGGCGCGAGGCCAAGCAAGATCCAGCAGCCGATGGTCATGGAGGCGAACACCACGGCAACGGATGCGCGGAAGGAGAGGCCAGCCCCCGCGAGGGTGGCGGTCATCCAGTTGAATACGGCAACGATCATGGCCGTCCCCAGGAACAGCAGCGGCAGCTTTATGGCAACGTATATGGAGAGGCGCGGGGATCGCCAGCCGGCGAGAATGGTTCCATACAGCCCGCAGGCCACGACCACGAAAAGCGCAAGCCCCAGCACATCCCGCCAGCGGAGGTCGTGTTCACGCACCGCCGTCCAGAAGGCATCCCGGTTTCGCAGCAGTATCACAGGCCAGTTCATCTTAATCGTCGCCATGTTGCCCTATTGTTTGTTTGCTGTCGAGGTTTTCAGTTGTGCTTCCATCTGCGCTGGCTACAACGGTTGGTTTCTGGTAGCTTGTCTGGCATGCAGCAGATTGAATTACTGGCGCCCGCGCGGGATGCGGATACGGGGATTGCGGCGATCGATGCCGGGGCGGATGCGGTCTACATCGGCGGCCCGCGGTTCGGGGCCCGTGCGCAGGCGTCCGTCACGGTGGCCGAAATCGCCCGGCTGGTGGCCTATGCCCGCCTGTTCCGCGTACGCACGTACGTGACGCTCAACACGCTGCTGAAGGATGCGGAGCTGGATGACGCCCGGACCTTGATCCGCGAGCTCTGGCAGGCGGGGGTGGATGCCCTGATTATCCAGGATATGGGACTGCTGGAACTGGATCTGCCGCCGATCCCGCTGTTCGCAAGCACGCAGTGCCACATCACCACGCCCGAGAAAGCGCTGTTCCTTGAAAAGACCGGGTTCCGGCGCCTGATCCTAGCCCGCGAGCTTACGCTCTCGCAGATCGCCGCCATCCGGGCTGCCACCACCGTCGCGCTCGAATGCTTTGTGCATGGGGCGCTTTGCGTCTGCTACAGCGGCCAGTGTTACATGAGCGTGGCGGCGGGCGGACGCAGCGGTAACCGTGGCGACTGCGCCCAGCCCTGCCGTCTGCCATATGACCTGCTCGACGAGACGGGTACGGTGCTGGCGGCGGGGCTGCATTGGCTGTCGCTCAAGGATATGAACCGTACGGCGGGCATCGGCGATCTGCTGGCGGCGGGCGTCTCCTCGTTCAAGATCGAAGGCCGTCTCAAGGATACGGCCTACATCCGCAATGTCGTCAGCCACTATCGCCAGACGATCGATCGCGAGCTGGCCGCGCACGGCCTGCGCAAGTCCTCGTCCGGCAACAGCCAGACTGGGGTTACGCCGGATCCGGCCAAGAGCTTCAACCGCGGCTTCACGTCGTATTTCTTGCGCGACGTGCCTGATCAGCCGGAAAGCCCGTTCACGCAGAAGGCGACCGGCGAGGAGATAGGGCGCGTGGCGTCCACGGGCAAGGATTTCTTCATGCTGGCGCGTGATGTCACCCTGGCCCCCGGCGACGGGGTCTGCTTTTTCGATGCGGATCAGCGCCTGCAGGGAACCCGTATCAACCGGGTGGAGCAGGGACGGTGTTATCCGGAGGCGATGCAGGGAATCTGCCCCGGCGTGACGTTCTTCCGCAATCGGGATACGGCATTTGAGAAGGTGCTGGCTGCCAGCCCGCCGTCGCGCCGGATCGGCGTGGCGCTGGCGCTGCAGGTGGTGGATAAAGGGTTCCGGCTGACGGCGACCGATGCGGATGGCATCGCGGCGGCGGTGCACGAGGATGGCCCGTTCGAGCCGGCGCGGAATCCGGATCAGGCGGTTGCCCATCTCGCCGCGCAGCTTGGCAAGACCGGCGGCACGCCATATCAGGCGACGGCGGTTGCCGTGAGCGGCGATGCCCCGCCATTTGTCCCGGCTAGTGTGATCAATGCCGCCCGGCGACTGCTGCTGGAACGGTTGACGGCAGCGCGGCTTGAACATGATGTCCGGCCGGGAGCCCCTTTGCAGCCGACCGATCATCCGTATCCGCAGGCCACCCTGACGTTTGAGGGCAACGTGCTCAACGACCGTGCCCGCGCGTTCTACCAGCGGCATGGTGTACAGGCGATCGAGCCGGCTGCCGAGTCGGGACTGGATCTGAAAGGGCGTCGCGTGATGACCAGTCGGCATTGCATCCGGCGGATGCTCGGGCTTTGTCCTGTGCACCCGCAGGAACCGCTGGTCACGCTGAAGGCTCCCCCGCAGGGCCTGCTCTATCTCGACGATGGCCGCCACCGCTACCGGTTGGAATTCGCCTGCGACCGCTGCGAGATGGACGTCTACCAGTGACGGCGGATGGGGATGCCGGCGGCGACGAGGTCGGCCTTGATGGCCGGGATGGTGGTGTCGCCGGTATGGATCATGCCGGCAATGATGGCCGCGTCGGCATGCGCCAGCGTGAAGACATCGACCAGATGCTGTGAACAGCCCGCCCCGCCGGAGGCCACCACCGGCACGGAGACGTTGTCGGCGATCAGCCCGGTGAGCGCGAGCTCGAAGCCGCTGCGGGTGCCGTCGGCATCGACTGAATTGACGACGATTTCGCCGACGCCAAGATCCACGGCACGCTTTGCCCATTCGAGTGCGTCCATGCCGGTGCGCTCGCGGAAGCCGCGCACGGTGATCTCGTAGCCGCTCGGGCAGCGGGTGCGGTCCTCCACCGCCAGCGGATCCATCCCCAGCACGATGCATTGCGCCCCGAAGGCTTTCGAGCCCTCGGCGATGATGGCCGGGTTGCGCACGGCCAGTGAATTGACGGAAACCTTTTCCGCCCCGGCCAGCAGCACGCGCTCCATGTCTTGCAGGTTGGAGATCCCGCCGCCGACGGCAAACGGGATGCGTACGGCCTTGGCGACTTCCCGCACCATCTCGATGTCGATCGGGCGGCGTTCGGCCGAGGCGGTGATATCGTAGAAGACCAGCTCGTCGCAGCCGTCCTCGTAATAGCGGGCGGCCATCTCGACGGGATCACCCAGTTCGACGTTGTTCTGGAAGCGGACACCTTTGGTGACCACCTTGTTGTGGATATCCAGGCAGGGAATGATGCGGCGTGTCAGCATGTGGGCTCCTCTCCGGCGGGTTGCCAGCGGCAGAAGTTCTCCAGCAGGCGCAGGCCCGCCTTGCCGGACTTCTCGGGGTGGAACTGGGTGGCGACAATGCTGCCGCGGCCGAGGGCCGAGGCGAACGTCACCCCGGCGTAACCCGTCGTGGCCAGTGTGCAGTCGTCCGTCGTTGGCACCGGGTAATAGCTGTGGACAAAGTAGAACTCGGTCTCGTCCGCGATGCCCTCGAACAGCGGGTGCGGCACACGCGCATGCACCCGGTTCCAGCCCATGTGCGGGACCTTGTCGTAGCGGTTGGCGGGGGCAAAGCGGACGACGCGCCCGGGCAGCAGCCCCAGCGTATCGACGCCGCCGTCCTCCTCCGAATGCTCCAGGATGATCTGGGTGCCGAGGCAGATGCCGAGGAAGGGCGTACCGCGACGGACGACCTCGCGGAGGGTGTCGGCCAGGTCGAGTGCCTGTAGGTGGCGCATGGCGGCCCCGGCGGCACCGACACCGGGAAAGATCACGCGCTCGGCCTCGAGAATGCAGGCGGGGTCGCTGGTGATCCGCGCCTCGCGTCCGATCGTGTCGAAGGCGAGCTTCACACTGGTCAGGTTGCCCGCCCGGTAGTCAATAATCGCAATCATCGTGTCTTTGTCTCCGAATAAAAATCAGCCGACCTTGTCGGCCGGGGCTGTTGGCGAGCTGGCAGACTAGAAAAGATTCGCACGGAAGGCAAGCGCGTCTTATACCGAACGCCAAGGCAAATCGTGCTAACAAAAACGGGGACGTTCTGAAATCCGGTCAAGGCTAGCGTTAATCGATTCTGACTGCCATTGGTCAGGGCGATGTTTGCGGGGGAGATATCCCAGCCGAAATCTTGGCGGAACCGTTCGGCGAGCGCCTCGATGAACAACCGGGCGCCCTGCGGGGTATCGTAGTTGCCGATCACCTGCTCGAACTCACCGGGGGTGGCGAGGATATGGGTCATGCGCTCACGGAAAAGCGCCTGCACCGCCGGGATGTGGCTGGGGTTGCCACCGCCGAGCATCAGCATCGGGTGATCCCCGTTCAGGGCCTTGCCCAGGTCGTCCATCAGTTCGCTGATCCCGATCTTGCCGCAGAAGCGGTTGCCGAATTCGGAGAGCTCCATCATGGTTGTATTCCTGTGGTTTATCATGACTCCTGCCGCGAAGGGGCAGGTTTCAGGTGCCGGACTGTGTCCGGCAGGTAGACGGGTCAAGTTGCACTATTGTGCTTGAAACGTCAATCCCCGACGTTACCGGATGTGTTCCGGCTGGCCAGCAGGCCCCGGCGATACCCACCCACCCTTGAAGCCTCAGGCAACTGTTCAATCCCTTCCCAGGCTCACGTTACGCCTCGGACCCCGCCAACATGCTCCCATCGGATTTGTCATGAACACCCCCGGAGTCTGATCTTGCGCGGAGCGCACCCGAACTCATTACGAATGGATTTGTTGAAGCGTTGGCTGAATGGCATCATGGGCCGGCACCGGCCGCGCCGCGCCATCCCGTAACCGGAGCAGCATATCCCAAAAACGGATTTCTGCCCGTAATCTTTCTGGGGCGGACTGAGTACCCAGCGGACTCTCCCCTATGGGACGCCCGACGAAGTCCGGGCGGAGGCCCGGAAGGTGCGCGATTTGTTGAGCGTGCAGGGGGGACATATTTTTGCCCCGGCCCAGGGAATCCAGGGCGACGTACCCTTGCGGAATAGTGAAGTGGTATTGGAAGTGGCGCGCGAACGTCGAAAGGCGGGCCAGGATCCAATTAGCTAGAACCTCGGCCTTGCGGCCAGGCCCTCACTAGCCCGTTGCCGCCTCAAATTGCCAGAAGGACGCTGGGGCGATAATCCTGATGTTGCCGGCACATTCAAGATCAAGCAGGTCCTTGTCGCCAGTGACGATACAGGCACATTTTCCAGCCATGGCGGTCGCGATGATGTTGTCGTCCTCGGGATCACGGCAGGTCGGAGGGATCGATGGCAGCGCCCTGAGAATCCTGCTACGTGATTTTACCAGGGCCACCACAGATTCGGCATCCAGCTGGGTGTACTTGAATTTCCCTGTCAGTTTGGCCGCGAGCTCATCCAGGATGAATGCGGAAAGGATGATCTCATGATGGATGCCGCAATGCTCGAAAAGCTCGTTGCATGTTCCATGCGAGATGAAGGCGGCGATAAGGACGTTCGTATCAAGGACCAGTTTCATGATACCTTGTCGAATACATCCTGATCGGTATGAATCCCACGTTTCGCCGCCTTGAAAACCATCACCTTGCGCAAACTGCGGAAACGCCTTATAAACAAATAATCGCGCAGCGATTCCCGAACAAGATCGCTACGCGAGACGCCCTCCGATCGCGATATTTCGTCAAGCTCCATGCGCATCTGCTCAGGAACGCTGATTGTCATCGTGCTTCTCATGCTAATTCCCCCTTCCCATGCTGTAATAATTTATCTTACAGCCTAGGTTCAGTCAATGGTTTTGTTTGGATCTCTCCGGCGCGACATGCCGAAAAAAGCGTCACGAAGGGGGTGGACTCCCATCAGTCGCCGGTTCCTGGCGGCTGAGGCAGTGGAAGCTGCCGAGCCCCTGGATGATGTCGGTGGCGTCGATGCCGACGACCGGGCGGTCGAAGCAGGCTTGCAGGATCGCCTGCGCCTCGGCATCGCGGCTGCAGCGGAACGTCGGCATGATCACGGCGGCATTGCAGATGTAGAAATTGGCATAGGAGGCCGGCAGGCGTTCGCCGTCAAAGACCACCGGCTCCGGCATCGGTAGCTCCACGATCTCTAGCGGCGCGTCCCCCGCCAGCCGGGCGGCGCGCAGGACTTCGAGGTTGTGCCGCAGAGGCGCATAGTTGACATCAGCGGGATCGGTCTCGACGGCGGTGACCACGCGGGTCTCCGAGACGAAGCGCGTGAGGTCGTCGACATGCCCATCGGTGTCGTCGCCGGCGATGCCCTCGCCCAGCCAGACGATCTGGCTGGCCCCGTAATAGCGGAGCAGGGCCGCCTCGATGTCCGCCCGCGAACTGACCGGATTGCGGTTGGGGTTGAGCAGGCAGGGTTCGGTCGTCAGCAGGCAGCCCGCCCCGTTGACCTCGATCGCCCCGCCTTCCATGATCAGCCCGGGCTCCACCAGCGGCAGGTCGAGGACTCGCGCCGCCTGCGACGGGATCTGGTCATCGAGCAGGTAGGGGTATTTGCCGCCCCAGGCATTGAAGCCCCAGTTGACAATTACCTTCTCGCCCGATCCGGCGTCACGCACGAAACAGGGACCATGGTCGCGGCACCAGGCGTCGTTGGTCGGGAAGACATGCAGCACGATGTTGTCCATAACCGTCTCGATCGCGGCCAGTGCCTTCTCGAGCGCGAGGGCCGCCCGGCGGTCCTGCACGCTGATGTGAACAGTCTCGCCCTGGCTGATGACGCGGATGAAGGCATTGTACGGCGCGAAGATCTTCTCGATGCCGCCGGGCCAGGTCGAGGCGGTGTGGGGGTAGCTCAGCCAGGTCGATTCGTGCCTGACCCACTCCGGTGGCATGACAAAACGGCGGGGCTTCTTGTGCGAGGTCTTCATACGCCATCCAGCCAGCGGGCGGTGATCGGGGAATAGGTATCGATCCGGCGGTCGCGCAGGAACGGCCACTGCGTGCGGTAGCGGTCGGAGTCGCCCAGGTCGAGTTCCTGCACATGCAGGGCCTCTTCATCGGCCGGGGCCTCGTAGAGCAGGGTGCCGAAGGGATTGGTCACGAACGATCCACCCCAGAAGCGCTGGTCGCCCTCGATGCCGGTGCGGTTGACGGTAACGACATGCACCCCGTTGGCGATGGCATGTGCGCGCTGGACGGTGCGCCAGGCATCGTGCTGCTCGTGGCCGGCCGCGGCGGGGGCTTTCATGTCCGCGCCGATCGCGGTGGGGTAGAACAGGATCTCAGCCCCCATCAGGCTCGTGATGCGGGCGGCTTCGGGGTACCACTGGTCCCAGCAGATCAGTATGCCGATCCGGGCGAAACGGGTGTTGAAGACGCGGTAGCCGGTATCGCCGGGGGTAAAGTAGTATTTCTCGTAATAGCCGGGGTCGTCGGGGATGTGCGATTTACGATAAATCCCCAGCACCTGCCCGTCGTCATCGATCACGGCGGCGGTGTTGTGATAAAGCCCCTCGGCCCGTTTCTCGAAGAGCGAGGCGACGATCACCACCCCGAGCCGGGCGGCGGCCGCCTGTAGCGCGGCGGTGTCAGGTCCCGGCACGGGCGCGGCCAGGGCGAAGTTGGCAAGATCCTCCTTGTCGGCGAAATACAGCGACAGGAACAGTTCCTGTAGGCAGATCACCTGGGCCCCGCTGGCGGCCAGCGTCTCGATGTGTTCCAGCGCCTTGGCCAGATTTTCTGCCTTGTCCGCCGTGCAGCGCATCTGCACCAGCCCGACCTTGACTTTGTGTTCCATACTTACACCATCTCCTTAAAACCCCTGCTCGATCATGCGGCCGATGACGGGGCCGAGCAGCACGAGAAAGACCGAGGGGAAGATGAAGAACATCAGCGGGAAGAGCATCTTGACCGGGGCTTCGTTAGCCAGCCGCTCGGCGCGCTCGAACCGGCGCTGGCGCATCTGGTCGGCCTGGATATGCAGGATCGAACCGATGCTGACCCCCAGCTCGTCGGCCTGCACGAGGGCGTTGACGACCGAGCGCAGGTCCGGCAGGTTGACGCGCTCGGACATATCGCGCAGCGCCACCCGCCGGGTCTTGCCGACCTGGATCTCGCGCACCACGCGGATGAGTTCCTCGCCGAGCGCATCGATCACGCGGCGTTCGACGTTGCGTTGCAGCGACGACATGAAGTCCATACCGGCCTCGACCGAAAGCGTCAGCAGGTCGAGCACGAAGGGCAGGGCCCGCTGGATTTCGCGGTGACGGGCCTGCACGGCGCCGGTTAGCCAAAGTCCGGGATAGAGCGCCAGCCACAGCACGCCGATGGCGAAGAGTCCGGGCTGGAGCTTGAGCAGCAACGCGGAACGGCCCGCGACCGCCGCCAGCCGTACCATCAGGATCCAGAACGGCCCGAGCAGCAGCGGCATCAGTAACCGTAGCCCGAGGAATTCCTCGGCGGAGACCAGATCCTCGTAGCCGGCGGAGACAATCCGCCTGGTAATGGCCTGGCGTTTGGCGGCAAAGAGCGCGCGCCGGAACAGGGGGGCGACATTCGGTGTCAGCGGGATCAGCAGGCGGAACAGGAACGGCAGGCGCCGCTCACGCTTCCGTCCGTCGGCCAGGGTGACATAGGTGATATTACGGGCCACGCTGGCACCATACGCGCCGATTCCGGCCGCCGTGATCACCCAGAGCAGCACGATCAGCCACGGCATGATGCCATCGAGTCTTATCGGTGTCATACGTCTATCCTCACGATCTTACGGATCAGCAGCCCGCCGCAGGTTAGCAGTACCCCCACGATCACGACAATTGCCAATCCCATCATCGAGCGCAGGAACGGGATCATCATGCCGGGGTCGACGATCATCAGGGCGGCCCCGATGATCAGCGGCATGGCCCCGACCACGATCCCCTGCAGCTTGCCTTGCGCGGTCAGCGTCTGGATACGGTTCTCGATCCGGAACCGTTCGCGGATCGTGGTGGCGATCTGCTCGAAGATCCCGGTCAGGTTGCCGCCGGTCTGGCGGGCGGTCTCCACCGCCAGGCAGACCAGCGTCAGATCGTCGCTACCGACGCGTTCCTGCAGGTTATCCAGTGCATCCGAGAATGTCACGCCGACACGGGTCTGTTGTAGCAGGGCTCCGAATTCCTGGGCGATGGGGTTCTCGCCATCGCGGGCGATTGTCTCGAAGCTCTGCGTGATGCTGAAGCCGGCCTTGAGCGAATTGCTCATCGCGCCCAGCGCCTCGACAAGCTGGTTGTTGAACTTCTTGAGTCGGCGGGCCTTGAGAATATGCAGCAGCAGACGCGGGCCGCGCAGTACCGGCAGGGCGAACACCGCGCCGGCAATGGCCGCCTGCATTGCCTTGTCTACCGACTGCAAGCCACCCGCTACCAGGAACACCAGCAGGAACACCGCGCCGCAAAGTCCCCAGCCCAGTTCGGCCACGCGCCTAGCCGGAATAAAGAGGAACAGATCCTCGAAGGCGCTGGCGGTTTCCTGGGCGTAGACGCCGGAGTAGTTGCGGGCACCCGATTGCAACGCCCGGATGGCGACATAAGCCAGTCCGGAGACGCTCAGGAACATCAGCACGAGTATGATCACCAGCATCATCCGCGCGGCTCCTCCTTTGCCGGGGTGAAGATCGAATGGTCGATCGAGAGCCCGCGTGTCGCCAGGTTCTCGAGGAATGTCGGCACGGAACCGGTGGCGGTGAAGTAGCCCTCGATGCGCCCCTGGGCATCAAGGCCGGTCTGCTTGTACTCGAAAATGTCCTGCATGACGATCTGGTTGCCTTCGAGACCGAGCACCTCGGTGATCTTCGTGATGCGGCGCGAGCCGTCACTCAGGCGTGCCTCGTGGGCGATCAGGTCCACGGCGGCAGCTATCTGCTCGCGGATCGCGCGGCCGGGTAGGTCCATGCCGCTCATCAGCACCATGGTCTCCAGACGCGAGATCACATCGCGCGGCGTGTTGGCATGCACCGTGGTCAGCGAGCCGTCATGACCGGTGTTCATCGCCTGGAGCATGTCGAGCGACTCGCCACCGCGGCATTCGCCGACGACGATGCGGTCGGGCCGCATACGCAGGGCGTTGCGCACCAGGTCGCGGATGGTGATGGCCCCGCGCCCTTCGATGTTCGGCGGGCGGGACTCCAACCGGATCACGTGGTCCTGGGTGAGCCGCAGTTCGGCGGCATCCTCGATGGTGACGATGCGGTCGGTCTCGGGCAGGTAGCCGCTGAGCACGTTCAGGAAGGTTGTCTTGCCGGAACCGGTACCGCCGGAAACGATGATGTTCTTGCGGAGCCGGATGCACAGCTTCAGGAAATCCGCCATATCCTGCGTCAGCGTGCCGAACCGGATCAGGTCGCTATCCTTGAACGGCACTTTCGAGAATTTGCGGATGGTCAGGCAGGGGCCGGTCAGCGAGAGCGGGTGGATGATGGCGTTGACGCGCGAGCCGTCGGGCAGGCGTGCATCGACATACGGCTGGCTCTCGTCGATACGTCGGCCGATAGGCGAGACAATGCGCTCGATGATCGCATTCACCGAGCTGTCGTCCATGAATGAAAGCCCGGTGCGCACGAGTTTGCCGCCGCTTTCAACATAGATGCGGTCGGGCCCGTTGACCATGATCTCCGACACGTTCTCGTCCGCCAGCAGGTCCTCGAGTGGCCCCAGCCCCAGTGCCTCGTCGTAGATTTCCTTGATCAGCTCATCCGGTGTTACCCCTGGTGGCAATTTGGTACGGACGTCGTCGACAATGCTCTTGAGGGTGGTGCGCACCTTGACACTGAGCTGGTCGTGTTGCATGTGCGAGGCGGTCAGGCGCTTGATGTCGAGGCGCTCGACCAGCTCGCTGTGGATCTGCTGCTTGATCGAGCGTTTGAGATCGTTCTTCGGCGCGGGGGCATCCGTGGCGGCAGCATAGGCCTGCGCGCGGGGGGCGGGAGCGGCAGGCGCGGGGGGCACGGCTGACTCCTTGGTCGCTGCCGCGACAGGCGTGGGGGGCGTCGGATGGATGGGGGGAGGAGAGGCGGGCGGCGCCACGCTGGCCGTCGTCGTTACGGTGGCAACGCCCGGCAGCGTCAGCACCAGGGTAAAGTGCGAAAGTCGGATCGGTACCCCGTTGCCGACGGCGGCGCGGCCCCTGACCGGCTCGCCGGCCAGCAGCGTGCCACCGGCGAGATCCTCGATCCAGGCACCTTCGTCGCGCACCGTGAGGATCGCATGACGCCCTTCGACATCCGGGCTGTTAAGCTGGATGTGGCAATCGGCATCGCTGCCGATGGTGTAGACGGCCGGCTCGATCTCGAAGGTTGTCGGTTCACGGTCGGGACGGCGGATCTCCAGTTTGGCGGGTGCGCTCATTGGCGGTGCTCCCTTAAAGATTGCTCTTGTGGCGGATGTCGCGCTGGCGCCGCAGGTTGATCTCCGGCAGCGCATTCTGGATATGGTCGAAATTGACCGACGGGAGGTCGCGTTTCCAGGTCACATCGCCGGGGTTGCGCAGCGTCAGCGTCAGGCTGCCGCGCATCTGCTGGGCGAAGACGAGCAGTTCGGCCTCCTCGGCGGACACCTCGAGCGTGACCGTACTGTAGCTGGCCCCGGCGGCGGCGCGGGCATTGCGGCTGCCCTGCAATTGGCGGGCCGTGGTCTGGCCGGTCGCCAGCACGGTCACATCCTGCAGCACGGTCAGCGTCACGCTCTCCATGACCTCGGGCTGCGTCTTCGACGGGAACGAGAAGGTCCCGAGCACATCGATGCGGTCGCTCGGGCGCACCATGCCGCTGACCGCCTGGGCCCCGCCGATCGGCAGCGACACGGCCCGTAGGCCCGGTGTGACCAGCGACGAGAGTCCGGAGGCGGCGGGTGCGCCGCCTTCGATGAACGACCAGGAAAGCACCTCGCCTTTCTTCAACGGGAACACGGTCTTCTTGTTCAGCACGAAGTTCGCGTCATCCGGGGTGACCGCATGGCTGCTGACCGACGATTCAAACTCGCTGCGCATCGCCAGGTCCTTGCGGGTAATGACCGTGCCAGCCGGGATGGTGTCGGCGGCCACGACGACCTGCACCTTGCGCGCGCCGGCATAAATTTCTTGCAGCTTCTGGTTAAGCGCCGCCTCCTTCTGCTTGATGTAGCGGGTGGTGATCAGCAGCGCGATAATGCCCATGAGCAGCGAAACCGCCAGTGTGAGTTTCTCTTTCATTTTTTTACCCTCTATTTCGGTCTACGAGAACGGCGATCCCGCAGAGCGGGAGTGAACGATTGGGATACTCTCTACTCGTTATCCGTTCTCGTCGCCGTTCTCGTCAGCCGATTTGTCTTTTTATACTTTTTTGCCCATTCAATTTTTGACAGTGCCCTTAACGTGTAGGGTTTTTCAGGGATTTGTGCAACAACGATATGTGACTGCCGCCGGCGGACGGGGAGGCCAGCACGAAACAGATGGCATCGCGGCGCAGGTAAACCCCGGCACCGGACGCATCGGCATCCGGGAACATCGGCTGCCAGCCGTCGCCGGCCAGGGCGGCGTGGTAGAAGGCCACGACTTGCTCCGGGGCTGTTGCCAGGGCGTTGAAGGTGCCGAAAACAAGCCCGTTATCCGCGTTCTCGGCCTGGAGGCCGGGCGTGCTGCCGGGATAGACCGGCAGGGGCAGGGGGCGCGCAGCGCGGCCGCCATCACGTCGGCGGAATGCATCCGCCGACTGCTCGATTACCACCGCCAGTGTCTGTGTTCCGCCGCCCGGCCGCAGCAGCAGCAGGCGGGTCACCCGGTCCGGCCCCGCGATGGTGTAGAGGGCGTCGGTGCCGGTCGCCGCCGGGGTCAGTTTCAGGGCGGCACGGATTTCCGCCGTGCGCGCGTCGTTCGGGTCGTCGAAACCGATCACCTGCAACTGCGCGTCCTCGCCGTTGATCCGAACCGGTGCACGATAGGCGGTCCGCCCGCCAAGCTGTTCGAGGAACCCGGGGACATCGTCACCGGCCGTGCGCTGACTGAAGACCCTGGCCTGCACGGACGTGACCGCAGCAGCCAGCAACAGCATACCAAGGACGGCTTTCAATAGACCCCCTTTGTCCATGGCATCCAGACCGTTTCCTCGATGCGGATGCTTTCCGCGCGGTAAAGCAGATGCTGGACCGCGGGTAGCAAATCGACATCCTCGCTATCTTCACCGCGTAACAAACCGAATATCGAGATCGGGCTGCCACTGGCGCGTAGCCCGGAGAATGCATTGCCGGGGATGGCGTCGAGCGTGTTCCAATCTGCTGGGTCTCCGGCGAGCGGTTCGAGGATATTGTTGTTGTAGCGCCCCGGGGCCGCCGCCAGGAAGACGTCATCGCGCGTGTAGGGCTTGCCGTCCGGTCCCGCCTCGGTCGCGCCGATATAGGCGGCGGTCACTGACAGCGGATCGTCCTGCATGGCCAGGGCACCAGCCTGCTCGCGCGCGCGCACCGCCGTCTCGTGGCCGGCTCGCACGAAGGTCGTCAATTGGTAGAGGACGGCCATCAGGACGATCAGCACCAGCATGCCGATGGTCAGCTCGATCATCGCTTGCCCGCGACGGCGGTCATGTTTGCGGTCAGTGTCCACGACGCGACCCTCCTCCCCCGCCGCCGCCACCCCCACCGCCGGTCGGGCGGCACTCGTTGGAATTAAACAGCAGCCAATCGGCACCTGCCTGCCGGAACCCTACATTTTCCCAGGTCCGAAGCTGGCGGCAATACCAGCAGGAGGATGGTGTGGAGAAGGGACCCTCATCCATGTAGCCGGGCAGATGCTGCTCGATATGTTCGCGCCAGTCCAGATTAAAGCCGCCTCC
>Ga0100401_1001677_pt1 | contig 17891 bp, 9 predicted proteins | sample CryGeymeta201525_FD_80421 | JGI IMG/M metagenome (GOLD analysis project Ga0100401, IMG submission 80421) | Groundwater microbial communities from Crystal Geyser aquifers in Utah, USA - Crystal Geyser metaG 2015-25 | ecosystem: Environmental > Aquatic > Deep subsurface > Groundwater | place: USA... | reverse complement strand
GTAGCCATTGGCAATCAGCACTGGTTTTTTCTGGGATGCAATTGCGGAGATTTCTGTTTCTTCCTGTTCGTCCCCTCCCAGATCGTCCTCGGGCACTTCAACATCAAGCGAAAATTCGTCATCTGAATCCTCTTGAACTTGCCACAGGTGGTACTTTCCATCACGGTCGGGGCCGATACGCTGCGCCCACAAAAAAGTAGTGTTGCAGTCATTGCATGATCGCAGCTCAAATACCGGCGAGCCGCATTCACAGTGGCGGCGTTCTTCCGTGTAAATCTTGCCATAATGCCATTCCGGAGAATCAAGGGCCGTGCCACTTTTACACGCACAGGCAGAATCGCAGCATGCCCACAATCCAGCCAGCACGTTGTGGAATGCATGGAGACGCAACGGCAGGAACGGTTGCTCATTTTTTCCGGCTGATTTTGCACTGGTAATCAAGTCGAGCCAGCGCAGCGTAATTTCAGTTGCGTTCGGCTGCCGCCGCCAATCATTCCCAAGAATAGCTGGCGCAATATCAGAGAAAGAGTTGGCTGATTTTCCTTCGGCACCGGGGACGAACATCTGTCTAATTCGTTGCGCAGTGAGATTCGCGCATAAGGCGTTGTACCGTTCGCCGCCCTCCAGTGATATATCTTCCAGTTCTTCGAGGGGGGCATTCTGATATTGCGCGTTACCCGCCAACAGGTCAGGAATTTTGCGCTGCCCGGTAACGACGTGTACACGATCTTCATCCACACCGGCCAAGCCAGCCAGAAAGGCGCGCAGTTGTTGCCCAGCCTCGCCGTGAGGATCGCCTATGGTGGCGGAAGTTGCGACAAAACGAACCTGATTGCTCGAAACGCCAAAGGCGTGCAAAACCCTACGCAACAGCAAGGCCAGTTCCGCAGCCTGCGAACCAATGTAGGTATGCGCTTCATCCAGCACAATCCACTGGAGCTTACCTTGCGATGCATCGAGAATGGGCGCATCCTGTGCTCGCACCAACATGTACTCCAGCATGGTGGCATTGGTTACCAGTATGGGTGGCGGCGCGGCTCTCAGTGCCTCGCGGTCGATCACCTGATTAGGGGTTTTGTCCCGTACATGCTGAGGTTCCTTTTGTGGAGTCAGTCCGTTATACAAGCAAAACCGGACACCATCGCCGAATGCTCCTGTCCATGCATTCAACCGCTCGCGCTGACTTTGAATCAGTGCGTTTAGCGGATACAGAAAAAGCGCGCGAACGCCAACCAGTTTAGCTCTGCTCACCTCATGCTCGCGTACCAGTGAGTTGAGTATCGGCACCATAAAGCACTCGGTTTTTCCCGATCCGGTTCCGCTGGTTACAACAACCGACTGCGGCTGTTCGCGTGTCAACCATTCCCATGCTTCGAGTTGGTGTTTGTAAGGAGCAATGTCGCGCGGAAAACGGTAGTCGCTTGCCTCGCTACCCATAGGTTTGTCCATTGCCGCGATTAAACTGGAAGCCAGCTTTGCGGGCGACAAGGAAGCCATTGTCTGGTCAGCCGGTTCCCAGCCAAAAGTTGCCTCGAAAACCGGATCGCCGAGATAACTTCCCGGCTCGCCAAACCCTCGCGAAAAAAGTTCGCTCAGATATGCTCTTAACTCGGGGCTTGAAAACCCCAAACGGCTTACAGTCGCGCGCGCTGCACGGGTCGAAAGCTCAGGAAGCAGGGAAGAGAAATATTGTTTTTTCATCAAACACCAATTTATTGATTGTCGTTCAGGTGGGCATTATTTTGGTGTGCCCAACATTCATTTCTCCCGGCACTAGGATGCCTAACGCGAGACAGGCTGCAACAGCCTTACCAAACGCTTGCTCAAACCAGACTGGGTCAAATGCCTTGATCTTGCGAAGCGCCAATCTACGTTCCGGTTTTTCCCACCACTCCTGGCTAGTGCCAGTGACCGCCCAGAGCGCACAAAGCACTGGCATATTGGCTACAGAAATCCTTTTTTCCTTTACATCGCTTAGAGAGTCCGTCCAGAAAAGCTGTCTAAAAATATCACGATTCAATTTATTCTGTACTGATTCCGCCGCCACTTCGAGGAATCCTTTAATGGCTGCCTCAAACAGTGGTCGTTCAGGCCATTCCGCGTCATTTGCATGACCACGAAACAGGAGATTTTGCGCCAGCGAATCATGGCCGCGCCAAAGCTGTTGTGCGAATACCAATCGGTCGCTCTGTGCAATACGCTGAACCTCAACAAGCGCGTCACTCGGATGGTTGGTCAATTCAAGTAATAGCACATCTAGTATCAATTGCAGCGGCGGATGCTCACCTGCTAACCGATCCAGACGGGCTTTAAGGATGATCGGAAAACTGGCCTTTGCATCATCTTCCCCAAGCGTTGCAACCCAATATTGGTATAACTTACTGGTGGCATTCCGCCAGATATCAATAGAGGCAAGTTCCCATACCAAGCCCAGTTCGTCGCGCAGTCGGCGGGCAAATTCAAACAACCGATCTTCTGAAAATTGGCTGCGCAGCAACAGGGAAACTGCAGCCGTCGGTTGCGCCCCAATCAACCGGAAGACATCCAAGCTGCTGAGTGGCAAGTGATGGAATGTTTCCAACAAATATTCCATCACTTGCCACGATGGATGGTTGAAGTCTGTTGCCATTGCGCCAAGCACCTCAGCAATAGTTTCCATCCGGACTTTCGCTTCCCTGATGGACATCGCCTGTGCGAGCGGGCAACCTGAACTTGCGCCCATCTCAGGTGAGTCAACTGACCTACCCCATATCGTCGGCCTAAAAAAAACACTGGATGCGTCATCCGGAAAAATCAACCACGGCGAATAAGCGGCGCTCAGCCCCGCAGCTTGCCAACATGCGACAGGTACACCCTCTGAATATTCTTGCTCCAACTGAATACATGTTCCACCCAGACTAATTAACGGCGCTGCATTGACAATAATTTGCACCAGAGCGGCCATGTCTAATCGCTCAATAGCTTTTGGAGGAAAATACACAGCAAGAGAATCCCGTTCAAGCATGGCCTCATAACGCGAGACTCGCACTGATGTAGTCGGCCTACTACCCACAAGCACCGCCAAATTCACGGTTGCATCCAACTCGTCCGAAAAACTCATCAGCTTCTCTATGTCCTTTTGCAGGTCAATCAGCCTGACCTCTGCCGAGCCATTGGGCAGCAATGAAATTGGACACTCAATTCTTAGATCAGCGGTATGAATTTCCCGCTTCCCTTTCCCCAGCGTCAGCAACACATCATACCTTTTGGGTGCCTGTGGATTGTGGTCGAAGATGCGCAGACGCGCACCGGTTAGATGGCGAAGCGCGATTTCATCTCCTTCGCACAATGGTTTTTCATTGGCATCGAAAAACCTGCCGCCCGCACTTGGAAAAGGGAGTTTTAATCGCAACTCCTGTGCGCAGCGTTGCCAACGCATGGCAACGGTTACTGATTCAGGCGGAGTGTCACCGCCCTGTAGAAGCAGCTTTACGCCGCGCCCGGCCTGCTCAACTTTGCAATGAAGTCCAAGTTGATCGTCAATCGAAACGTCCGAGCAGCCCCAACCCTCCAGTCTAATATGTCCTTCGCTTGCCGATGTTCCGGATGAGAAGTCTGTACGCGCTAAGCTGTCCAGCACTACAAAACGGAAGCGAGCCAGCCGCTCGCCATCCCGCACCAAATAGACATCAAGCGGCCCCTGTGCGGTGTTTATATCTTCAAACCGAATGTTCGTCCCTGCTGCAAACCAGTGCAGTTCTGCTGTCGGTACGCGGCTACGCACACCTTCTGGCGGATAACAGAAAAGTTTAGGAATACCTATAAACACAGGTTGTGGGATGGATGGATAAGCAATTCGGCGACCTTCCCACACATAAGTGTCGGACTCGCTCGTTGCCTGCTTGGTGCGAACCCGATAATGCTGTTCGCGCCCCTTTAACGTCATTTCGCCACGCACAGAATAGAGTGCTATTTGTTGATCGTCCAAATGGCAATATCCGATAAGGTCGGCTATTGAGTCTGCGTCTGCTGGTTCAATTTCCCACCCACCAGGAAGCGCAACGACTGCCTCTTCTTCTGGAACGCGCGCACTGCCCGCAGCAATCCACCTTAGCTTTCCATCGCGCAAAACGAAAACCCATGGCTCATCATAAGAGAGTTCAGCGCCACCGGGAATCGGAAGTGGGTTTTCCCGCAAATCACCGCTTTGTCCGCGCAGGTAAAGCAGATGCTCTGCACAGGCATCAACCCCATACCAAACGCATTTGCTCCCAGCGAGCGACACAGTGGCTGTCTCTGCGCCAAGAATTTGCCGACCTTCGCAAAATGGTTTGCGCTCATCTACCCGAACGTCAATCGAGAAATAGCGAGGCAATTCGTTCAAGCCGAACAACCCTGTCAGCATGTCAACAGCCAAAGTTTGTGGGCACGCCAGCACTGAGGCCAGTTCATACTTGCCATCCGCTGTTTTCCGCAACATCCGCTCAACAGAAAATATGGCAGAGGATGCAAGCATGGGCTGCTGTGCAGCCTCTTTCACCAATCCTGATAACAATGCTTGCGCGGCGGCGTCCTCCAGCGAAAGTGGAAAGCGAAGCTGCCAATTTGGTTCCTGTGTGTTCAAAACAGCCAAAGGATCAGCAATTCCTGCCAAACGGAATTCCTGCTTCAGTTCCAGCACCGTTGTAACCATGTTGGCAATTAACTGATAGATTTCCGGGCGGCGCAAACTATCTGTCGGTAACTCATCTGCACGCTCTTCAATTGCATTAACGATTTGCAAACTGTCCCAGTGGTAACGCGCTGCGAGGCGCAACGTGTAATCCATAATCGAAGCCAACTTGCCGCCACCCTGACCGATGAGTTTGAGCGGCAGCCCGCCATGCGCGACGATTGCACCAAAGAATTTCTTGCCTTCCCCATCGGGACGGTGTCCCCAGAATGCAAACCCGCTGATTACACACTTCGTTCTTGCGGCAGCATCAAGCTCCTTCGCATCACCGCCAAAAGCGTTAATGATTGATGTCCACCGCCATGCCCCACCTTGGTATTCGCGCCGCCACCATTCGGCAGCATAGAGGACAAACAATGGCGAAAATCCGCGAATTCGGCTTGATACCTCGTCCAGCTCCCCGAAATCCGCAGTGTAAGCCAGTATCTCGCGTAATGATTTGTAATCTTCATTACTTAACCGATAGCCATAGAGCATGCGCCCATCAGGACGTTCAAGATTCCTGCTGTTTAATAACTCCATGATCCATTTATCTGGGGTCACAGCTCGCCCTTTCATACGGCCTATCGCCTGCCGATTCATAGCACGGGATATTCAGATATGGTTCAGGCCAATCCTTAACAATAGCAGCCCCGGCTGCGGCTCCAAGCATGGTTGCTGGTACTCCGAACCAGTAATGGCGATTACGCCAACAATCTGCTGCATTGAAATGGCTCTTGGCCGAGTGGATGCAATCCTCTTCAATACGGCTGGCCTCTTTCGATAAGGACTCGCAAAGCTGTTGAGCCTTAACGCTGTCAGGGACAGTCGGTATCATGCTGATTCCACCTTAGCGTTCCCGAGTTCGCGATCCAGTACTGCCGCAAGTTCGACGCAGACGCTCAGAGCGGCGAAGGCTGTGCCAAGGTCGACAGGCACACCATCAATGTGCTGACCGAAATCGCCAAATCCGTGTGCCGCATTCGTGAGTGCATACGTATTTTTTGTCACACACTTGGCTTTTGCCCCGCTCCGATCCGTTCCCGTAATCAACTGCAACAATCTAATCTGGTGTCCTCGCTTGACCGGAAATTGCTCATCCCAGTATTGCTCAGGGCCTCGCTCCTCCTTCAGCTTCCAGTAGGAGAAATAGTCCAATGGTATTTTCTTGTCTTTTCCAAACTCTGCCGCCCAAATCAAATCGAGCGCTCGATCAACGATGCCTCTGACCCCCTGTATGCATACGGCAGGCTGATCAGGAATCCACCGAAGGCTGTTGTCAAAGAAACCTCTGAGCATCGGATCAAGAGTCTTTACATGATGCAAACGTCGTTCCAATAAAGCGCGCGCATTAACCTGGAAATTCTCCGGGGATCCGAATAAACGCGCCAAGAGTCCAAGGTCGCCTGCGTGAGCGGCAACGTGCTTCTCAAGGAATCGGCATGACGTTGAAATTTTCGAGCCTGACCGTTTTGCAAATCCCTTTTCTGTCAGTTGAGCAAGGTCGGCCTGACTGAGTCCATTGGCATCCAATCCGTGTGCAACCAAAGCTTCCTGAAATATATCCTTGCTCGGCTGGTGGCAATCGGACCAGAGAGAATTAACTAGGCCGGTAAGGTTGTCGCTGATCTTCTCGGCACTAGCGTTCACCGTATCAGGAGCAACCTTCCCTGTGACACCCAACTCATGAAGGTTGTTAAGCACCGAGAGCAGGAGCGGCGGAAATCCACCACTCCAATTGATTAGTTCTGTTTGTGCTCCCGCGCTGAGAGTGAATCCAGTAACAAGTGAAAGCGCCGCCTTCAGGTCGGTGTCGTCAAAACACTCAATGCGAACTGGGGACATATCGAAGATGCCCCAAAAATCGCTGGAATGCGATTCTGGATCACGAATCAATTCATACAGCCGTTTGCGGCTAGCAATAACAAGCCGCAAGCTCGGGCGGGACGCCAGTTCTCGCAGTTGGTCCCACAAGTTGCGCGACAACTTGCCACCGGCAAGTGGCTTGTCGAAGCCATCCCACAGCATCAGAACTTTGATGCCCTGATCCTTCAACTCATCGAAGACCTCTGCCAACTCCTTGTACGGATTACCCTCAACGGCGCGCAGGTAGTCTGCGTACTGGGGACTTACCTTAGCGAGGCCAGCCGCAAGCTGATCTCGCAATCCCAACATGAAAGCCTCGTCGGAATCGGGTGTTTGGTGCCCAAGATCCCAAAGGACGACAGCTCCATACGGCATACCTGCTTCCTGCATTCGTTGTGCAAGCGCGTGCAGCACCACAGACTTACCCGCATACCGTGGGCCGATGACCTGAAGGTGATCGGGGGTCGGCTTGGTTAGGGCACTGCATAGGCGTTCCATGATCGCCTTCCGTCCAATCATCGGCGGTATGGTTGCACCGCAAATCTGAAATACTCGTTCAGGCATTTTCTTCCTCCGATTCGTTCTGAGCACGACTCAGAATCACTTCATAATCCTGCTGCTGTTCGATCCAAGCCGCCATCAACGGTATTGCAAGCTGGTAATGACCATCTCCGATTTTTCCAACGAGATCGATCAGATCCAGCTCTCTAAGGAAGGCTAGGTCGGTGTCTAGGTTTTCGTTACTGATTTCTACACCACGTTGTGCGAGGAGTTCCTGCAATTCACCGAAAGAAACGAGTTCAGTTCGGCTTCCACGTTGTGCGCATAACATTAAAATTAGACGCTTCCGATCGGACCCAGCGTAATCCCAGAGACTCGCAAAATGCTCGTTGTCCTTTACCAATGTCGCACATGCCTGCTCGACGACGTTGAGGGTAATTGAGCGTGTTTTTGTTTGTGCCGCAAAATCAAGAATTCGATTGCACAGACACTGCAAGAGATAAGGCTGGCGTGCTGTCACCTCTATGATCCGTTCGGTGGCTTCCGGCGAATAGGTCAATTTCCCTTTGACTGGCTCAATGACAATTTTTCGAGCATTGTCTGCATCGAGTGCGGTGACAGGAATGCCGGTGCCGAGGCCATAGAGCGCCGACCAGTACTCTTCGCGCAAGCGCTTCAGTCGGCGTGATCCAGTCAGGATTGCCGAAAATCGCGGGTAGGTTTGAATCAGGAAGCGAATATTTTCCGGTACCTGCGGCGATGTCACCCCGTTGTCGATACCCTCTTGTAGCTTATCGAATTCATCCAGCATTAACACGAGTCCGAGCCCTTGTGCTGCCAAAAGACCGAGTACAACCTCAAGATAATCGCGAAAATCTGCAAATGGAGACTCCTCCGCGATGCCATCTCGGCATGCCCGTGCAATACCGAGCCCAGGTTTACCCGCAGCAATCACGTTGCCATTAGGCAATGGCGTATCGACTTTTAACTTGACCAGAGCCTTTGCAATGCTCGTGGCAATCTCGCGGAACACCTCGGGTGTCGGCACACCCACCACATTCCCCGCTCCCTGTGCTCCTTGAAGGCTGCAATATGCAGCAAGCCAACCGGGAACCGCACTCGTTCCTTCCAAGTGACGCAGGATTGAAGTTTTACCAGCGCGGCGATTTCCTTCGAGCAGGACAACGTTACCGCTGTCAATAATCTGACGGGAAATCTGTCCGAGAAGTTGCGAACGCCCATAGAAGACATCGTTGGCTTGGTTTGGCTCCAACGGGCTCCCTGTGACATACGGACTGCCGCCCAAATCAACCATCTCGGCGGCCTCGATTTCCGACTCAAACACGTCGAATGCAAGCTGGAGTTCGCCATCTACGTTTTGGCCGTCTAGCGTCTTCGCAGACCAACGCAGTTCCAGTGTAAAAGTGCCTGTCAACTTGGGAGCATCTCCCCGAAGATTCAGAATGAACGACTGTTTCTCTGAGAGAAACGCGACCGAAGTCCCACCCCAGTCGGGTGTCGTTTCGACGCGAGCGTTGCGCAGCGGCAATGCACCGGCATTGACTGCTGTAACGCTAAACTCAACCATGGTGCCTGCTTGCAACCTGTTGATCTCTGGCGTCGCGGTAATCTCAGCATGAGCCAGCATGCCGGAAGCAACGGACTTCATCCATACAGCCAATTGCTCAGATAACTCTCGGCCCTGTGCCTCAACTGGTAGGTGTCCATTCGCCTGCGACGAGGCAGACTGAAAGCTGCGTTCTGCCTCCTGTAAGACATTCAGCAAGCTGGGGCCTTCCGGAATCTGGCTCACGCCCTGAAGCGTCGAAAGGCCATCGAACAGAGGTATCAGCCAGCGCTGGTGCTGACTGGCGATATCGTCTCCTTGACTCCAGCGCCGTGTTATTTCAGCAGATGCGACCAATGGTTCCAGCAACGAGAGACTGGGTGGCTCGTCAATTCCATCAACGAACGAGGGTATCCGTCTACTGATGTCCGACATCCAAGCGGCGAGTCGATCCAGCTCCTTCGCTCCGGTAGCTTCGATGAGAAAGGCCAACGCATCCGTGCCGAACTCTCGAAATTGTGCAGCCGCGCGCTGTTGTAAATGGAGGGGCGGCAGTGGCACACCCAATTGATCCAATACAGAGCGATTAAGGTGTTGAATTGCTGTTCCTCGCGCTTGTGCAGCCAACCAGTTTTGGCACGCGGCACTCGCCAAATAGGCAATCAAAAAACCAGGATCGAGGCGGCTCTGGTCAACGCGAACGACATAGAGACCATTAGCCGCTATACCGCCCACCGCACCGTTGCGCACAATGCCTGCCTTCCCGATAGTGCCGGATTTGGATAACAGCACGTCACCGGCCAACACTCTCCATTGCGGCTCGATACCAGGCAATGCTTTGACGCTGACCCAACTGCTGCCTTTATGCACGACGCCTTTTTGAATGTCCTTGATGCGGATGTAACTGACCGGTCGCTCCCCATCCGGCTCATCCGTCAGATCGCGTGCATTAATCGAGCGCCCCCCGTTGATCTGTGCGCAGTCTGACAGCAACGCAATGGACACATCGGCCCGCATCTCGTCCAGCGTTGCGAATAGTGATTCGAGTCCGCCCTTTTCCCGTCGCCGTGGCGTTAAATCCCAATCGGCTGCCGCGAGGTCTTCGCGCGAGAGTTCCCATGCATGTTGTGAACTATGACCCCTGACGATTTCGGCCAGTTGCTGAATCATTGGATTGCGGATCGTTGCTGGCCGCCCCCGCTTGGGTGCCTCAAACATCTGTGAGGCATCCACCATGCGAACCTTCTCACCCACGTTCTCTTTGCGCAACAGGAGCAAACTCCCCTTAACGCCGGTGCTGGGGAGAAATGCGCCAGCGGGTAATCCGACTACCGCTTCTACATGGCCGCGTTCAAGGAGATAGCGGCGTAGCTCAGCCATCTTCCCGCTTTGAAAAAGAAAGCCTTCCGGCACAGCAATAATCGCCCGACCCTGAGCTTTCAGTTGCATTAACGCATGCTGGATGAAAAGCCCGATGGCATCGCCGGTAACAATTGGAAAGTGTTCATAGCGCCCAGGCTCCCGAGCCGTTTTGAGGCCAACCGGCGGATTTGCGAGAATCACGTCAAAACCTTCACTACTCGGACTGCGCGCTGGCTCGCGCTCCAGGCTATTGCCCAGTTCCAGGTGCGGCGTTTCAACACCAGCCAGCACCAGACGGGTAAGCCCCATCAAGAAGGCATGAGAATTTATATCGATGCCGAATACCTCCAGCGGCATATTTTCGCGCCGATTGAACGCAGTTATGCCAGCCTGCTCAGCATGTATCCACGCAGCAGTGAGAAACCCGGCGAAGCCGAAGCAGGGATCATAGACACGCTCGCCGGGGCGAGGATCGACCAATGCAACCACCAGTTTGGCAACGGTCGGCGGCGTCATGTGCTGCCCTTCATAGCCACTGGCCGTCTCACTCACCACGGCATCGAATAAATCGAGCAACTGGCGACGATCATGAATCGTTTCGAATGGCTGACGAGCCAGCCATTGCACTACTTGCGAGAGATAAACGAAATTGACCTCACCAATGCGCCGGAGCGGCCCGGCCAAGGCATGGAGATAAGTCGAAAGGGAATCCTCGTGCGAATCGCGCAAGCTGCCGAGGTAGGGGCATAGTTCTTGCGCTACCAAACAACCCATCTCCGGCGGATTCAGATCGTGCCAGTGGCGCCAGTGCATTCGGGCAGGCAAGACGGGCTGAAAGGAACGCTCCTCGAACGCCGCCATCGCCTCCTGTTCCGCCTCCTGATAGTCTGCCCAGCGCAACAGCAGGAAGGCGGCGAAAATTTCGCGAATCAGCGAGCCGGAAAGCCCCATACCATCAAGTCCGCCAACCCATTGCCTGGCTTCATCGAGTAGGGAATCGGGTTGCATAGTGCTCACAGTTCGCCTGCGAAGGCTTTGCGGAGAATCGCGGCGCGAATCGTGCCGACATCAATCCCCGAAGACTCGTAGTTGATGTGACGAATCAAATCATACCCAGCATCAAGCCTAGCAACGATTTGCTGCTGCTCAATGATTGATGGCACCGGAATCGATATCTCCCGAAGACGTTCCCCGGAAATCTTGACCATCGTTTGGCTCGACCCAAGTGCACGATCCTTGATTTGCCGACGTGCCCCGGCGCTTCGCAATGCATATGCCAAATATCGAGGCAAAATTTTTGTTCGATCCGCCGTTAACTTAATCAGCAAATCAGGATAAATCAGGCGCTCTTGAGTGATGCACTCAGCAACTGCTGATAATCCAACAAGTTCGATGGTGTTGGCTCGCGAGACGAACACGTCTCCCTCGCCTATACTAAACTGGCTGGCAACGGCTTCCGGCAGCTCTATCGGCTTTTTGTATTCGGTACTTAGCGTGACATCACGAACCGACGTCAGAGTCAGTACGCTGCCGTTCGCACGCCCATCGACATCCTGACTGATAGAGCGACCGTTGCGGGTTGCGGTTACCAAACGATCAATAGATAAATGCTGCCATCTAGCCTCTTTGGCAAACGAGGGATGTAACTCAGACTCGATTACCGAAGCCGAGAGATGCAATTGATCTTTTAGAGAGGATTCATGGAGTGACTGAATTTCATCTGTCCGCTCCATGCATTCCTTGATGCGGGAAACAATGCGGCGCTGCTCAGACAAATTAGGTATTGAGACCTCTATCGCTTCAAACTTTCCCTTGGTAATGTGCTTCATTGCAATACCGTGGGTGTGCTCGGCCATCTCGTCCAAAGTATTCAGCATCAAGAAATGCAAGAACTCCTTCTTTACGAGATTCTCGTTGGGAAGAGCTTTAAAAATGTGCTGATTGAGAACGCTTGGGCCTCGATTCCAAATAAATGAACCCAAAGTTGCGGACCAGGAAATCAGCAGGTCACCGTCATTCACCAAGTACCGCTGATCAACTTCTTGGTCACAATAGTTGAACGGTTTGTCTGCATCCGTAAGATTCTGAATTCGGATGATGGGAAGTCCAGTCGTCTTCCATTCTTCCGGTTTAAACGCTTTACCGTTGATGTACTGAGCAAGATCGCCAAGACGATAGGTTTTCCAGCTTTTAACTGAGGATGTCACTGTGCATTCTCCAGCAATGCTTCAAGTTCACCCAACAATTCGGCAATTCTCTCTTCCTTCGCCTTGATCGACTGCACCAGCTCAAGCGCCGGGCGATGCTCGTAGTCATCCAGTTTGTTCGGATTCTTGGCTGAGAGGTCGTAGCCCTTGGCGACGATGTCCGCGATGGGTACGATCCAGGAGTTTTCTCCTTCGACGCGCGCCTCCCACTTAGTAAGAAAATCCGGAATCTGGCTTCCCGAAATCGGCTTGCGGGTCTGCTTGAGCTCGAATCCGTCGTTGGTCAGGTCGTAGAACCAGACACTCTCGGTGACAGCGCCGTCTTCCCGCTTGTCGAAGAAGATGACGTTGGTTTTTACACCGGTATAAGGCAGGAAGCAGCCAGCCGGCAGAGACAAAAGCGTATGCACATTGAACTGCTCCAGCAGCTCTTTGCGCACCTTATGATCCGGCCCGCCCCGAAATAGCACGCCTTCCGGTACAACGACACCAGCCCTCCCGCCCTTGGCAAGATTAGCCATGATATGTTGCAGGAACAGGCACTCGGTGGCACCGCTATGCACACGGAAATTAGTTTGCAGTTCATGCGCCATTTTGCCGCCGTAGGGTGGATTCGCAATGATGATTTTGCGTTTGTCTTTCTCGCCTACGTTCTGGCTGTGAACTTCGAGGGTGTTTGCCAGCTCCAGGTTGGCACCCTCGATGCCGTGCAGGATCATATTCATGGAACCCAGCAGATAGGTTAAGGGCTTGAGTTCCAGACCGAAGAATGTCTTGTGCTGGAGATTGTCCATCTGCTTGCTGCTTAGCGTACTGTGATGACGCACGTAATTGGCAGCTTCACCAAGGAAACCAGCGGTGCCGAAGCAGGGGTCATATACTGTTTCGCCAGCCTTTGGGCGCACCACCTCTATCATGGCGCGGATAATGTGACGCTGGGTATAGAACTCACCGGCGTAGCCAGCCGAATCGGCTGCGACGCGCTTGAGTAAGTCTTCGTAAATTTCCGAGAGAACGATGACATCGGTATGGTCGGAAAAATGCAGCTTATCCACTTGCTGCACAACCTTGGCAAAACTCACACCCCGGCGGCAATAGTTGCGCACGTTATCGAAGATGCGGCGGAAACGCTGCGCGAGTGCGTCTTCGCCCATGCCCTTCTTGGGGTCTGGGCTGGTAAGTTTGATCCACAGCTTGCCGTCGATGAACTCCAGCATTTCATCTGGATGGTCAGTGTCTTTGGCCCAGGATGACCAGGCGAACTCCCCCGACAGACGACGCTCGTAAGGTGTGTCGTTGAAGCTGGCTTCTTCTTCCTTGCGGGTTTCGGCTTCGTCAAATGCTTTGAGGAAAAACAGCCACGCCAGTTGCTCGACATAGTTACGAGCATCGACACCTTCCTGATTGAGTTGATCGCAGGCGTTCTTGACGATTTGCTGGACTTCCTGGCGACGGTGGTCGGTTTTTTTGTTCATTATTAATGTCCGTTGAAATTGCTGATACCGCTACGCTGCCATAGGCACATAAAGGTGTTGTTTAACTCGCTCAAGGTCGGCCTTGAGCAAGGTCGGGCCACCGTAACGGCTGGTCAAATTGGTGAAGCTGCCAAATTGTTCGACAAACTGCGGCGCGCTGTAGGTGCGTGCCTGTTCGAGGTCATCTACGCCGAAAAGGCGATAGTGATCGAGTGCGGTAAGCCAAAAGTGGCTCTTAATACGAGAGTCCTCGGGCACGTCCTTCTCGCCTAATTGATCCAACAGCCAGATTTGATCTTCGTCCCACAGACGGTTAGCACGGTCATTGCGCGTGGGCACACGGGGCATCTGGAAGCCGATCTTGGCGAGGATGTCCACATCGTCGGTATCCGGCAGGTCGAGGTAATGGCGGAAGGCCGAAGGGTAGATATCCCTATCGCGCATGGCTTCGCGCAGCTCTTGACGGCTCTTCTTGTCGATCCAGATGCTCAGCAGCTCATCGAGTCCTTTGTGGCTTACATCAAGAATGAACTCGCGGGATTGCTCGGTGTATTCCTCGAAAGGAACTTTGCGACCATCGGCCAGGCACACGTAGCGGTTGGTAGAGGAGATGACGACTTCCACACCTTCTGCAAGGTATTTCGGAGTGGCCTCGGCAGCCTTTTGAGGTTTGCTGGGCTTATGTTCGTAGCCTTTCTGCTTGTTGGCCGGGTGGCCGTCGAACTCGGCATCTTCCAGTTGGCTGGCGCCTGAGTAATCAAAAATGGTGAAGTAGCGTTTGTTGATGTCCTCGCAGAGGCGGGTGCCGCGACCTTTCATTTGCTTGTAGAGGATGGCGCTACGCAGCGGTCGCACAAAAACGATATTCTTGACGTCCGGTGCATCAAAACCAGTGGTGAGTAAATCAACCGTGACGGCCACGCGTGGATTGCTGGCACCGACCACGCCGAAGTTGCGCTCAAGTTGGTGGCTGTTGCGTTCTGAGCGAGTGATGCGCGCAGCATAATCGTTATCGCCAGACAAACGGCGCAGCTCTTGTGCCATGAACGCGGCGTGAGTGTCATCAACGCAGAAGACGATCGTTTTCTCGTCGCGCAAGGCATACTTGCCGAGCACTTCCCACAAATCCTCGGCAATGGCCATGGTGCGATCCGGCATGCGGATGTCGCGCTCGAAGTTGGACGTGGTGTAATGCTTGCCGTCGGTGCCGGTGAAGCCTTCTTCGTCGACGTTGGTGATCCGTTCTTCGAGCAGGTAGGGCACCAGGTAGCCATCCTCGATAGCCTGCTTCAGGCTGTAGCTGTATACGGGGTCGCCAAAATAATGCTGGGTGTCGCGGCGCTGCTCCTCATTGGTCAGGGCACGCTTACCTTCTTCGAGATCTCGCGGCGTGGCCGTGAGGCCAAGTTGCAGCGCGGAGCCAAAATGCTCAAGAACGCCAAACCAGTCACCGAATCCGGAGCGGTGGCATTCATCAATAACGATGAGATCGAAGAAGTCGGGGTCGTAGTGCTGGTAGACCTTCTTGCCATCAAGTTCCTCGTCGAGATTTTGGTAGTTGGCGAAAAATATCTTGCCAACCAGGTGCTGGCCTTGAGCGACGACTTCCTTGTCAATTTGTATGCGCTCTGCCGAGGTAAATGCAGAAAAAGCCCGATATGCCTGATCCTTGAGGCTATTTCGGTCGGTAAGAAAAAGAATGTGCTCCCGCTTAAGTGCTTTGCCGTTGAGCAGTTTCCAGACAAGCTGGAAGACGGTGAAGGTCTTGCCGGTGCCCGTCGCCATGAGTAGCAGCACACGATTAATTCCCTGCGCGAACTGCCACAGAGCCTTATAGATCGCCATATCCTGATAGGGGCGCACAGTTTTACGGCTGACTTGATCTATGTGGTAACTGCAGACGAATGATGCTTCCCAGCGTGCCCAATCGATTTCAACGCCCATGCGGGCAATGATATCCTCGGGCGTAGGCGGGGCAAGAAAAGTTTCGAAGTCGCCGGTGTCGTTGTCGGTGAGTATCCAGTCGCTGCCATTCGAGGCAAGCGAGAAGCGAAGTGCTAGGCGACGTGCATAGCGAGAACCTTGCTGCATGCCATCGGCAGCACTTTCCCCTTCGGCTTTAGCCTCTAATGTGGCAAGCGGAAAACTTCGATAGCGCAGAACGTAATCAACAATGATCGCTTGCGTCTCGTCATACATCGCTTCGCCAGTCAGGTTGACACGTCCCGGCCCGATGCGGAGTTGCTCCTGCCATGACCAGCCAGCAGCCAGGAGCGCGGGCTCAATCACTTCTTTGCAGGTTAGACGTTCATTGCGTGCCATATAGCTTCCTTCGTTTTCTTTCTTCTGTGTTTGAACCCAATCTAGCAACTGCCGTGCCAGGCCCGTATTATCGACTCTGCCATACGTGCTTATTTACTTTCCCACCCCGTAGCGATTCATCCAATTAGTGAAAGTCTGGTAGTTGCCGAAACCCAGCAGTTTAGAGGCTTGCGTCTTGTTGTTGCGGGTGTGGTCGAGCGCCCGTTCGATGTAATGCCGTGCTACCTGAGTCATGAGCGCTTCCAGCTCAAGGCCTGACTCCACCGGTCGGTTCAAAATGCCATCATCACCCTGCAATGTCTTGGGTGACAGCAATATCGCGTCTTTGATTGCCTCCAGGCTAATGGATTCATCATCGGACCAGACGGCAGCTCGCTGCAAGGTGTTGAGCAGTTCACGAATATTACCCGGCCAGGTATGCTGAAGCATAAGATTTTTTGCGGATACAGAAATTTTTTTGTGCTTAATGCCTATATCCTTGGCTGCGTCGTTGACCTGTCGCAGGAGCACGTCGATCAGCAAAGAGATGTCGCCAGCACGTTCACGCAGTGGCGGCAATTTTATAATGGCGACCGCCAGGCGATAAAAAAGGTCTTCACGGAAATTGCCCTCGGCAACCTCGTTGATCAGCGTGCGGTTGGTGGCTGCGACCACACGGACATCAATTTTCCTGGACTCGCTGGAACCGACAGGAGTGACTTCGTTTTCTTGAAGGGTACGCAGCAACTTGACCTGAATCGCTTTGGGCAGCTCACCGATTTCATCCAGAAAAATGGTTCCGCCATCGGCGCGTTCGAAGTGGCCCTTTCGGTCGGCCACAGCGCCAGTGAAGGAACCCTTCTTGTGGCCGAAGAATTCGGACTCCACCAGCTCGGGCGGGATTGCCCCGCAGTTGACCGCGACAAATGGTTTGCCAGCTCGCGGACTGGCCTTGTGGATGGCGCGAGCCATCAACTCCTTGCCCGTGCCGCTCTCGCCTTCGATCAACACCGGGATCGAGCGGATTGCCACGCGCCGGGCCTGCGCGATTACTCGTTTCATGACCGCACTACGATGGATGATGCTGCTGAATTCCGCACTCTCTTCCGGCGTTCCCTGTGCCAAAGAAGTTAGCCGCTCATCAGACTGTTGCAGAAGCTTGGGGATAAATTCGGCTGCGATATCGAAGGGAATGTCTGCCTCTTGGACACCTGATTGTGGGGACGACTGTATCAACCTGGCGGGGTGGGTCGTTTTCGCCAAAAGTATCCAGACCGAGGCCATGGCCGGGGTGCCGGGACTAAGGTGATAGGTTAGTTGCGCCCCGTGCTGTTCGATTGTCTCCAGCACCTCCAATACGCGCTCATAAATTTCACCGAAGTTGATGGGCGAAGTCAGCTTAGCTGTGTGGAGGTGAATAGACGCATCTGTCCTAGATGTCAGCCACTTGATATAGGCCTTCGACTCCGCAGCCGAAAAGTCACTGAGAAGATAGATTACATCATACCCGCCTGCCTGCACACCCTGTGCAATGGGGCCGAGGCCAGCCTCGCGTTCACCCGCAGCGGCTTTTAGATCGGTTCGGCCCAACCATGCGACAAGGAAATTGCTCGGCATATAAGTATTTTTGTGATTAGTAAGCTATTTTATGCCCGACCTTCCTGAATAACAACGCCGAGACGTGATTTGGATCGGGGGAGCCTAAGCATGTCAATCTCTGCGCTAATTGATGAGAAATCGGTACGAAAAGTTAATGACCGAGCAATCGAGAGATAAATCGAACCCGCTAAAGTGCACTTCTCAACTTTACACATGGCGGCGACTCATTCAGCCAACTCGAATCCTTTCGCCAATTCAATGTCGGCAAACTGCATGACACCTGCCATTCGCCAGTGACATACTCAACGGCAGCACTGGCCGAG
>Ga0100401_1001673_pt1 | contig 17909 bp, 18 predicted proteins | sample CryGeymeta201525_FD_80421 | JGI IMG/M metagenome (GOLD analysis project Ga0100401, IMG submission 80421) | Groundwater microbial communities from Crystal Geyser aquifers in Utah, USA - Crystal Geyser metaG 2015-25 | ecosystem: Environmental > Aquatic > Deep subsurface > Groundwater | place: USA... | reverse complement strand
TATTCAAAACCGCAATTTTTTCGAAAACTTCGCGCTGCAGCTTTTGAAGTCCCGGTTCAAGTTCGCCTTCCAGAAAAAACTCAATATCGATAATGTTGTTGATTTCCGATGCAATTTCCTTGCTTACACCCGCCAGTGAAAATCTTTTATCGGCAGTTAAATCGGCACGAAAAAGGAAATTAGTTGACACAAAAAAAACAGTAAGTAACAATACCACAAAAACGGTTAATTTAATTTTTTCAGCCCGCAATTTCAGGTTTCCATTTCGAAGTAAAATTCCGGTTAAAAAAATGAAAAACAGCGCCATTCCTGTAAAATAAATTATGTCGCGCATATCGACAACTCCCCTTGAGATTGACAAGTAATGGGTGTTTATACTGAACCAGGAAAGAATCTGCTCAAGAAAATATGGCACGCCTGTAGAAGCAACAAAATCTAATCCGAGGTAAAAAATAAACGAAACCGCCATCGCGAGAATAAAGGAAACAATCTGGTTGTCGGTCAGAGACGAAGCAAAAATACCAATTGCCACATAAATAGCCGCCAGAAAAAACAGCCCGATAAACGAACCCCAGGTGGCGCCAACATCAATGCTCCCGACCGGATTACCAAGCAGATAAACCGATAAAAACCAGAGCAATGTGGGCAACAATGAAAAAGCAACCAATACCAAACCGGCAAGGAACTTGGCTGACACTAATTGAAAATCGGTAACCGGATGTGTTAACAAAATCTCGATGGTTCCCGTGCGTTTTTCGTCGGCAAACGAACGCATTGTAATTGCTGGCACCAAAAAAAGATAAACCCAGGGAGCCAGTAAAAACAACCCTTCCAGCGTTGCATAACCATTGTCGGGAATATTGTATATGCCGGGGAAAACCCAAAGAAACAGACCGGTAATCAACAGAAATACAGCAACAACGAGATAACCAATCAGTGATCCTAAAAAAGTTTTAATCTCCTTAACAAACAGGCTGTACATTGAATTACGCGTTTAATTTTCCGGGTAAAAAGGCAATTTTACTAATTTATTTTGATTTGAGTTGATTAAAACCTGCTGATTAGTGAACTTTCTATCCTGTTGAAATTGTTCCAGACTTCAATTTTTAATATTTCGGGCAACACATTCTTTAAAATGGCCGCTCTCTCATAAATCTTTTCAACACTACCCTCAAATTCATCGGTTTCGAAAAAAATCTTTTCCATAGGCAGGCATTTCAGCGATTCAATGGATTTTGAATTTTTATCGAACAAACTTTTGCCAAACGAAAAAAAAATTCCACGTTTTCCCAGCAGTTGTGTGGTTTGAACATTTCCCTGGTAACCATGCATAATCCAGGGCATTTCGGGATGCAGTTTCCTGTGCAATTCAAAAACCTCGTTGTATGCTTTTACACAGTGGATTATCAGCGGTCTTTTAAATTCTTCAGCAATAAAAATCTGTGCCTTGAAGACCCGTATTTGTTCACCAAAATCGACTGCAATATTTTTATCAGGGCCACATTCGCCCACAAAACAAACATGGTCAAATTCGAGTGTATCCTCAACTTTTTTAAGCATTTCGTTATTTTCATCCGGTGTTTTTAAATACCACGGATGCAAACCTACAGAATAAAAATTACGCCCCGAAAAAGCTGCAAAACCATCACCCGGAAAAATATTTTGAACAATAATGGTTTCCGATTCAACACGGTTGGGATGAGTGTGAATATCAATAAAAGGAACAAGGTTCATTTTTTTTGAATAAGAATAAAACTACGCCAGTTCCAAAATTTTCTGCACAACATTGTCGGCGCCATCGGCAATCTGGTCAATGGTAGCATCGAGCATATAACAAGGAGTTGTAACCAGCTTGTATTTCGAATCATAAACAATTTCGCCGTGAGTAGTTTCAACATGGGTTGCGCCAAATGATTCAATTGCACTGGCAGTTCCTTTGTCTTTCCCAATTGTTACTTCAACATCTACCAAAACTTTTGCTATTAACACAGGCGAAATACATAAAGCTCCAATTGGTTTTTCTGCAACAACCGTTGTCCGAATTGCATTCTCAACATCCTTATTTACCGTGCAGTTAACTCCGTCGAAGGCAAAAGTGCAGAGATTTTTGGCCACACCAAATCCTCCCGGAAAAATAATTGCATCAAATTCGGTCGCTTTGAATTCTGAAAGTGGTTTTATCTTTCCACGGGAAATTCGTGCTGCTTCAACCAAAACATTGCGGGTTTCGGGCATTTCCTTTCCGGTGATATGGTTAACCACATGCGCCTGATTGATATCGGGGGCAAAACACTGGTATTGAGCTCCCCGACGGGCGATTGCCAGTAAAGTAAGTGTGGCTTCTTGTATTTCAGCGCCATCGTAAACGCCATTTCCTGCCAAAACAACTGCTATTTTTTTCATTTCTGAACATTTTTAAATTTTATTCAAAATTACGGCTAAAGGGCGAAATGAAAAAACAACTGCAATAAATTTTAGGCTTTCTTAAAATAAATTTTGTACCTGTACTGATTAATGAGCTGATTATCCGTTTAATAACCAACCAACACTGAAAGTGTTTCATTTTCATAACCTTAGGTCAACGACCTAAGGAAATTGAGCACAAAACGAAAACTGCCTGAGGGGCAGGACAATTTTGTAATCTATCTTTTTCATTGTCCTGCCTTTCAGGCAGTTGCTCCATCTTTTAGTTTATCCGCAGGTCGTTGACCGTGCGGTTATGAAAATTGCGACTTTTCAAGTCAAGCGGTTTTTAAGATTCTTTTCGGACATATAATAATAACTGGTTGCCAGTAAAAAGAAATCAGGAACCAGGTAACAAACATTTGTTGCTCTGGCAAAAATTGCATCAACCTTACTGAATCTCTTCCAAATTATAAGGCGTTTCCTGGTAAACGTAGTAGTTCAGCCAATTCGAAAACAAAAGATTTGCAGTTGATTTCCAGCGCATTTGAGCCACATTTTCAGGATTGTCGCCCGGATAATAATTTACGGGAATATCAATAGGTAAATTTTGCGATTTATCACGGCGGTATTCAGTATCGAGTGTATAACGCGAATATTCAGCATGACCGGTAATAAAAAGTTGCTTCCCGTTTTTGGCTTTTACAATCGAAACACCAGCCTCATTAGAAGATGCAATAATCTGAAGCGATTCCGTATGTTCAATATCTTCTGCCCTGATTTCGGTATGCCGCGAATGGGGAATAAAAAACACATCATCGAACCCTCTTAAAATTGGAAGTTTATCTTTTGTGGTTGTGTGTTCGAAAACGCCAAATATCTTTTTGGACAGTGGATATTTTGGAACTCCGTAATAATGAAACAATGCGGCCTGTGCAGCCCAGCAAATAAATAATGATGAAGTAACATGATGTTCAGCCCAATCCATAATCTCTTTCATTTCTTCCCAGTAGGTTACTTCTTCAAATGGTAAATGTTCAACCGGGGCGCCAGTAATGATCATACCGTCATACTTTGTACTTTTCAACTGGTCGAAATCACGATAAAACTCTTTCATGTGTTCCGATGGCGTATTTTTAGGCTGATGACCTTTGATTTTCATAAAATAGATTTCGATTTGTAAGGGCGAGTTGGACAATAAACGCAACAAATCGGTTTCGGTCGAAATTTTTAACGGCATCAAATTAAGGATGATGATTTTAAGCGGACGAATATCCTGGCGAGTTGCTCGCGACTCATTCATTACGAAGATATTTTCCTCCTCAAGAATTTTGATGGCCGGCAATGTATCCGGAATTTTTAGTGGCATAATATGAAGCCCCTCCCAGCCTTCCGCCAGTTGGCGGAGAGGAGCTGGAAAACCGCGGGACATACGTTTTTTATCTTTTTACAAAGTTAGTGTAACGAAACAAATATTTTAAATTTAAAACATCGTCTTTTGTTTTTAAGGAAGAGTTCCTGTCAAATTTTTGCCAGTGCGTGCTCAAAATCGGCAATAATATCATCGATGTGTTCCAAACCAACACTTACACGCAACTGGGTTGGGTAAACTCCGGCTGCAATCTGGGCTGCTTCGGGCAATTGGGAATGTGTGGTAGCCGCCGGCTGAATAATCAGCGTTTTTGCATCGCCAACATTTGCCAGATGGCTAACTAACTGAAGGTTGTTTACAACATTATTGGCCACTTCTTTGTCGCCTTTAACAATAAACGATAAAACTCCTCCGGCACCTTTTGTCAGGTATTTTTTTGCATTGGTGTATGTCGGATGACTTTCAAGCCCCGGATAATTCACACTTTCAACCTTTGGGTGTTTTTCGAGCCATTTTGCCAGCGCCAGTGTATTTTCAACATGCCGCTCCATGCGCAACGACAATGTTTCAACGCCCTGTAAAAGAAGAAATGAATTAAATGGACTTATCGCCGGGCCAAAATCGCGCAATCCTTCAACACGGGCTTTAATAATGAAACCAATGTTTCCAAACGGGCTGTCGAAATTAAAAACATCCCAGTATTTCAATCCATGATATCCTTCAGAAGGTTCAGTAAATCCGGGAAATTTCCCGTTTCCCCAGTTAAAATTTCCAGCATCGACTATTACGCCCCCAATGCTTGTTCCATGTCCGCCAATCCATTTGGTGGCCGACTCAACCACAATATTTGCACCGTGTTCAATTGGTCTGAATAGGTATCCGGAACCCGCAAAAGTATTGTCAACCACCAACGGAATATCATACTTTTTTGCCAGTGCAGCTATGGCATCGAAATCAGGAATATTAAATCCCGGGTTACCAATGGTTTCCAGATAAATAGCTTTTGTTTTTTCGTCAATCAGTTTTTCGAATGATGCAGGCTCCAAATCGGCTGCGAAACGTGCCTCTATTCCCTGTTTTTTAAACGATACTTTAAACTGATTGTAAGAGCCGCCATACAAAAACGGCGAGGTTACAAAGTTATCCCCTAACGACAGAATAGTGTTGAAAGCCAGAAACTGGGCAGCATGACCGGAAGCAACTGCCAAAGCTGCAACGCCACCTTCGAGTGCGGCAATTCGCTGTTCGAAAACATCCGAAGTCGGGTTCATGATACGTGTGTAGATATTACCAAATTCCTTCAGAGCAAACAAGTTTGCAGCATGTTCAGCATCGTTGAAAACATACGAAGTTGTCTGATAAATGGGTACTGCCCGTGAATTTGTTGTTGCATCAGGCTTTTGTCCTGCATGTAGCTGCAGTGTTTCGAAATTCAATTTTTTTGTTGTCATTTTTTATTAATTTTTTGGGTTAGAAAAAAAAGCATTATATATTTCCTTTACACTTTTCTCTTTGTCTGAGCTTTTTACAACGAGGTAACTCACCAAATCGGAAGCTCCCGATCCGCTGAGAACTACATTTATTTGGTTTTGTGCCACTGCTGTGAATATTTTTGCCGAAACGCCATAACTCTGCTGCATTCCATGGCCAATGATTCCAATTAATGAAACATCCTTTATAAGATGAATTTCCTTAACAGCGGTAAAACCCAATTTCTGAATGAGTTTTAACGCTTTTTCACCCGTGTTTTGCTCAAGTATTAAATTGATTGAAATCTGCGAAGTAATCACCGATTTGATGTTAATTCCGGCATCATTTAATGCTGTAGTTACTCTTGAAAGTATTCCAGGTTTCAAACCAACTCCCGGACCATCGAGCTTCAGTAATGAAATATCATCTGAACAAGCCACGCTTTTTACAATTTTATCATCAATAAAAGTTTCGGTATTAATAATGGTATCCACTCTCCCCGGATTGGTTAACGTATTTAAAACCTGAATCGGAATGTGTTTGTGCTCCAGAGGTTCAACAGTTCGCGGATGAAACGAGTAATGATCGAAATAGGCAAGTTCGCTGGCTTCTGAATAAGTGAGCCTTTCGATCAGTGGTGGATTTTGAACGATGGCAGGGTCTGCTTTGTAAAAATCTAAATCAAGTCCCCAAAGTTCGAGTTTTTCAGCATCGAGATAAGCGGTTAAAAACGCTGCCGTATAGTCGGCAGCCGTCTTCCCCGCCCTGACAACCTTGCCGGTTTCGGTAATTCCGTAAGTTCCCGGAACAAAATAAACCGATTCGGGCAACGATGAAATAAAACCAGAATCAACTGAAACAAACGTAGCATTACCAAAATCGGCAGTGGCTTTTAAACCGAGTTCTTCGGGCCAAATCGCTTTTAATTCTCTTCCAATTCGTTTCAATTGAGCCAGCAAAATTTCGACCGAAAACTTTTCAGCAAACGAAACAACCTGGTCTTTTAAAGCCGGTGAGTAATCGCCAATCAAAGCAATGCCTTTTAATAAATTAACCAATTGTTCCGAAAGGTTTTTATAATTTGTTGTAGGCTTTTCATCAACACGGTCGGTAAAAAATGAATCAATTTTTACATTGAGTTCGCCGGTAGCTGGCTGAGAATGAAAAATATGTTCCAGATTTTGCTCAATCCACTCCAGTAGTTCGGGAATAGCAGAAACCACTACAAAGGTTCTTCCCGGTTTTTTTTGCAAATAATCGATTAAGCTGCAAACAGAATCAATATAACCTATGTAACTGCCGCCAAACCGAATAATCCGTTCAGACATAATAAAAAAATTATTTTATGAAAATTTTAAATGTAAAGCGCTCAGAATTAATTGTGCCTTCAATCCGTTTTTTAACAGAAAGAAGGCTTGCGCATACACATAGAAACCGACGGCAACATGAATGAACAGCCGTTGCATTTTGCAACCGAAGGAAAACTGCTATTTAAAATGTTCAAATTCATTTTGTACCGATTTTGTATGCCGCAAATATAAATTGATTTTTTAAAACTCCAAAGTTATTTGGAATGAATTTAAATAAAGTTAATATTGGGTGGCTTTTTTGTTTACATTTTGTAAGGGCTGATATAAGTCCCCTTATTCCTTTTGAAATCCTTGTCGTTATTGGAAATTGAAAACCACTTTTGTGTCAATTAAAAACCGTTCCATTCGCAACGCATCTGGTTGATGTGGTCGTTTAATTGTTGCCCTTCTTCTTTGCTGATAAAGCCTTTATATTTATCGGACAATCTGGTTTTGACAGGTAGAATATTTTCCTTTAAAACCTTTATCAGGTGAAGTTCCTCCAACTTACGAATAAGCCCTGCTGCCTTTTGGTTAGTCAGTTGAATTAACATGGTATTTTCCATTTTCTAATTATTTAATCATGAAACTGCTGAAAAATTATAACAAAAAAACAAGCTTTTGTAGATTGATTTGTCAGTTTAAAAAATAACCAGATTCCGTGACCGATAAATCAGTTTACTTTCTACCATCTATCACAATTGTTTTAGCTGCCTTATCATGCCACATTCTTTTTTCCTCATCCAAAAAAATTGAGAATGGTTCAAATGGAATTAGGCGTGTTATATTTCTTATGAGTGATTGAAGTATTCGCTTCTTCCATGAAATTGAACTAAATCCGCTGATTTTCAACTTAAATAAAATTTTACCAATCGTCCTATAAAAAATAATTTCAGAAATAAAAAAATAGAAAAAAAACAAGACAATGTGGTAAACTAATAGTTCATTCGTATTCGGATTGACAATTTCATCAAGTGAAATGCCTGTAATTCTTTCTTTTAGAACATACACAAAAGTAGCAACAAAAAAAAGTATTCCATTATCAATGTAAAATGCTACAAATCTTCGTAATAAGTAAACCATTTCAATAACTTTAATATTTTAACTCACCGTTGTTGTAAATTTTCAATTTGGCTTTGCCTTCCAAAACAACTGATTTTTGCTTTTGCAAACGGTCATTCCTTGTTTTTAATTATACCAGGTTTGCTCTTTTGAGCATCTCGAAAATTTTCTCTTTGGAAATGTTTTCAAGCTGACTTTTATCATAGATGAATACCAGATAAACCTCATTATCTTCTGTTAACAGGTATGTTATAACTCTTGCTCCGCCTGATTTGCCTTTACCTTTGGAAGAAATAGCCAATCGAATTTTATAAACGCTATGTCCAAGATTTATTCCGATATCAGGTTTTTCGGTGAGCCTATCAATAAGTTCCTGCAAATCGGCTTTCAGAGATGGGTATTTTTTATAAAGCTTACTGAATTACTTTTTAAATTCAGGGGTAGGATATACACTATAATTCATTCAGAAAGTCTTTAGCCGATTTTTTTTCTAATTTACCCTCCTTCATCATTTTTACCTGGTTAAGGCTGTTTTGCAGTTCGCTTATCGATTTTTCATCAACTTCCGGTACTTCCACATAATCCAGTGTTTTAATAAACTCCAGAAATGTATAGAATTTACTATCACTTACATACAAGGTCAATTGTTTCATTTTTATCCTCTTTTATTGTTTTTTCAATTTGAAAATTATTTCTCTATTCGATCCAAAGGTATTCCATTTCAATTAAAATATAAAGGTTCCTCCATTGAATGGAGTGAAGACCTAAACTAACAAATTTTAGATAGTTAAACTACAAATCGTATTTGTCAATCAACCAAATAAACGAAGCAATTGCAGCGCTGCCCATTTGAAATTCGCGAAAATGAACCTGTTCGAACGTATCATTTCCTGAATGATGAACATCGAAATAACGCTGCATTTCGGGAACAAATGACGAAAGTGGCGTGCCTGACTGACCCAGCGGGCTAATATCAACTCCTCCTCCACCTTTTACAAAATCAGTAATTCCGTAAGGTTCGAAGTATTTTTTAAGGTCAAGAATTCTCGCCAGTCTTTCGTCAGGTACAGAAGCTCCGAAACCTTTTGGCATAAAAGCGCCACGGTCGGCTTCAAGGGCAAAATAATGTTTTTCGTTTTTTAGTTCAGCCTGTTTCGCATATTCCTTTCCACCGCGCTGTGCAACTTCCTCATCCATAAACATTACCGCCCGAATCGTTCTTTTTGGTTTGATTCCCAGTTTTTGAAAGATTCGTAAAACCTCGACACTTTGCATGCAACCTGCCCCATCGTCATGCGCACCTTCGCCGGTTTCCCAGGCATCCAGGTGGCCGCCAACTGTAATTATCTCCTCCGGAAATTCTGAACCTTTTATTTCGCCAATCACATTGTGAGAGGTTACTTCGGATTTGGTTTCGCAGGTGGTTCTGAAATAAAACTTTAGTTCCGAATCGTTTTGCAGCGAAGCACTCAGCAAATCTGCTCCGTTGGTGCTGATTGCCACTGCCGGGATTTTTGGAATTGAATCGACATATCTCATTACCCCTGTGTGCGGATAATCGTCATGGGCAGTTGTCAACGACCGCACCACAACCCCAACTGCCCCGTGTTTTGCAGCTTCGCTGGCGCCCTGTGTTCGCTGGTTTGCAGCGCCGCCATAAGCAGCAAAAGTATTGATCAGGGTCGGATCCATCGGGCGGTTGAAAAACACGATTTTCCCTTCGATGTTTTTTCTTCCCAGTTTTTCAAGCTCCTCAAAATTCTGCACTTCAACCACTTTTGCTGTCAATCCTTCTATTCCTGTTCCAACCGACATTCCCAGCGCGGTAACCGAAACCTCTTTTGTTCCATTTTTTCCCGACTGAATACTGGCCACTTCCTTTTCTCCGCGAACCCAACATGGAACCTGAACCGGTTGTTTTTCAACGCGATCGAGATTCATATCTTTCATCAGTTGAAATGTAAATTCCACCGCCCCGGCAGCCTTCTCAGAACCTGTAACTCTTCCCTTATAATTTTTACACAGGTTTTCCAGATTTTTGTATGCTGTTTTGTCGGTCAACGCTTCATCAAAGAAAGCTTTTATTGTTTTTTCGGTGTCCTGTGCTTTTGAAGCTAGTGAAATATAAAACAACAAAATAAAGAATGATACAATGTTTCTCATAATCTGAATTTAAGTTGCCGAAATTACAAACTTCTGAATCTTTTACAAACAGAGAGGATTTAAAGCAGAGTTGATTTAATTTTCGACCGGATGCGAACAATTTTTGATTTTAAAAGTTAACTTAGACAGTCAATTGACAGAAAAAAGCTGAACCATTTTAGTTTTATTTAAACTCAATTAACTTTGCACATCGAAAATTTTCATAAATATAAAATATGAGTAATAATCTGCTGAAAGGTAAAAGAGGCATCATTTTCGGGGCTTTAAACCCTGATTCGATTGCCTGGAAAGTTGCCGAAAGGGCTTTCGAAGAAGGCGCTGTAATTACGCTTACAAACACACCGGTTGCCCTGAGAATGGGCGAAACAAACGAACTTGCAAAAAAGCTGAACACTATAGTCATTGGCGCCGATGCCACAAATGTTGATGATTTGAATAACCTTTTTATCAAATCAATGGAATATATGGGAGGTAAAATCGATTTTGTCCTTCACTCCATCGGAATGTCGCCCAACGTAAGAAAAGAGCGTCACTACAGCGATTTGGACTATAATTATTTAGATAAAACGCTCGACGTTTCAGCAGTGTCGTTTCATAAAGTTTTGCAAACAGCGCGGAAACTGGATGCCATAAATGAGTGGGGTTCGGTAGTAGCCTTGTCGTATGTTGCGGCACAAAGGACTTTTTTCGGGTACAACGACATGGCCGACGCAAAAGCGCTTTTGGAGTCGATTGCACGAAGTTTTGGATATATTTACGGACGCGAGCGGAGAGTGCGTATCAATACCATTTCGCAGTCGCCAACCGTTACCACTGCCGGCAGCGGCGTAAAAGGTTTCGACCGACTTTTAGACTTTGCTGAAAGAATGTCGCCACTTGGCAATGCAACTGCCGAAGAATGTGCTGATTACTGCATTACTCTTTTCTCTGATCTGACAAAAAAAGTAACCATGCAAAACCTTTTCCACGACGGAGGTTTCTCAAACATGGGAATGAGTTTGAGCGCACTTCAGCAATACGAAAAAGGACTTCACCACGATTGCAATTGCGGCGATAACGAAGACGGGCATAAATACGATTAATAAGAAATCCCTCCCAGCTTTATACCCTGAGGTGCGCCAGTCTCGAAGAACTGATGTTGGATTACGGGGATTTTCTTCGTAAACAAAAATTGCCGCTCAGGGAAAAAGATCACAGGCTGGTGGCACGCCTCCGCCAACTGAACCGCAGTGTACCAAACCCCACATACGAAACTTTTAAAAAAGCCATTGAGCACGAAAGCCCCGAAATATGTGCAAACACCATGATAAGCTTAATTAAAATCACCACTTGGCTGCTGAATCAGCAAATAAAATCGCTTGAAAAAGCATTTATCAACGAAGGTGGTTTGCGTGAACGAATGACAAGAGCAAGAATAAACAATAGAAACAAAAAACCATAACAACCGACCGGGACACTTACTACTCCGGCAACATTATCACTGAAAAAGCACTTTGGAAATAAATTTTATCCCGGCTTGTGGGACACTGGTGACTTCGTCAACATTATCGCTGAAGTCCCCCAAGTCCCCCATGTCCCAAAAGAAAAGAGTTCTGGACATTTGCAACAAACGACAGGTTTTTGTACACAAACTTAGTTTATTGCACTAAACCACGGGGGCATCTGAAAGTGAACCGGTTTTTCAGTTGATTTCACTTTTAAAAACCTTATTTTATTCCATAAAACCTTAGTAAACAGCATTCAACACAAAACCCAACCTTATTTTACCTTATTAGAGAATCGTGCTGTATTAGAAACGAAAAAACCTGAACCACAACATTTGCAGAGATTTTTCTTGAACCAACATCTGCACCTTTTCGTCCGCAAACAGGTCAACGTTTTGCTGTACTTTTCAGCGCGGACGATTTTTCCTCTTTTACCTCAGCTACTAAGGTCGGAAACCGGAAATAAGGTTTATTGAATTTTGAGTAACTGTTCTTTAAAATATTTGATATTTGCCCGGATAATTTTTACATTTATACCACTAAAAAAATCGACCTTGAAAACCGTACCAAAAATCATTTTTCCAGCATCATTTCCGGAAAACCTCATGGATTTGTTGCCGGTTTGGTATTTACAGAAATTCTGGAGTACAGAAAAAAAAATGAAAAAAAGTATAATAAGTTCGGGGTATTAACTATCTGCAAGCGGACGACAGCGTGTCGAGAGTAGAAAAGAGAATGTTAAAAAAACAATAGAAGTAATGACCAAAATTTTAATATTTATTTTAATCACGTTTAATTTTCTGGCTTGTGCACAAGAAACGATTCGTTTGGAAAAACCAAAAGTCGACGAGAGAATTGAGTTGTTAAGTATTGTTTTTCGTTTGGCGGAAAAGCAGGACTATTCAAACAAAGATTTCAAACTTTATGTTGACAGAATTGAACAATATTTTGAAAAAAACAAAAATCATGAATTGATACAATTCACAAAATCAATCATAAACGAGAATGGAATTGCTTTTGATGGACCAATGTGGCTGGCTATTAACTTGGATGATAATCTGAACCTGTTGAAAGATGTCAAAGATGTTTGGCAACTTGACCCTCGGTGGACTAAAGAGAGTGTGGAAAAATTTGTCCCATTACTACAGAAATTTTATAAAGACACCTATTTTGATAAATTTTTCAAAAACAATGCCGATATATATGATGAGGCCGTCAAACGCTTTAATCCAATTTATGAGCAGGTGGACTTGAATTGGTGCTTTTCATTTTTTGGGAAAGAACCGACAGAAATATTTTTGATAAAGATTGGATTTGGTATCAATTTTTACGGGGTAAATTTAGATTATACCAATGGAAACAGAAAAGTGTACGCCATTATGGGGTTAGTAGGAAAGTTTGATAATGCGGGCTTTCCTGAATATTCGATAATGTACGATTTGCCATTAGTTATTCATGAGTTTAATCATCCGTTTATAGATAAACTGACTGAAAAGAACAAAGAACTATTCAGAGAGAGTGGAGAGAAGATTTCTTCAGGTGCAATAACTGAAGCGTATTCTTCATGGGAGGTAGTGTTAGATGAGACTTTAGTTCATGCGTCGATGATTAAGTATATGAAAGACCATGATTTCGACCAGTCTGAAATAGAAATGTGGATAAATTTGATAAAAAGAACCTATGGATTTTTTTGGATAGAAGAACTTGTTGAAGAATTGGAAAATTATGATAAGCAACGTGACAAATACCCAACATTAGAAAGTTATATGCCGAAACTTGCCGAAGCATATAAAAATTGGGCGGAAAATATGCAATAAAATTAATGACAGAATGCCAGCAGATAACAAGCGGTTTGGCATCAGGTGGGTTGACGTGGTTATTTGAAAAGTAAGTGCAATATTGTAATTTTATAGCGGTTTGACAGCGAAGTACAATTAAGCCCGCCCGCCGCCAAGCCGCCGCCCGTTACTAACCATTTTAAGACAAACTTTACTTTATGGACAAAATAAAAATATCAACAGCACAGTTTGAAAACAAAAGCGGGGACAAAAACTATAACCTCTCTGTGATTGAACGCCTTGCTGGTAAGGCTTCACAGGAAGGTTCAAATGTTATTGCATTCCATGAATGTTCAATTACAGGTTACACTTATGCAAGAAACCTTTCAAAGGAACAAATGCTTGACCTGGCAGAGTTTATCCCGAATGGAGCGAGTGTTTTAAAACTTACCGAAATAGCAAAACAAAATGATATCGTTATTTTGGCCGGACTTTTTGAAAAAGATGAAAATGACAGTTTATTCAAAGCATACATTTGCGTTGGCAAAAACGGACTAATTGCAAAATTCAGAAAGCTGCATCCATTCATCAATCCATATTTGACAGCGGGAGATAGTTATTGTGTTTTTGAAATACATGGTTGGAAATGTGGAATTTTAATTTGTTACGACAATAACATTATTGAAAATGTAAGGGCAACAAGACTTTTGGGAGCTGACATTATTTTTATGCCCCACGTAACCATGTGTACCCCATCTACCCGGCCAGGCGCTGGTTTTGTTGACCCAAAACTCTGGGAAAACCGCGAGAACGACCCAACTTCGTTACGTTTGGAATTTGACGGGATGAAAGGCAGGGCATGGCTAATGAAATGGTTGCCGGCAAGGGCTTATGATAATGGGATTTATGCAATTTTCTCGAACCCGGTTGGTATGGATGACGACCAGTTGAAAAACGGCTGCTCCATGATTGTTGACCCTTTTGGGGATGTTATTGCTGAATGTCGTTCATTTGATGATAGTTTTACAACCGCAACCATTACTCCTGAAAAACTTAATCAGGCCGGTGGATATCGGTATATACAAGCAAGGCGGCCCGAACTGTACAAAGACATTATCGGACAACCTCATCAACCGGAGCAAAAAGTAATTTGGCTTAACGCAGACAAACCCTGAAAACTGCTTCCAACCGGACAGTCATTCATTCCCGCATTTTAGCATTATAGCATTCACACATTCTCACATTCAGTCATTCTCTTTCTCCATTCATCTATGAATTTCACCTGTTCACCTTAAAAATTTGGTGTATATCAATAATATTCAGGAAATTTATACAGTCAGAAAACAAAAACAGAAAACAAAAACAATTACAATGAAGTCAACAACATTTTTAACCATGATGGTATTAACAGTCATTGCCATAATGACTGCCGGCGCCTCAAAAGCCATGAGCACAATTACAGTCTCGGACCAGGGCCGCATTTGTGGCCGCATCAGCGAATTTATTACAGGGCAGTTACTGGCCCTCGCTTCGGTTGAACTCTTTTCTTCCATCGACTCAACACTGGTGGTGGGCACTCTGACCAACAACAAGGGTGAGTTCAATTTTTCCATGTTAAAACCCGGGGACTACTTCCTGGTGATCAGCATCGAAGGTTTTGCCTCAAAACAGGTTCAGCCGGTCACTGTCCGTAAAGACGAAGTAAAAGTGCAACTTGGTGAAATTCAGCTTACCAGAACTCCGCGAAAACCGGCTAAAAACCAGTCGGTCAAACAGGTTACTTATGCCAGGTCAACCTGGTAAACCTTTTTAACAACTGTTAATTTTATTTCAACAAAAACCTGAAAAAATGAAACAATTTTTTATTTCCGCATCGGGTCTTGATGCCCGCGGCGTGGGGCCACGCATCATGCTTGCCACCACGCCGGTTTTGGCTGCTGCCATTTTTTTCGAAATCAAATCAGCGCCGTTTACAGAAATTGTACCCGGTGAAAGCGTTGAGGCCACCGTTATTGGCTGGATATGGCTGATTGCAGGTATTGCTGCCTTCGTTGCCACAATGTCCCGGTTTATTTCCAACTTTCCGAAAGGAGAACTGATTACTACCGGAATGTATGCCTGTTCGCGAAATCCGATTTATTCGTGTTGGATAATTTTTATCCTGCCTGGCACCGGAATGATTTTCAACAACTGGATTTTTTTCGCCGCGGCACTGGTAATGGGTATTACAACCACTTTTTTAGTGAGGGAAGAAGAAGTACAATTGCTAAAATTCTTTGGCCAAAAGTACTATGAATACAAAAGCAGGGTTGGGCTGTTTTTTAGTTTTCCACTTATAACAAAACAGGAAAGTACCCTCTAAAAAATGATAGGAAAACAATGAGTGATATTTTAAACAGAATCCGTCAAACACTTATCGAAAGCAGCAACGAAAAAACCCGCAAACAAAGTGAATATTTTTTTAAAGAAAAGGTTACTTTTTATGGGGTAAGATCTGCCACAATTCAGAAAATCAGCAAAGAGTTTTTTGCAGAAATTAAAGACAAACCCAAAGCAGAGATTTTTGCTGCGTGCGAAAAACTTTGGCAGTCGGGATACATGGAAGAGTCGTTTGTAGCCTGCGACTGGTCGGAAAGATTGACTAAGAAATTTGAACCCTCCGATTTTGAAATTCTTGAACGCTGGATAAAAAACTACGTGAACAACTGGGCTTCATGCGATTCGCTTTGTAACCACACTGTCGGCGATTTTGTAATGAGTAAAAAAGCAGTGATGCCGCGAACTGCGCTTCGTTACGCCATCGAAAAAATGCCGGACGAATTGAAAAAGCAGGCAATGATAAAGTAAAAAGGGTATCGCACGGGTGTCGCGGATTGTATCCGCGATTTTAAAAATCTCCGCACCCATGATTCAACTGAAAAATAGAAAAATGAATATTCAAACATTAAAAAACAACCTGCTCGAAGTTTATACTACAGCAAACCTGAATATCATTTCGGTGGTTCTGTTGAATCTGTATAAAAACCAACAATTCAGCACACGAAAGCCTTGAGGATATTGACTATTCGCCAGTTTATGCCTGGGATTTCGATAACAATGGTTATACGGTTAAATCAGATTCGGGACAAAAACAAAAAACAGGAAATCTGAATAACAGAAAAAATAAGCCGGTAACCTTTTATGAAGCCGTAAAAATCCGCCAGTACGGAAATACAAATATCAGCTTCCCGGCCTACTATCTCGAAGATATCGATGAGTTTGAATTTGCTGAATCAGACATTGATGACCTCGACGGAATTCAGTATTGTATTCATGCCGTAAATGTTGATTTGTCGGACAATTTTATCGACGACCTGCGTCTGCTCGAAAACCTTGGGATGATTGAAACACTCAATCTTTCCGACAACCGGATTACCGATATCGACTCGCTGGAATACCTCACTAACTTGCGGGAATTAAACCTTGCCAACAACCACATTCAAGATATTTCGCCGTTGTTTTCACTCGAAAACCTTGAATTTGTTGATTTAACCGGAAATCCGGTACAACCCGGAAAAATCAGAAAACTCAGGAATCAGGGAATTACAGATTCTGATTTAGAATCAACAATGGTTTTAATTGCATTTAAAAAAGATATGTCATTTATTCCTGAAATTCTGTGAATCAGAATATTCTTTAATTCAACAGTTGTCATAAACATTCATTTTATTAAAATACTTTTTAAAAACAACAATTAACCCTAAACATAAACCAACACATAAAAACGATTCAATTAAAGATTTGCCCCAAAGATTTGGTAATAGGTTGTATATGTATCCTTTTAGACACAAATATTGCTAAAGCAAATCCTAAATAAATAAGACCAGTAGATGTTTTAATGTTTTCTAACCATTTCTTTTTATTAAAAATAATTCCTAACAGAAATAAACTAAAATATTGAGGAAGATGCGCAACTTCTAATGGAACTAACCAAGTTACCCAATTTATCAATCGGATAATATTGCCGAACAAAAACATTTATCGGGATTAAAAATGCCAAATAAATTAAAGGATACCAATCTTTTAATGGTACTTGCTCATTACCCTTGATGCCTATACTGCTTAACAATAGATAAGTAAAAGAATAAATTAACAACGAAGCAACAAACCATAAATGTCCAAGCGAAAGTGGTGGTTGATTGAAGTATAAATCAATAGCAAAACTTATATAATTAGTTTTTCTATCACTTAAAAGAAAATGTAGTGGGGTAAAAATAATAATCATAAAAACTAACAAAGGAATACCTAATTTTATTAGTCTCTGTTGAATAAATTTGGTTTTTGATTTTCGTTTTAGAGAGAAGTAAATAAAGTAACCCGATATAAAAAAATAAAAACCCATCATATAGGATGCGTTGAAAAAGAAAAATGTTGGCAAATAGTCTAATTGTTGAATTTCGCTAAATATCCAAACCCCACCCGTATTTCCATAAGCCTGTCCTGCGTGGTGAATTACAACTAAACAAGTTAAGAAAACTTTGATTAAGTCTATGTATATTAGTCTATCGTTCGAGTTGTTCATATATTTAAGTTGTTTATGTGCCTAACGTTCGACGGTAACTGTAGTTTCCGGAATTCAGAGACAAAAACTGTCAACCGAAAACGTGGCCAATTAAATGCTTTGGTCAGCAAATACTCACACAGCCAGGCAATTACGGCTACTGCATGTGTGTGCCCGGCATGAGCATGTGCACACTTTTGTGGAAGCTCTGAAAAAATGCTGAAAATACAAATTTTCGGGGAAGATTAACAAGAGTGATGTATGAAATTATTCCATAGGGTGTAAGTC
>Ga0100401_1001662_pt1 | contig 17960 bp, 10 predicted proteins | sample CryGeymeta201525_FD_80421 | JGI IMG/M metagenome (GOLD analysis project Ga0100401, IMG submission 80421) | Groundwater microbial communities from Crystal Geyser aquifers in Utah, USA - Crystal Geyser metaG 2015-25 | ecosystem: Environmental > Aquatic > Deep subsurface > Groundwater | place: USA... | reverse complement strand
ACTTTCAGATTTACCGGATTTGTTAACAATTCGTGAAGTGGCTGATCTTCTTCGTGTTTCTCCACTAACGATAAAACGTTGGGGGAAAAAAGGAAAACTTCCAGCAATTCGTATCAACTCTCGTGGTGACCGTCGTTACCGCAAAGACGTTGTCAACCGACTTTTGGGAGTTGCTTCGGAAGAATAAATTTTACAATAAGACTCGTCTAAGTTTTTTATCAAAAGTCAGAAGCTTTACGTTAAGATTATGTGCAAGTACAAGGTATGAAGCATCGTAACAAGATACCTTCTTTACAAAAGATTTCAATAAAGTTTCACCCCAATTAAAAACTGGTGTTTTTATGTCTAAACTTAAAAATAATGTAAGAAGTTCATTACTCTGCTTTTGATCAATTTTTTTAGATAAACAAGCACTTTTTAATCCATTTATCACCTCATAATAAAGCAGTTCTGGTGCAAATAAAGAAAGCTCATTATCTCGATATTTTTTAAAAATCATATCGGTTTGTTGATAGTCGCCATCACGCAAAAGAAACGCCAATACAAAAGAAGCATCAACTACAAAGGCTGTTTTAGTATTTTCTTCCATAATCAATTAGGTTTCGATAATTCAGCTTCATTTTCTTAGGTTTCATTGCAACAATTTTATCTATCGCTAGTTGCTTTTCACTTTGACGATTTCCGTTAATATAAATTTTTATCACGGCTTTTCTCACCAAATCCCCCACTGAAGTTTGCTCCTGTTTTGCAACAACTGCAAGTTTTGACCACAGCTCTTGATCAAATAAAATATTTGTACGTTTGGTTAACATATGTATATATATTAATATGTGTATGTGTGTTTGTCAAGATATAAATTAAATTTATTAATAAAATCACCAATGCCAATCGGCTGTTTCCGAATCTTTTGCTAGTTCCTCTGCTAATTTAATTAGTTTAACTTTAGTTGGTTTTTTATCACCAGATTTTATCATATCAATTTCCCACTCATCATTTTTTAATTGGTTAATTTCTGCAACTGTATAAGATAAACCGTCTTTTTTATAAATGGTCGTTCCTTGGGTCAAATGAATTACCTTTACTGCAGCTTTAATTGCAAATGCATCCTCACCAGATGCATGAATTTCAAAACCCTCAACTTCTTTTCTCGCAACATCTTCGGGTTTTTTTGCTGCTTGTAATTCTCTTCTATTTAATGCTCCAATTCCTATTCCAACTAAACTCCCCAAAGTTTGTGTACCAAGGTATGAGCCAATTCGTCCCTGGATATCTTCATGCAAGGGTCCAAAATCTAATCTTGGTGGTTCTGTTGTTGCTATAATTGTGTAATCAGTACCATTTACATTGGTCGTTAGCCCCGTGGTAATTAAAATTGGTACACTAGCAATTTTTCCTTTTACATCACCAACAACAACGCCCAAACTCATTCTCACCATACCATCAGGTTGTATTCGGATTTGTACTGGGTTTTGTTCGCTGATTGAAAATTTCATTATTCCCGGAACCCATTTTAATACCCATGGAAGATTTCTATGGATTACAGCTTTTATCCCAGTTTCAATTGTTGGCCAAGATGCCTCGACCATTTGGACCAAACCTGGTATGGATAGTTCTCTTTCAATAATAGCACCTGTTTGTGCCGCCTCGTCTAACATTGTTCTGACATCAGAGAGCGTTTCTACTCTTGGAATTGCTATTCGTGATGCTGATTCAACTGCTTCTCCTGAAAAAAGAGCACCAGCAGATGTGGCCATTCTTGTTTGGCCAGTTAAATTATTAACTGCCGGTGTTTCAGCGACTACCCCAGTCTTCGCTGGTGCTTCAACGACCTCCGCGGCTTGCCCCGGCTCGACTGGCAAAGCACTAGGTTCTCCCAAAAATACAGGAATTCTATCCTCGTCATCTGCTCTAACTGTAATAGCAACTTGAGCTGCAGCATCCGAAGCTGCTTCACCTACAGCATTGAAGATAGGTGTTGGTGAAGGACTTTTTCTTGATTCTGATCTCGATTTTGGCCTTACACTAACCGCAGCTTCTACACTAGATTCTTGAACGGGTGGCGCAGACACTGGTTCTGCTCTAACATAATCTAGTAAATCTAGTAAACGTAGCAATTCAGCAGACGGAGTTTTAACCAACGGAGCAGCTACTTCTAATTCCGGTGCAGCATTGCTTTCCAATTCTGGCTGGTTGGAACTTGCTGGAAAATCTGGGAGAGAAACATCAGACTCTTCACTAAATTCTTCAAATGGTAAAGGCGTATAATTTCTTCTTTGAGTAATACGTTCCATTATTCTATTAATATTTCGTCTTGCTGCTTCTACATTATCTTCAACTACCCATCTAAGATGTCTAATTTTTCGTCGAACTGGCCAAAGCAAACGATCATCAATTTCTCTATGAATTCCCCATCTGGCATGTGCTACTTCATCAGCGATGAAACGGTTGAGTCTGCCAACATCATTTGCTAATCTGTCAATTGTTTCTGCTGCTTGTTGTCCTTGTTCGGTTATATATGCTTCTACTCTTCTAACTGCCCGACCGGTATTTTCAATTCTTTCATTGATCGGTCGGCCAATATGTTCGTCACCGAAACGCAATAAATCTTCACCAGCGTTTAGGACTTCACTGACTGACTCGTTAATCAAACTGGGAACTGCCGCTTGCGCATTATCAACAATACCATCGCGATGAACCATGTGGTGTCTGGGAACGCGCTCCCCTCTTGCTCTTTCAACCTCCTGTTGATTGGCTTGATCTATCAAAGAAGTCCCGACTGCTTGTCCTATTCTTCTGATTTGTCGTGGAGCGGTTTCAACAATCCTTCCGGGAATGGATTCGATCGCATGAGCCACTTGATAAGGGACACTGCCGATGACAAAATCATCGGAGAAAACATCTCCCATTGCCCATCTTAATTCATCTCCGTCAGTATAAGGATCGCCGTCATAATAAACAGTCATCCCGGGTTGAATTATTACTCTTCCTTCTCTTGAAACTTTTACACGATCACCCCATATGTTTATCTCGCAATCTCTACCTTCAAATTCCAAATCACCGGTTACCCGTGTACTTCCCTCAAGAGCAACTCGTGCAGAATCACCAGATAAATGAATTCCACCAGCAATAGCTGCATCATCCAAATAAACCCTCCCATTTTCACCAACTGTCAAACCAACATCGGCTTGAAAACCATGATCTAAATATAAACGACCGTTCTCCACATTAATTGGGACACAACTTCTTCCTCCGTGAATCATCACTTCTGGTCGGTGATCATAATCCGCACCTTCGATTCCATGAACATTGATTTGTGCTCGTGGATCAGTACTATCACAAACTACTCCACCAGCAAAATTAATATCTATCACTCCGGTAACATACAAACCCTCACCACCTACCACTAACCGTTCTTCAACTACGTGTGGTTCTCGCCTAGAAGATAAATCGTGCTCAACGATTCTAACAGCACCATTTATTCTCCTCTGGTGTCTTAAACGATCGGTTAAATTTTGTCTTTCTGGTATTGTAACTTGAGGTTGAGTTTTGTCAATTAACGATTTATCTTCTGTTTTGTCTGGAAATTGAATAGTTCGATCCGAGTACCTTTTATACCTTACTTGATCTAATGCAATTTGAGGTTGAGTTTTATCGATAATAGACCTTTCTTGACATTCATTCATATTTTTCTTATTTTTCAATCGGCCCTAATGAAGACTGAGTAATGATCGTTTGTAGTTTTGAACGAATTGTTTGAATCTCTTGATTAGTTAAATTTTGACTAACTGTAATTTCCATTTCTTGTTCTGTTTTGTTTCTTGCTTGTTTATATAACTCTTGGCTAAGTTTTTCTTTTCCGATTTTTACCCTCTCTAAAGCCTGCTGAATATTTGTTTTTAATCGCATTTCATATAAAGCGTCATAATAATCCCAGAGAATGTTCACTAAACCATATTTGCGTCCGGGATCAATATTATCCCAATTAGCGAGTAGTTTGTTTTTTAGATTTTGTTCTAAGGGTAATATTTTAATTACCTCTAATGTTGTTAATTTTTTCATAGTTCAATGTTATAATTTTTTTAACTCCTCTTCCCCAATTTGATCACTCATCTTTCTTAGTCCTTGACGGATTTCAAAAGTACCGATATTTTCTGAAAATACTTCATTAGCAAAATTGTTAATAGCATTTGCAATGTCTAAATTAGCGCCGGCAATACCTGCAGGGATTAACCCTAAATTAAAATGTTGATTAAGAAACTCAGCTAATTTATTGGGTGGTAGAAACTGATAAATTTGTTGAAAATAATCACTTCTTTCCTTCATCCCCGTTATTTTCCGATGATCAAATAATGTATCCATTATATCCAGATAGCCGTATGGCACTGGAACAGCCGCTCCTCCAGCAATTGGAACATAGGTTGCCACTTTCTCACTATCTGATAAATTAGGGTCAGCAGGATTAATTGGATTCCAAAATCGAGCTCCAAATGCTTGAACAAAATCTGGGGTATAATCATAAGCTTTTACCAAAATTGCTCCTGACTCTACCCGGTTTAATAACCCAGATGCATGAATCAAGCGTTCATGATCTTTCATAAATAATCCTGGGACATCCTCAATTTGTTTTTCTAAAGCAGTGATATTTTGTTCTCTGGCTTGCAAACGTGTGTTTAAACGATCTTTTGCCAGGGCAATTGCACCATCAAGTCGAGATCGGTTTAAGGCATTATTAGCTACAAGCCAACCATTGACTGGGTTTCTAGCATTTTCTGCATTAACTAATTGTTCAATTTGCGTTGGTGTCATTGCTAATAACTGATTTTCAGTAATACTCCAACCAGTAATATCTACTAATGCTTGTTGAGCTTGTGTTCTGCCTGCTGCGGGGATATCGACTAAAGGATTTATCGCCACGGATCGAGCACCACTCATGGCGGCGATAATTCTTAGCTGATTTGAGGCACGTTTATTATCTTCCTTTGGCCAACCATGGGTGTTGTTTAACGCGTTTGCTTGATTTATTCTCCGGATTATTTCTTTGGTGTCTAGTGTTAACAATGCAGCAGGCGATAAATCAATTGCCGGTGGCCCTACAGCAGTCCAAGATATTATTGCATGATAATCGTCTTCTTCTTTTTTCAACAACGTGACTGCTTTTTTTACATCTACTGTATCCCTATTTAGTGCATTTTCTGCTGTAACTAATTCTGTTTTCATTTGTTGCAAATCAGAATCAGTAATTTTATCCCATCGTTCAAGCCACAAAGATATGTCGATAGAACTGCCTAATCCTGTTGTTGCGATACTTTGTTCTCTTTTACCCACTAAACCATTGACAAAAGTAGAAAAATTATCAACGTAGGTTGTTACCTGAGTTAATGTTGGAGAAATATCAACAACATATTTTAAATTTAAATCTAATTGGTTCTGAACCGCCTCGCTATTTGAAAAACCAGTCGTAGCACGTTGTCGATCACGAACCATCCTTGCTTGTTGATAGTTTAAGTCTAATTCCAAAAAACACTCATCAGCATTAAGAAGAAAGTTGTTTCCGATTGCCATACCCTGTATCTGAGCTTCACTAAGATATTTTCCCAGTCCCTGTCGACGAACGTCAAAACGGTGTCGTGCTTGATTAATCGCAGATTGGATGTAGGCGATTGTTGGCGGAGTATTGTTCCAGTTGGCTCCAGTTGCATTAATAATGCTTAAAACTTCTTGTGCTGTTTTCGTTCGTAAATCTACTTCAGGTATACCAAGATTTCTGACAATTTCAGTCGTAGCAGGACAATCATCACGCACCCTTGAATCCCTTTGTGCCTGCCACTGTGCTTGTGCTGCAATCACCAATCGAATTTTATCTGGATTATTTTGTTGCGCTAGTGGCCACCCAATGTTTGGCGATATTGGAGAACCTACAGCATTAATTGCTACTAAGCGGGTCATAATTTGAGCAATCGGGAGGGCAAATAAAACATTGGGGTCAAGAGAGGTATTGCCTTTGTCTTTGGCTGCGTTATGATAATCAAGTAGCGTCTGTAGGCTCCGTTCCAATAAAGTTGGCTGATCGCGAATAATATTTTCTGATAATCGGGCCACATCTCTGAATTGCTCTACCGCCTCTTCCTGTTGTTGCATTTGGTCGTGAATAGTGGTCAGCTGCCTTTCTTTCCGATCAACCAACTCATTATGATAAGTTCTAGTCGATGCTTCTTCATTAAAAGTCTCTTTTAACGTTTTACTACGACGGTCAAACCTTCCCCGTACTTCATCAACCACTGCCTGCACTCTCTGCCGATCAGCTGCTGCTAACGGATTTAAACCAATACCACGTACGTTTAATGTAACGATTAGTTCATCAATAGATTGATAAAGAAAATGTGACTCGTCTATACGATTTGCTCCAACAGTCCAAGCAGTTAAATCTGGACTTACTGCTCCTAAATTCGCTCGGGCTTCGGCTATTGATCTTAATAAAGTAATCCGGGTCGTTTGATCCGGGTTAAACTCTAACTGCCATCCAACAGCTGGAACCATTGGTGGAGGCTTTTGACTTTCCAAATAAGCCATATTAACCCGACGCATGACTTCATCAAAAGGTAAACGACGTAAGGTGTCAGCATCTAGTCCGAACTGCGCCCGTACCGCGCCACCTGCAACTGACGCCGCTGCAGCTAACTGTGCATCAATATTTGTTATTTCATCAAGGAATTGTTGGTTTTCACTAAACAAACGGTAAATTGTTTCCCCCTTTGCGACCATTGATTGAACTTCATTTTCTGCTCGTTTTAACTCATCGCGTAACTGGATTAAATCAGTTTTGGTTATTTTCCCTCGTGTTATGATTTCTGCCTCCAATTGAGCCAAGTCAGCAAAACCAGCTGTCTGGATTTTTTTCCGGGCTCCTTCAACCGCATCAAGAGCGGCTTTATATGTGGTGAGAGCTTCTTTTTCTTCAGTAAATTTTTCTTTATCGGTTGTTATTTGCTGTTGTTTTTCGATGACTAAACCACCATTTTCTCCTCTTTTTGTTAGTTCTTCGTCAACTTGAGTCCTCCTGTTACTGATTACAACATCTGACAAACCATATTGATCAATATAAGTGTCCATTCGTCTTTTTAAAACTTTTCCCCGCGCTTTTTCAAAATATCCGATGTTTGTTGCAATATCGTTTGGACTGAAAAAGACTGGTGGAACTAGTAAAGATAATCCTTGTATTATTTTCCCATACTCTTCTTTTATTTCCTGATCCCAATCTGTTCCGGTTTGTTCAAATTGACCATCTTTCCAACGATAGATCGACTGTTCAGGTATTGCATCAAGTAATTTATCATCAACTCCCAATGCCTTATAGAATTCCTGTCTTGTGTGTAATTTTGATAACACAGAGTCACGTCTTTTTTCTACTGACTGTCCGGTCATACGCGGATATCTATTACTTAACTTAATGGCAGTTCTTGCTCTATTGACCTGGAAGTCATTTAAGTTTATACCATAAACGGTTGCTAAAAAATCTTTTTCAGCCGGATCGTTTGCTACTGCATCAAACGCTTCAACGCAATGAGACATGTCAAAATGTACTCCTGGGCGCATCATTGTCATTAAAATTTCTACTGGTGGTGCTAATGCGGCAACACCAACCGCAGCTCCAACTTCCAAAGCTGGAGCTCCTGTCATTGATAAAACAACTGCGCCTGCGCCTAAAAGTAAGTCGCTCACAATCACGGATCCTCGAGACATTGATAAATCCGCTCCAGGCCGGCCACCTGCAGAAGATACATCAAAATTTAACCATGGCCAAAACGAATTACTCCACCAACTGTGCAAAGGTCCTTCATCAACGCCCGTGGCAATAGTTGTTGGACTAAGAAGATTTTTTCTGTCACCCGGTGGCATTAAAGCCAAAGTCATCCCTAAAGAAAACATTTCCATCCGTATTTGTTTTTCCATTAACATGGTTGCCAATATCATTCCTTCGTCGGTTTTTAAAAACATCTCAACTTTATTTTTATTAACATCATGAAAAACTCGTCCTGATTGTGTTTTAGTTTGTATTTCCAACTGTCCCAATAGTTGCATCTCTACAGCAAATTTCGGGTTTTGAAGTATCTTCATAATGTTTGGGTCATTTGCATTCATTTTTTTACACATCCCCCGTACCATTTTTACAACAAAATCCGAATATTGTTTATGAAGCGATTCTGAAAAAACAACATTTTCCCGTTTATTGTCATGTTCTACGCGATTGCCTTGCGGCTGCCTTTTTTCCTTTTTTCTAACATTTGTGTCTGTATCAGAAATATACCTGCTTCTTTCTCGCGTTGTCCAAGTTACTACTTCTTGATTATTACTCCCACCTTTTCCTTTTCTTCCTTTGTCAACCACTCTTCCAGATGTTTGTACAGCAACTTCTGCAGTTTGAAGACTTACCATATTAAAATTAATATACTTGAATTTCTTTGACTTTTCAACTATAATCATAGTATGACAAGCGGAGAACCATCTTCAGCTGGGATTTCTGCAGCTGTAACTGGGGCAGCCAAAGACAATGCTGCCCGTCCTAAAGTAGTTGAAAAAGTTATCGCACCTGAAGAAGTTCGAAAAAGACAAATACGTGAAATTGGTACGATGGGTCAAGTTATTAGCTCACAGTTGGGAAAATCTTCATATGATCTTTGGAGTAAAGATCGAGCCCAATGGGCAAAAAGCCCTAATGCAAATTTTTTATTCACTCTTTGGTTGTGTTCGGCTAATACAGAAATGCCTGTTAATGGGGATAAAGCTTGGAGCCTTGATGGAGGACAACAACAAATGTTTGTTCCACACGGAGATAATCCGCGGGTTTCGGTAGAACAGATTAAGGGATATGATGGTCAAGGTAATGTTATTGTTAAACTACATGATGTAAAAGAGGATGTTAGTGTTGAGCGATCAGTTCTACTTCATGCCCATATTTCTAACAATCTCCCTTCCAACATGGAAGACGTTCCACCGGAACAACAAGTATTATTGGCTTTATTAAAAAAATCAGCGGAATCTCCCGTTGCCCCTTTACCAGAAAAAGCTGATCAAATAATTGTTGAAGCGGCACAATCTGCCGGTTATATAACCGTTGCCGATTTTGAAGCTTTTGCAACTTCTAAACTATCTGATGTGGCAGTTCCAGCTGGAGCAAGTATTGAGGTTACTCAAATGATTAATATAGAAAATACATCGAGGGCAGAAATGCGTGCCCAATTAAAAGCGGCATTGGAGGGCAAAACCATTGTTGACTTTTCCACAATGGAAGCCGTATATAAGGCGATTGGTGTTCCTACTGGCAATTTTCAAGATCGCTCCGCGGCAGCGAGAACCAGTCAAGTGGAGATAAGAAAAGCACTTGAGGTTAGCAATGGAAAACCAGTCACGCTTGAAAACGGTCAAACCGTTTCTATGAATAATGAGGTGAGAATGCATTTACACGTAAGTTTAGCACAAGCAATGGCAGAAGAAAACGTATATGATGATGCTGGAAAAAAAGATGAATATCATGGCACACCAATCGGTACTTATTATTTCCAACTAACTCACGGAGAAATCTCTCCTGCTGTTGCCCAACCTTTGGTAGCGGCACTACGAACTGGTGATACAACCGGAATTGTAAATCAAGCCTTAAAAATTTATGAAGAACAAGTAAACGTTGCAGGTGAAACTGAACTACAAAAACAGGAAAGAACTGCTAAAGTAAGAAAAAACTGGGAGAACGTCGGCATTTATGGCGGTCTTGGGATTCTCTTTTTATTCATGACCGTCCTCACCGGCAACAAGCCAAAACCAGGAGGACAATAGAAGTAATTAAAACTTATAAATCTCAACCTCTTTCATTGGATAATCAGTCGGGTTAAGGGTTGCTAACATAGTATTGTAAATCTTACAAGTAGCAGCGATCAAGCAGTCCGGTAGACCGATTTTCTTCCCCTTTTTCATATAAATTCGTCGATAAAAAGCAGCCAGTTGTGCCACCGGAAGATCAATTGGCAAAACCGGAAATTGAGTAACGAGCGCATTAAACAGTTTCTCTTGATCTTCGGTGACGCCAACTAAATATTCGGCGATTACAACTGCGGACAACGCTAAACGCTTCTCTTTAATTATCTTACGTAAAAAAGAATTATAAGGTACTTCATCTTTGAAACCAAGGATTAAAACATTTGTATCGGGAAGAATAAGTTTCATATCCATTCTGTCCGTAACTTTTTAACCCATTTTTTTACACCGCTAACATTTCGCCATTGAGGATTTTTTTTAATATTAACTGATCCAATCAATTGATCGGCTAATTTTTCCAGATCAACCAAATGTTGTTTATCAACTAATAAAGATAACATCAACGCACGACGAATATATTCAGATAAGGACTGACCTTTAAGGTTTGCTTTTTCTTCAACCAGTTGTTTTAAGCTTTCAGTTAAAGTTATTTGAGTACGAATTGTGCTATCTTGTTTACTAAGCAAATTAACAGTTGTCATATGATGTAATGATAATACATCATTATTCAAAGTACAAGAGGAAAAATTTAGACGTGGCTTTGAACGTGGTCTAAAAACTATTGGTTCGGTCGCCGGCCTTAGTGCTCTCTTTTTATTCATGTCAATCCTTGACGCCAATAAGCCAAAGCAGGGAGGATAAAAATTTTTTCTGATCGTGAATAGGCAACAAAGTCATCAACAGTTTAGCGGAACTAGATCTCTTCATAATAGTTGCTTAACTAAGCTAATTAAAGTCTGCATCAAATTAATATTTTCACGAAGAGTAAATTTAAGTTAAATGAAAAGGTCTTTATCTAAGTGCGGGATTAATTTCATATTTAACCAATGCTTAGCGAGGATTTGATGTGGTGAAATTTAAAATTGAAGGATAATTACATAAAAAGCCTGGTAAAATTTCGAGTTGCTATTGCTTCTTGCACTCTTATCCATCCTTTTGTCCTCTCAACTTCACTAATATATGGAGTGATTAATTCAAATTGTTTTGAGACTGGTAATCTTCTTAAATACGGTAAAACATTTATACTTGCTTTGAGAAAATTAGTAAGATATTCTGAAGTCTGATGCTGTGATATATATGCTGTTACACGTTCCTGCATTTTGAATGGATTAATTCCAAGTTCTTTTTCTATATTCTCAACTGAGACAGGATTCTCAAGAGCATCATGTATTGCCTGTGCGACTAAAGATCTGTCTCTAAGCGCTAATCCAGTAAAAAAACGGGCTGCGTTTTGCTTTTTTTCTTCAGTTTCGGCTTTTCCTGTCTGGCCAAAATCGATAAGAACTAAGTCGTCTCCCGTCACAACACGAGTAATTCCGAGCTGACCATCTCGTCTAACTAATATATTGCCATCATGAAGGTCCGAATGCCAACTTCCTAAAGTAAAAGCCCGATGAAAAAAATCCTGTACGACTGTAGAATATACAGAATCCATATCTAATGATTCTTTTAACGAAACGAGTTCTGCCGAAACTGAACTTGTTGGTGCATTTATTTTTGCCAGTTCAATATATTCAGACTTAGGAAGCAGTTCTTCAAGAATTACGAGTGACTCTTCAGGATGAGGTAAGACCTGTCCTGTTGTTGATATTCTTTCTTTTGGCATTACAACCGATCTTATACCGCCTCGTGTTTTCAGATCTCCCTGGGACTCTGCTTTAGAATAATAAATTACATTATCTATTTCCCTTTGAGTTTGAAGTTCTTCACGCACCAATCTTTCAATTTGTTGCATAATTGGTTCGGTTCCTACCTCAAGATGACCAGATCTTTTTAAACACTCTAACATATGACGGACAGCAATAAAATCCCCCTGCCAATCCATTTTTACCTCCGGTCGTAATACTTTTGCAAATTGCTCTTCGCCTCTTGGTGTTTCAACAACATATCCGCAGGCTGTTGAAGCAGCTCCGGCGGAACTTTTTATCACATAATCATCAGATAAACCTTCCTGTGTAAAGATATCAGCAATCATTAACTTAGACATCGGTTTTGTTGAATGTTTAAGTGAAGACATCTCGCTCCCCCAACCTTTTGGAATAAGTTCATCTATCTGTCCAAGTTTTGCTCCAAGTACGCCGATTGAAGATAGGGCAGTTTGGAGAAATCGTGAACGAACTCTATTTTTATCTGGATCATTAAAATCAATTTTCGGTAATTCGGATAATAAATTGAATAATACCGTTGCTCGTCTTGTTGGTTCAATCGCTTCAATAAATGAATGTGAAACTACCCGTGCAACATCCTGTGAATTTCGATCCCACTTTCCGTTTCTAAATACAATTTCCATCACATCATCTATAAATGCATGCATCTCGCTTCCATCAAAATTTCTATTCAATCGATCGTTAAAATCCGAAGCTTTAACCATCGTTGCCTCTTCAAGTATTCCCTTTTTACCAAGTACCAGATCAAAAAACATTTCTCTTTTCAGAGGACTCTCTAAGCCCCCCTCTTCTAGGACAGAATTAAATGTCATTGATGCAAAAGAATAATGATTTCCTTCTGAGAGTTTTCCAAAAATCGCCGGCATCCCCGATCGAAGTAGTATTGCAGACCCTTCTTTATCTCTCATTGTAGAGATCGACGATATCGACGATATGTTAAATACTAATCTTCCAACAAGTGCCCGTTTCATCGGCGTTGGAAGATGAAGCAGGCTTCTTGTCAATACTTCCGCTCCTAATTCGCTTGCTTTTGCTGCTAATCCTCTTTTTTCATTCTTTTCTTCTTGCCGTCCATAAGGTCCAATTTTTAATTGTTCCAGTAAACCACGAACTAATTTTCGACCTGCCTGATCATTTGAAACATGAGTAAAAAAGTCGTCAATTACTTTCACCTGACGTTTATCATCAATAAGCCACAATATCATCTCTCGGATATCCTGTTCTGTGACTCGTTTGTTTGCCTTGACGGATCGAATAAACTCAAGTCCGGCTAGTTGAGCAGATACTTGCTCATCAGATGTACTATAATCAGTCGCAAACATAAGTCCTCGAATGGTTGAAGCATCACTTACCCGCATTGGATAAGAATCAACCGCCAAAATAAGATAAGCATCTCTCGCAGCGCTTTTCGAAGGTAATAATTCTATTATGTGCGAAACATACTCATCTCTTGTAGGAAATCGACTTCTTAGAGCGTCTGGGGAAATTGGTCCGTCAATAACCCCAATTTCATCTCTCAACCGCATATCAACAACGCCTTGTTTTCCTTGTTCGGATTTAAAGGAAGTAGTAGAATCTCGTACGAGTATTTGCACTTGATCTCTTAATTGTTGTTTCTCCCCTTCCGGAAAACGAACTATCCTATCTTGAGAACTACGAATCGCGTACAACATCAATGCTTCTTTTAGTTGGCTATCTGGCATTTGTGAAAGTAACTTTACACGCTCAGATAAAATAAGTAACTCGGCCTTTAATCCAACCGTACCTTGTTGAGCAAGATTTTCACGATATTTATGGGAAAAAACATTTCTAATACAAAAACTTGTCTTCGAGTTAATAAGTTTTAACCATGCGGACACACCTTCACTTTCTCCTAAGTAAAAACCTCCTAACGGATCACTAATAAACCGCTCGCTACGAGGAATACAATCAGTACCACCTCCAAATAACTGTCTTCTTAATAATCTTGGATCATCAAAACGGCTTAATGCTACATCGCTGAATGCAGTCGCAGCAAGTTGTGCAATTCGTGCTTCATAATATTCACGTCCAGGATTATCAACAAATTCCTTCTGATATTTCCTATCTGATCCTTTATTTATCAAAAATCCCAAACAATAGTCTCGATATGTTGATGGAGGAAGCATCATAATTTCATCAATCATCTTCAGGGAATGATCAATATTAAGTGAATCAAACTCTCTTTCCATGCTTGTTCCTTCAAGCCTAATCCTTAGTTCCGTTTTATCTTCAATTCGTGAGTCAATATAAAAATATGGTTGTTTTGAAAATGCAATTAAACTATTCCATTTATCTACCTCAAACACCGTATATCGATCATGATGTAATGTGAGAACTTCTTGCACTCTTTGTTCAATATTTGGATATTCAAGATTTCCCAAAATCCCAATTATATCGACATTTGCACCTTCGTTATTCAGACCAGATAAACTTAAACTATTTGAATATCCATCCTTGTTTTTTCTTGATAATTTGATTGTCCCCCCTTCTCTAACAAAGTCAAATATAAAATCCAATTGTTGCGTTGCCTTAGCCCCTGGTGCTAACCCTTCGTAAAGGTCAGTTTGAGCTGTACTTACTCCTGCCTGGTGTGGCTTCACACCTTCAGCTGGACCTGTAAATCCACCGACTTTTTCCAATTGCGCGATTTTTACTTTTGTATCAAACAGCGCCTGAGATAAATCTGAAACATTTATATCCTGCCAACTCGGCGAAATTGGAACCGTCCTGAGTAAACTCATCGCAACTTCATAGCTTGTCCTTAGGTTTGAGGCTTCAGAATAAGTAAAACTTGTTTCTCTATATAATGGGTAATCTGAGCTGCTTGATGACGCTCTATTGTGGATAATTATCCCATCAAATACTTTACCATATGTCAACTTGCCTTCAGATACAAGTTGTTGGAAGTAAGCGATTTTTTCTTCTTTAGGAATTCCAACTGCAATAACTATGTTTTCCATATGCCTTCTTTCAAACGATGATCGTTCGGCAATTATTTTTAAATTCTCCCATCTTCCTCTTATATCTGCCTCTGCGTCGATTCGCACAGTATCTCCTTCATAATTTGATTCTTCAATTATGTCGTCTTGCATCATTGGGACCGTTTTTCTTCTTTTTTGAATAAGATTAACGGCTTCAAGTGTATTCCGTGGTGTTGTTCTAATTTGAAATCGCGGTTCACCCCAGCGCCCTGGAATTTTTTCATATCTGTTTTCTCCATGATAAACTCTTACATCATCGATTCTTCTCCCCAAATATCTCCATTGATCCATTACACAACCTGCTCCAGTTGGCCCACTAAAAGATTCATTACCAATATAACTATCAAGTATGTTCCCTCCACTACAAGGTGCAACGCGAAAGGTAAAAAAATCAGGTGATAAAGTAGTTATAAATGGTGCAACTGTCTCCGCTCCATCATATCCCTCTTTTTCAGTCTTCACTGAAGCTTCTAATTGATAAACTACATACTCACTTTGATAGAATGTTGAGTAATCCAAGTTGTGTGCTTGAATAAAAAGTTTATCTAGTAGTTTTTGCTCTTCGGGTGTTTGGGAAAAAGAACGCGCAAGAGCCGATATTCTTAATCGAAGGTGTTCATTGTAAGTTTGACTAAATGAATCAGACTGAAATGCTTGAGAAAATTTAACTTCATCACCAAAACGCGCATCAACAACTAATGCAGCACGATAATGACGCGTTTCCTCTAATAAAGCTGCTACATCTGATACTGACATTTTTTCAGGTTGCTTTGACAATCTGTTCGGATCGGGAAATATCCCAAAAGCATGTTCACCAAGTAAACCTCTCAAATTGTGGTTTACATCCAATCCTCTAAATGTATCCTGTATTTTGTTAAGAAATGTATTAAAATCCGTAATACCTAATGAATTAAGTTTTACTCCAAGTTCCGGATATGATGAAAAATCACCTGAAAGGACAGCTGGAAGATTTATTGATTGTCTTTGGGTAAGTAAAAAAGTATAGAGGTTTTTTATTTGTATACTTCTCTGTTCAGAAACAGTATCGCGTTCTAAATTTAACTGTTGTTGTCTAAGCTCTTGCTCTTGAGGAGTCAAATCTTTTCCATCTTCAAATAACGGGGCTTGTTGATAGGCTGTCCAATATTTGGGTTTTGGTTTACTACAATCATCAATCATTGCTTGAACGGCTTCTCCAGCTTTTTCTCTTACACCTTCATCATCAACAGTAATCTTTCCACGTGCCAGTCCACCAACCGGAATATGACCTTTTTTATATGGTTTTTCATTATTTTTACCAATATACGCCGTAACTTCTTTTCCAATAGTAATACCTTCTGTATTAAAACCAAACGTTTCGTCTTTCTTTGCTGCTTGTGCTTTCAACTCTGTTGTAACTGCATCCATTAACACGGAAACTGTTTCGAAATCTTCATTTTCAGCAATTACTTTAGCTAGTTCTGCTCTACGAAATAAGCGGTATCCTATCATCGCCTCTGCCAATTCAGTACAATTTGCAGCTTCATCAACTGTAGTAATACACTCCCCTCGAGATGAAGCAAGAACGCGTTTTTGACGTTTATCAACCCACTCCCGCATTTGACTAGACAAATCATCAATAGTCTCTCTTTGAATCTTGGTATAGTCGTGTGTTTGATTGGGTATTACACCTTCTGTGTTTTTAAGAATATTAATTAATACCAGTTTTCTATTTTCAGACGGAGGATGTGATGGAAGTAGTGCATGTTTTTTATCATCAGTACGAGCTTCAACGTCCGCATCATGATAATAATCTGTTCCCTTTTCTAGGTATATTAGAAAGTCTTCCACATCAATCATGGCTTTTGGATTATAGCCAGCTTCAGCAGATAATATAACTCCTTGTGCGTCACAATACTCCTCATTCATATAACTCTGTTGAGCTTCATTATCTGTATGACTCACTTCATGAGCAAGTAAACCAGCAAGATGATCTTCAGTAATCCCCGATAAATGTTTAACTTCACGTAAATACGTATCCATAAGAGAAATAAAACCCGTCTCTATAAAAACGGCTTTGCCATGTTGATACGTCCAAGCATTGACAGTATCACGAACTGTAATATTTATTTGATATTGATCGCTTGTTTCAGTACGAGAAAGCAGTCCCCTTCCCTGCAATCTTTTTTCTGCTGCGCCGATGCGAGTTGTTATACCCCGCATTACTTCATTAAATTTATGTTCTGGTGATAAGAGGGCTTTTTGGGATTCGAGATCATGTGTCCGTATTGAACTCATTCGTTTACCGCTTTCAACAGTTTGTGCTTCATGGGCTTTATTTTCCAATCTACGCGCTTGTATATAAGAATCCTTTTGAGTAAGAGGTGGCGTAACAAGGGCTTCACGTTGTTGAACAACGGTTGTTGGAGAAGGTCGATCTTGCGCTTTCCATTTTAATTTACTTACTAATCGATCTAATGCTTGATAGTTAATTGGCGGCATTTCTGGTTGGTTCGGTCCAGGCATATCTAAATATATAACCTTCTTAACTGAAATTGCAATTTTAAATTGAAATTATTTAAAAACTATCGGTCAGAAGAGTTTTAAGTTCTGTGCCATCACGGTGAATACGTTTAAAGAAAGAATTTATTTTTCAAACTCTTTGAATTTCTTAAAGTATTTATCCCTACCATATTCTCTTTCTTTATTAATACGAAAGCAACATATAACGACTTACGAAGCAAGAAGTTGATACATGTAAAAAATTATCATTGGATCGGTTATTCTGACATCAGGATCATTTGATTTTGCTCTTTGAAATACCTCTATTTCACCTAGAGAAATCCCAGGATAAACTCGCCTTGCGTCATCATCAGTACCTTTTTCTCTTAATAATGCCGTATAGGCTTTGGCAATACCGCTCATCTTCGGATCGGCCCCATAAAGATTTGCTATTAGTAAACAAATAGTATCCAAGGCTCCATAAGTCATATTTGAAAGTCCTCTCATAACTAAATAAGGCTCAATGACACAACCTTCTACTGCTAACATATCTGTTACTTTTGCATATTGTGCGGCTAATCCAAATTGGCTATCATCCGAAGCGTTTTGAAAACCTGATGACAAAATTTTCAGTAAGGAACGTAAGGCACGTTGATTGACTGAAATGACATCCTCCCCGACGCAAGCGTCGGGGTATCCTCACCACAATTTTAGTTGGTCTTTGTGAACTTGAATATATTCTGTTTTTCGACCCTGTTCCTTAACATATCGTCCGATAGCTGTT
>Ga0100401_1001655_pt1 | contig 18005 bp, 17 predicted proteins | sample CryGeymeta201525_FD_80421 | JGI IMG/M metagenome (GOLD analysis project Ga0100401, IMG submission 80421) | Groundwater microbial communities from Crystal Geyser aquifers in Utah, USA - Crystal Geyser metaG 2015-25 | ecosystem: Environmental > Aquatic > Deep subsurface > Groundwater | place: USA... | reverse complement strand
TTTTCCCAGTGAAAGGCGCTGCGCACCTCCCGCAAGCCCTCGGCACCCTCTGCAGACCGCCCGCTTCAACTAAAAATTCGAAAATCACCCTGCCCGAATGGCTTTTCGAATAGGGTCTAGCAAAGGCCTCGGGGCCGAAATCGCCAAGACCCTGGCGTGCACCGGAGCAAAGGTCGTTATCAATGCCTTCAACAACATCGCCCGTGGCCAAGCAGTCGCCGATGAAATCAATGCCAAAGGAGGCACGGCCATCGCGATCAAAGCCGACGTCTCAAAAGAAGTCGACGTGCACCGACTCATCGAAGAAGCCGGCAACCGACTCGGGCCCGTGGACATCATCGTTCCAAACGCCACCCCGGACCAACCACAGAAACCCATCGAAGACTACGACGAGAAACTCTACCGCCAGATGCTGGACTTCTTCGTCATCAGCCCCTTCCTCCTCACTCAGGCGGCACTACCCTCGATGAAATCGAACAAGTGGGGCCGCATCATCAACATCACCTCTGAAGTCTTCGCCTGCTCGAACGCCAATTTCTCCGCCTACGTCGCGGCAAAAGGCGGCCAGACCGGCTGGTCGCGCAGCATGGCCAAGGAACTCGCCCCCTTTGGAATCACCGTTAACATGGTCGCTCCCGGATGGATCCCCGTCGAACGTCACGCCAACGATCCCCAGAAAGCCAAAGATGGCTACCTTGCCCAGATCCCCGCCGGCCGTTGGGGCACCCCTGCCGATGTCGGTCATGCAGTGAAATTCTTCGCCTCGGAAGGAGCTTCCTTCATCACCGGCCAGACACTTCTGGTCAATGGCGGCATGACTCCGTGGTGACGGAGGCCCTATGCCTTCAACCTGCGGAAGGCAACCGCCCGATTGACCAATTCATCAGCGATCACCGTTCCTTCGCCACCTCGCAGCGAACACCCACCCAGCACTGCTGCCGCAATCGCATAGAGTTCATGGAAATTCCCGAAGTCGCTTGGCTGCGCGGAACCCACATCCATCACGAAAAGCACCCCGCCCAGACCGGAAAGAAGTGAACAAACCGCATAGGCCAAAATCACCATGCTGTCAGTACTCACTCCGCTGAACACAGAGTGTGAAGACAAAGGGCTGCAACTTGAGCTTGGTAATCAGCAAACCGTGGATCAACCCGATCGTAGTGGAAACGACACGCGCCGCACACAAAGCCAGCGCCGGAGACCACCCATGCTTCACCATCAGCCACGGCAAACCACAGCCCACCAGACACACCACCGAACCGATCGAAAGATCGATCCCGCCCGTGATGATCACAAATGCAACACCAATCCCAAGAATGCCGAAGAGCGCCGTTCTCTCGAGTAGCTTTTCCTGATTGTAAGCGCCCAGGAAGCCATCCCCCAACCACGCCGTCAGAGCATAGAGGACAATCAGTGTCACAAAAATCCCACGAGTCCTTTTCATAGAGCTACTGCCTTAGATGATGTTGCCAATGCCATGATTCGCTCCTCGCTCATCTCACCGCGCATGAGTTCACCACTCACTTCCCCCTCGTGCATCACCAGCACCCGGTCCGCGAGACCCATCACCTCCTCCAGTTCGCTGGAGACAAAAAGAATCGCCAAACCCTTGCTCGCGAGATCCTCGATCAGTTGATAGATCTCCTGCTTCGCTCCGACATCAATACCACGCGTCGGCTCGTCGAGCAGCAGCACCCTCGGCTTCATCGCCAGCCACTTGGCAATCACCAACTTCTGCTGATTACCTCCTGAAAGAAATCTCACCAATTGCCAGTCACCCGCTGGACGGATCGAAAGCGCTTTGATCCCCTCCCTTGCCAGTTCGCTCTCGGCACGACGATTGAGAAACACACCCTTCCACGAATCCCGCTTCAAACTCGCCTTGTTCCAGACGACCAATGAGGAGCACTACCTCGCCGCCATCTGGAATCGCCTCCTTCACCAACTTTCCGCACATGCGGCCCGCCTCTTAGTTGTCCACCCCGATGAAGACCTTCCGCTTCGAATCTGGAGCATCCGTATCCATGGTGATGAACTCCACACGCTCGGCGACCTCATCAAAGAACTCCGACTGGTTCACCGGATCGATCACCGCAGCCGCAATGCCGATCTGAAACCAAGTTCTCAAAAATCTGTAAGGCATGCTCCCAGGCGCTCGAATCTCCTAAGACTCCAAACCCTTCAGGAGCTTCGCATGAATCCCACCGAATCCACCGTTACTCAACACCGCAATCACGTCGCCATCCACCGCCTCGGCGCACACGGCCGCGACGATTCCGTCCACCGTTGGAATATGACGCCCGCGTCCGCCTTCGACGGATGCCGCCAGCACCGCAGGATCCAAGCGATCCTCAATCGGCACTTTCTCCGGGTCTGGCAGATCGGGAATAATCGCGACGTCCGCCCCACCAAGACACTCTGCCAACTCTCCCTGGAAAACCTTGCGCTTCGTGGTATTCGAACGCGGTTCAAAAATCACCCATAACTTGCTGCCCGGGTGCTGCTGCTTGATCGCCTCGATCGATTGCCGAATCGCTGTCGGGTGATGCGCAAAATCATCCACCACTTTCACACCACGGACTTCGCCACGAACTTCCTGACGGCGCGCGACACCATCGAATGCCACCAGCCCCTCACGAATTTCATCCTCGCTCAGCCCCCCCAAGCCCGCTGCCACCGCCGCCATCGCCGCATTGCGCACGTTAAACTCACCGGGCATCCGGATCGAGTAGCTCACCCCGTCGATTTTGAACGAACTACGATCTTTATCGTAGACGATATCGCTGATCTTCAGATCACAGCCATCACCAAGCCCAACACGCGTCACCGGACAAGGCGCCTTTAAACTGATATCAATGCAGTTCTGGTCATCACCATTGATCACCGCGCGACCATTCCTCGGCACGACATTGAGAAGTCGCCTGAAGGTCAACTTGATCTCATCAAGATTGTTGTAGATGTCGGCGTGGTCGAACTCGATGTTGTTCACTACCGCGACTTCAGGAAGGTAGTGCAAAAACTTCGATCGCTTGTCGAAAAACGCCGTGTCGTATTCGTCGCCCTCAAGAACGTTGAACTCCGAATCCGAAAAATTTGCACCGCGTCCGAGGTTCTTCGGAAGCCCGCCAATCATCCAACCCGGATTCCGGCCTGCGGAGAGAAATAGCCATGCAAGAATCGCACTGGTTGTCGTCTTTCCATGAGTCCCACTGACCACGAAATTCCGTTGACCACGAAGGAAGTGCTCTTTCATCACCTCCGGCAAAGAAACGTAGAGCAAGCGACGATCAAGCGCCGCTTCCGCCTCTTCATTCCCGCGGCTGATCGCGTTGCCGATCACGATCGCATCCGCATCCGCCGGGATGTTCTCCGCACGATAACCTTCGCTCAATTCGATGCCCTCATTTCTGAGGAAATCCGACATCGGTGGGTAAACGTTCGCGTCCGATCCCGTGACGGTGAACCCTTTACGCTGCATGGCGACCGCCACCGACCCCATGGCCGTGCCGCAGACACCAACAAAGTGGAAGTGCTTTTTCTCAGACATCAGTCAAAAAGTCGGTGCGGACACGGTGCCGCGATCTCGTCCTTCCTCACGCTTGCGAAGAATGCGGTCGGCTATCTCGCGGACCATCTCACTCAGCAACAACCACAGATGACTTCCCTCACGGTAGTCGGCCGGAGCAATGTGCTTCACGCGGTTCGCATGCGTGCAAAGCTTGAAGCACTTACCGAAGCTGCGTCCGGTCTTGTCCTCCGGATTGTAAACCGCGATCCCCTGTCCGCCGTTGCGGGATACCACCGTGAAACACGGCACATCCGTCGGTCCATCACCGACATAGATCATGTTTTCAAATGGCACCGGACGAATCTCCGGTGGCATGTGATCATTCACATCCTGCGAGTATTCCAGCATCCCCTTGTTGATGCGAAAAAGGAACTGCGTCTTGGTGGTGTGTGAGATCGCTCGCTTTGGAAAGGTAATGTTTCCCGAGGCGTTCTCACCAAACTCACAACCAAAGATCGCCTTCACCCGCCTCTTGAGAACCGAGCCATCGAGCAGCGCCTTCAAGCCAGAGGAAATGATGTAATATTCCAACGTGATCCCCGCCGCCTCGTGGTCCTGCTTGAGCACCCCTTGGTGAAGTTCATCGAAAATCTCCGGCACACCGGGAAAAAAGTTCAACCCAGCCCCAAGCTCTTCGAGACGCTTGTTTGTCACACCGTCCATTTCCAAATAATCGAGCAGGCATTTCAAATAGGCCATCTCCCCATCCCACTGCTCGTCTTTGACCAGCGAGTTGCACTTTTTCCAGAATTGCTCCGGGTCGATCCCAAATTCAGGGAACACGACGTCGTCCTGCATGTAGCGCGGACTCAGCGTCTGGTCGTAATCAAAAACCAGTGCGATTCTATTTTGTGGGACAGCCATTGGAGCGGTTGGAAGGCAATCAAGCTCCCTACCCACCGGCAAGCCCAATCGACGGGAGCTTGGGTGCGCTGGTCATTTGACCGGCATCATTCCCATCACTCTTGATTTCGACGCCTACCGCCCCCCACCAATGCTTCCAAAGCCTCGTCCAGCCGCGGATAGCGAAATTCGTAATCATTCGCCAGAAGCACCTTTGGCACTGCCCGCTGGCTCGCCAGCAAAGCCTCCGCAAATCCACCCAATCCCAGCTTCAGTGCCCACGCCGGAGCATGCAGGAAGGCCGGTCGATGCAAGGCCTTCGCCACCTTCCGCGTGAAATCACGGTTCTGCTCTGGCTCCGGCGCGCTCGCATTCACCGGCCCCGCGTAATCCTTGCCCAGCATGTGCAGCATCCCCCCGACCAAGTCCTCCACGTGGATCCACGGCATCCACTGCTCGCCACTTCCCAGCCGACCACCAGCCCCCAGGGAAAATGCCAACCTCATCTTGCTCCAAGCGGCTCCTCCTTCTCCCAATACGACGCCCGTCCGCCACTGCAGCACCCGGACATCCAGATCCGCCGCAGGATCCGCCGCTTTTTCCCAATCCCGGCAAAGCTCCGCAAGATAACCGTCACCAACCGGTGCCCCCTCCTCAATCACTTCATCCCCACCATCCCCATAAATCCCCACCGCCGTTCCGTTCAAAAACACAAGCGGCCGCCGCTCAGCGCGCCGCAGAGCCCCCACAATCGTCTCCACAACCCCTACCCGGCTCTCCCGGAACTGCTTCTTTCTCTCTTCCGTCCAGCGCTTGTCGATTCCTTCGCCCGCCAAATTCACGATCACATCCAGCCCGCAAACACAGGGCTCATCGCCCCACTCCCGCCACTCCGACACCCCATCTCCCGGTTTCCGCTCGCTGCGGCTGTATCCTACGACCTCCCAGCCCGCCTCGCTCGCCTGCCGAACCAGCTCACCTCCGATAAATCCAGAGGCTCCTACAATTCCCATCTTTCCCCTTTCAGCCTTCATTCTTACCCATCATCAGCGGGTTCCTTCCTCGCGCAATCGCTTTCCACCTTTACTTGCCCTCGCCTAGGGCATGAGATGCCGCCCGATGAGGCTTGTTACCTTCCTGCTTTCCACGACCCTTCCCATCGCAGCCCAACAAGCCGGCGAGAATCCTCCTGCGCGTGATCAAGCACCGGCCCCGATTGGCCCCGTCACGCCCGTGCCGCTGCCCACCGATACCGATCTCATCGCCGCCGAAGACATCGCGCCCGCCCAGCCGGAATCCGTGAAACTCGAGATGGACGGCGGTGCCGACTACACCGCCGAAACCCAGACCCTCGTTTCCAAAGGAGCCATCCGGGCCATCGCCGACACCGGCATGACCCTCAGCGCCAATCGAGGCCGCTTCGAAGGGAAGTCCAAGCAAGTCATCGTCGAAGGCAAGGTCAAACTCCGCACCGAGACCGGCATCGAAATCTTCGCCGACAAGGGCGTCCTCGACGATGCCGCCAAAACCGTCACCCTCACCGGAGACGTCTCCATTTATCAGGGCCAGACCCTCCAGCGCGGAAATCGCGTCGTCTACCTGATGGATCAGAAAAAGGTCGACGCCTCCGGCCTGCGCACCGGCGTCGACCCCCTACTTCTCGAAGCCGGACAGTTCACCATGGAAGAGAGCAATGGTGAAAAGGTCTACGTCGGCCGCGATGCTGGCGTCACCACCCACGACGTCGAGGAACCCGGCTTCTGGATCCGTGCCGACGAAACCACGGTTTACCCGGAAGACAAAGTGACCTTCAAAAACATGAAGGTCTACGCCGGAGACACCCCGATCTTCTGGCTCCCCTACTTTTCCCAGCCCCTCGACGGCGACCTTGGCTACCACTTCGTCCCCGGTGCCCGCAGCAACTGGGGCGCCTACCTCCTCAACAGCTATGGCATGATGCTCGGTGACAGCGACTCGGTCACTGGCGACGACGCATGGCTCCTTTCCCGCTGGAACTTCGACCTGCGCACCCGGCGCGGTGCCGCTGCCGGCGTCGACCTCATCGACCGCCGCCAGCAGGACAACCCGAACCTAACAGGTCTCTCGCTCTACTACGCCTATGACCTCGATCCCTCGATCAGCCGGACCGGCCTACCCCGCCCGCTGCTCAACAACGAACGCTGGCAGGCATCGCTCCAATACCGCATCCCGCTCTCCCTCGAAGGCGGCGACAAATGGCGTGCGGACTACAACCTGAACGCCCTCAGCGACAACTATTTCCTCGAGGACTTCGATCCCGAGATGTTCCGCACCGACCCGAGCCCGGACAACACGCTCGGCCTCTTCCGTCAGGATGAAAACTCGCTCTTTGGCGTCCTCGCCCGCGTTCGCCCGAACGAGTTCTACCGCTCCGACACCCGCCTCCCCCAGATCTCATTCGACCAGTCACGCCGCCCGATCTTCGGCACCCCCATCCTCCACGAAGGCATCAATTCCTTCACCATCTCCAGCGAGGAAATCGGCAGCGCCACCGCCTCCACCGTCCGGACTCTCCTGGCACTCCCGCCCGGCAGCCCGCTCGCCCCGGCTCTCATCAATCAGCTCCCTCCCTACGAAAGGCAAATCGTTCAGACCATCCGCGCCTTGCCACCGGGCAGCGCCGCGATTCCGCCCCTGACCCAACAACTCCTCAACCCCTCCTACACCCGCTTCAACACCTATCAGGAACTCTCGCTACCCCGCACCTTCGGTGGGTGGTTCCACTTCACCCCGGAAGTCGGCGTCGGCTACACCCGCTACTGGGATGTCGAAGGCCCGGCCAACGATGTCAGCCGTACCCACTTCTACGTCGGCGCCGAGGCCTCCCTCAAGTTCACCAAGGACTTCGGTGATTTCCGCAGTCGCAAATGGGGAATCGATGGCCTGCTCCACGTCTTCCAGCCCTACGGCCAGTTCTCTTACCTGAACACCGACGACCTCGAACCGCTGTTCCCTAGTATCGATCGCGAAACCTTCTCTACCCGCCCGCGTACCCTCGATCCCAGCCGCTTCACCGCCGTCGACGCCCTGCGCGACTGGTCGATCTTCCGACTTGGCATGCGCAATCACCTCATCACCAAGCGAGACGAACAGAGCTTCGAGTGGCTCTACATGGATACCTACATCGACGCCTTCATGGATGACCCTGAGTTCAATCGCAGTTTCTCGAACCTCTACAACGACATCACCTGGGCTCCCCTTCCATGGGTCGCCGTGGACCTCGAAACTCAGTTCCCCGTCATCAATGACGGCTCCGGCTATTCCGAAATCGCCGCTCGCCTCCGCTTCATGCCAAACAAGAACGTCGAATTCTCCGTCGGCAATCGATTCCTCAACAACCACCCCATCCTCGTCGACTCCAACCGCTTCGATGCCCGCACCTTCGTCAGACTCAACGACAAATGGGGTGTCGGTGCCCTGCAACTTTGGGAAATGGACGACGGCGTTCTCGAGCTTCAGCAATACACCGTCCACCGCGACTTCAATCACTGGGTCGCCGCTCTCGGCTTCACCGCCCGCGACAACCGAATCGACAACGAATACGGCGTCGTCCTCTCTTTCACCCTTAAGGACTTCCCCTCTGCCTCACTCCCTCTGAAGATGGACGCGCAGTAAGGAAACTTTAAAACTTCATATTCCATGACCCCCGCAGAACTCACCACCGCCCTCCACTGGCGCTACGCCACCAAGTCCTTCGACTCCACCAAATCGATCCCCGAAGACGCCTGGCAGGCCCTGCTTGAAAGCCTCGTCCTCGCTCCCTCCTCCTTCGGCCTCCAGCCATGGAAATTCATCATCGTTTCCAACCCGGAAACCCGCCAGCGCCTGCGCGAGAACTCATGGGGACAACCCCAAGTGACCGATGCCGACAAGCTCGTCGTCTTCACCAGCCGCACCGACATGACCCCGAAAGACATCCAGCGCTGGATCGACCGCCTTTCCGAAGTTCAGAAGCAATCGCCCGAAGAACTCAAAGGCTACGCCGGCATCGTCGAAGGCTTCTGCCAGCGCATGTCACCGGAAGCCCGCCATCACTGGAATGTCCGCCAGACTTACATCGCCCTCGGTCAGTTCATGGCCGCCGCCGCCATCATCGGCATCGATACCTGTCCGCTTGAGGGAATCGACCCAACAGGCTATGACCACGAACTTGGCCTCGCCGGCACCGGCTACGCCACCTGCGTCGCCTGCGCCATCGGCTACCGTGCCGATGACGACAAATCCGCCACCCGCCCCAAGGCCCGCTTCATTCAAAGCGAAGTCATCAACGAACACTGAGCGACTCAGCCCGCAACTACGAAGTTCGGATCGTAGAAGCTCATCGCTTTGATGTTCCCTTCCGCGTCGTTGTAAAAAACCACCACGTAGTTACCCGGGGAGTCCGGCGTGAACAGGCAGAGCTGCGTCTTGCCATCACTCATCCGGATTTCCACATCGCCACGGGAATCCCCAAGATCCAGCGAAGTCGTGCTAAAGCGTTTCACCGTCGGCTTCTCCACCGCCTGACGAGCCACCGTGGCGATCATGAAAGGAATCTCTTCCTGCGTACACACACTCACCACCGTCAGGCGGAATCCCTTCTCCACATCCCTTTGCTTGAGCTTCAGGATCTTCGCTTTCCAAGCGGGTGGCTCGTCTTCTTTGACTTCAAGCTTCTCGGAAAAGGCAATCAGCGTCGTCGTCTGGCTCTTCACCACATCGAGCTTTGTCTTCCCTGTTTCGACACCATCCTTCTTCACCTCCAAGGTCGGCGAACCCGGCTTCACCGCTACACCACCCGTCCGCTGCGCGAACTTGTAGCCCTTCGGGTAAAGATTCCGTCCGTCGAGATGATAGGTCGTATTCCCCTCACCAGCCGCCACCACATTGACCAAACGAATGAACCCAAAATTGGGAATCTCCTCGTCTTGCGCCTGCGCGTGACCAGCCGTCACTACCAGCGCACAGAGCGGTGCCATCCATCGTTTAAAAATCGTTCTCATGAATCACTGTGGGCTCGTAGTTGTCTGCATTGATGGCACCGTCCTCGCTTCTCTCACCGGGATCCGCGAACAAATTGAAAACCTTGCGGGACTCGGCGAGCACCACTGGCACCGCCGTCGACCCTTTCGCCAAAGGCGCGATCGCCTGACCAACCACCCAGACACGGAAGTTCCGCGACCGCATCGTCGATGCCTCATAGATCCGCGCGTAAGCCTCTTCCGCCGCCGAGTCCGTCCACTCGATCTTATCCTTCAAATCATACATCTCCCGGTTGCCGAAAATCTTCTCACCATTTTCATCCTCGATCGACGCCAACTCAGCAGCTGAAGCAAAGGGCCGATCCCGAATGATCGCCTCCGCGATGATGTCGCCCGCCTTGTCCCGAGCCGGAACTCCCAACTTAATCTTGGCCGTCGGCGGAGCCATCGCTTCGGTCGTCGAGTGGTTCTTCGATAGCTGACGCGAAAGCTCGGGGTCCTGCTTTAGATTCCCCATCACCAGCGCCCGAATCGCCGTCTCCGAGGCCGTATTCAGGTTCACCTGCCCGTCAATCAAGGCCACGTTCCCCTCGCGATCTTCCTTGTCTGTCGACTTAGGGTTTCCGACATGAAAGAGATCCAGCAAATGAGCCGCATGCTGCCCACCTAACAGATCATCAGCATCTTCCTCGTCTGGAACTTCAAACTTCGGATGCTCGGCACGACCGATCCTCAAAGTATTCCCACCACCATGATCGGGGCTCGCCGCAGCCTCAACAGCCACCGATGGCCATGAACTTTGGTTCGATGGCATCAGCCCGCTATTAAGCTTAGCGGTATCCGCCTTTCTGTCATAGGTCGGCTCCCACATGACCGGGTCATACGCTCGTCCCATTTCACAGGCGCTGTAGAAAACACCACGATTCGAAATCCGCATCGGTGCCTCTTCTGCCAGCGGGTCCACGAGCCCACTCAGCCACTGAGGATCATCCGGATCGATCCGCTGATCACCTTCATCACCGCCCACGCGGATCGCCGTTGGCACCCGACCAAAAGAGGAATTGTGTCCGCCATCCGGCCACTCGGAAGGCATCGCACGCCCATAGATCTTCGGCTTGGTCGCCGAGTCACTTTGATAAACCGTACTCCAGCGAATCGTCCGTCGGTGAGGACTAAAATTGCCATACTTGTTCGGAGCCATCGCCTTGTTCGGCTCAGAGGCACCCTTGGCTTCGCCGATATATGCCGACATCCGAGGATCACCCATGTTGTTCACGTAGTTGAACTCCGCCGCATTGGGATCCACCGAATACGAATGCCCGGGAATGCAGCACTCAATCCTCTGCCTCAAGCGAGACTTGGTTTCCGGTCTTGATAGCGTTGGGTAGTGAAGATTCATCTCACGCCTCACGACGTTTCCTCGTGCTTCGTCGACCTCAACGCCATTCCACTTCATCCGATAACCCGAAGTTCCCCGTGGACTCTCCCTGAGTTCGATCGGGCTCGGCACGAACTCGCTCGGATAACGATACTCTACCTCACCCGCCTTGATCACCCGATACTCGTTCGGCTGCAGTGGTGGATCCAGAACGATAGGCGGAAGCCAGTAGGCACCATCTTCTTTCTTAAGAAGCGGCGACACGACCGATGCATCCTCGAGCACATCAGGTGAACCCAGCTCAATACCCGCGATCAAATCGATGTCCGTCACATAGGCACTTCCATAACTCACCTGCACCGTGCCCTCCGCCACCTGATCACTCATGTTCCACAGTTCAACATAGACAGCACCTGTTAGAATAAAATGCTTCAGGTCACCGATCTTCCGAAAGTCCTCCCAGCGGTAGCGCATGGCATACTCACTGATCACCGGATAGCTATCCAGCCCCCGATACACTTCAAATTCCGAACTCGAATCGCCATCCGTATCCGCGTAGTCGAAAATATTCGCTGCCAGAGTTCTTAAATAATCATCAGGAAAGCCACCCTTGCGCTCCACGAAGTTTGGCAAAGCCTCATCCACCCACTCCGCCCATTCGTCGATCGACGCCTGACGCTCTCCATTGAGCAGCTCATTGAGATTCAGCTTTGGCAGCCCCGACACCTTCGCAGAAATACCCTTCGCGTATGGAACCGTAGGGCGCTCCCAGTAAGGCATCAAGGTGGCATCCATGCTTTCTTCAAAGCCCCGCGCTTCTTCATCCCCCAGGCGACCCGTCAGATCATCCCTTTCCAAGGGTGCCTCGTACCCCATCGCCGCCAGCACCGAATCGGGCGAATACATGACCGCTTGAGCCTTCTCCAAACGCTTGCCGATATCGCTCACATCCTCGTCACCCACGACTTTCGGATCAAAGGCATGAAGGGCAAACTCCGGGTTCAACACATCCGGATCTTCGCGCACGCCCGGCGCCGGAAAGGGCCACTCAACCCGATCAGCAACCGCACCCGGATCATCACCCAAATCGATCGTACCACTCACCTTCCCCTGCAAATCCTCCACCCAAAACGCATAGCGCCCCACCGTCCGCTCCTTTTCATCAAGCACCGGAATCCACGTCACCAAGGCTTCGTCATTGCGCTCGCGGACCTCGAAGGTCGCCGGATCACTTCCGATCAGATTGAGATCATCGAACTTGTCACCAAAGTCATCCACCGTCACCGAGTCCTGCTCCGCGCTATACAGCGGATAGAGCTGATAACTCACGTTGTCGCCCCCACCTTTCCCACGTGCCAGGTAAAGCAGATCGAGCGGCTCCTTATTCGGATCCCGCTCCTCGCCCTTTTGCGCCACGATCAAATAGTCATCGTTCGCCGACTGCTCGCGCAAAATACCACGAACATCCTCCATGCCCGCACGCGCCACCCACTCAGCCCGCTTCGAATCCACATAGGACCTCGCCGTCTTTTTCTCGATCCCGACCACGGCCATGACCCCCACCGCCATCAGCAGCATCGCCGCCATCACCACCAGCACGGCAGCGAGCGTGAAGCCTTCAAATTGAGTCTTTTGTCGTTCAGTTCGCATGACCAAAGGGGTGGGTGATTTCGTAAACCTCCAGCAATTTCGATCGATCGGCGTCGGCTGGATCACCGATCAAGGGACTCGAATCCCAATCGGCCGTCGTCCGCAGCTTTCCGATCAATTCGCGCCTCGCCACCACCAGTTTCATCCTCACCACATCGGGCATCTCAGCAGTGGGATCATCCGTTTTTTTCTCCCAAACCTTCCAGCCGCCACCCGTCTGGCGAGTCAGACCTTCCACCTCAAAGGAAAGCACACCAAATGCCACCGGCTCATCCACCGTGCGCTCTTCGTAAAGTGAATCGACCGTATCATTCCTCAAGGCATCGAACACCACTTTGCTAGCTCGGAATCCCCGCATCAGACAGCGCACCGTCTCCCTCCCGATCTCGATATCCTTCACGTAGTAGTAAACCAGGCAGAGATCACCAATCGCCTCGTCCTTCGCCTGCGCGTCCGGCGGCTGCAAGCAGGTAAATCCCAGCTTATCCTTCCGCCACTCACCACTCGCCTCCTCAATCTCCAGCTTGCCGGCCGTGGCCTTCGACATATCCTCGGCCACCAAGGTCAAAATCGCCCGCGCTTCCCGCTCCGCCGCCACGCCATCCGTATTTCGACCATACTCATTCCCCGTCGTGCGCAGCGAGGCCACCGCCAGCAGCAGCACGATGGCCCCGATCGCTGTGGAAGCGAGAATCTCAATCAGTGTGAATCCCGGTGCTCGCTTCATGGCAGCTTGGTGTAAAAACTTACCTGTGATCGCTTCGCCGCAGCTCTGCTTGCCGGATACTCGACGCTCACCGTCACGGTCACCAGATCCACCTCACGCGTCGTCCTATCGAGTTCGCCGGAGAGCTTGGCCAAATAGTAAACCTGCTCGTCACCCAGCTTCGTCAGACCTCGATCATACTGAGCCTGCGTCAGCGTGCCGATCACCGCACCATCGCGACCGAATCCCAGCCCCATGAACTTGCCGGTAGAGCCAAAATCCTCACCCGCCTTGATCGGCGCGAAATACTCCGAGTTCTGCTCCCGCGCCGCTCTCAGCTCCAGCATGCAGAAATCAGCAATCGAAATCGCCCGCGTCTCCGCCCTCGCCGAAGCACCCGTGCCACTCGCCTTAAGCATCGCCGCCAGCGCCAAAGGAATCACAACCGCCAACACCCCCACCGAGACGATCGTCTCCACCAGCGAAATACCCGACGCGAATCGAGACCGACGACCCTGCGCATTCATATCTCGATCACCCATGGACGTGCGACAACCCGACCGATGCGGATGGTTCGACTTGCTCCTTTTTCCATCTTCACCGCCGTCCCGCCGCGGTAGGTGCCTCGACCGAACTTCACCACGATCGAATCTGAACCTTGAGGCCGAGAAAGACCCCCACGCGGGCTGAAGACCAACGCACGCACCTCGGTTTTCTCGCTTCCGTTCTTCCACTCAATGTTGATGGGCGACTCGTCGACAAGATTGTTCAGGGAATCCACTTCACCACCGAAAAATGCGATTCCGCCCGGAAGCTTCAGCCACTTCTGCAAAAGTTCGCCCTTCAGCGATCCCTCATCCGTCTCGCCATCGAGCTCGAAGAGGCCGATCCGGCAGATCCCATCATTAAATCCGCCCTGCCCCGGCTCAAGGATCGCCAGAGCCACCTCACGCCGGCGCGTGATCGCCGAGGTCCTTCCCTGCTCCACCGCTGCGGTAAAACTCTCCGACGCCGTCCGCAGCGCCGCAGCGCCGGTATTTCCAATCACCGACACCGAAATCCCCACCAACAGCACAATAATCCCGATCACCGTGATGATCTCCACCAGCGTAAAGCCGGAGGCACACCGATTCCTGGGTGAAGAAGGGGGGTGAATCACAAGACAGTTGAAAATTGATAGTATGAGCCCGAGAACCTTGCTCAGGTCCAAAGCAAGCATCTTTCGAATCGACCGCCAAGCCCTCTCGCGCAAACTCGATCGCGTGACACTGCTGCCATAAGTCTGAGCTTCCCAATACGATCCATTTCGATGCTCGTAGCCCGTTTCGTGCCGAGTTCCGCCGATTCATCAGTAAACCGCAGCACCAGGGACTTTTGCACAACTCGCTTGGCGCAGGACATTCCCCCTACAAATAAAACCCCAGCCCGTTCTCACCGGCCGGGGTCGAAAAATCAATAAAACGGAACCTTAGTTCCAGCTCTTGATGTCGTCAGGAGTATTGGGCTGCTTGTCGCCACCATAGCTGTAAACGGCCACTTGCTTGCCGCGCAGCTTGACCTGCTCCTTGCCAAATTGGAAATCCAAGCTGTCCGCATAGTCCGTGTTCAAGATCACGGTGTAGCCATTGCCGAACGGATCATAGACTCCTTCGACCGAATCACCGCTTCCGTAAGCAATGCCACCCTTCTTGCCCTTAGCTTCCTTGCCTTGAAGGAAAATCACGCTGCGAGTGTTCTCGGCGTTGCTTCCCGTTCCTTCCATACCGAGGAGAACTTCAAGAAGCTTCTTGCCGCTGCTGTCTGTCTCCACCTTTTTCGGCACGTCCGGGAGACGATTGTATTCCTGGTAGAAGCTCTCAACGGCGGAAACAAGACTGCTTGCCATGACAAGCCCCTCGGTCTTCTTGGCCTTCTTGATCGCCAGGTTCACACCGGCAAAGCTCAGGCCTGCCAAGACGGCGATGATGGTAATAACGACAAGGAGCTCGATCAGGGTGAAGCCCTTGGCACGGCGGGATGACTGCTGGTTTTTCATTTTAATGGTGGTTGGTGTTCCGAAAACAAAACGCATCCACAGGGTTCTGGCAACGCGCTTTTCCTTAGCCTTGACAAGGTATATACATAATGTCAGTTTCCCGGTCTGGCAAGCGTCCGTTTTGAAAAACCTCTCAATCGATGAGGTAGGGCGCTCCCGGCGATTTCGCCGGAAGAATCACGCGATTCCCGTTGCCGGACCCCTGTCTAAGATCCAATATCCATCATGCCTCAAGCCTCCCTGCGCGATCGTATCCTCGAACTGATACGCTCAAGCGATTATCGTCCGATGAACAAATCGGAAATCTCTCGCGCCCTCAATGTCGTTCTCAATCAGCGCTCCCAGCTCCGCAAAGAGCTCCAAGCCCTCGAAAAATCCGGCGACATCGTCCTCGGAAACAAAAATCGCTACCAGACCCCGTCCGCCAAAGGCGACCAACTCCGCGGTAGCATCAAATTCACCCCAAAGGGCGATGCCTGGTTTTTCCCCGATCAAGCCGATGCCGAAAACAAGGCCTCGGGCATCGATCTCGAAAAAAATTCCCGCCTCTACGTCCCCCGCCGCGACACTGGAAACTCCCTCGATGGAGACCGCGTCCTCGCCACCCTCCATCAACCCCGCCCGGATGCCCGCGATTTCCGCCGCAGCCGCGACGCCGAACCGGAAACCCGAGCCAAAGTCGATCTCGTCATCGACCGCCGCTCGGGAAAAGTCGTTGGCGCCTACCACAGCGCCGCCAAGGGCAAGAACTCATGGGTCATCGCCGATGACTCCGCGATGAACGGCAGAGTCGACGTCGTCGGAGAAAACACCGCCCGCGCCGGCCAAATGGTCGTCGTCGCCATCGATAACTATGAAAGCGTCCCACCCCGCGGTCACGTCATCGAAGTCCTCGGCTGGCCCGATGAAGCCGGCGTCGACATCCTCGCCATCATCCACCGCAACGGCATCAAAACTTCCTTCCCCGACGAAGTCCTCCGCGACGCCCGCCAGTTCGGAAACGAAGTCGACCCCCAAGAAGTCAAACGCCGCGAAGACTGGCGCGACCGTCTCGTCATCACCATCGACCCCGGTGATGCCAAGGACCACGACGACGCCATCTGGGTAAGGAAAACCGACAACGGCTGGCAACTCGCCGTCCACATCGCCGATGTCTCCCACTACGTGAAGCCTCGTACTTCGCTCGACAAGGAAGCCCTCGAACGCGGCAACTCGACCTATCTTGTCGATCGCGTCATCCCGATGCTCCCGGTCGAACTCTCCAACGGTCTCTGCTCGCTCAAACCCTTCGCCGACCGCCTCACCAAGTGCGCCGTGCTCGACGTCAACCGCCAGGGAAAAGTCATCAAGTCGCGCTTCTGCGACGCCGTCATCCACTCGCAATCGAAGCTCTCCTACGAGCAAGCTCAGGAAATCCTCGACGGCAAACCCGCTCCAAAAGATTCGCCCAAGGAACTCGTCGAAATGGTCAAGGAAGCCTGGGCCATGGCCTCGCGCATGAGGAAAAAGCGCTTCGACGACGGTGCCCTCGACCTCGAGATGCCCGAAGTCCGCGTCCGCCTGGATGACCGAGGCAAAGCCGACCGCATTGAAAAAGTCATCCACACCGCCAGCCACCAGCTCATCGAAGAATGCATGCTTGCCGCCAACGAATCCGTGGCCCGCATCATCAAGATCCGCAACAAGCCCGCGATCTACCGCATTCACGAAGAACCCGAAGCCGCACGCCTGCTCGAATATGGCGAGACCGCGAAAGCCTTCGGCTACAGCTTCGGAGATCTGACCAACAAGCACCACATCCAGCAGTTGTTAGACGCCGCCAAGGGCAAGCCCGACGAACACGCGATCAAGATCGGCCTGCTCAAATCCTTGAAGCGCGCCGCCTACTCGCCCGCTCCGCTTGGTCACTACGGCTTGTCGAAAAGCAACTACTGCCACTTCACCTCGCCGATCCGTCGCTACGCCGACCTGATCATCCACCGCGCGCTCCAGCCCTTCCTCGACAACGCACCGAAGCATCCCGACAAGACCTTCGGCCAAGCCGAGCTGCACGACATCGCCCGCCACATCTCCGACACCGAGCGCGCCTCTTCCGATTCGGAAAACGAATCCAAGAACATCAAGATGCTCGAGTATCTCGATGTCTGTTCGAAAGCCGACAAACCCGTCGTTTTCGAAGGCCTTATTACCGAAGTCCGCTCCATGGGACTCATGGTGGAAGCCACCGACATCGGCACCCGCGGCGTCATCAAACGCGAAGACCTCCCGCAAGGCCCCTGGCGCTACGAGCAAAGCCAAGCCCGCCTCGTCGGCCCCGGCGGCCGCCAGTTCCAGATGGGTCAGCGTATCCAAATGGAAGTCTCTAACATCGACCACGAACGCCGCTTCGTGGACTTCAAGATCTCCGGCGAAGCCAAAGGCACAGGAGGCCGCAGCGACAGCCGCCGCTCTTCAAAAAAGGCCACCAAATGGGCCCGCGAAAAGAAGCCCTCCAAAGGCCCCAAATCCTCCGAGCGCCCCCAAAAGAAAGCCGCCAAGAAGGCCGCCAAAAAACACGCCCAACCCCTCCGCCACAAACGGAAGAAGAAGTCGTAGGAGGATTCTAGAAACGGACCGCGGATCTTCAGTCCGCCGACCACCCAGCCGACGCCTCAAAAACCTGCGGGGTCGCCCCCCAAGCGTTCAGAGGCCCGACTCAAGGCGAGAGCCCTAACCGCGAGCTAGCATGACCCTATTCGAAAAGCCATTCGGGCAGGGTGATTTTCGAATTTTTAGTTGAAGCGGGCGGTCTGCAGAGGGTGCCGAGGGCTTGCGGGAGGTGCGCA
>Ga0100401_1001651_pt1 | contig 18051 bp, 9 predicted proteins | sample CryGeymeta201525_FD_80421 | JGI IMG/M metagenome (GOLD analysis project Ga0100401, IMG submission 80421) | Groundwater microbial communities from Crystal Geyser aquifers in Utah, USA - Crystal Geyser metaG 2015-25 | ecosystem: Environmental > Aquatic > Deep subsurface > Groundwater | place: USA... | reverse complement strand
GGCTGCAGTATGGGGCGGGATTGAGGTTGAGTGAGTTGGTCCGGCTGCGGATCAAGGATGTGGACTTGGGCCGCGGGACGGTGACGGTGCGCTGCGGGAAGGGAAATAAAGATTATCCTCTTCTCCGAAGACGATCCGCAGTCAGGAGGAATGCTCCTCCGCATTCCTTGAATGGTAGGCGCGATCGCGCCAGGGCGGTGGGTGACGGTGCTGCCGGAGTGCTTGAAGGAGGAGCTACGGGAGCAGGTGGAGCGGGCGCGGGCGCTGTGGCAGAAGGATCGCGATGCGGGACGGCCGGGGATCTACATTCCGGGGGCTTTGGGGCGGAAGTTTTCGAAGGCGGGTGAGACCTTTGAGTGGTTTTATTTGTTTCCGGCGATGAAGGAATCGAAGGATCCGGAGACCGGCCTGATGAGGCGGCATCACCTGCATGGCGCGGTTTACAATCGGGAAGATAATGCCAGGCAAAATGTAAGGCAAAATGTATGTGCGTAGATCGGTCGCTTGCTTTCCTCGTCCTTCTCAAGCGGGTTGAGGTAGCCAAGGACATGTCGGTTGTCCGTTCAGTCGCGCCCATGGCGACCAGCGCGCGGGTATCATCGGCGCAAAGTTGCTCGGCGATCTGAGTGGCACTACGGGTTTTCCCTGTGCCTGACGGGCCCGTGAGAATGAGGAATGGCTTGGCGAGGAGGACGCGTGTTAGGGGGGCGTCCTTCATGTCGGCTCTTGTATGATGTAGCTTCCAGCCTTTCCCTGCGATGCGGGCTTTCGCGCGGTTTGACAAGGGAATCTGAGCGTGTTTTTCCCAAACTAATATGTCATTTCAGCTAAAACCTCGTAGCCCGTGCCTTCCGACGTCTTCCGCTCTGCTATCCAAGTAGCGGGAGTTCTTCAGCTTGCATGCGATGCTTTCCGCGCTGCGTTTGTGCCTTGATGCGAGTTCTCCAACTGCAGGATCATGATCATCTAACACATTCCCTCCGGGGCTGAGGTAGAGGTCCATGACTTCTTTGGTTTGTCTGTCTGTCCATTTGCCCCGATCTTTGCTCATAGCTCGAAGTAATACGAATTGACCGCTTGTTGTTTCCAATCTGGGGCACTTGGTCCGGTGGGCGACAAAGGCACCTGGCAACGCCTGATTTTTCAATCCCGAGGTCGAGGAATCCGGCCCCGGAGAAGAATGAGAAGACGGCGTGTGAAGAGTTTTCCATGATTTGGCTAGGGAGATCGGAAAGCGGGTGAGGGTTTTAGGCAAGGATGCAGTTTCCGGGGCGGGTGGTTCGTTGACTTCGTGCGGGAAATTCCGAGGTCTTCCGCTTGCGCCACAGTTGGAGTTTGTGGGCTACACGAGGGCTTTTCCTTCGGGAAAGAGTGGATGCTCAGGAGGAATTGGCTGGAGTGGTAAAAGTTGGCGATGAGGCAGGATGCCTCAGCCACGTTTTCACGGCATCCGGGTCGGGATGATGTGGCGGTCGAGGCGGTGGTAAATCGTGAAATCGGAGTCGGTGGTGATGAGGTGGGAGTCGGGGATGAGTTCGGTGAGGCGTACGATTCCGGCGTCGGTGAGGCTCATGGGGATATCGGCATACTTGTCGAGAAGATGGAGGACGGGAAGGTCTTGGATGAGCCAATGGGCGAGAGCATCCGGAATTCCTGCTGCTGGATGAGACGGGATTAACCTTGAATCGCTATCGCTGAATGCATTCTTGCCTCAGGCACTAGGTCGGAGTGTTAGATCGCCTTCAGGGCTTCCTCGAAAACTGTGAGCGTATCATCCAGATCGGCCTCGGTGTGGGCGAGGGAGATGAAGCCGGTTTCGTAGGGGCTGGGGGCGAGGTAGATGCCTTTGTCGAGGCAGGCCCAGAAGAATTTTTTGAAGATCTCGAAGTCTTGTTTCATGACGTCGGTGACGTTGCGGATTTCTTCGTCGATGAAGTAGAGGCAGAACATCGAGCCGACGCGGTTGAGGCGGTGGGGGATGCCTTTTTGGGTGAAGAGTTTTCGGATGCCGGTTTCGAAGTGGAGGCCGAGTTGGTCGAGGCGGGCGTAGCCGTCGATCGAGGCTGATTCATTTGGGCGGACTGAAGTCCGCGCTCCGTTTCCGGCGAGTTGTTTGAGCTGGGCGAGGCCGGCGGCCATGGCGAGGGGGTTGCCGCTGAGGGTGCCGGCTTGGTAAACGGGGCCGACGGGGGCGAGCATGTCCATGACGTCGGCACGACCACCGAAGGCTCCGACGGGGAGTCCGCCGCCGATGACTTTGCCGAAGCAGCTGAGGTCGGGTGTTAGGTTTTCGAGGCCTTGGACGCCGGCTTTTCCGAGGCGGAAGCCGGTCATGACTTCGTCGAAGATGAGGAGTGCGCCGAACTTCTTGGTGATGCTTGTGAGAAGGTCGAGGTAGCCGGGTTGGGGGAGGACGAAGCCGGCGTTGGCGGGGTAGGATTCGACGATGATGGCGGCGATGAGTTCGCCTTTTTCCTCGAAGAGGGCGGTGAGGGCTTCGGCGTCGTTGTAAGGGAGGACGAGGGTGTTTTTGGCGAAGTCCTTTGGCACACCGGCGGAGTCGGGTTCGCCGTGGGTGAGGGCACCGGAGCCGGCGGCGACGAGGAGGGAATCGCTGTGGCCGTGGTAGCAGCCGTCGAATTTGACGATCAGATCGCGCTTGGTGAAACCGCGGGCGAGGCGGATGGCGGACATGGTGGCCTCGGTGCCGGAGTTGCACATGCGGACCCTTTCGACCGAGGGAACCCAGTCGGTGATGGTGCGCGCCATTTCGACTTCGTAGGGATTCGGAATGCCGAAGGAGATGCCGTCTTTGGCGACTTCGTGGATGGTGTTGGTGATGATGGCGGGGGCGTGGCCGAGGATGTTCGGGCCCCAGGAGCCGATGTAGTCGATGTAGGTTTTGCCATCGACGTCGGTGATGCGGCTGCCTTTGGCACGGCGGACGAAGAAAGGCTCGCCGCCGACGTTGCGGAAGGCGCGGACGGGGGAGTTGACGCCGCCGGGGATGAGGGTTTTGGCGGTGTTGAAAAGCTTTTGCGAGATCGGGCCGGTGGGCATGGGGGGAGAGTCCAGATTCAAGAGGCAAGAGTCCAGACGGGAAAATGTTCAAGGGCTTGGTTGAGGAAGAACGAGACTGTGGCTTGTGGATCGGGTTGGCTTGTGAGCAAGAATGGTCGATGAATTGGCGACTTGTGACTTGCTTGGTTCCTTTGGGATTGCTGGCGTCTGGAGTGGTGTTGGCATTTGAGTTGCCGACGGATTCCGAGAGGGAGAACGCGGTGGGTTCGCTGGCGGTTCTGGATGCTTCGTTGCAGCGGGTATTTCGGAACGAAGGAGAGATTGGGGCTGCGAAGTAGCGATTTTCACGGCTTGCTCGGGCCCCAGCCGATGGCGATGACGTCTTCGATCAGCAGGTAGGAGCGCCCTTCGGAGTTCACTTTGTAGGTGAGCGCGAGAACCATGGGCGGGCCTTGACCTTCGAGTAGTTTATTGAAGATCTTTTCGTTCTGTCCCGCTTGGCGATCGAAGACTCCCTCGAGGCGAGCGAGTGCCACGGTTCCCTTTTTGATGTATGCGGATTGCTCGCGATCCGGCATCGGCGGATTGAGGAGATAGCGATTGAAGAGGGCGTCGTTTCCTTCGTCCTTGGTGGGCTTGACGAGGAGGTGGAAAACACCATGGTCACCATCCTTGCCGGTGGCGAAGCGGTTGAAGCGATCATCATGAAACTCGATAAAGGTTTCCCAGTCGACGAGCCAGCTGTTGCCATCGCGTGAGACGGCAACGGGAAATCCCTCGGGGATTTTCGGCGTGGCGACGTTGAAGATGTGGGCTTGTTCGGTGATCTCGAAAAGCGAGACATCGGTGGTGTCAATCGGGCCGTCGTCCGACATCTGTGAGTGCGCCACCATGCGTTCGCGAATGTTTTCCGGGAACATCACGTAGGCGCTGCGGGCAGCCCAGCCGTCGGCATTCAGAAAGGCTTTGAGGGTGGCTTCTGGGCCGATGCTTGTTGATTCGTCGGGGGCACTGGTTGAGATGTCGGTGGCGATCTCCGTGGGGACATCGGGGATCCGGGTGCGAACGGGAATGGGCTTGGGAATCGGAACGGGCTCGGTTTGGGCAAGCGGTGGTTCCGCTTGCTTTGGCCCCCGAATCGGGCTCGGCTGATCGGCAATCCGGCGGCCGGTGGAGAATCCGGCGACAAAGGCAAGGGTGGAGCAGAGAAGGCAGGAGAGGACCATGGCGAGTGCCCTTGAGCCGCCTCCTTGAGGAGTGCCCGAAGCTGTGGTGACGGGGGGCTGGGTAAGTGGATCATTCTGGACTGGTGGGGGAGCGAAGTCTTCGAAAGGCTTTCCGTCCTTCTGGGTTAGCGGCGCAACTGGCTCGGCGATCGGTTTGAGGTCTGTTCCGGGCTCAAGGCTAGGCTGGGAAACGGGTGGGGCTGGCTGGGGGGCTGGCTGGGGGGCTGGAGGGAGTTGCGAAGTTGAGACGGGCCCGGCGAAGGAATCCGTGGGTGGGATCGGATCAGGTGATGGCGGCTGACTGGGAGCGACGGGAATCAGCTTGTCAGGGAACGGATCAAAAGCGCTGGCCGGAGCTGGTGTGATTTCCGGCAGGCTGGCAGCGAGGCCAAGGGCAGGGTTGGGCCCGATGATTTCCGCCGAGCATTTGGGGCAGGGGCCACGGAATCCGGCTGCTGCGGGTGGCACTGTGAGCGCGACCGAGCAGGCAGGGCATTGAAACCGGATGGGGTCCATGGTGGGAAGCTGGGACGAAGTTTGGCAGCTGGGGCCTTGTCTGTCGATCATGCGTTCGGTGTGCGGATCGTCGCGATGATGTCAGTTCGTGCGGGGCTCATCTTGCCAGAGAATATCTCCAATGGCCGAGGTGACAGCGATGGCTACGCGGTGGTGGCGGAGTGCCGGATGATCGGGAATGAGTAAGCGAAAATCGGACAGACCTTCGAGCAGAGGGTCGGATATTCCGCGATCGCCATCGAGGCACAATTGGGGTGGAGGAAAGGTCAGACCGGTGCCAACGGCTTTGAGCAGGGCCTCTTTTGAAGTCCAAATTTCCAGTAGGCGGGTGGCGCGATCTTCTTCATGGGCTGGGAGTTCACTCAATTCATCGGGATGGCAGAAGAAATCGCTGCAATCGATGAGGGATGGCGCACGCGACCAGGGTTCGATGTCGATACCGACCGGGCCATGAGATGAAAGGACGACAACCGCCAAGTCATCAGCGTGGCTGAGATTGAACTCCAGGTGATCGTAGGGAGGGGCGAGTGCAGGTTTTCCGCCGGGACCTTCAATGATCGGAACATCGGCCGGACTGAGTCCAAGGGCATCTCCGAGGGCTTTTCGTAAACCGGCTCGGTAGCAGGACCAGCGGGCCGCATCGGCTGGAAAGATGAAGCGCTCGGCACGGGCTGTCTCGGCGGCTGACAGCCATGAACCGACCGACATCGGTGGGTTCGTGGGGTCAATGAGGTGAAGGACTACCGCAGCCATCGCTGGGTGCCATCGTGGGAGAGATGTCCCCGCTTTGTCACGGCCAAGCTGTGAGTATGATTTCAGAATTCTGCGTCGTAATCATGCCCTACGAGATCGCGTGGAGATTTTTTGTAAAATTTTAATCTATTGATAAAGAATGCTTTAGGGGATTCTTGCTGCCTTTTCCAAAGTCCGGATATTCTTGTTTTTTAAAGCAAAGTTCTCCAGCTTAAGAGCGCGCCCTGCGCTGACATCAACCGTCGCCAAGCTCCCCATGTCTAGTTCCCCGCTGTCCCTCCCGGTCCGAATTGCGTCCACTTTTACCGCAGATCCGATCCAGCATGTTCTTCGTGCGTGGTTGGTTGAATTGGGTTTCACGCCGGACATTTCGTTTGCTCCCTTCAATCAGGTTCTTCAGCAACTGCTCGACCCGACTAGTCTGCTGGCGACGAATCGTAGCGGTTTGAATATCGTCTTGGTTCGAGCCGGTGATCTGGGTGCCGATACTCCTGCTCGTGCCCGCTCGGCGGCGAGGGAGATTGCGGCGGCTCTGGATGAATCGACGACTCGCGATGGCATCCGGACGATGGTGCTCGCATGCCCTGCCGCTGCAGCGGGGGAGGTGGAGGCAACTTTTATCGGGGACCTCACGGATCAGCTCAAGGAAATGGCCGGAGTGGACGTGATCCTGGCGAGTGAAGTGGCAAGACTCTATCCTGTCGGCCAAGTTTTCGATCCTGATGCCGAGCAATCGGCGCACGTGCCATATACCGAGGAAATGTTCGCTTCGCTGGCGACGATCCTTGCACGTCGAATTTCCGCAGCAAGACGGAAGCCGTATAAGGTGATTGCCGTCGACTGCGATCACACGCTGTGGACCGGTGTTTGCGGTGAGAATGGAGCGACAGGGGTGGTGGTGGATGAGGGGCGGAAAAACTTCCAACGTTTTTTGATGGCGCGCCGGGCGGAAGGTTACCTGCTGTGCTTGGTTTCAAAGAACAATCCCGAGGATGTCGATGCGGTCTTCCGTGAGAATCCGGAGATGGTGATTGCGCGGGATGCCTTTGTGGATGCCGCGATCAACTGGGAACCCAAGTCTAACAACCTCCGTCGCCTCGCCAAGACTCTGAATCTTGGTTTGGATAGCATCCTTTTCCTCGACGACAATCCTGCCGAAATCGCCGAGGTTGAAGGAAATGCCCCAGCGGTTTTGTCGATTCGAGTGCCTGAGGATTCTGTGGAGTTATCAGCATTCATCGATCATCTCTGGGTGCTCGATCGGAATGATCATTCGGAGGCTGATGCGAAACGGGCCGATTTTTATCACGACGAGGCCCGTCGGCGTGCCTTGCGCGAACGGACGGCGAGTTTCGAGGAATTCATTGCGGGCCTCCAGCTTGAGATGGATATTGAGCCGATAGCGGAAGCAGGCTTGTCGCGGGCAAGCCAACTGACGCAGAGGACAAATCAATTCAACACCTGTCCCGTGCCACGCGATGAAGCGGCCATGATGGAGGCCTGCAAGGGCATGCGTTCCGAGCAGATCAGGGTGCGCGATCGCTTTGGCGATTATGGAACGGTCGGCTTGATGCTGACTCGCGAGGACAGCGGTCGCTTGTGGGCGGAGACCTTTCTTTTGAGTTGTCGTGCACTGGGTAAAGGAGTCGAGCAACGGATGCTGCGTTATTTGGGTGAGGTGGCGCAGAGTTTGAAGTTGCCTGAGATCGCGATTGGGTTCAATGACACTGGGCGCAATCAACCGGCGCGTGAGTTTTTGGAGAGTGTCCCCGGACGTTGGGAAGATGGGATGCGGATGATCCGTGCGGAAGATGCGATGAATTGTTCGCTGGTGCCGATGGTTCCTCGCTCGCAGGCGCAGCCAAGCGAGGTGAGTGTGCCGCAGGCGGATCCGGTCTTGTTTTCGGAGATCGCGCATTCGCGCAGGACGATTGAAGCCATTTCCCAATGGGTCACCGATCCGGTGCGTTCGCGTCCTCAGTTGAGTGAGCGCTACGTCGCGCCGCAGGGTCCGGTTGAGGAAAAGATCGCGGCAATTTGGTTAGAGGTTCTCGGTCTCGACACCGTCGGTCGACATGATCGCTTTGTGGATCTTGGTGGGACTTCGCTCATGTTGGTGCGGGTCCACGCAGCAATTTTGCGGGAGTTTAAGAGTCGCTTTGAGTTGGTTCGATTGTTCGAGAATCCGACGGTGGAAGCGCAGGCGCTGTTGGTGGAAGGCCGTGAACAAGCATCGACTCACGGGGCCGATCCTGAATTTTCTGATAGGGATACGAATGACAACGCGCTGGCGATCGTTGGCATGGCGGTTCGTTTGCCGGGATCCTCATCGCCTGAAGAACTTTGGGAGAATCTGCGCAATGGCGTGGACTCGGTGCAGCGCTTCGATCGCTCCGAGCTCGATGTTCCGGTTCCGGGTGGCGAGAATGATCCGAACTTCGTCTGTGCCCGGGGTCTGCTTGAACCTGAGGTTTACGAGGGTTTGGACGGTGGATTGTTTGGAATCATCCCGCGTGAAGCGGAGATCATCGATCCGCAGCAGCGCGTCTTTCTCGAACTCTGCTGGGAAACGATGGAGCGCGCTGGTTACGTCCCCGATGACGCTGAGGCGAGCGGGAATCGCGTCGGTGTCTATGCTGGTTGTTATTATGACACCTATCTTCCCCATCATATCCTCTCTGATCCGGAAAGGCACCGTCGTCACCTTGCGGAAGCGCAGGTCGGCGCATTGCAGATTGAATTTGGCAATGACAAGGATCACCTTGCGACGCGTGTGGCGTTCAAGCTTAATCTCAAAGGGCCGAGCTTGACTGTTCAGACGGCGTGTTCGACTTCGCTGGTGGCGGTGGCGCATGCAGCGATGGCGCTGAGGTCCGGTCAATGCGACATGGCGCTCGCTGGCGGTGTGACGGTCACGGTTCCGCAGAAGCGGGGTTATCATCATGAGGAAGGCGGGATGCTTTCGCGCGACGGTCGTTGCCGTCCCTTCGATGCGGATAGTTCCGGCACGGTGTTTAGTAACGGTGCTGGTGTCGTGATGCTCAAGCGTCTCAAGGACGCGGTGCGCGACGGCGATCACATCCATGCGGTGCTGCGTGGATTCGGAATGAACAACGACGGCGGGGTGAAACACAGCTACGCCGCGCCGAGTGCTGACGGTCAGGCCGATGCGATTCGTCGGGCACATCTCGATGCCGGTGTGGATCCGCGCACGATTACTTATGTGGAAGCCCATGGCACGGCGACGCCGCTGGGCGATCCGATCGAGGTGACGGGGCTAACTGCGGCATTCCGTCGTGCGACTGCAGACCGGAATTTCTGCGCTCTGGGTTCCTTGAAGTCGAACTTAGGCCACCTCGATACCGCAGCTGGAGTTTGTGGATTGATCAAGACGGTCCTTTCGCTGGAACACGGCGAGCTTCCGCCACTGCTGCACTTTGAGAAAGCGAATCCGCGGATTGATTTTGAAAGCTCGCCCTTCTTTGTGAACGACAAGCTGAGTCCTTGGGTGCCTGCTGGAAATGCACCACGGCGAGCAGGGGTGAGTTCCTTCGGCGTTGGGGGGACGAATGTGCATGTCGTCGTGGAAGAAGGTCCGCATGATGTGAGGTCTCGCAAGGTTTCGACCGGAGATCATATCTGGGTTTTCTCAGGAAGAACGGATGAAGCGCTGGATCAATTTGCCGAGCGTCTGGCCAAGCATGCGGACTCCGCGAAGGATGAAGACTTTGCTATTTCGGCACGAAGCTTGGCCGTCGGTCGCAAGGCGATGTCGAAGCGGGCAGTGGTTGTGGCGAGCGACTGGAAGGCGCTTGCTGAATCACTGCGCGCCGGGAAATTCCACAAGTGTGAGGCTGCTGGAGCGAGCCCGGAGATGGTTTGGACTTTTCCGGGGCAGGGTGCGCAGCACCCGGGAATGACGCGAGATCTTTACGAGGCGGAGGCGGGATACCGGGCGGACGTCGATCGCTGCAGCGAGTTCCTCAAGCCGCTTCTCGGCGAGGACCTCCGCGATACTCTTTTTGCTGAAGACGGCGGCGATGCTGCTGAGCGACTCAAGCGCACCGTGCTCGCGCAGCCTGCGATTTTTGTGGTCGAGTGGGCGCTTGCCCGCCAGTGGGTCCGTTGGGGCTTTCGTCCGGAATTGATGGTCGGTCATAGCGTGGGTGAATTTACCGCAGCGTGTCTTGCCGGTGTTTTCTCGCTGGAGGATGGTCTTGGATTGCTCGCGACACGTGGCCGTCTGATGGGTGAGCTTCCAAGTGGCTCGATGCTCTCTGTTAGAATGTCTGCAGAGGCGCTTCGCCAGCGAATTCCCGATCACCTCGATCTCGCTGCCTGCAATGGCCCCGAACTCTGCGTGGTGGCAGGTGAGGATGATGCGGTCGCTGCGTTTGCAAATGAGCTCGAGGGTGAAGGCGTGAACGTGCGCGAGCTTCACACCTCGCACGCCTTTCACAGCCGGATGATGGAAGAGGTGGTGCCGCGCTTTCGGGCGATCATTGAAAAGATCCAACTGCATGCGCCATCGGTGCCGATTCTTTCCACGGTGACGGGTAAAATCCTGACGGATGCCGAGGCGGTGGATCCGGGCTACTGGGCGGGTCATCTTCGGCAGACGGTCAATTTCCATGGGGCGCTGGAAGCCGCGGCGAAGGAAAAGGAGGGCCGGATCTATCTCGAAGTCGGACCTGGTCAGACGCTGACGACGCTTGCGCGTCAGACGGTGGGCCGGCGAGCGGCGGGCTGCCTGCCAAGCTGCGAACACCCGGTAGCCGGTGCGCCTGATCGGGCGCGCATGCTGCAATCACTCGGTGAGCTTTGGGCGCGCGGTATGTCGCTGGATTGGAATGTGATTTTCGAAGGAGTTCCAGCGTTGCGGGTTCCGCTGCCGACTTATCCTTTCCAGCGGAAACGCTACTGGATCGAGAGCAAGCTGCTTGATTTGCCGGTCGTCACTTCGGTGCCGGCCAAGCTTGAGGAGAAGTCAGAGGAACAGGCGCCTGCCATGGATCCTACGCTTTCCCGCGCGGACGCGCTGATGGCCCAGTCGCGACAGGTGCTGGAGGACCTTTCGGGGATTGCGGCGGACGAAATGACAGCCGGCGCGAGTTTTCTTGAACTAGGTTTTGATTCCTTGCTGCTCACTCAGGCGGCTCGTGAATTACAAAGGGCCTTCGGTGTGCCGATTGCATTCCGTGATTTGATGCAGACTTTTCCGAATCTCGGGGAACTTGTGAAGCATCTGGAAGCGCACTCGACGGCAGCGCTCGATGCTCCGAGCAAGGCGAAGCCTGTCGCCAAAAATGAGCCTGTCATTGTTAGTAATGAGCCTGAGGAAGAGTCCGGCGTTTCCGGTCCTCGGACACGGATCGACAAGGTTTCGACCAGCGATGAACTGACCGCACAGCAGCGTCGGCACCTTGATGCCTTGATCGAGAGTTATTGTGCGAAGACGGCCAAGTCGAAGGCGCTGACTCAGGAATATCGCCAATGGCACGCGGATGCGCGTACGGTGAATGGTTTCAACCGTCTTTGGAAGGAAATGGTCTATCAGGTGGTGGCCACGAAGATGAAGGGCTGCCGGATGTGGGACGTTGATGGCAACGAATACATCGACATGGTGAACGGCTTCGGCCCGAACTTCCTTGGCCACTCGCCGGATTTCGTGACCCATGCCATCCAGGAACAGCTGAGCACTGGTTTGGAAATCGGTCCGCAGTGTCAGGTGGCGATGGAGACAGCGAAGCTCTTCTGTGAAGTCACCGGCAACGAGCGCGTTTGCTTTCTGAATACCGGATCGGAAGCGGTGCAAGCGGCGATGCGGATTGCGCGAACGGTGACCGGTCGCGACAAGGTCCTCGTCTTTGATAAGGACTACCATGGCAACTTTGATCCGGTGCTGGTTCGCAGTGTTGGCAAAGGTGCGCGGCGTCGGACGCTGCCACTGGCTCCGGGGATTCCGGAGTCGGCGGTTTCGGATGTGATCGTCGTACCATGGGGTAAGCCTGAGGCGCTCGATATGATCCGCGAATTGGCAGGTGAGCTTGCGGCGGTGTTGGTCGAGCCGGTGCAGAGTCGTCAACCCGAGCTGATTCCGATCGATTTCGTTCACGAGGTAAAGAAGATCAGCGAGGAGTCAGGCTTCCTGCTGGTCTTTGATGAAGTGATCACCGGGATTCGTCAGGGGCCACGTGGTTCGCAGGAACTTTATGGCATCAAGGCTGACCTCGCGACTTACGGAAAGGTCTTCGGTGGTGGCGCGCTACCGATCGGGATCGTCGGCGGCAAGGCCGAGTACATGGACACCTTCGATGGTGGTCAGTGGCAGTTTGGCGATGATTCATTCCCTGAGAAGGAGGTGACCTTCTTTGCCGGAACCTTCGTGCGTCTTCCGCTTGCGATGGCGGCCTGCCGCGCGGTGCTGAATCATGTGAAATCCCAGCCTGCGAGCTACTGGAAAGATATAGGAAAGCGTGCTGATCGACTAGCTCGGACGGTCGACCGGATGTTCAAGGACAACGGCATTGACATCAGCATGGTGAACTTCAATTCGCAGATGTATCTGCGGATTGGAGACCATGCCAAGCACGGCAATTTGGTCTTCTACCACCTGCGCAAGCGTGGGGTCTTCGCGATGGAGGGGCTGCCATTCTATTTGACGGCTGCCCATACGGATGCCGATGTGGATTTTGTGATTCGTGCCTTCCGTGAGTCGATTGCCGAACTCCAGGATGGTGGTTTCTTCCCGAAACCCAAGGTTCTGAAAGTCACGGGTGGCTTGGGAGAGGGGGTTCGTGGTCCGTTTCCGATGACCGAGCCCATGGCTGAAATCTGGTTGGCGTCGTTGTTGGGCGAGGAGGCGAACCTTGCTTTCATCGAGATGCTGCAACTTCGCTTGTATGGTCCGGCGAATCCCGGGGTGATCAAGGAGTCCATTCAGGATCTGGTTGACCGGCACGACGCCCTGCGTTTGCGGGTGACCGACGAGCAGCATGCGGTCTTCGTGGTTGACTTGCATCAGGAGGCTGAAGTGATCGAAGTGGATTTAAGTAGCTGCGAGGATGTCGAAGCGTCGCTCGTCGCCAGTGGTCAGTGCCAGCGCGAAACCGCTTTCGATCTTGCGGCTGGAAAGTTGCTTCGAGTGGTGGTGGCGAAGCTCTCTGATGATGAATATGTGCTTCAGTTCGCCGCCCACCACATTGCGGTGGATGGATGGTCATTTGAGGTGCTGCTCAAGGATTTCGTTCAAATCTATGAAGCTCGCTTGATGGGGCGGAAGCCGGCGCTTGGGGTGCCCCGATCCATCGTTGATCGCGCGTTGCGCGAAAACGAGGATGGCGGCAAACTGGACGAGACGATCAATTGGTGGACTGAGACCTTCAAGAATGGGGTGCCGGAGCTCGAGCTTCCGCTGAAGCGCGGTTATGGAGCAACGCCAAGTTATGAATCCGCGACCTGTGAGGTGAAGCTCGATTCCGCGACTTTTGAGCGCTTCAAAAAATTGGCTCGTGATTGCGGTGGGACACTCAACAGCACGCTGTTGGCAGGCTTTCAGGCGATGCTCCATAAGCTGAGCGGGCAGGACAAGTTCGTGATGACTTTCCCGTCCGCCGGTCAGATGGAGGCTGGTGATGAGCAGCTTGTCGGTCACTGCGTGAATTTTTTGCCGCTGCTTGCCGAGGTGGATGATGATCAGTCGTTCAAGGATCTAGTAGCCCGGGCGTCTGCCAAGCAGATGGATGCGCTTGACTACGGAAACATCACCTATGGTCGTTTACTTCGCGCCTTGAAGATCGGTCGGGAAGGCGGTCGCCGTCCGATGATGGAGGTCATTTTCAATTTCGAGCCCTCCGGTGATGTCGGCGAGTTCGGGGGTCTGCGCACCAGGGTGGAGACGGTTGCCGCACGCTACAGTAACTCAACGATCTTCCTGAACATGATGCAGCAGCCGGACGGCTTGCTGCTTTCCTCAATCTACAACAGCCGCTTGATCGACGAGGGGATGATGCGTTACTGGCTCGATGCATTTTCGAAAATGCTGCTGGGTGCTGCCGAGGATCCACGGGTTCAGGTAGGGAATCTGAGTCTTCATAATGAAGACAGCTTGGGGGACCTGGAAACTTGGTCCGAAGGTCGGCCCGCACCTGTGAGTGAGAGTGTGCCGGAGCTTTTTCAGGAGGCCTGTCGCGAGCATTCGGAAAAGGTGGCGCTGAGTTGGAAGGATGGATCGTTGACTTATGCGGAGTTCGGATGTCGTGTCACTTCATTGGCAAAGGAGTTGATAAACCGTGGCGTAAAAGCGGGCGATCGAGTTGGTATTCAGGTTAGGCCCAGTCCTGACTTGCTGGTCTCCATCATGGGGGTCCTTGAGGCCGGGGCGGTCTATGTGCCCATGGAGTGCTCCGTTCCGGATGCACGACGTGCGGAGACGCTTCTGGACGCGGGGTGCAAGCTGATCGTAGCGGATGCTGAGGTGAGGGAGATCGAGACGCTCATTCCTTCCCAGGTCAAACTTGGCAGGAATAAGCCGGTGAAGGTGTCACGTCATCCCGATGATCCGGCCTACTTAATCTACACCTCGGGCTCGACTGGTAAGCCGAAAGGTGTTGAGTGCACCCATCGTGGAGTCATCCGATTGGTGAAGTATTGCGACTACTGCCATCTAGGTTCGAATGAAGTGATTCTCCAAGTCACGACCGTCGCATTTGATGTCTCGATTTTCGAGATCTTCGGCGCGCTTCTGAATGGCGGTCGCTTGGTTCTTATCAACTCGCCGGAGCCGTCGCTTGCAGAAATCGCCCAAACCATCGTCGAGCAGAAGGTCACGACGATGTGGCTGACTTCCGGTCTGTTTGAGTTGATGGTCGAGGAGCAGCTCGATTCGCTTGGTGGGCTGAAGCAGTTCTTAAGCGGAGGGGATGTGGTTTCGCCACGGCATGCAAAGATGGTGCTTGAGGCGCATCCTCAAATAAAACTGATCAATGGTTACGGACCAACGGAGAATGCGGTTTTCACGACGACCCATGTGATTTCAGAAAAGGATCTCGATGGTTCGCCTCTGCCGATTGGTAAGGTTGTGGCGGGAACTTTTGTCGACATCGTCGATGAAGCGGGCCGAAAGGTGCCAGTTGGTGTGCCGGGCGAGCTTCGCTGCGGTGGCAGCGGGCTGGCCTTGGGTTACTTGAATCGACCGGATCTGACAGCTGAGCGGTTTATTCAGACTGAGCGCGGGAGGATGTACCGGACAGGAGATTTATGCCGATGGGAATCGGACGGAACGATTTCCTACCATGGTCGCATGGACCATCAAGTGAAGCTTCGTGGTTTTCGCATCGAGCTCGGTGAGATCGAATGCGCGCTGGCGGAGCACCCAGCGGTAAATCAGGCGAAGGCGGCTGTGCGCGGTGGTGTTGTCGGGAATTCTGCGGCGAAGCGTTTGTTTGCTTGGTATACGGTTGCCGATGGATGGGATGTCTCGACGGGCGAGCTGGAGTCTTGGCTGGCCGACCGTCTGCCTAGCTACATGGTGCCGGACCGGATCGCGGCGGTGGATGCGATGCCGCTGAATGCGAACGGCAAGATTTCCGTGCGGGAGCTTGTGGAGCCGTGTGCGGCTCTGGCTGTCGAACGGCGGGAACCTGAAGGTGAGATCGAAGCCAAGCTTGCCAAGATCTGGTGCGACCTGATCGGCATTGATGGCTTGGGGCGTGACGATGACTTCTTTGATCTGGGAGGAAACTCGTTGATTGGGCTGAGGATGTTCTCGCGAATTCGGAAAGAGTTCGGCGTCGCGTTCCCACTTTCCGCCTTGCTCAAGATGAAGAATATCCGAGCGCTGGCGGCGGCGATCGAAGGGGGTGTTGGTGCCTTGAGTCCAGAGCTTGGTGCCAATTCGTCCGGCGAACTGGTATGTGTGCAACCGCTTGGCGATTTGCCACCCGTGTTTGCGATTCACGGTGGAGACGGCGGCATTCTTTTCTATCGTGAGTTGGCCGAGCGCTTGCCGAAGGATCGTCCGTTTTACGCGATGGAATCCCCTGACCTCGGGCACAGTGGCAAGATCGAGGTGGGCTCGGTGGAAGAGACTGCCATCCGGTATTTGGACATCCTGAAGGCTGAAAGACCGACGGGACCATGGATTCTGGCTGGTTACTCCTATGGCGGTGTCGTTGCTTATGAAATGGCTAGACTGCTTGAAGCCGGTGGCGAAAAGGTGGCGATGCTCGGGCTCTTTGATACCGAGAATCCTGCCATCGAGCTTCGCCCCTATCATTTGACGGAACGGGTGTCGGTTTACTGGAACTCCCAGTCCGATAAACCGCTGATGGATCGACTTGCGAGCATGGCGAGCCGCTTCAAGGACGGTGTGGAGACCCATTTCCGGGTAAGGTCCGAACTTGCGGAAGCGAGCAAGTCTGATATCGCGGAGGCCAACACGGAGCTAAGGGCTGTTCAGCTCCGGGAGGCCCACAGCGAGGTGATGGATGCTTTCAGGCCCAAGCCATTTGGGGGAACCCTGACGCTTTTCCGAGCTAGTGTGGTGAACGACAAGTATGCCGTTCCTGATCACTATGGCTGGGGAGGAGTGGTGGGTTCCTTGGAGATCATCGAGGTTCCGGGGAAGCATCTGACTTTGTTTGAGTCGGGCAACGTCGAGGCTCTTGCGGATGCCTTTCTCAACGCCATCGGGAAGATCGATTCCGCCGAAGCCCAAACCAAGCACGACTAGTCTTACAACGGAGTCTTCTCAAATGCCGTGGATTCGCGACTTGAGCTTTGATGGGCTGAGCTTTTTATTGTTAGCGTGGAATTTTGCGAGTTTGCGCCTACTTTTTCCAAGGTGGCGATGTTTGATAAAAACAATAGATCCTACGTGATTCCGTATGGCTTGGAATTTTGAATATTCTTGTTCGAGCCCCCATTTTCTAAGATGGTTTTTGCGTAGTTCACCCCATGCCCCCCCTGAAGCCATGCTTTCCCGAGCTGGTGGCTTTGACCGTTTCCCTAGCGATGCTAGGAGTGAACGGCATTTGCCACGGCCAGCAGTTGGAGTCGCCCGATGATGGGCGGGTGGAAGCGCGTGCGGATGATCGTTTGAAAGGCGTGCTTAAATTCGAGCGGATCGACGACTCCGTGTCGCCTGTTTTGGGTGATGCTGATCGGCAGGAAGACCCTCAGAGCGGGGGTTGGGATCTTGGATTGATTGTCTCCGTAGCATACGACGACAATATTTTCCTGAGCTCTGCGAATCCAGTGGCGGACTTGGTGGTGCAGATCACCCCGAGGATCGCCTACGTAGTGGGCAATGCCGAAGGTGAGGAAGGCTCTTATGTTCGCTTTGTCTACGAGCCGTCCGGATTTCTCTACGTCGAAAATGGTGCCGATCATCGGATCGATCAAGACGTGACGCTTCTCACCGGGGCACGAGGTCGGAAGACATCGGTGGAGTTTACTGGGAACTATCGTCGGCGAGGTGACGCGATCCCCGATACGGGAACGCAGACGGATCGGCGTGAGCATGCGCTGGAAGTCCGAGCGGCCTACTCGGTGAAGGAGAAAGTGGCCTTCGAGCTGGCCGGTGGGGCATACGGCACCGATTACGACTCGGCGACTTTGTCGAGCAATCGGGATCAATTTGGTGAGGCAGCGGTCCGCTATGCCTATTCTCCGAAGACTCAGGTGAAGCTCGCCTACCGCATCGGTCGTGCCGAAGTCGATGGCACAGGCGATCAGACATTCCAGCGGGTGACGGCGCAGCTGGCTTGGAAGCCGCGTGAGAAGATTTCGATCGACCTCGAATTCGGTGCCGAGCACCGGACTTTTGACAACGGTTCGGACAGCTATCCCGTTGGCGAGTTGCGTTTTGACTGGGAGGCGATGGCGGGAACCAAGCTTTTCGTCAGAGGCTACCGCCGCGAGGAAGTTTCGGCCTTTCTTACCGGGCAAAACTATCGTATTACCGGAATTGCTGCCGGGATTTCCCAGCGTTTTAGTGACAGATGGCTTGGTCGACTGGAGCTAGGTTATGAAAAGGCCTCCTACTCGCAGGTTTCCGGGCCGGGCACGGCTGGGCGAAAAGATGAAATCTATTTTGTCCGCCCGAGCGTAGAATATGAAGTGAATGACCGCTTCCGGACCTCCTACTATTATCAATTCTCGAAAGACCAATCGAATCTAGCCGGATTTGGCTACACCAATCATCAGGTTGGCGTGAGTGCTGCATACGACTTCTGAGCCCCGAGCCCCATTGTTCAATGAACCTTAAATTCTTCACTTTGATTCTGCTGACGCTGCTCGGCGCACCGTTGGGATTTGCCCAGGAAAATGCCAACGCCTCCGGGACGATCGGCAGCCGCGACAGCCTTGAGATCCGCGTTTTTCGCGAAGACGATCTAACAACCCGTGGTCAGCTTTCGACGGCCGGCACGCTGTCGATGCCCTTGATCGGGAGCGTAAGGCTGGCCGGACTGACGACGGATTCGGCGGCTCGGGTGATCGAGGCAAAATTGCGTGACGGCTATTTGGTCCGTCC
>Ga0100401_1001649_pt1 | contig 18069 bp, 14 predicted proteins | sample CryGeymeta201525_FD_80421 | JGI IMG/M metagenome (GOLD analysis project Ga0100401, IMG submission 80421) | Groundwater microbial communities from Crystal Geyser aquifers in Utah, USA - Crystal Geyser metaG 2015-25 | ecosystem: Environmental > Aquatic > Deep subsurface > Groundwater | place: USA... | reverse complement strand
TGCCACGCCGCCGCCCGGAGCCACTGTGTCAAAACCGCGTGTCGTGTCCTCCCTCCATATAATCGCGGGCTTTTTCACGACTTCACCGCATTTTCAGCAGCCATCATGCCGAACACTTCTGAGGGCAAGCTCACTCGGATCACTTCCAGCAGCACCTTTTCAAGTTCTCGTCGGTTGATCGGCTTGCTCAAATAGTGATTCATTCCCGCCTCCCGGCACGCTTCGCGATCTGCCTCCGAGGCATTGGCGGTCACCGCCACCACCGGCAGCTTGCTCGCCTCCTCTCCCGACTCGCCGGCACGTAGCCGCTGGGTCGCTTCGAGCCCATCCATCACCGGCATCCGCATGTCCATCAGCACCAGTTCGATGCCTCCACCATCACGCAAATGATCCAGAGCCTCCCGACCATTGGAGGCCAGCTCCACCGCGAAGCCCATTTTTTCGAGCATCAATTTCAGCAACCGGGAATTCACCGGATGGTCCTCGACAATCAGCACCTTCATCCCTTGACCATCGATGACTGGTGGACTTACGGGTAGCTCCGCATGGGTTTCGAAGTTTTGACTTTCCGGTAAGCGCAGTGGCACCTCGACGACAAACTCCGCTCCGCCAGTCGGCCTATTCGCCGCGCGGATTTCGCCTCCCATCGCTTCCACCAGCCGTCGGCTGATCGCCAGTCCCAGACCGGTGCCTCCATGGCGTCTCGTCGAGGAGAGATCCACCTGAAAAAACGCATCGAAAAGCTTTTTCTCATCCCCTTCAGGAAAGCCAATCCCGGAATCTACCACCGAAAATCGTAGCTTCTGATCTGGGGTCTTCATGGCTGAGACCACCACCGTGCCCTTGTCGGTGAACTTCACCGCATTCCCCACCAGGTTCATCACGATCTGACGTAGCTCCGCCTTCGCCCCGATCACCAGCGGAGGAAGATCTGCCGCCACATCGACCAGAATGTTCAGTCCCTTGCCATTGGCCACCGCTCGATGCAGCGCCACGGTCTCCTTAAGAAAAAGCCCTGGATCGAAGGCCTCGTCGCTCAAGATGACCCGCCCGCTCTCCGCCCGCGAGAAATCGAGGATGTTGCTGATCAGTCCCAGCAGCAAATCGCCACTCTTGCGGATCATTTCCACCGAATGCCGCTGCTCTTCCTCCAACTCCGATGTTTCTAGTAGATCGGTGAATCCTAGAATTCCGTTCAGAGGCGTCCGAATCTCATGGCTCATCGTCGCAAGGAAAAGCGACTTCGATTCATTCGCCAGTTCCGCCGCCTCCATCGCCTCACGGATTTCGCTTTCCTTGCGGCGCTGCTCGGTCACATCGCGGACGATCGCCTGAACTACATGATCACCCTCCAGGTCGAAGGCGTTCGCCCACACTTCCGCCACAAACGTGCTACCGTCACTCCGGGCAAACTCGCACTCGAAACGATGGCGCCCTCGCTCTGCCACCTCCTTCATCGCCAGACGGCAGGACTGCAGGGCACGCTCCGGGTGCAGCTCGGAAAGTTTCCTCGCGATCAGCTCCGACCGGTTCCATCCAAGCAACTTGCAAAGCGTCTCGTTCGCATCAAGGATCCGCCCCTCCAGATCGTGGAGCATGATGCCATCCAGCGATTGCTCGAAGACCGTGCGGAACTTCCTTTCACGCTCAATGACGGCCGTCTGAGTCTTCCGTCGATGGGTGATGTCCCTAACAATCGCATAGACGCGCTTCTCGCCCCCGATCTCAAAACTACTGCCCACCAGCTCAGCTGGAAACGCGGATCCGTCCGCGCGTAAAAGGTCTGCCTCGTAGTGACAGCGCCCGTCCTCCAGTGCCTGACGAAATCCACCGGTCGCTCGCTCAAGGGAATCCGCAGACACAAGATGCGTGAGCTCGCTGCGCAGTAGCCATCCGCGCGAAAGCCCGAACATGCGCACCGCACTTTCACTCGCCTCTCGGATCTTCCCTTCGAAATCAATAATCAGAATCGAGTCCACCGAAGCATGGAAGAGCGACTCATAGCGCTGCTCCTTCAAGTCCATCTCGGTCTTTGCCTCGATGCGCTCCACCTCGCCCGCCACACCACTGCCGACAAACTCGGCGATCATCCGGGTCAGCTCGTCCAGTTTCCGGTCCGGCCCGAGGACCATCACGATGACTCCCACCCGGGCATCCTGATTTCCAGCGGGATCGCCACGTAGGTCACCCCGTTTTCCATCCAATCCTCGATCTGGTTTGCCTTCGCACCCCGTTTCCAGATCGGTTCCGTAATGGAACTACCATCCAGCCATTCACTGGTCCATTGAGGCTCGCCGCTGTCCTGTTCGAGCCTCACCGCCAGAGCGCCTTTCGCGCCTAACAAGTGGCCTCCCTCATTCATCAAACGATTCACGTTGGCTTCATGATTCTCGCCAAGCGAGAGAAGCACATTGGTCATCCGAAACGTCGTCTGCCGGTATCTTTCGAAAGTCTTCCCCTGAGCCTGCAGCAGCTTCTCCAGCTCTTGGTTGACCGCATAGAGTTCACCGCTTTTTGCCTCAAGCAAGCGCTCCGCCTCCCTGCGAGCGGTGCGCTCCCTCTCCAAACGACGCTGCATGCGCGCTGTATGGTCCGGCGAATCATTCATCGAGAACGAATCATAAAACGCGTGCCGTCCTCGATCGGCTTGCGCTCCACGGAACCTTCATTGTGGAAATACTTCATGCACCCCTCGATCAGGCCATGGCAAACATCATCGAGATGGCGACTTGAGCGATAAATCATTTCCAAAATATCGGGCCCATGACGCGTCGTCTCAAAGCTTGGCAGATGAGCGTCCGGGTAGAGCTTCAGCACTTCCACGTGGATGTAGTGTTCGACCTCTTCCAGGAAATCCAGAACCGAATCCGTCTTCCCGATGAACTGCGGATAGCCCGCTGCCAGCTTGCCAAAGAGGTGCCGGCCATAAATCCGCTGCAATTCTGGCACTTCCACGCCGCTGCGTTTGCTGAGCTCCACCACCAGCGCCACAATCTCCTGATGGTCATAGTTTCCCACCGCCGTGTAAGCCCCACCCGAAGGCAGGTCACAGGCATCAATGATGTCGTCCACCATGTCTGCATCCCATTTCTCCTCCACCAATCCAAGAAACTCTGTAAAGATTAGCCCTTTCATATGAACGATGAAAAACCATGTCGAATTCCCACACTGATGACAAGAGATCATCCCGAGATCACCACCAGCAAAAACCGCCAAATCGGCTTCGAAAAATCACAGCGAGAGCCGAAGACAAACACAAGACCTCTAATCGAAACTCAAACACAGGGCCTTCAAATACTCTGCTTCAGGAAAGGTCGCTTGATGATCGTCCGCATGACCGCTCATCCAGATCTCCCGCCACTTGCGGCCCGACCGTTCGGCTTGCTCACGGACCATGCTGAGAAAATCAGCTACCGGAACATGCGCCGAGCACGAAGCTGCCACAAGCATCCCGCCCGGCCTGAGCATCGAGATGGCGCGCGCATTCAGATGCCGGTAAGCCGCCATCGCCCCATCCTGATCCCGCGCCCGCTTCGCCAATGATGGCGGGTCCACAATGATCAAATCGAACTTTCGATGGGTCTCATCCATCCACTTGAAAGCATCCGCCTGCACGCATTCGTGCGGCACTTTAGCAATCCGTGGATCCCCCGCGTTGAGTTGAAAATTCCGCACCGCGCTCTCGAGGGCATGGGCGCTGATGTCGAGATCCGTCACGCTCTTTGCCCCCCCCCGCGCGGCATAGAGCGAGAAGCCACCGGAGAAACTGAAGACGTTCAGCACCTCGCGATCCTTGGCAAGCTCCTCGACTCGCGCGCGATTATCCCGCTGATCGAGAAAGAAGCCGGTCTTCTGACCATGCAGCACGGCGGACTCGAAACGGATGCCGTTTTCCTCAAATACGACAACCTGCGTACCAGCAGCGCCGCGAAATCCCTCGGTCTCACCGGATGCCTCTAACAAGTTCCGGCTCATCCGCAGGACCAGAAACTCCGGTTCGAAAACCTCGCGTAGGACGGACTCCACTTCATCCCAGATCCGCAACCATCCCGCCGTGTAGATCTTCACCACCAGCGTGCCGGCGTAGCGATCCGCCACCAGTCCGGGAAAGCCATCGCTCTCGCCATTGATGCAGCGCGCGCCATTCGTCGTGGCACTGAAAACCGATTCCCGCCGCCCCTTCGCCCCCTGCGCCCGTGCCAGCCACCACGTGCGATCGATCGTCGCCGGCTTCCCGCAATGCACGATTCTCACGCAGATCGGCGAATCCGGATCATAAAAACCGAGCGCCATGAAACGGTCCTTGCGATCATACATTACCGCCATCTCGCCAGCCTCGCCCTCACGGTTCTGCGACTTGATGCTGTCGCCAAACACCCACGGGTGACCTTTTCGCACTGCCGTCTCCGCGCGCGGAAAAAGTTGGAGCCGGAGCCGGGCTGGCGGTCGTGATTCGCTCATGCTGGCACCATCAAGCACCGTCTCCGAGCCTCCGCCAATGGCTTTCCCTAGGAATTCGCCGACTTTATTCGCATCTACCCCCCAATTGACACCATTGGGTTTGAATATCCTTCTATTTGGTTTAGCTTTTCACCACGTGGAACCGCTGCTCCGCCACCCGCTAAAGCTCACCCTCGCGATTCTGGCCTTGGTGCCCCTCAGGCCCGCTCAGGGGTTTGAAATCCGTATCTACAACGCGATTGATCACAAGCGATTCGACAACTTTCCCAGCGCACCCACCGTCAATCCCAACCAGCTTTTCGCGGCGCAGGACCTCAGCGGGATCGGCTGGCTCGCCACGTCGCCCGATATCCAATACGCCCTGATCTCTCGCCAGCACCTTGTCTTTGCCACCCACTTCGCCTCGGCGATCGGAAGTCATCAGGTCCGTTTCCTCAACGCCTCGAACCAGGTCATCGCTCGGACCGGTTCTTCCCTTGTCACCATTGAGGATGACAGCTCACCAAGCGATTTGAAAATCATCACCCTGAACGCACCGATCGATGAGGATCAAGGCGTCACACCGCTTTCTTACTACAACCTTACGCCGACAGACTTCGGTAGCGTCATTATTGGCATCGCCGGCAAACGCGACGAGAGTGGCGACAAATTCGGCGTCATCGGCCGAGATACGATCAGCACCGTGGAGAGCACATCCCGCACCGAAGACTACGGGGCATCCGGTATGCTCACCACTCGCTACATGAGCTTCGACTACTCGAAGAGAAACGGCGATGCACACGAAGGCCTTTTCGAAGTCGGCGACTCCGGCAGCCCGACCTTCACGGTCGTGGATGGGAAAGCTGCTCTGATCGGGACCCACAGCTACGTCGTGGAAATGCCGAGCAAATTCCTAAATTACGACGTCTTCGTGCCGCACTACGCCAGTGCCCTCGATGCCCAAATGGCCCCGCTCGGCTACCGCATGCGCCCAGCCAGCTTCTCTCCGACCACCCTCACAGGAACCACCTCCACGGTCCAGCCCACCCCACGCCAAGCCCTGCCGCTCGCCCTTGAGTTTGCGATCGAAAACACCGGAGCCAACCTCACGGGGAACCTCGAAGTCGAGTTCAGCTTCCCCACCGGACAAGCGCCCGATTCGATCTCCGCTGATGGCTGGGTGACCTACGGATCTGGAACCAAGTGGACCCTGCGAAAGGCTACTCTGGAAGCTGCAGCCAGCGGAACGCTCACCGCCAGCTGGACCGCCGCTCCGATCATCGGCGCCATCACCCCCACCATCACTTGGCGCTCGGACACCGTCGCCGACCAGAGCGCCACGCCCACCATCAGCCTTTCCCCCTCCTACACCGCCTGGGCCATCGGTTTGACGGAAGGTGGGCTCACCGATGACCCCGACCAGGACCAACTACTCAATCAGGTTGAATACGCTCTTGGAGGCGATCCCGAGAACGGCCTGGCCCTGCTCCAGAACGACGAAGAGCTCCTCCCCTCCATCGCATCCATCGGAAGCTTAGTGGTTTACACTTACCCAGAGCGCGTCGACAAGCTAGCACGCGGCCTCTCGTACGTTCTGGAATGGTCCACCGATCTTGCACCGGCCTCCTTTTCCACCACGCCTCCCGCTGGCTTCACCTCATCCACCGCAGCCTACGTTCCGGACGTCCCCGGATTTGTGAAACGGACCATCACCTGGCCCGCGAGCGAGCCCTTCCAGTTCGTCAGACTCGGCATTTCCCTCAGCGAATAGCCGCAAAACCCGAAGAAGATGCGCCAAATTTTCGCACGATCCGGTAGTTGCGAAAGTTCTGAATCAGTTCCAACATTACCGCGTCTTAACAATCTATGACTATGAAAATACTGTTGATTTCTCTCATCACCCTCGCTGCCACCGCACTCGGTGCCACCGCTCAGGACGCCGTCAAACTCGAGATCACCGGCAACGACCAGATGCAGTATGACAAGAAGGAACTCACCGTCACCGAGGGCCAGAAAGTCACACTCACACTCAAGCACATCGGCAAGCTCCCCAAAGCCGCTATGGGCCACAACATCGTGATCCTCAAAACTGGCACTGAGATTGCTCCCTTCGCCATGAAGTGCGCACCTGCCGCCGCCACCGACTACATCCCCCAGGACGAGGAAACGAAAAAGCTGATGATCGCCCACACCGACATGGTCGGCGGTGGTGAGTCGAACACCATTACCTTCACGGCCCCTGCCGCCGGTGAGTATCCCTACCTCTGCACCTTCCCCGGCCACTTCGGACTGATGACCGGCAAGCTCATCGTCAAGGCCAAGTAATTCTAACCGATTCGATCAAAACGCCGCATCCCTCAGAGGAATGCGGCGTTTTGTGTTCTGGGTTTGTTGGTTTTCGAAAACCGAAGAGCCCTCAGGCCTTCGTCTTCAAAAGATCACGGATCTCCGTGAGAAGCGCCTCTTCCGCCGTCGGCTCCGGTGGCGCTGGCTCGGGCTTCGCCTCTTCCCTCTTCATCCCTTCAATGACCTTCTTCACCACGATGAAGACCACAAAAGCCAAAATCGTGAAGGAAATGAAATCCTGAACGAATTGCCCGTAGTTGAGCGCGACTTCAGCCACCGCTGCCGTCGTGACCTCACCCGCTTCGTTCTTCTGCTCAGCCACGCTCGACTGAATCACGTACTTCATGTTGGAGAAATCCACATTCGCCAAGGCAGCACCCAAGGGCGGCATAATGACATTATCGACGAACGATTTCACCACCGTGGCAAATCCGCCACCGAGGATGAAACCCACCGCCATATCGACCAGGTTACCCTTGAAGGCAAATTCTTTGAATTCCTTAATCATTTTGTTCCGGTGATATCGAAGAAGCGTGCCACAGGCCTCAGGCCCTACCACTCGAGCGCTGAGAGTGCATTTACAGGCTGATCGTTCAATCTCTTTTCGCGATCCCCTACTCCGCCAATCGGAAGACTCGCTCTTTGACATCCCGGCCCCCCCGCCCCAACCTCCCCGCGAACCGCTAAAAAGCATCCCTATTATGGCATACGACCTCATCGTCATCGGAGGTGGACCGGCCGGCTACGTCGCCGCGATCCGCGCCGCCCAACTCGGAAAAAAAGTCGCCTGCGTCGAGGCAGATCGCGCCGGAGGCACCTGCCTCAACTGGGGCTGTATCCCGACCAAAGCCCTGCTCAAAAACGCCGAGCTCTACCACACCATGGCCCACCGCGCCAAGGAGTTCGGCTTCTCATTCGATCACCTCAGCTTCGACTGGTCCGCCGTCGTCGGCCGCTCGCGCAAGGTCTCCGACAAGCTCGCCGGCGGCATCGAGTTCCTCTTCAAGAAGAACGGCATCACTTACCTCCGCGGACACGGAGCGATCACCGCGCCCGGCAAAGTGGAAATCACCGCAGCTGATGGCTCGAAATCCAGCGAACAAGCCACCCACATCGTCATCGCCACCGGTTGCAAGACCCGCGACCTCCCGGGCCTGCCCTTCAACGGCAAATCCGTCATCGGCTCGAAAGAAGCCATGAACCTGCCGACCCAGCCAAAGGAGATGATCATCATCGGAGCCGGCGCCATCGGCGTCGAGTTCGCCTACATCTACAACGCCTTCGGCACCAAGGTCACCGTCATCGAAATGATGGACCGCATGGTTCCCGTGGAAGACGACGAAATCGGCGATGCCCTCCAGAAGTCCTTCACCAAACAAGGCATCCGTTGCCTCACCGGACACAAGGTTACCGCCACTAAGGACCTCGGCACCAAAGTCGAGATCACCGTGGAAGGTGCCAAGGAAAACGGCACCATCTCCGCCGACGTCTGCCTCGTCGCCATCGGCGTGCAGCCCGTCCTTCCCGGCGGCGAGCAGCCCGCCCTCAGCGAGCGCGGTTACATCAACGTCGACGAATGCTACCAGACCTCGATCCCCGGCGTTTACGCCTGCGGCGACATCACCGGTCCACCATGGCTCGCCCACACCGCCTCCTTCGAGGCCATCCAGCTCGTCGAAGGCCTCTACGTCGAAGGCCACACCCCACGCAAGGTGAAGAACTTCCCCGGCTGCACCTACTGCCACCCGCAGGTCGCCTCCGTTGGGAAAACCGAGCGCGCGCTCAAGGAAGAAGGCGTCGAATACACCGTCGGCAAGATCCCCTTCATGGCGATCGGCAAAGCGATTGCCGCCGGCGAGCCCGACGGCTTCGCCAAGCTGCTCTACGGCAAGGAGCACGGAGAGTTGTTAGGCGCGCACATCATCGGCGACAACGCCACCGAGCTGATCGCCGAAATGGGCCTCGCCCTCGACCAGGAGCTCACCATTGATGACATCCACGCCACCATCCACGCCCACCCGACGATGAGCGAAGTCATCCACGAAGCGACCCTCGCCGCCGAAGGCCACGCGATCCATTTCTGAGTCTGGCCGCTGCTTCCAGCCGCGTCGCCAAGCAAGTTCCAAAGGCACGCCGGTCACCCGGCGTGCCTTTTTGATGATGCAGCGTCGTTCTTGTCACTCGACCTGTCGCTGCCTTTCGCTGGGCAACTCCTTCCAGCATGTTAAGGTCAACAAGTGTTATCGCCGCCTTTCTCGCAGCCGTCGCCAGAGCCCACGTGTGCCAGGCAAGCCATGGGAAATCCTACGCCGGAGTGACCGGGACCATGGCGCGAAGCCGGGTAACGACCGGTGGAGCGAAGGGCGGCAGGAAGCTGGCAAGGCCGAGACCATGAGACGTGAAGAACCATCCGCGCCAGTTCCCGCAGGGGATCAACAAGCCAAAAAGGACCTAAGGACCTATCTTGGGAGGGGGTGACTCCTCGCGCTATGGCTACTTAGGGAGCCTTGGACCGGCCTGATTCGTCCAGAACTCCGTCTCCGTGCGTTTTCGTGCACCGAAATTAAAAGCCATCGTTGCTGCCATCATCGCGGGAATCATCCCAAGCGCACAGGAGATTGGCGTAAGGACGCCCCAGACCAAGCCCTTCGCCATCGCCCGGTGCATGAGCCCGGTGGGATTTTGATACATGCGATACTGGCATGTGTCACAATAGGTTCTCGTGCCGTGGCCATCGTAGTGGGCAGCCAACCACCCTTCCTGATCCAGGACGAGCCCGCTCATGCCACGCTCGTCGGCCCAAGTGATGTATCTTAGGCAGTCGTCATCCATCCCGGCGATTCGGTAAGACGAAAGGCCATGCTTGATGGGCCTGCCGAGCTCCCTCAGCTCGTAATGGGCAATCACCACCGCTGCTACCAGTGATAGCGCGAAGACACAGAAAGCGCCCCTTGAGGCGGCCGCACCCAGTGTCTTCCAAAGATTATTTCCCGCTTTCCCGCCTCGGAATCCCGCCCAAGCGCCGCCACCAGAAGCGGCCATCGCCATGCTTGATAAGACGCTCCACTGGATCCAGTCGAAGTCATTCATCGGATCCAGATTGATAGATTCATCAGGCGAAAGATGGATGGGATCCCCTTGGCCCCCACTGCGCTGGCCCGGCTCGCCTGCCGGCCAAGGAACCTTGGTTTATTTGATCCAAATATTCCGGAACTGGACCGGGTTGCCGTGGCCTTGGAGAAGGATGCTTCCTTCAGGCGTCTCGGGAAGATTTCCGCCCATGCCGGTGCCCTTGGGGAGTGCGACGTCATCGTGGATCTTCACGCCGTTTTGAACCACCGTTATCCGTGCGTTGCTCACTTTCTTACCGTCTTTGAACTTCGGAGCGGTGAAATCGATGTCATAACTCTGCCAGACGAGTGGCGGCAGGCACATCGGCACATCGGGGGTCTTGAATTTGTAAAAACTCCCGCACCACTGCTTGTTGTCCGATTTGTTCTTCCCGCCCCAAGTACTAAGGTCATAGTCGAGGCCGAAGCTGTCGAGAATCTGGCATTCATAGCGACCGAAGATATAGACGCCGCTATTGCCACGATCCTGATCGCTCAGCGGAGTCTCCGGCTTGAAGGGAAGACGAAATTCAAGGTGCAGCTTGAAATCCTTGAACTTCTTCTTGGTCGTCGGACCCGCCATCAGCCAGCCGTCCTCAATCTTTCCTTTATCCCATTCGTCGGTGTTGGTGCCATCAAAGAGAACGACGGCCCCTTCCGGGGCTTTGGTTCCGAGTGTTGGCACCTTGCGCTCAATCCGCTTGAAGCCTTCAAGTTGCTTCGCCACCAAGGCCGCGTCGCCGATGGATTTGCTGATCTTCGAGCCATCCCATCCGGCACCGGGAAGGCCTTTGGCGTATTCTGAGATTTGGAATGCTCCTTTACCCAGCGCAACGACTTGAGCGGCCCGGCCTTCGGAGATGTATTCGCCCTGGATCATGAAGTCGGGATTCTCGGCAGCGGCCTTGGCAGGATCGGTCCAGACCGGAGCCGCCAGCACGGACGAGGCGGAAATGACAAAGGCGAAGGAAGTAATGAGGCTTTTCATTTTCAAGGGTGGAATTTCCAAATGAGCGGAATGGTGATGGAGGCGACAATCCATAGAATAAGGTTGAGCGGCAATCCAACTTTCACGAAATCCTTGAAATGATAACCACCGGCACCGAAAACATAGGTATTCGTCTGGTAGCCGATCGGCGTGGCGAAGGAGGCGCTGGCACCGAACATCACGGCCACAAGGAAGGGGATTGGAGAGACATCCACCGCCTCGGCAATGCGAATGACGATCGGCGCCAGCACCACCGCCACGGCGTTGTTCGAGACCATCTCGGTCATGATGCTCGCCAGCAGGTAGATGCCGCACAGGATGCCCCACGGACCGAGCGGACCGAGCGCGTCCGCCACATGCGTTGCCAAGGTTGTGGCGGCACCCGTCTTATCCATTGCAGAGCCAAGCGCGAGCATCCCGATGATCAGCAGCAGGATCTTCCAATCGACCGCTTCATAAGCTTCGCGCGGTGTAAGGCAGCCGGCCAAAAGAACGAAAAGCGCGGCGAGGAACGCCGCGGCGAAGGTATCGAGGTGCAGCGGAATACCGATCCACTCGAAGTTGAAAGCGGCGAGGAAAATGAAGAGGAAAATTCCCGCCAAAGCGAAGGGCGCCCTTTTAAGGTTGAAGATTTCCGGGCGTGGTTCGGAAAGCGTGATGAAGTCGCGCTCCGACTTGAGTCTTTCGACACCTTCGCGGGAACCTTCAACCAGCAGCGTGTCACCGAATTCCAGTCTTAAAGTATCGAAGTCTTTCGTGATATTCTGACCTTCTCGGTGAACTGCCAAAATCAAGGCACCGAAGGACTGACGAAACGCCACTTGCTTGAGGGTCTTTCCAGCGAGTCTCGAATTTGGACCGATCATGCCTTCGAGCAGAACCGCTTCCCGTTCTTCGAGGGTTGCCAGATCCGACTCCATACCGATGCCGACATTGACCTCATCGCCTTTATGAAGCTCAGCGACCCCCTTTGTTCCCGTGCGGATGAGCAAACGGTCACCGACCTGCAGAATGATCGCATCCAGCGCATCTTCCAGGATCCGGCCCCGCCGCCGAACCTCGATGATCTTCAGCTTCCGGGAGCGGCCCTTGAGCACATCCAGCACACTCTTTCCGATCAACGGCGATCCTTCGGGCACCCCCGCCTGAATCAGGAACTCACGTCCGCGACTCGCATCTAACAGTGTCGCCAAGGTATCACGAGAAGGAAGCAGCTTCGATCCGAAGAACCAGAGATACGCACCTCCCACCAAGGCATAGATGATTCCCAGAGGAGCGATCGAAAACAACTCGAAGTGGCCGATTCCCCGATCGCGTGCGATGCCATCCACGAGAATGTTGGTCGAGGTTCCCGCCATCGAGCAGGTGCCACCGAGGATCGTCGCGTAGGACATCGGGATCAACAGCCGTGATGGCTTTGCGCCGCTATCGCGACAAAAGCCGAGGATGACCGGCAGGAGGATGACGACCAGCGGCGTGTTGTTGATGAACGCCGAGCAAACCGTGCAGACGACCAGCAAGGCCGCCAAGGCCCGCCGTTCGCTCCCTTTTGCCACCATATTGAAAAGGCGTCCGAGCCGGGCGATCTGGCCGGTCCTTTCCAGGGCCGCGCTGATGATGAAAAGCGCGCCGATCGTGACCGGTGCTGGGTTGGCGAACGAAGCCAGCAGGTCGTCCTTGTTCAGGATACCCGTAATCAGCAGTAAGCCCGCTGCGGAAAGCGCAATCAATTCCACCGACAGCTTCCCCCACAGGAAGGCGGCGAAAACCGCGACCGTCAGGCCGAACACAAAATACTGATGCCAATCCGGAGACACAGGTTGGATCATCATCTCTCAGACCGGGGGAACCAAGACCGAATTGTGGCGTCATTGCCCCAAATCTTCGACCGCCTCCACAGCCACTTGCCCGTGAACGACATGCTGCAGCATTGCGGCTCCAGCCATCCCGGCAGCGCCGATGATGATGTAGAACCAGCGCAGATTGCTGCGGTCGAGATTCCCGATCCAGTGATCCACGACCGTCGCCGAAATCGCGCTAGCCGTGAAAAGCAGCACCGACATCGCCCAAGTCCGCATCAATCGGGCCGGCATCCCATCGGGAATGGTGAAGCCACCGAGAAGCGCGAAGACCACAATCAGCAGGACAAGAATGGATACGCGGATTGAAGTTGAGGTCCATGGGATACAGGGTGGAAAATACCTGGGAAAGCAACTCTTTCGAAGCTGACGTCGCAAGACCGACGGAATCTGCTCGATCAATTGAGCCCAAAACGCAGCATCGTGACGTCGAGCCCGGCAAATTATCCATTTCACCTCTCAAACACCATGAATATTGGCGTCCCTACTGAAATCAAAGCTCAGGAATCCCGCATCTCGGTCATTCCTGCCACCGTCAAACAACTCACCTCACGAGGTCATCAGGTTTTTGTCCAAGCTGGAGCTGGCCTCGGTTCGGCTTACACTGATGCCCAATATGCCGCCGCAGGTGCCACCATGGTTCCCGATGCCAACGCCGTTTTCGAAGCCGCGCAACTCATCGTCAAAGTCAAGGAACCCCAGCCCTCAGAAATCGCACTTCTCAACGAGTCCCACACCATCTTCACCTATCTCCACTTGGCGGCATCCAAGACTCTAACAGAAGACCTCCTGAAAACCGGTTGCACCGCGATTGCCTACGAAACCGTGGAAGTTGGTGGCCGCCTGCCGCTCCTCGAGCCAATGTCGGAAATCGCCGGGCGCATGTCCTCGATCGTTGGTTGCTACCATCTTGCCAAGAACCACGGCGGGCGCGGGATTCTCCTCGGTGGTGTTCCTGGAGTCGCGCCAGGTCGGGTGGTGGTCATCGGTGGTGGAACGGCCGGTATCAATGCCGCCCGCGTCGCCACCGGAGTCGGGGCCGATGTCACCATTCTCGACATCGATCTCGAACGCATGCGTTTCCTCGACATCACGATGTCGGGAGCCCACACCCTCTATTCCACCGAGGCGAATCTTTCGGAGTTACTCCCGCGCGTCGACCTCGTCATCGGCGCGGTTCTCGTTCCAGGGGCCGCGGCACCGAAGCTGATCACTCGGGAAATGCTCAAACTCCTGCAACCCGGATCGGTTCTTGTTGATATCGCGGTTGATCAGGGCGGCTGTGCCGAAACCACGCGTCCGACCACTCATGAGAATCCCACCTACGTGGAGGAAAACGTTCTCCACTACTGCGTCGCCAACATGCCTGGCGCTTACTCGCGGACTTCCACGCAGGCGCTGAGCAACGTCACCGAGCGCTACCTGCTAACCCTCGCTGACCTCGGTGTGACCGAGGCCTTGCGCAAGGACCGCAACCTCGCCAAGGGCCTCAATGTTCATCAAGGCCAGCTGACCTCCGCGCCCGTTGCTGGAGCTCACGGGCTTCCCTTCATCTCGCTCGATGAAGCGCTGGGATAGCAGCGCCACAGAACTCTAGCTTCTCCCTAGCCTCCCTCGCAAGGAGCCATGCCTTTCGGCTCGCCGCTGGCGCTTGCAAGCTCCATGCTCCACCGCGATGAAACGCACCGCTCTCACCCTGCTGGCATGCGGATCCATCCTGCACGGCCAGGTCCGCCCCTTCGATTTCGCAGCCCTCCCGCCGAACAAACACGGCGGCATCGCGGAAACGGCGATCAGCACCGACCACGCCGCGGCCCTGCTCCCCGCCGTCCCCGGTGGCGAGGTCCGCACCTGGCAACGCGCCGGCGGCCAGTGGGTGAATGCGGGCACTTTCAACGAACCGGTCACCGCCATCGCCCTCTATCAAAACCAGCTCGCCCTCGGACTGCGCGGCCGCATCGACTTCCATTTCTTCAACGAAGGCGCCTGGAATTTCGGCGGCTCCCGCAGCCTACCCGGCGCCAACGACCTGCCGCGGCGGATCGAGTGGAACTTCCACGCGCTGGCCGTCCTGACCACCCCCGGCGACATCGGCGGCGATCTCGTCCACCTTTACCAGCGGCCATCCGACAGCAGCTTCGCGTTCACCCTGACCCGCACCCTCAGCCGCGGTTCTTCGTCCGACGTCGAGGCCATCGCCCTCTCCGGCACCCGCCTGGCGCTCAGCGGCAGCGAGTTTGTCAGCCTGCACGAAAAGGACTCCGGCGGACCCGCCTTCTGGGGCCTGACCAAGGTGATCGAGGCCCCTTCGTTGGGGTCATTCGGCAGCACGAGCCTGGCCCTGACCACCGACCATCTGGCCGTCCCGGGCTTCGATGCCGCCACGCTGGAACCGGTCGTGCAAACCTTCCGCAAGGATCTCGGCGGCAGCGGGAACTGGGGCGATGCCGGCCGGCTCCCGCTGCCTCCGGCCGGCGTGTCGTTCTTCGACGTCGCGACCGACCGCAACAACCGCCTCGCCGTGCTGGGCTGGCCGCCCCTCGCCGCCGGCACGCCGCCGCTGCGGAGCGGCGTGGCCCAGCTCTGGTTCCACACGGTCGGGACCGGCGGCACGCCGGTGACGCTGGAGTCGCGCCTCGACGCCGGTGAGATCGCGGGAAAGCACGGCGGATTTAGTCCTTCGATCTCCGGCGGCGCTTCCGTGCCACGGGTGGCGTCGATGACCAGCGACCGCCTGCTCCTCGGCATGCCGGCGGAGGACGATTCCGAAGGCCGCGCCTGGTCGCTCGGCAGCTTCGACCGCGGCGGCAGCAGCTGGTCCCAGGCCCAGCGCCTCCAGCCCGGCGGCGGCCCGGTCAATCTCGGCCGCTCGCTCGCGATCCACCAGCGCTGGATGGTCGCCGGCATGCCGCGCGATTTCCTCGCCGGTCCGCTCAGCGGGTCCGCGCTGGTCTGGCGCTGGGACACCACCCCGGCCGGCCAGTTCTGGGTCCCAGTCGCTTTCCTCAACAAACCGGCACCCCAGGGCGGCGAAGAGTTCGGCACCTCCGTCGACATCCGCGAAAAGCCGGACGGCTCGGGTGCGCTGGTGATCGTCGGTGCCCCCGGCGAATCCTCGCAACGCGGCGCGGCCTACGTGTTCGATATCGGCATCCTCGGCTCGATCTCCCCGCCCGTCCGCCTGATCCCCTCGCCGGGCATCTGGCCGCAGGCGACGGGCGACCGCTTCGGCCAGGCCGTGGCCATCGATGACAGCAGCGCGCTGCTCGGCGAAAACGGCTACCTCGCCGCAGTCGGCGCACCGGGCGACGACGACTTCTCAGCCGACGGCGGCTCGGTCTGCCTCTTCACCCTGCCGCCGGGCGGGCTCGGCGGTCCGGGCGAGTGGTCCTTCACCTGGAAACGCTTCCCGCCGCCCTTCGTCTCCGGCACTCAGCGCTACGGCATGGGGTCCAGCGTCGATCTCGAAGGCGACACGCTCGTCGCCGCGAACCCGCGCCAATATGGCGCGAACATCGGCCTTGCCGGCGTGTCGGTTTTCCAGCGGGACACCGGTGGCGGCGGCTTCTGGGGCTTGCGTGAAACCCTCGCAGTGCCCGTCGGCGGGCCGCAGGGCTACGGCGCGGCGGTCTCGCTGAATCCCTTCCGCCGTCTGTTAGTCGGCGCGCCCGGCGGCAGCGGACAAAACGGCCGTGCCTACCTCTACCACCCGCCCGCCAGTCCCACGGGAAACGCCACCCTCGCCCACACCCTCGGCGGCACCGCCACCTTCGGGCAAAGCTTCGGCAGAAGCGTCTCCTGCGATTTTGAGAACCTGCTGGTCGGCGCACCCGCCACCGGCCCGAACGGCAGCGCCTGGCTCTTCGGCCCGGCCACCATTCCCGCGACCGGGATTTCCACCGCTCCGCCGACCACCATGCTGGCGTCCTGGACCGGCATGGGCGGGGGCTCGCAGTTCGGCAGCGCCGTCGCGCTGTCGCTCTTCACCGGCGCGGTCGGCGACCCCACGCCCTTCGGCGGCGCCGATGCCCCCGGCGCACTGCACCCCTTCCGCGCCGGCGACTACGAACGCTTCGCCGCCACCCTGCCCGCCGGAAGCTGGAAGCCCGGTCAGGATGCCGATGGAGACGGTGCCGAGAACCTGCTCGAGTGGACCCTCGGTTCCGATCTCCTCTCCGCCGCCTCGCGGCCCGCCTTCGCCATGAGCCTCTCGCAAAGCACGCTCAACGACTCCGGCCTGCCTTTTGCCGAACCCTACCCTTCCCTGTTCTATCCGCTCCCGCTGCTCTCCTACCGCACCTTGTTGTTCACCCCGTCGTTCCAACGCTCCACCAACCTGCGGAGCTGGCAGAATGTCGATCCCACCGGCAGCGATTCCAGCGGCCTGCACTTCGAACGCAGTGGCCCGCGCGCCTTTTACCGGATGCAACCACTCTATCCCGCCGGGTTCTAACGGAAAGTGAGCGTAGAGACGGTGGAGATCGACCCGAGCAACTGGAGCAAAATCGAACGTGGGTTGCTCCCGCCACCCGATGATGAGAACTTCCTGAACCGGATTGCCGCTGTTCTCGCCCTGGGCGGAGAGCAACGGGTTGAACTGGCGGATATGGACTCCATCGCCCGTGGTCAGATTCCGGCGGATTTGAAGGATGATGAGATCCTAGCCAAGATGCCCGCCTTTTTCCGTGCGATTCGCGGACAGGAAGACACCGGCGAGGATTTCGAGAAACTGATCCTCAAAGGGAAAATAAAACCGCGAATGGACGCCAACGGACACGAATTCTGAATCGATTGTGAAAAGTGAATGCTGGAAAAACGGGACCCCTTTGAGCCCCTTTGAGCCCCTTTGAGCCCCTTTGAGCCCCTTTGAATATTTCACGGACCTTATTCAGGGGAATTTGAAAGAAATGTTAGTTAGCGGGAATCGTAGCAGGCCAGGATTGTAAGATTTACCGCCCCCTTCAGGAGCAGCGACCTTAGTGTCGCTAGACAACCCCAGCACCAAACTCGCCCTCTCCTTTTTCGTCCTGCTCTACTCCTTCATGACTCCACCGCCCGCACTCTCAGCGCACGCAGCGAAAACAAGCCCGCTGTCGTCTCGCCGATCTTCCGCGCACCGTCCTTCCGCTTCGCCCCGAAATGCTCCCGGCGCTCAGCAAACACCCCTTCCACAAAACTCCGACTCCCAATCGCCACCCCATCGCTGAAATACCGCACCCGGCATCTCAGCAGCTCCGACAAACTCAGCTGCCCTCCCTTCTCCAAAACCTGCTTCGCCTCCTCCTTCGAGATCCCCTTCCGTCCCGAGGATACCGCAGACTTCTCG
>Ga0100401_1001640_pt1 | contig 18113 bp, 18 predicted proteins | sample CryGeymeta201525_FD_80421 | JGI IMG/M metagenome (GOLD analysis project Ga0100401, IMG submission 80421) | Groundwater microbial communities from Crystal Geyser aquifers in Utah, USA - Crystal Geyser metaG 2015-25 | ecosystem: Environmental > Aquatic > Deep subsurface > Groundwater | place: USA... | reverse complement strand
TGTCGTTGCGGTCAACAAAAGTCATGTCAACAGGCATGGTATTCAGAATAGCCAGTAATTCTTCAGCGCTAAAACCTCCGGTAGGAAGCAGGATATTTCCACCTTCCTTTTGCACGGCGTTGATATCTTCTGTTTCAATTCCCTCGGGTTTCCATTCCACCGGCGGGTCGTAAAGACAATAACCTATTTCAAGCGATTGTTTCTGAATTTCGTACCAGTCGCCATCGGCCAGTGTGTCCATCAACATCGGGAAAAGAATTTCCTCTTCCTTAATGGTCATTTCGTAAACACCTTTCAATGCCGGAAGTAAAATGATTTCTGATGAAGCCAGTAGATCTTCCTTTGTTAAATCAGGAGTTTGAAGAATTTCAATACTACCTTTTATCAGTTCGCGGATTTCGTCGTGTTTTCCCCACATTACCTTTGGCGGACCGGTTACACCCACTTTTTCGAGGTACGGAAAAATGAGATATTCTTTTCGTTGGTAATGTTTATCGACATCCATTAACTGGTTGAATGCGCCCCGGATTTTTAAAACCGCATTTTCATAATCCTGCCCGTTGTGGTATTTAAGGGCCAGCAATTCTTCGGTTGTGTTATCCGAAAGCCGTTTTAAAGCTTTGTTTTCTTCGAGTAAAACGTCAACCGGGTGGCCATCCGGGATGGATTTCGAAGCCGACAAATCAACCGTTCCGTGTAAAACAGCAGAATGTGCGTCGCAAAGATCCAATACTTCTTCTTCCGGTAATCCTTCTTCAATCAGTTCCTGTTCAACCTCAATGACTTCACCATACGGAATATTGCTTAAATTGACCAATAGTTCCTGCCGCACCGATTCCTGCGATTCACCGTGGTGAAGTTTCAAAATCAACTCCTTTAATTTTGCTTTTCTGAATTTTGAATTGTCTAAATGTTCACTCATAATTTATTTCTTTTCAATACTCCATCCAAATTTCAGCCCGAAGATAAACCAGGCCAGGGAAACTGTTCCGAGCGCAAAAATGGTATCGCCGATTACGCGCAGCCATTTAAAAGTAACCAGGTAGGGTTGTTGCAAAAACTCAGCCGAACGCGCCCACCACAAACCTTCCTGAACACTGGCCACAGTCTGCGCCAGTCCAATTGGCAAAACGCTGATAAATACCATTGCAGCCAAACCGATGTTGATGCTCCAGAAAGCAAATTTTATCCACTTTTCTTTCCAAACCACATCTTTGTTCATATCGCGCAAAACAAACAGCATCAAACCAATTCCCAACATTCCGTAAACCCCAAACAGCGCGGTGTGGCCGTGAACCGGTGTTGTGTTTAAACCCTGCATATAATAAAGAGCGATGGGCGGATTAATCAAAAATCCAAATATTCCCGCGCCAACCAGATTCCAGAATGCAACAGCAATAAAACTGTAAATCGGCCATTTGTAATCTTTTATCCAGTCGCTGCTGCGGCTGACACGCAAATTATCGAAAGCTTCGAAACCCATTAATACCAGCGGCACCACTTCAAGTGCGCTGAACGACGCTCCCAATGCCATAATTGCCATTGGCGTTCCGGTAAAATATAAATGGTGAAATGTTCCTAAAATACCACCTGAAAGAAATACAATGGTTGAAAACAACACAGCCAGCGTGGCAGTTGAAGCCTTGATAATTTGCAGGCGCACAAAAAGAAAGGCAACCACGACAGCAGCAAAAACTTCAAAAAATCCTTCAACCCAAAGGTGAACAACCCACCAGCGCCAGTATTCGGCAATGGCGAGGTTAGTTTGGCGTCCCCACATCAGTCCGGCGCCATAAAATGCTGCAATGGCGATGGTTGAAATCAGGAATAGAATCAGCAAATTCCGGCTTTCCGATTTTTGCTTGATTGCCGGATAAATTGCACGTCCCATCAGCAATAACCAGATAATCAACCCAACAAACAAAAATGCCTGCCAGAATCTCCCCAAATCAACATATTCGTAACCCTGGTGACCAAACCAGAAGTTCTGAACAAAACCCAGTTTCTGCATTACGCCCATCCACTGTCCGGCCAATGAACCAACCACAATTACAAGTAAAGCAAGAAAAAGGAAATTCACACCCAGTTTCTGAAATTTTGGTTCGACCCCCGAAATGGCCGGCGCATAATACAGACCGGTTGCCAGCCACGAAGTTGCTATCCAAAAAATGGCAATCTGTATGTGCCATGTACGCGAAACCGAATACGGCAGCCACTCGGAAAGTGGAATACCATAAAAAGCCTGTCCTTCAACACCATAGTGTGCAGTAATTACACCCATAATTACCTGAACCAGCAAAAGCGCTGATACAACCCAGAAATATTTTACGGTTGCTTTTTGCGAAGGAGTTTGTTTTTCTCCTTTCAGTGGAAAGATTTTTGGGACTTCGTCATTTTCATTTTTACGTTTCGCATAATACAAAACCATTAATCCGATTCCGGCAAGCATAATAATAACGCTGAAACCTGTCCACAAATGCATTGATCCTGTGGGGCGATTTTCAACCAGTTTTTCAGCAGGCCAGTTGTTGGTGTAGGTAATATCTTTCCCCGGGCGCTCAGTAACACAGGCCCATGAAATCCAGAAGAAAAAGGCATTCAATAAACGGACACGTTCCGGGTCTTTTAAAGAGTTTTCAGGAATACTGTATGCATCGCGTAAATGCGCCAGGGCTGGGTCGTTTGTGAATAACCCACCATAAAATCTGGTGCTACTGGCGATTGCCTCTGCCCGTACATTTGAAACAGTGATTGTGTTTTTTGTTTTGTCGAAAGTATTTGTCCTTAAATCTTTTTGCAAAAGCACTCTTAACGAAGCTTGTTTTTCCTCGCTAACCTGCGCATAAGGAACTCCCTCGGTTTGCATGGCCAGTTTATCGAGGATGAAAACCGCTTCCTTGTGCAGCCAGTCGGCGCTCCAGTCGGGCGCCTGGTAAGCGCCATGCCCCCAAACCGTTCCAACTTCCTGACCGCCTAAGGACTGCCAAACATTCTGCCCGTCCTTAATATCCTGTCCGGTAAAAAGAACTGTGCCATCTTGGGTTACTACTTTGTCGGGAATTGGCGGGGCTTCCCTGTAAATTTCCCTGCCGTAATACAATAAAACTCCAAACGAAATTACCATAACGGCAATAAACCCAAACCATAATTTTCTTGTATTCATAATTTAGTTTCTACTATTTAAAACGTTTATTTATAGATATTTAATAAATTTATTTTCTTAAAGGTAAATGTCGACCAGTTTGTTAATTTTTTGAATGGAATTAGCATGATTGAATTCGGCTTCGGCCCTGTTTTCCACTTCGCCAAACTGAACTAAAAGTCTGCGTTGTTCTTCATCGCTGAAAACCTGATCTGTCATTGGAAAAAGAATATTGTTCTCCTTATCGATGTGGTTTTGCAAAAGAATTGCATAGTTGCCCAGATTTTCATAAATGGATTGCAGCTCACCCTGTTTGCCACTTTTAAATTCCTCGATACCCTCTAAAGCCCCTCTGACAAAATTTCTTCCCCGGGTGTGTTCATTTAACATTACCGCCACCGGCCCCATTTCGGGTGAAAACCCTTTCTCTCCCAACAACGGGAAAAGCAATCCTCTTCTTTTGCATGGTGAAGCCCGTCAGCAAATTTGCGAATCAGCTCAACTACCAATTCAAAATGGCCGATTTCGTTACTTCGATTTTCAACCATTGCCATTATTACTTCTGTCAAACGTAAAATATGTACATGGTCGTTTTCCAAATTTTCGGTTGCTGTCTTCATTTTGTTATTTTTTTAAGTAAGTTCCAATGCTTTCGGGTAAAGAATATTATTTTCGAGATGAACATGTGTATGTAAATCATCCTCAAACTGTTGGAGCAATTTAAAAGCAACCCGGTATGTATTGCAGCCATCTGCGGGAACTTTGTATCCTTTTGTAATCCGGTTGATTTCGTCCATAGCGCCACCGGCAAATTCATGTTCATCTGCCATACGTGTAATTTCTGAAACTATGGTTTTTTTTGCTGTTGCTGAATTTTTATTTATCACTTCCTTTATCGCCGGAAAAAGTACCTCCTCTTCATTTTTAAGATGCTGAAGCAATTCGGCATTTATTTTTTCAAAGAGACTGGCAACTTCAACCAAATCAGGGTGATGATCACCATGAACCGATGCAATTTTCTGAGTGTAAAAAACCAGCTCGGGTAAATTTTTCAGCACAAATTTATGGTGGGTATTTACAATGTATTCGCTTAAAAAAACCGGATCCCAGTTTTTGAAGTTCATAAACTCGTTAACCGGTTCTTCAGTAATTTTCAGAATTTCATTTTCCAACTGATCAGGATCAATTGATTTTTCGGTACAGGCATCTGAAAATAATTGTTTGCCTCCGCAACAAAAGTCAATTCCTGCCTTTTTAAAAACCGAAGAGGTTCTGAAATCGTTGGCCACGATATCACCCACGGTTGAATTTTTAAGTTGTAGCTGTTCCATATCTTAATTTTAAAATTAAATTTCGGTACAAATATATTAAAATATTTTACTAAAAGACTAAAAGGTCTTCTTGTGATTACATTTTTTTTATTACATTTGCTTCATCAATTAAAAATCGAAAATCAAGTGTTTAAAAAAGAAACCGAATATGCACTTAGGGCACTGGTTTACATACAGTTGCAGAATTCAAAAGAGAGACGCCCGGGGATTGCTGAAATAGCCTCAGAGATTGAAACTCCTCAATCGTTTACCGCAAAAATATTACAGCGGCTGGTAAAACAGGGTTTTGTTGAATCGCTGAAAGGTATCAATGGAGGTTTCTTTTTCGACCCGTCAAAAGAAGATTTACCGTTAAAAAAAGTAATTGTTTCTATTGAAGGAGATTCGCTTTTCAATGGTTGCGGTTTTGGGCTAAAGCATTGTGACGAAAACAATCCATGTCCACTGCATTTTAGTTATGCACCCATTCGTGACGCTATCAATAACCTGGTTTCTGATGAAACAATTCAAAGCATGGCAATAAAATACAATGCTGACGAGAGGATGATTTTGAGCAGGTTGAATATGACACAACGATCGTGAAAATTTATACCTCCCAATCCAGCAACCGTTTTTCGCCCTGCAAATGCTGAATTTCAGAGATTTCCTGCGAAACTTCCACTACCCCTTTGTAATTCCCGTTTTCGTCGCGAATGGCAAAATACTGAATAAGCAATTTCTGTCCTTTTTTGTTGATCCAAAAGCTGGCAACATCTTTTTTACCGGTCCGGAAAAATTCAATAATTTGCTCTACCACATGCACACTTTCAGGCGGGTGGCAGTTGTTTATATCTCTGCCAATAATTGACTTTGTGCGCGGGAAAATGCGTTTTTTGGGCGACGAAAAATAAACAACCTTGTCGTTTTCATCCACAAAAGTTATGTCAACCGGAAGATGGTTAAAAAGGAGTTTTACTTGTTCAACTGTCAGTTTTCCGGTTTCGAGGTCAACCAGATTCACTTCCTGATTCTCTACTTTGGCATTTTCTGAAATAACTTCCGGCTGACAAAAAGGGAAACCGATTTCAATACTTTCCCTAAGAAGTGCGTTCAATTCCTTCTCAGGAACAACTTCCTCAACCAGCGGATACAAAATGCGTTCTTCACGGAATTTGATGGCGTAAATATTGAAAAACAAATCGCCCGACAACCTGTTAAAAACTTTCAAATCAAACTCCTGACTCCCGAGTTGTTCGATAATCAATTTCATATTTCGTTTTATATCATCATGAAACGACCACATTACCGACAAACAGCGGAACTCGGAAACGTATTTTTCAATCAGAGGGAAAAGGATGTTTTCCGTGATAAGATAATAATTGCTGAATTTTTCGATTTCGAGAAATTTTGATTTTAATGAATTTCTAAGTTTCGCGTTTTCAGGGTTTTTATTGATTTCACGAATCAATGGTTTGATTTGCTGCAAACGCTCATCCAAAATCCGGTTGTTTTCAATCAGGCAGCCCAGATAACTTTGTTTTACCGGCGGATAATAAGGATATTCAGAAAGGGTTTTATGCAATAAGTTCAGGAGTTTGTTTATTCCCTGTTTCAAACCGTCCATCGGAATTTTCATCAAAACCAATTGGTCAACCAGCGAGATTATATCGGATGGAATTGTTGAATCGATGAGTTTTTGGTTTTCAGTCACCAACTGACTGAGGTTTTCGCCTTTTAATATTCCTTCAAACAGTTTTACGAGTTTTTTTACGCGGGCACTTTTATGTTGTGTAAATTCTGACATGATTGAATTAAGTTCCTCTTTACTTTTTGTCAGTCAAAAACTCACTTAATTTCTCCGGATTTTGACGACTATCCCAAAACAAAAGAATAACTAACTCTTCCGGATAAATCAGCCTGGTTAGTCCAGATTATTCGTTTAACCATTTTTCGTTCTTACTGAAAACATCATCATTATTTATTACTTCTCCATTTTCGTATTCTGAAATACTCTCTTGTATTACATTCAATTCCCATTCATTCATTGAATAAAACGAAGAAGAATTGTCTTCCTGTAATAATGAATTCAAATAATCAAGCAACTGTGAATCTGAAATTTTCAGTACTTTTTGAATAATGCTGTTTTGTAATTCCGCTGTGGACATAATTTCCAAAATTTTATCAAATATATAAAAAAGAGTTTGGGTTTCGCGGATCCCGATCCTCGATTTAAGAACAGCGGATCGGAATCCGCCGCAACCCTTGTCGCTTCCAAAATTATTTCTACTTTAACCAACTTTAAAAATCAAATAATTTTGAATGATGAAGTACGCTGTAATTTTAATCGCCTTTCTGTTTTTTGCTGAATTTATTTTTGCCCAATCAACAAAAAAACCACTCACCCACAACGATATTTTAAAATGGGAACGGATTACCGAAACCGTAATTTCGAACGACGGTAAATACATTGTTTACAAACAGGAACCCTGGAAAGGCGACCCGACTTTGAAAATTACAACTCCGAAAGCGGAAGAAATTATTTCGGTAAAATGTGCGACGGATGCACAAATTACATTTGATTCAAAATTTGCGGTTTTTACACTGAAACCTGCCGAAGATACAATCCGCCAGTTGAAACTTAAAAAGACCAAAAAAGAGGAGTTACCAATCAACAAATTGGCCATTTTTAATTTTGAAACCCGGAAAACCGATACCATTGAAAAACTGATTTCGGTGAAAGTTCCGGAAAAATGGGCAGGCTGGATTGCATGGCAAACTGAAGAAGTGAAAGATACTACAAAAAAGGCGAAGGCTGAGGCAGAGGGAAAGGCGAAGGCTGAGGCTAAGGCAAAGGCGAAGGCTGAGGCTAAGGCAAAGGAGGAAGAAAAGGTTTATCCGCTGTTTGTTGGAAATATGAAAACAGGAAAAACAGATGAATTTCCGGCGGTCAGCAATTATCTTTTTGCTGAAGAAAATGAAGTGTTGGTTTTTATCTCGGAAGGAAAAGACAGCACTTTTGATGCTGGAATTTATGTTTTGAACCTGACTGAAAATTCAACTCAGAAAATATTTGACGGTAAAGGGAAACTGAAACAACTCACCATTGATAAAACCGGGGAAAATGTGGCTTTTGCGGGTGATACGTCGAAAGTAAAAAAAGAGGCGGCAAACTACAGTTTATATTACTGGAACAAAGCAAAAAAAACAGAGGTAGTTGTTGACAATTCAAATGTTGCCATCCCCGAAAATTGGGAAATCAGTGAAAACGGACAATTATCTTTTTCTGAAAACGGAAACCGGTTATTTTTTGGAACTGCCCCGAAAAAAGCGCCCAAAGACACCACCATTCTGGATGAAGAAATCCCGTTACTCGATATCTGGCACTGGAACGAAGAAGTTTTGCAATCGGCACAAATTGTAAATAAAAACCGTGATTCGAAAAAATCGTATCTCGCTGTATTTCATTTGTATTCAGAGAAAGCAGTTCAGTTGGAAACCCCGGTTTTTAGTGGAATCCGGCAAATTAAAAAAGGCGATTCTGATAAACTGCTGGCGTGGTCGAACCGCCTGTACGCTGTGCAAAGCATGTGGGAAGGAAGCCCGGTGCGCAACGATTTTTACCTTGTCGATATTAAAACAGGAGTGGCTGAAATGATAAAAAAGGATATTCGGGCAATCCCCCAGGTTTCGCCTGAAGGAAAATATTTATACTGGTACAGCGCGGTTGATTCTTCGTGGTATTCATTCAATATTCAAACCGAAAAGGAATTTAAAATTACCTCGCCGACAATTGTTCAATGTGCTGACGAGTTGAACGATGTTCCAAATTTTCCTGATGGATACAGAAGTGCCGGCTGGTTGGAAAACGACGAATCTTTGTTAGTTTACGACCGTTTTGATATTTGGAAAGTGCAACCCGAAAACCAGGAAGAACCTGTCAATCTCACCCAAAACGGGCGACAAAAAAACATTAGTTACCGTATGGTTAAATTCGATGAAGAACGTGGTCAGGGCAGATTTGGTGGTGGCAACGAAAAAGGAATCGACATTGAAAAACCACTGTTTCTTACAGGCCACAACGAAGTTTCCCGCGCTGATGGATATTACGAATTGGACTTGAATAAAAAAGCTGAACCCAAAGAATTAATTTCGGGTAATTTCAAACTGAACACGCCGAAAAAAGCAAAGGATGAAGATGTTTTGGTTTTTTCCAAAGAAGATTTCCAAACCTATCCTGATTTGCTGGCAACCGATTTGAGTTTTAAAAAGCAAGTCCAAATCAGCGATGCCGCGCCACAGCAAAAGGATTTTCTCTGGGGAACAGCAGAACTGGTTTCGTGGACCTCACTGGATGGCCTCAAACTGGAAGGCACTTTGCACAAACCTGAAAACTTCGACCCCACAAAAAAATACCCGATGATTGTGAATTTTTATGAAAAGAGTTCGCAGGAACTGTTCAGTTACCGGATGCCAGAAATAGGACGCTCCACCATTGATTATCATTATTACACAAGTAACGGTTACCTGGTTTTTAATCCCGATATTTATTACAAGGAAGGTTACCCCGGCGAAGATGCGTTTAACTGTGTAATGCCGGGTGTGACTGCGTTAATCGAAAAGGGTTTTGTTGACGAAAAGCACATTGGCGCGCAGGGACACAGTTGGGGCGGTTACCAGGTGGCATACCTTGCCACGCGCACAAACCTGTTTGCGGCCATAGAATCGGGTGCGCCAGTGGTTAATATGTTTAGCGCTTATGGCGGAATCCGCTGGACATCGGGACTGAACCGCTCGTTCCAGTACGAACATACACAAAGCCGTATCGGTAAATCGATTTGGGAATCGCCGCTGCGGTACATCGAAAACTCACCCATTTTTACGCTCGACAAAATTAACACGCCCATTTTAATTATGCACAACGATGATGATGGCGCTGTGCCGTGGTACCAGGGAATTGAGTTTTTTGTTGGTTTACGCAGGTTGCAAAAACCGGCATGGCTGCTTAATTACAACGAGGCCGACCACTGGCCCACAAAACTTCGCGACAAGGAAGATTTTCAAATCCGCATGGCGCAGTTTTTCGACCATTATTTAAAAGGAGAACCGATGCCAAAATGGATGAAAGAAGGTGTTTCGGCGGTGGAGAAAGGAGTTGATTTGGGATATTAAAGGAGACCTCTAACAGGATATCGGGTACTCATCGCCAGGTTACCGCCAAAACTGGACAGACATAGCAGACTACTCAGAGACTTGTTTATTAGCAACGGGGCTTTAATTTCATTTTATCTAAGATTAGTTGACCTTTCCCCCAATTGGAGTATAAATGATTCTTGCGTAGGGCTTTTGATAGTTTGATTTTTTTATATTTGTTGTTTTCTGTGTTTTTTTTAATAATTCAATTTCATCTTTAAGTTTTTCTATTCTTTCAACTCTTAACTCCTCAAATAATCCAATATAGTTTAAATCAAACCCTTGTTCAAGTTTAGATAACATTTTTTGTTTCTTCCTCTGCAAATACAAAACATGCAGACAATTTTCTTTTTATGTCTTGCCCGGCTTGATTTTTTATGTAATTGTTTAATAACTCTTTCCAACAGTAAAAATCATTTCGATTGTGCTTCTTGTCTAACAGTTCAATCATTGTTCTGTTTTGAGTTTGTGACAAAAACATTATAATCATCCAAAGCCTTTTTTAAAGTTTCCGACAGTTTTGCTGGATTTGTAACTGTGTCGAAGAATATTTGACTATCTCTCTCAGAAGCAATAATTCTTTCTTTCTCTTTGATTATTTCTTTTGCTTTTCCCTGAACTGTAATAATAACGAAGTCGGTTAAGTTTCTGAACCCACCCGGGTATGCCGCTTTTTCAAAAAATTCTTTTTGTTCTTTTGGAAGTCGTGCGCCAAATCTCGCTTGTTCTTTATTCGATGTTTTCATGGCTTTAAATTTTTTTACAATAACACGGTGATTTTGCGTACAAAATGCAAATTTATGCGTTAAATTTCAGTAGTGTTTTGAGAGGCAATATTGCGCACAACGCTTTGGCGGTAAATTATAGTTGCTGATTCGATAGATAGCTGATTCGGATCGGTACAACAGAATTCTATCCATGTTTTTTAAAAACTTACCTGCCTATTGAACAAAATTCAGATGTATCCGTTAAAAAATAATTAAGCAGCGGCAATTTTGATGAAGTTTTAGTGTGAAATAAATCAATAATTCATTTTATGAAAAAGAAACCAGGAATTGGGAAAATGATCAGGGCACATTTTCTGAGTTCCATTATCGCTCCCATAATTTTGGGAACCCTGCTGGCTGTTCATCTGAATGGCAGACTGGAGGCGCTCAATTTTCTGATAGTGTTGATTGTCGGTATAGGTTTGCATGTAGCTACCAATGTATATAACGACATTTATGATACCATACAGGGAACAGATAAGGTGAATGTGCACCGCAATGAATCCAGCGGAGGCTCAGGCGTTTTACTTGATAATCCTGAACTTATGGGTAAAATGTATCTTCTGGCCCGCATCGGATTAATTGTTGCACTTGCCGGAACAATAGCTCTTATGCCACTAATAAATAAGATGTTATGGCCATATCTGTGGGGGCTCTATTTGCTATCAGCTTTTTTCAGTAAATACTATACTGCGCCACCTTTTAAGCTGGCCTACAGGGGCTGGGGAGAAATATCTGTCTGGTTCGCTTTTGGTCCCATGGCTATACTGATAGCCACAGTGGCTCAAAACCTGGGATTGCACCCTTTGGTTTGGCTGTTGATGCCTGCCACAGGGCTCAGCACTTCATCAATATTACTTGCAGGACAGATGATTGATTTGGATGCAGATCGTGCAGGAGGTAAACACGGAGTAGCATCACGTATGGGTACCCGATTTACATCTGTACTTTATCTTCTTGTGCAATCAGGAATAATATTAAATGTAATTTTATTGTTTATCTTTTTCCCCGGTCATTCATGGCTTTTCCTTTTTGCACTTATCCCTTACATTCTTATTTTTCCCAAAGCTGCAGGTATTATATTCAAAAATCATAACAATCCTGACCTGATAAAACAAGGTGCGAAACTTACAGTACTTATCCATTTGGCATTTTCCTTTTTGCTAATCATCGGGTTTGTGATATACCTATTTTTGTAATTGATGAACCTGATTTATGCTTATAAAAAGACCCATGACAATAAAATGTAAAAACCAAAAGCCGTAACAGAACCAATCATATTTACCAAATCATTAGGAGAAATGGATTCCAATGTCTTTCGTTTCTTAAAATAATTCATCTGAAGCATTTTGTCTTCAACAAAAGTTCCAAGCAGTGAATCTGCAAAGCAGGCCATAAACGCGGCGAAGCTAAGAATTGCTATACTATCCCATTGCCAGGAGTCAAAAAAAACATAGTATGAAAACGAAGAGATAAAAATCGCACCAGTCAATGCGACCAAACTACCAAAAAAAGAAATACCGCCATTAGTGCCGGCTGGTACCGTTCTCATCTTCGACAAAGAAAAGCATCTTTTATTAAGCAAAGGGCCAATTTCACTGGCCCAGGTATCAGCAGTTACAGCAGCCACAAAAGCAATAAAGAATAGTATAAATATATTATTCCGTGTATATAAAAACAGGGCAGAGCTGATTATTGCCCATATTATATTAGCTATAACCTGCCAGGCATTGCGGGCTGTGGCTTTTTTTTCAATGTCTTTTTTTGCATGATGAAATTTTGTAAAGGCTGCAGAGCTCAGAAAGAAGAGCAAAACGGGCGTCAACCAGGGCCAACCTGCAATGCCTGCAAAATAAAAACCCAGCAAAAATGCAACAAAGGTTCCCCGGCGGGTAAGAATATTGAATTTAAATAACAAAAAGCACGCTGGCATCAAAGCAAGCAGAATTGCTGACAAAAAAAGGTAATCAACCGCATAATGAAAAGTCAGGAAGAAAAACAAGGCGAGCCCGGCCGGAATACTGAAATTATCAGAACCCCGAATTGATGCTGTTTCAAGAATAACTGCCCATAACACAACAAAAAAAAGATACATGATATTTGAACTCAATAAATCGGGCAAAAAAAGACGGAGTATCAAACCGGTAGAAAGAAAATACGCTGTAATCCCATACATACTCTTTCTGTCATGAAAGGTCCGAATCCAAATATTGCCCTTCTGTACCTGACCTGCAAAATATGCCAGGGTATCTGAAATGGAGAGCACCATCAATGCCGATTGAAAATAATACAAGGGCAGATTATATAAAATCAAATAAGATAATAATATACCAACGGGATAATAAAGGGTACCCAGACTCGCGTCTGTAGTTTTATGCAAGAGATGAAAATTTTTATAATTGAAGGTCAAAAAAGAGAAAATGGTGCCGGCTATAATCAAGTACAGCAAAACATTCTTTTCAACAACATAACTAAGTATCAATATAATCAGACCTGTAAAAAGATGAATGAGTTTTCTGATAATTGGTCCCTTCTGATCTGTCAAAGTTCTCCTTTCACCCATTTCCATTTCATTCTTTTATGGTTTATATTTACAATTATAAAAACTTCAACAATTCACATTAAGGTTGAATCAAGTTCGTCTGCAGTAATCCACCTTATGTCATCAATACCATATACAACCTGAAAGGATTGGACAATTATCCGAATAAGTGCACAATCCGATGAGAGCATGAATGACCCGTTTCGGGTTGTTGTTCCAGATGTGCCTGATAAGGCGCTTCATTCCCTGCTATGTTTATCTCCTCAGTGTTTATTATAACAATCATAACTTGGAAAAGATTCTGATAAAACTCCTGATTTTATGAAAAAGAAGAATGTATTTCACATCGAAATTGCTGGTAAACGATGCGATGGTTACTGCTTTGTTCATAATTGTAAGTTTTTGTTTTTTTTACTGACTGAAATCAGAAAGCTTTTAATAATTTCTAAAGTTAAATTTTATAACTATTTACAGGGTTTATTGGTTAATATTTTTCCTGTATTTTTCTTAAAATTTTAATTAATTTACAAGCCGAAATCAATCAAATCAAATACCATGAAAGTAGTAGTTTTAGGCGCGGGCATTTCGGGGCATACCGCCGCCGCGTTTCTCAAAAAGAAATTAGGAAAAAAACACGATGTGGTTGTGGTTTCTCCAAGCCAGTATTACCAGTGGGTGCCGTCGAATATTTGGGTTGGCGTTGGCCGGATGACGGTTGAACAGGTGCGGTTTAAACTTGAAAAAGTTTATAACCGCTGGGGCATCGATTATAAACAGGCCAAAGTAACCGCAATTTATCCTGAAGGAGATTCAACGTCGGAAAAGGGTTTTGTGGAAATCATTTACACAAACGAGGTCAAAAAGGGAGAAACCGAGCGAGTTACCTACGATTACCTGGTAAACGCTACAGGCCCGAAACTGAATTTTGAAGCTACCGAAGGACTGGGGCCGGGGAAAAACACCGTTTCGGTTTGTTCGTATGACCATGCGGCACATGCCTGGGAAGAGCTTCAAAAAAGCATTGAACTGATGAAACAGGGTAAAAAGCAACGTTTCCTTATTGGCACCGGGCACCCCGGAGCCACCTGCCAGGGCGCGGCTTTTGAATACGCGCTGAATATTGCTTTCGAAATCAAACGCCGCAATCTTTCGCATCTGGCAGAAATTACCTGGATTTCGAATGAATATGAAGTTGGCGATTTTGGCATGGGCGGAGCCTTTATAAAACGCGGAGGTTATATAACTTCCACCAAGATTTTTGCAGAATCGGTTTTTGCAGAGAATAATATAAAATGGATAAAACGTGCCGGGGTTAAAAAAGTAGAACCGGGAGTTGCCTATTACGAAACGCTTGACGGCGAAATGCACACCGCAGAATTTGATTTTGCGATGTTAATCCCGGCTTTTTCAGGACACGATATCAAAGCATATAACAAATCTGGAGAAGATATTACTTCAGTGCTTTTTGCCCCCAATAAATTCATGAAAGTGGATGCCGATTACGCGCCAAAAACCTTTGAAGAGTGGAGTATAAAAGACTGGCCCCAAACTTATCAAAGTCCGGGTTACGAAAATATTTATGCAGCCGGGATTGCCTTTGCGCCGCCGCACCCGATTTCGAAACCGATGAAGAGTAAAAACGGAACAGCAATTTCGCCGGCTCCACCACGTACCGGAATGCCTTCGGGAGTTACCGGAAAAATTATTGCACAAAACATTGCGGAGGCCATAATATCGGGAAAGATGCAGCACAAACACACCGCCAGTATGGGACGAATGGGCGCTGCCTGTATTGTTTCCGCAGGTTTCAGCATGACAAAAGGATTGGGCGCCACAATGACTGTTTCACCAATTGTGCCCGATTGGGAAAAATACCCGGATTGGGGAAGAAACATCAATTCCACAGTCGGCGAAATTGGACTTGCCGGTCATTGGATAAAACTGTTTTTGCATTACATGTTTTTGCACAAAGCAAAAGGGTATCCATTCTGGTGGCTGCTGCCGGAGTAGGAAGCCCCACCCAAAAGCCCCACCCGACGAGGGGGAGGAGAAAGAAAGAAAGAAAGAATAAGAAATAAGGAATAAATATCATGGAAAACAGAGTTTACAGCGCAAATAAAGACGAGTTTTACCCGCCCGTTCCAACCAAAGGTACGCAGCGGAGACGCACCAATTTCATTATTCAGTTGTTCAGTTTTTTCAGGTTAAACCTGAAGATTATGCTGATTGTGGTTAAGGGACATTCGTAATAAAAGGCTCAGATTATGCTTTTAAAATCCCCCTTTAATTCCCCCTTTTAAAAGATTCTCATTTTACAAATTAGATACTGGAAAAGGGGGACAAGATCTGAAGCAACTTTCTGATTTGAAGCAATTTTTGTCGCTTTTTTGTCTTGAATCTTGTGTCTCATCTCTTCCGGCTTCCGGCTTCCGACTTCCAACCTTCCTCTGTTACACCTGTGTCAACTTAATCATATTGGCGCTGCCGTGCTGGTCGAAAGGTATCGAGCCAATATGAACCAGTGCATCTCCTTCTTCAACAAGCATGTTCAACTTCAGTATTTTGATTGATTCGAAGTAAACCTCATTAATTGTTTCGTACGATTGAACATAAAAGGCACTTACTCCCCAAACCAGCGATAATTTATGCAACAATTTTTCATTATTGGTAACAGCAAAAATTTTAGCTTCCGGTCGGTAACTTGCAAGGCGATACGCTGTGTAACCTGAATTTGTAATGGCTATTATTGCCTTTGCCCTGGTTTGTTTTGCCAGAACAACTGCATTGTAACATATTGAATCTTCAAGAAAGGTTGGAGAATCGGGAACCGGAACATATTTCCTGTTAAATATTTTCCCGTGCATTTCGGTGAAGTTGATGATTTTCTGCATGTTTTGAATGGTCTGCACCGGATATTTGCCAATCGAAGTTTCTCCGCTCAGCATCAGTGCATCTGCGCCATCGAGCACGGCATTTGCCACATCGTTGGCTTCGGCGCGTGTTGGAGTGAAATTGACAATCATACTTTCCAGCATTTGCGTGGCAATAATTACCGGTTTTGCCTTGGCAATGCACTTTTCAACAACAAGTTTTTGTATCATCGGAACGCGGTCGAACGATACTTCAACACCTAAATCACCGCGTGCAACCATAACTCCGTCGGTAACTTCGATAATTTCATCGATTTCATCCAATGCTTCGGGTTTTTCAATTTTTGCGATAACCCCGGCATGTCCGTTTTTCTTTTTTATCAGTGTCTTTAATTCGAGTATATCAGAAGCTTTGCGGACAAAAGAAAGCGCTATCCAATCCACATCGTTATCCAATGCAAAATTGGCATCCAAAATATCTTTGTAAGTCAGGCACGGGAGCGAAACTTTTGTATTGGGCAGGTTTACCCCTTTTCTCGATGAAAGTGGTCCACCATATATTACTCTTGCTTTTACAGTTTCTTTTTTATTGGTTTCAACCACTTCAAGTTTTAACTTCCCGTCGTCAATTAAAATGAATTCCCCAATATTTACATCCTGCGAAAATTCATGATAACTCATATAAATCGCCGTTTTTGTGCCGATGGTTTTTTGGTTAACAAAAGTTATGATATCGCCTTCCAGCAAATCAATCCGGTTATTTTCAATTTCGCCTATTCGGAGTTTTGGTCCCTGCAAATCGGCAAGAATTGCAACATGGGTTTTTAATTCCCTGTTCAACTCTTTAATCAGGTTAATCATCTTTAAATGTTCCTGTTGGGAGGAATGAGAAAAATTAAGCCTGAATACATCAACCCCTTCCTGAATTAAACTAATTATAACTTCCTTAGAAGACGCAGCCGGGCCTAATGTGGCGACAATTTTGGTTTGTGAAATATTGTTTTTCATTAATAAAGAATCTGCTTTTTTATTTTGCCGATCTCAGGATTTCAAAGGCTGGGCAATTAATAGCAACATAATTGAAATTGATGTGTATTTATTGCCGTTCACTTTAGTGAACGGATTTTTGTAATTGTCCATGAAAGCGGGGTTTTAACCCCATCAATTTAAATATTTACCATACGACTAATTCAATAAGCTTATTATTCCGGCACAAAAGTCCCACCAGCTACATCGGCCACCCTTACGCTGTCAACAATATAATTACTTTCGCCACGCCAGGGAAGCGCACCGTTTTTTTCACGATAATGTACAACCACGTTTTTACCCTGAATTTGCTCCATTTGTCTGGCAACCGCATCATCGGCCACCGAAAAAACAAATTTTTCGGAAGCAATGGCAACATTGGCATTCGACTGTACACTGCTCAAAATCAATTCTCCTTCGTATGTTTTAAACATCATTCCTTTTTCCGAAAATTTCTGTAACAACCCCGACCTGTAACCTTTACTGTAGGTAAATACATATTTCCAGTAAATGAACGCTGCAATTAATAAAGCAAGAATAAAAACACTCCAGTAACCAATTTTTTTAACCGACCTTTTGAATTCCATTTTAATCGAATTTTTATTTACTACTTTATCCTTTTTATTTAATCTGAATACTTAACAAAAATAAGTAACAAAGCATTAAGTAATAGTTACTGAAATCAAAAAATTGCAAAATTATTTACCTTTTTTTGTCTAAAAAATTGCAACACCCTTTGCACCGCGCAAACCGTAAACCGATGAAGTTTAAAACTGTTCTTTCCCAAAAGTACTGTCCGCTTTTTTGCGTGATTTTCCATTCATATTAAATGAATATGTTGCGCTCAACTCCGCAATCGGGCCAAACCTGTCATATTCCACATCCTGATAAAATATCTGTGCTTCCGACGAATCGTAGGCCCGCGTGTAAAGCGCCTCAATATTACTGCTGAATACATCGAGTACTTTTGCGGTAAAATCCCAGCCTTTCAGTTTTTCAGGTGAATAATTAAGCGCAACATTCGATAGAAACCTCATTTCGTTTGCTCCCTGCGTTGTAACTGTTCCCGACCGCCAATCAAAATCGAGTGTAAATTTCAAAACTTTGGCTACAAGCAGGTTCATGTTCCCTTTCAAACTGAAATTAGTACTACTGTTATCTTCCTGATATCCAAAAACATCACCCTGCACATTAAAATTGTAAACCGATCCGCCAATAAAAAATTTGGCAATTTTACCGGCAATTAAATTGGCGTTCAATTCTCCA
>Ga0100401_1001639_pt1 | contig 18115 bp, 15 predicted proteins | sample CryGeymeta201525_FD_80421 | JGI IMG/M metagenome (GOLD analysis project Ga0100401, IMG submission 80421) | Groundwater microbial communities from Crystal Geyser aquifers in Utah, USA - Crystal Geyser metaG 2015-25 | ecosystem: Environmental > Aquatic > Deep subsurface > Groundwater | place: USA... | reverse complement strand
TCGTCTAATTCTATTTTTACAAAATAGCTGTCACTTCCCCAGTCAATACCCGAAAATGCACCGGAAACAACTGTTCCGGCGCCAATTTCAAGGTTTACCAATCCAAATGTGTTGGTTTGTGCAGAATGGGTTTCAGAAAAAACAACAGCACCGGTTGCGCTGGTCTGTAAAATTGAAATCCGGAAGCCTACAGTTTTATTCACAACAACCTGCCCGGCATTATCGCGGACTACAGCCTGGTATTTAAAGGTGTTTGGCGTTTGTGCCGAACTTCCAATTATCCAGCTTAAAAAGATGGCAAATGCTATTAACTTTTTCATGATAGTACTTTTTTATTAATTGATTTTTTGAATTTTAAAGTTTTGAAGATTTTTACTTTCCTGGCCTTTTACTTTTAATACATAAAACCCGTTGGAATAATTCTTCATGTCAAGCCGGATGATGTCACTGCTGAATTTATCCAGAAACAGGATTTTTCCCTGGGAATCATAAAGTTCAATCCCGATATTTTTTAATACGACATTATCTGATTTAACAGAGATGTTGATAAAATCAGAAACCGGGTTAGGAAAAGCTTTTACAGAAATACCTTCAACCATTAATTCATCGATTGAAGTAACAACATACAAACTTTGCTGAAATCCCTGGGTCAGGGTATTTCCCGAAGAACTGAATGTTTCAGTGATACATTCGCCAAGTGTCCAGCTTACCGAATTGGATGAGTTGGAAAAGAAATCACCTGAAGATGCAATTACATCAAGCCTGGCGTTTTGCCCAAAGGTTTGAATAACGGCTGTTACAGCTAAAATGGCAATGAGAATTTTTTTCATTTTTGGTTTTTAGTTTTGGTATTATTAGATGCAATTAACGAATCAATTGCTTTCGATTTATTAAAAACCAAGGAATGAAGGGTTTCGTTTTATAACTGTAGGGTTTCGTCTAATAAACGATGATTGTGAAAACAACCAAATGACTATTTGTTGGGATTTTTAAAAAAACTTAAAAATTGTGATTTGCGCTTGACACTTAACGGGCAGGTTAAATCTGCCGGTAATTTAATAAGCCCCTGGTTGTTGTAACCAGTAATATGATTGATATTGATAATAAAGGAGTTGTGAGTTCTGAAAAATTGATTTGCAGGTAACAAATCTTCGTAATATTTTAAATTGTGCGAACTGATTATTTTCTGATCGTTGACAAAATAGAAAATTGTACAGTATCCATCGGCCTTGCACATAATTATGTCTGCAATATTCACATATTCGAAACCTTGCGAATTATAAATGGCAAGTTTTGGTGTGAATTGGGCAGTAGAATTAAAATTGTGAAAAAGTACCGGGAGATGCTGATAAGTGTTTGTTGTGAGCAGCTCATTCCGTGCCTTATCAACTGCCTCAATGAGTTCGTCAACTTTAACAGGTTTAAGCAAAAAATCGGTTGCCGATAAACGAAACGCCTGTACTGCATAATCGGAAAAAGCGGTTACAAAAATTACCTTAAAAGAGATGGTTTTGAACATTTTTAACAAGTCGATTCCACTTCCACGAGGCATTTCAACATCAATAAAAACCAGGTTTGGTTTGTGCTTGTTAATTGCGTGGTATGCCAATTTTGCCGAATCACATTCGGCAACTATTTCCACATCGGGGCAAAACTCGCTCAAATAATTAACCAGCGCTGCCCGCGAGGGTTCTTCATCGTCAACAATAATTGATTTTAGCAATTGAGCAAACATAAGTTTACGAGATTAGGTTCAAATATACTTAATACCTGATAACTGTCACTTTTTTAAACGAATTATTTTACAGGTAATTCAATAATAACCAAAGTTCCTGTATCTGTTACATTTAGTTTGGCATCTGAAATTGATAACCTGTAATCTGTATTCATAATTTTACTGACAATCCGAAGCCTCTCTGTTACAATACCAATTCCGAGTGATTTTTTGCCGGGCATTTTATTTTGAAAAAGTTTTGCCTGTTTTCGGCCAATACCATCGTCTTCAATAATGCATTGTATTTTTGATTCGTTTACCGGAACAAATTCTATCCGAATAAAGCCTTTTCGGTTTTCGAGGCTGCGCACTCCATGCCAAATGGCATTTTCTATAAAAGGTTGCACCATTCCGGGAAATACTTCGATATTTTCTTTATCCATAATCTTCCCGGCAAGCAAAACATAATCAAATTTATTTTTAAATCGAAGGTGTTCAAGTTTTAAATAGTCTTCGAGTGATTCCAGTTCTTTTTCAAGGGGAACATAATCATAGGAAAGATTATTTAAAAATGCCCGGATAAGCCGCGAAAAATCGGCGATATAACGGTTGGCCGAAATTTTATCATTGTTCGATATGAAATAATTGATTGAATTGAGCGAGTTAAAGATGAAATGTGGGTTCATTTGTCCGCGCAGGCTTTCAAGTTTAAGCACATCTTGTTTTTGTCTTTCATTTAAAAGGATTTGGCGATTATATAATACAATAATAGTTGTGGCAATAAAAGTAAAAAACAGCACAACCAAAACCTTGAACCACCATGTTTGGTAAAAAAAGTGAGGGATAATCAGCAAAAGATTAGTGGCCGAATCCCATTCTCCGGCAATATTTGTCGCCTCAATTTGCAGTTTGTAATTGCCCGGTGCAAGGTTTGCGTAACTGATGTTCCGGTGGCGATGGTCGGTTTCAATCCACGCATTGTTTTTGCTCCCCGATAATTTATATCGGTAATTTATGTTTTCTGCATTCCTGAAATCAATCGCAGCGAAAGTGAGCTGGAAATTGTTGTCACCTTTTTCAAGGCTGATTTTGCCTAATTCGTAAATGGGTTTTTCAAAAAAACGTGGACTGCCCGATACATTAAAATCGGTAATCAATAATCGGTTGTTATTTTGGGTTTGCCGGTTGTTTTCAACGCTGTCGGGATAAAAACTTATCATTCCGCCAACCCCGCCAAAAAACATTTCACCATCCGCCGACTGAAAGCAAGCATCGGAGTTAAATTCTTCTATCATAAGGCCCTCCGCTTTTCCGTAGGTTCTGAAGATTTTTGTTTCAGGATTGAACCTTGAAATGCCAATGTTTGTAGAAATCCACAAATTTCCATTTCTGTCTTTTAAAATACTGTATGTTGTGTTGTTCGATAGTCCATCGGCTGTGGTAAAAATCTCAACGCTATCGTTTTCTAAAAACAAATGTCCCAACCCTCCACCCATCAATGCTACCCAAATATCGTTATTGTCGCCAGGGCAAATGTGTTCGACAAGTACGCCGCCGGTGCCAATTCTGTATGTTTTTAGTTCTTTAAAATCAGCATCTAGATGAACAACCTGATTGTCCCTCGAACCAAGCCAATAACCGTTTTTACCATCGCCAACGATACAAAATTTCGGTTCAGTATCTCTGCCTTTGTATTTCAGTTGCACGGAGTCTGATTTGTTGTCATAACGAAATACAGAATATTTTCCATTTATAATAACTCCTCCGTCATCCGCTTTTACATTGTGCAACTCAATGGCTGAATGATTTATTTTGTTTTTAAGGTTTATGGCTCTTGTAAATTGTTGGTCTGCAAAACTATAGTATAGCAAATAATCACCTGTGCACCCCATCCAAATCCCTAAAGAGTCTTCACTCATTGACCTAACCGCCAGAGGATTTACACCTTTAAACTTGTTCAGATATTTTATTTTTAAAACTTCCCCGTTTGATTTAACCCTGTACACATAATCTGATTTTCGCGCACTTGTCCAGAGGTCTCCAAACTTGTCTTTAAGAATTGGAAAAATGATATGAATATTTCCACTTTCATTTTTTTGTGTGAAATAATGTTTGAAAGGGTCGGGAATTTTTGTGAACCTTTTTAAACCAATATTGTCAACTGAAGTGGCATTCTCGCCGCTCCAAATATTCTTTTCACTATCAATAAAAATACAAGACACATAGTTGGCTGTATCCGTTTTTATAAGGTTCTCTTCGCTGGATTTTGTATCGAAAAAACTAATACCTGTTTGAATGTCCGACCAATAAAAAAAAGGTTTTTCTTTAAGATTTCCATCGTTTTTTAATGCTGTGCTTTTTGTGAATTTATTGCCGCCCAATTGTAACACATAAACGCCAAAAGTGGTGAATAGCCACGTTTTTCCTTCTTTAGTTTCAAAAACCTCGAAAATCCTGGGCGTTTTGTTTTCGTTCAGGGGATCGAAAATTGTCAAATGCAAAGGCTCAAATTCATGAAATGAAATGGTAGTATCGTTTTGTACAGTCCCTTTCGAGATGCAGTATTTATTCTGCGAAAAATAAAAGAGCCAAATATTGCCCAAGTTGTCGAATACAATAGACGGAATTGTAGTGTCCCAAGATGGGTTTTTGCGTGCTTTGCAAATCATTTTAACGCTTTTAAATTCCATGTTGTCAGGGTTCAAACAATAAAGGTGGTTGTTCCAGTATTCGAGTATCCAAATATTCTGATGGTTGTCCGTTGTGATGTCGCTCACTCCAAATCCAGTCATATCTTTGCGCCGGAAACGATCGAAATTATCTTTTGCCCGATTGTAAACAACCAGGTCATTTTGAGGGCAGAAAACCCAGACATTGTTCCGTTTATCAACTATTGTTTTGTTGACAATAAAAAATGGGAACGATGTTGAATCGTTGGGTTTGTGGTAATAATTCCTGAATTCGTTGCCATCAAAACGGCTCAATCCATCCCAAGTCGAAATCCACAAAAAACCGGTGGAATCCTGCGAAATGTGCTTTACAAAGTTGTGCGAAAGCCCGTTTCGTGTGTTGAATGTGGTTTTTGTAAAGGAAATTTGAGCTTTTGTTTTGATGGGCATTAAAAATGCCAGAACAGGGAATAACAACGAAATTATAAACAAGGTTATTATTTTAAGAGAGTAAATGAAAGTTTGCCAAATTTTGCAATTCCTTGATTGTATGAAATTATAGCGTTTGCTGATGTGCATCGTTATGAATTAATTTTCGTCTTAATTTAACAAGTGCAATATAATTAATCAATTCTCACGAAAGATTAAAAATTGTTGTTTTGATTGATTTTATTGTGAAACACGGGTTGATTTAAAATTAATTGTTTTGTTGGTAATTGATTTATTGAGCTAAGCTTTTAAATTTACAACTTTAATCATGATGGATCTTTATGAAATACATTTTATCTTCAAAATCAATTTTCAGATTGATACTATTCTCAACCATTATTTTTAGTTGTAATCATTCTGATAATCAAACCCACAACCAGTTAACCAAACAGGAGAAAGAACAAGGCTGGGAATTGCTTTTCGACGGGAAAACCTTTAACGGCTGGCGCGGACTTGGCCGCGATACCGTGGAAACCAACAACTGGAAAGTAGAAAACGGGATGATTAGAAAAGTAAACAGCCGCGAAGTTCCGTTATTGCCAAACGGTGAACCCATTGTCGGCGGCGATTTAATGACTGTTGAAACTTTCGATGATTTTGAGTTGTCGTTCGAATGGAAAATTAAGGAAGCCGGTAACAGTGGCATTAAATACAATGTTTCGGAAGAACTTACCAATGGCTGGGGCTCAAAATATTCTGCACTGGGTTTTGAATACCAGATACTCGACGACGGTCACGAAATGTACAGGGAACTGAAACCTCACCAGTTTACAGGAGCGCTATACGAAATGTACCGTCCTGAAAATGTGCAGCTTAAACCAATTGGGGAATATAATCAAAGCCGTATTCTGCTCAACGGAAATCACGGCGAACACTGGCTCAACGGGTTAAAAGTGGTTGAATTTGAATTTGGTACTGCCGAATTCGATTCGTTGTTTCAGTTGAGCAAATTCGTAAAATATCCGGGATTTGAACAACGGCGCAAAGGTCATATTGTAATTACCAATCACACCGATGATTCGTGGTACCGAAATATAAAAATCAGAAGAATAAATTAAACTGATTATCGTATGTCGTACCCAAAGCTTGTGCAACGTTCAGAAATTCAATTTGTTTACCCCTACCCTAAAGCTACTCTTTATACACATCTTTTTGATATATCCAGAATCCAAATAACATTGAAAGCACTTTCTTAAAACCTTATTTTAACAGGCAACCTCAGTAGAAAATCCAGACTCATGAACAAATACCTTATTACCTTATTTGGGGTTGATGGTCTTTTGATAAAATTTGATAAAAGCCTCATATTCTTCCATGTAACTAACGGTGTAAAGTGGTGAACACAAAATGTGTGTACAGATTGTTGTATTCAATTTTCATAAATAAGGTAATTAGGTTTGTGTATTTGTGTTCTTTGTTTTCTACTTAGGTTCTTTCTTTAAAAAATAAGGTTTTTTAAATCTTTTATCAGAAATTGATTTTCATCACTCCCTTTAGGGCTGGGGTAAATGAAGGAAATAAATTTGCGGATTAGGTATTAAATACGATAATCATTGAAGTAAACTGAAGCCCGCAAAAAAATATGGTTTGGTTTTAAGAGGTGGATTCAGTGCAGAAGAGGTTTGTTAGGATTTTACTCTATTATTCAATCAAATTTCTGGCTTCTCTGATTATTTTTCTGATTTGATTTTCTGACATACCTAACTCCTGCAACAAAGGCTGGTTATCTTCCAGTTGGCTACATAACACAATTCCTTTTTCAAGCAGAAATTGTTTTTCCTTTAATGTAAGCGAAATCAGCGAAGTAACCGGGTGCAGCCCCGATTTGTCAATCCTGTATTTTAATCCGGTATTGGCAGGATAGTCCCACGAAATCACCATCAATCCTGCGCAATTGGCGTACTTAATTGCATCATCGCTGAAACGTGTATTACAAACAACTCCACCTTTAAAAGCTATACCAGTTCCGTAATTTTCTTCCCAGACAGCTTTTACATCGAGGAATCTCGACTGAATATAAAGTGGAACCTGTACTCCACTATTAGTCCTGTTATCGCTGTGAAATTTACATTCAATCATCATCATTTCTCCGGGTTTACGCGCAATCACATCTACTTCGTGCTGAATACATTTGCCCTGAACAATTACCCCTGTTTCGACCTCGTAACCCATGGTTTCGAATATTTTTCCTACAAAAACCTCGAATGGGTAACCCGTTGGCCCCATTTCCATAATTGCTTTTTTCAGGCTGTAACGGCCAGCGTTTCTGTACGATTCCTTTTTTAGCAGGTCGAATGCCAACTGGTAGATTTTTTTTGTGGGGATTCCATTATAAAGTTTTGAAACAACATGGCCGATAATTTTTTCCTGTTCTGCAATTTCTGCTCCCGAAGAAGCCAGCGCTTGCTTCAACTTTTCAGCATCGAATAAAACCTTTTCCCCGTTTCCTTTAACAACCTGAATATTCATAACGACAATGTTTTGGCTAAAGATAGAAAGTGACAGGCAGAAATTGGAAAAAAACTTTGCAAAAAGCATTAGTTACACAAGGAATCACAATTATTCAAAAAGACTTTGTGAATTGACCAAATAAGTTGTAACTTGTACTGTTCTTTAATACGTTAAGTATTGATACTCAACAAATTTTTCTTTAAAGAAAAATTTTTATTCAACCAGTTTTTAATTTTTTTAAATCGATGTTTCATGAAAAATTTAAGATTCTTTTTCCTGTCATTGATGATCATTGTATCAGCATCATGCACAAAAGATGCATTATTGGATCCATCGGGTATGTTAACCGATGATTCAAATTCGTTAAAATCTTCTCAGGCAAAATTAAAAATTGCCGTTATTTCCGACCTTCACTACATGAGTCCCGCACTTATGCCCGAAGATCCTGAAAAAGACTATTTTTTTCAGATGTACCTTGCACAGGATCCAAAACTCATTCAGTTTAGTGATCCTATTCTCAGGCAAGCTATTGCTGAGTTGAAAATGGCAAAGCCTGATATTGTATTAATCCCGGGCGATTTAACCAAAGACGGCGAATTGCTCAGCCATGAAACGCTGATTGAAATACTGCATGAATTGCTGGATTTAAATGTGAAAGTGTTTGTTGTACCCGGAAACCATGATGTTAACAATCCTGAGGCACTCGATTTCAGCGTTTCACCACCTGTGCCAACTGATAAAATTTCCGCCGAAGATTTCGCTTCCATGTACGGCGATTTCGGGTACAACGATGCCATTTACCGTGACGAAAACTCGTTAAGTTACATTTGCCAGCCAACCGAAAAACTCTGGATTTTGGGTATCGATGCCTGCCGGTATGAAGAAAACGTTGAAATTGCAATTGTGGGTGGAAGGATTAAACCTGAAACCATGGCCTGGATTCAGGAAAAAATGGCTGAAGCACAGGCAAATGACATTAAAGTTCTTGCCATGATGCATCATGGAATCCTTCAGCATTATTATGGACAGGAACAATTGGACCCCGGATACCTCGTGGAAAACTGGCCGGAAATGGCGGCAGCCTTTATGCAAACCGGAATTAAGTTGGTATTTACCGGTCATTATCATGCAAACGATATTTCGCAGATTTCGGTTGGAAAAAATACACTTTCCGATGTTGAAACTGGTTCGTTGGTTACACCGCCGAGCCCATACAGGATAATGATTCTGGATGATAATTTCATTAAAATCGAATCAAAAAGAATCACCACTATCGATTTTCCATTCCCGCCAGGACTCGATTTTGTTACCTATTCAAATCTATTCCTCACCCAGCATCTCGATGGATATTTTAATTACGTCCTGCAAAAAATGTATGGAGTTCCTGAAGAGCAGGCATTTATTGTTGCACCCTTTCTTAGAAACGGAGTTATGGCCCACTATGCCGGTGATGAAAAAATAAAACCGGATGAACGTAAAAAACTGAATCAACTTTCATTGGTTGTACCACCTGAAAGTTCTTTTTTAATTGATGCAATCAACAGTTTTTGGACCGACCTGCCGATTGTCGATAATAAGGTACACATCAAGCTGAAATAATTTTGATAGGATTTCAATTAAAAAAAAGGCACTATGGACAAGTTACATTTTTTGTCCACAGTGCCTTTTAACCAGCAATGTGCAAGGTTACCCGTTTTTGGTGAGCGGTTTTCCGTTCAGTTTTTCCGACTGAATGTATTTGTTCACCACCGATTTATTTTCTCTCTTCAAACCGTTTCATAATCTCGCGCCAGGTTGTGAATTCAATATCGTTGTCTTTAAAGAATTGATGTATCACCGGGTCTGAAAACATTTCGGCTTCCCAGATTCTTTGCTGCCAGGAGCCTGTAATACTTTTCAGGTTGTCGGTTCCGATGGACGGATGAAATATAATTTCCGTCAGACCGGGTTTCAGCGATTTTACAAGCATCATAAAATTGGCCAGTTTCTCAACGTAACTTTTTCCGTGTGGTACACTTGAAAAATTGTCGAGTTTTGGCAGCGGATAACTTTCGAGGTATTGAATCATTTCGTCGTTAATGGGATAACCGGCAGCCCGGTAATGTTCGGCTACTTCCTTGTTCGACAGGTCGATGGCGTTGGCTGGAATGTTGTATTTTACAGCCGTTTCAAAAAATTCTTTTGCAAAATCCGGAGAACCGTAAAGCGTTCCCATGTGCGTGTCGATATGGGTGGGTTTGTACCCCAGTTTCAACATTTTATCTATCTGGGCATGGATTTCGTTTTCCACCTCTTTTGGGGTTGCATTCTGAACCACTTCCTGAACACTTCGCCACATTTTTCCCTCTTTGTCAATCAATCCTGGTACTTTGGCCGGGTCGGTAAGTGTTGGCCACCGGTAGTTTTTCCATTCGCTGGTTAAGGTAAGATGAACGCCAACATCGGCATCGGAATGTTTTTTTGCCCATTCCACCATTTCTTCGGCATTCGGGCAGGGCATCATCACTGCAGCCGACTGAACATGGTTTTTCAGTGAATAACTCCATACGGCAATGTTGGCTTCCTCGCACATTCCGGCATCGTCGGAGTGCAATAATATTATCTTTTTCCCTTTTGGAAATCCCAGTTTTTCGGCATTGGTAACTTTTTCCTGCGCCTGGACATCGAAAATGCCAACCGCAGAAATCATTAGAATACTCAAAGTCAGAAGAACCAACTTTTTTAAAATTTTGAATGAATTTGTTTTCATTGGATTTATTTTTTATTGTTTTGATGAATTTTTTAGCAAATAGAAATGGCCATCTTCGGCACCAATGAGCAAATCTGGAATTCCGTTTTTATTCCAGTCAACCACAGCAGGCGAAGTGGAATGGCCTGCCAGAACGGTTTTCGATAATGGCCCCAAATCTTCAAGAATGGTTAATCCGTTTTTAGTTCCTTTATTTCGGAGGAAAGTAACATTAACACTATTCACAATCAAATCAGGCAAACCATCGCGGTCCCAGTCGGTGATACAGAATTTTCTTCGTCCCGAACTTCCGGCCTCGCGGGTATTTAATCTGAGCAGTCCCTTGTCGTCGTTTTCAAACTGGTTGGTAAAAACGCTGTTTTCTTCAGCCGTAAAAATCCGCTGACCGGGTTTTAGTTTGAGTTTTCCGTTTTCCTTGAAACGCTCCCAAAATGCAAGGTAACCTTCGTGGTCGAGCATGATGATATCCATTAATTCGTCGCCGTTCCAATCGTAAACATAAGGCACAGTTCTCCATTGGGTGATTAAGTTTTTCCCTTCGGGGTTCCACCAGTTCCATGCGGGTTTGGGATTGGTTCCCGGCCACTCCACTTCAATGGGTTTCGATTTGGCCAGCTTTGGTTTTCCTGGACTTCCAATATTTTCGAACCATTCCACTTTTCCCCAAATTGAATTGTAAATTATGTCTTTCAACCCATCGCCGTTCCAGTCGGCCACTGAAAGTGTGGTGTAACCCCATTTTGCTTCGGCAGGTCCCTGAATGGAACCATTTTCGCCAGCCTGAATCAGGATGGTTTCTCCATCGGCTTTAAGGTAAACCGGTTTAGCCCAGCGTGGATTTTCATTGCCACCGAGGTTTTCGCCAAACCCGATGTACCCCGCAGTATTTCCACAAATCAGGTCTTCATCACCATCGTTGTCCCAGTCAACACTATAAGGAGTAACCAGCGCCCCAAATTTCAGATATTGTGGTTTCTGCTGCATATATACCGGCTCTTTAAATACAGGTCCGTTTTTGTCATTTTTACCTGTATTTTCAATGAAAACCACTCGCCCGTCTTCGATTCCAACAATTAAATCCATATCACCATCTCCATCCCAATCGGCAGCGCTGGGGACAATCATTTGCAAATCGAGATGAAGCACTTCGTCGTTTATTTTAATGAATTTGGGTTCAGCATAAACCGGTTTCGTTCGGCAACCGGTATTTTCAACCCAGGTCAGTCTGTCGAGGAATTCACCCATAATAATATCAAGGTCGCCGTCGCCATCGAAATCTTCGAACAGTGAACCTGATATGCTGTAATTATCAATGGGTTTTCCACCGGCAATGATTTGCTTTGGCGGGTCGAATTCTCCGGGTTTTGTTTGTTCAATAAGGTAAACCGTTCCGTGCAGCGGGCCGTTTGTCCAAACACCCTTTTCGTTAAAGGCATTGTCCCAGCCGTAATCGGTCCAGTCGTCGATGGCAATTACAATATCCAAATCGCCATCGTTTTCATAATCCACATATCGCCAGAGATTAAAACGTGGCTTTTTCAGGATGCCTTTGTAAAAGTCTTCCTTAAAAAGAGTGTCAGGATTTTGGTAAAACGAAAAGAGAAAACCGGGATAAACAACACCGGGAGTTGTGGCAACATATTTCCCTTTCCAGGGGAATATTTTCAGGTTTCGCTGGCTTTCGGCAAGTTTTACAGGAGATTTCAGAACCGGATTTTTTCCGCCTGTTGTATTTTCGAAAAGCCACAATCCGTTAAAAGGTTTATCGGGACAGTTGACCAGCAAATCCAAATCGCCATCGTTGTCATAATCAACCGGAAATGGCCACGCCCAAAGGCCAACGCCCAAATCAACAGATTGCAATTCGGGATTATTGTAAGGTATTCTGATGAGATTATCCATGTTGGTTTGTGCAAAAACTGAAATGAAACACAGCATATAAAGGATTAAAAATAAAAATCTCAAACTTCGTTTCATTTTCAGTTTATCAAAGGGTGCAATTAGTTTTTTTTCTTTCAATATATGCTTTATTAATTTTCTTCAAAAATAAATTACAATATCGGCCATTTTCCCTGAACCATCGGTTTTGTCTGAATTTTTGCCGGGTCAACCACCACATGTTTAATCAGTTTACGGTTCCAGGTGTAAGTGATATGAATCATACCGTCACTATTTTGAATTACTGCCGGATATGAATATTCGCTGTCTTTGTCCGAATCGTTTTCCAGCAAAATTGCGGCTTTCCAGTTGATCCCATCGTCTGAAACGGCCATGTTTAAAATGTTGCGGTCGCCCCGGGTTTCGCCGGGTTTGATGTGATTGTAAACCAAAACATGCCTTCCGTCTTTTAAAGTAACGGCATCGGTGCCAGAGTTGGGATTGGGCAAATCAATCGGTTCCAGATTGCTCCAGCTTTTCCCATTGTCGGATGACCACGCCGAAAGAATATATTTGTTTTTGCTTCGGCATAAAATCTGGAGTTTTCCACCCGGATGTTTCAAAATGCTGGGTTGAATGGCTGAGATTTTTTTTCCGTCATTCATGGCTTCGGTGCGTTCCCAGGTAAGGCCTCGGTCGGGCGTAAATTCTAAATGAACCCGCCAGCCATTGTCCTCAGAACTTGTTGGGCAAATCAGTTCACCGTTCGACAATAATTCGGGTTTATTTTTGATGGGGCCGGCAATTCCTTCGGGCAAACGAACCGGTCGCGACCATGTTAAGCCATTGTCAGTGGAAGTTACATATTCTCCCCACCAGGTGCTTGGACTGGGGCCTTCCTTGTAAAACAGGATGATTTCGTCGCCATAATTAAACAATACCGGATTCCAGTTGGGGTAACGCAGCGTTTTATGCTGAATTCCGTTGGCAACTTCTACCGGAATTGTCCACTTTCCGTTCTCGAAACGGCTCACCCAAATACCCACATCAGGATGTTTTTCGTGTGTGCCGCCAAACCAGGCAGCTATCAGTCCGTTTTTTGTTTCAGCAATGGTTGAGGCGTGACAACTGGGAAAACGAACATCTTCAGCTTTATAAATAAACTCCGATTTTACAATTTCACTTTCTCCGGTGAAAGGTTTTTGAGCTGAAATTGTTGCTGAAACAAGCAACGTGGCGAATAAAAGAATATGCTTCATAACGTTCAAATTTTTTTAATGATTAGTTATTCTTATGTTTTTTACCTGCGAAAAGTTTCATTCCAATAAAACCAACAAGAAAAATAACGAGTGTACCTATTACAATTGTAAGGTTACTGTGGAACGGGCTTTTAAATGCAGGTAAATTACCTTCGGTAAAATACAATGGTGACAAACTCATCCAGATAATAACCAGGGCGCCAATAATTACACCCACTGCTGCATCAATATTTCTTACACTTTTCGATAGAAATGCCAGTAGAAAAAGCCCGAGCATTCCGCCACTGAAAATCGAAGCCAGCGACCACCAGGCATCCAAAACACTTTCAACACCTACAAGCGAAAGGGCGATGATTATTCCGAGCGCACCAAAAATGACCGATGAAATATAAAGCACTTTCATGGAAGATTTTTCGGTGGCATTTTTAAAATAGCGCCGGTAATAATCCGATAAAATTATGGTTGCAGTGCTGTTCACACTGGTGGAAACGGTGCTCATTCCGGCTGCAAAAATGGCGGCAATCAGCAGGCCTGTTATTCCAACAGGCAATCCGTTTACAATAAAATGTGGAAAAACCTTGTCGCCGGCGCCCGCAGCTTTTAATTCAGCCGGCAGTAAATTGGGCTGTGCCGTGTAATACGAGAACAATGCGGTACCAATGTAAAAGAATATCAGGGAAACAGGAAGGTAAAGCAATGCTCCAAACAAAGCCGATGATTTTGCTTTTTTCAATGAGCTGGTGGTCATATAACGTTGCACAAAATTCTGGTCGATACCATAATTCTGAAGGTTGATAAACAAACCATAAATCAGAACCACCCAAAAAGTAGAGTCGCTGATACTGGCGCCAAAACTGCCCAAACTGAATTTATGGTTTGCCGAAGCAATTTCAAAAACCTGGCCGGGACCTTCGGGCATCGAAAAGGTTAATACCAAAGCACAGGTTAGCGCTCCAACTATCAAAATAATTCCCTGAACGGCATCAGTCCACACTACCGCCTGAATTCCACCCAACATTGAATAAGCAGTTACTGCAATTCCCGTAATGATGATGATGGTTTTTATGTTCCAACCAAAAAGTGCATTAAGTGGAAGCGCGAGCAAAAGAAGGATTGCCCCGGTGCGCATCATTTGTGTTAAAATATAGCAAACCGAGGCATAGATACGCGCCCAAATTCCAAATCTGACTTCCAGGTAATTATAGGCAGAAATGCTTCCCAGACCCCGGTAAAGTGGAACAAAAAACTTAACAGCCATTATAGCGGCAATTGGAATGGCAAAACTAAAAACCAGCGCATTCCAGTTAGAAACATAAGCTTTTCCGGGGAGGGCCAAAAAACTGATACTGCTTACAAACGTGGCAAAAATCGACATGCCTACCACCCACGAAGGCAGCTTTCCTCCGCCAGAGGTAAACTGATCGGATGTTTTGTTTTTAAAATAAAAACTGGCTCCAAACAATACATTTCCAAATGTAATAATGATGAAAACGACAAGATCAGTTACCGGTAAATTCATTTCTTAGGTTTTAAATTGACTTTTGTGAACCGGTTCCAAAATACTCATTTCTTTCATATTTTGCTTTATAAGGGTGGTTTTTACAGTATCAAACTGGTGAAAAGGCATGGCAACAAAGTCGCTGCAAATGCCCAATGCCGAAAGAGCGCTTTTGATGGTTTTAATATATTTTGACGAATGGGCGCCAACGTTGTAAATTTTTTCTTCGATTTCAGTCATTTTTCTTCGCAGATAATCAATTTTTTCAGTATCACCTTTAACCGAAGCATCATAAAGTTCTACAAAAAGCGAAGGAAAAATATTAGCACCGCCAGGTACGGCGCCATGTCCTCCGTTTTTGATGGTTTCAGGAATAAACATTTCTGTGCCGGCAATCACGGCAAATTCAGGGGAATCTTTGAATTCTTCTATTAACGACATCAGGTAAGGCAGGTTTCCCGAACTGTCTTTTATTCCAATAGCTCCCAGTTCTTTGGCTTTTCTGACCGTATTGACTGACATGTGCATTTTGGTACACGAAGGCATGTTGTACATCATAAAAGGTAACGATAACTGAGGCACAATTTCTTCGAGATATGCCACAAATTCGTTCTGCGAAATGGGCAAATAATAAGGCGATGAAATAACAAGGGCATCGGCGCCGGCATCTTTCGATGTTTCTGCAATTTCGAGTGAGCCTTGAAGACAGGTGTCTGTAATTCCCACAACTACAGGTACTTTTTTGTCCACAAATTCGCAGGCACTGTAAATAAATTCCTTGCGAAGGTTGTAATCCAGGTTTGTAGCTTCACCGGTAGTGCCAAGTAAAAAAACGCCGTGAACGCCGCCGCCTAAAATATAATCAATTAAATTTTTTAAACCTTGAATATCAAGCTCTGTATTGCTGATTAATGGTGTTACAATTGGTGGTATTATTCCAGTTAATGGTAGCTTCATAACATTATTTGTTAAAGTGTTTAATTGAATTTAAAACAGCATAACAAAGTAAAACCAATGCGATTTTAAATGCTTATTGTATTTTGGTTTTTTTACATTGAATTTTGACCTTGTATTTGGAATTTCCTTTTATATTTGTTTTGAAAGGTTAAAAAATGTGAACCATGGAGTTTGTATATGAGAAGATATTTGTTCCCAACAAACATTCGTTTATTACCCGGCAGTTAAAGATGGACCCACATTCTGAGAAGATTCACTCGCATAAAAATTATGAGTTGAACCTCATCACATCGGGTTCGGGCAGGCGGATTGTTGGAAATCATATTTCGAGTTATACTCCGGGCGATTTGGTGTTGCTTGGGCCCAATATTTCGCATTGCTGGGAGGTGCTTGAGTTCAACGAAGATCATGAACCTGAATGTATTGTAACTCATTTTTATGAAAACATCATTAGTTCCGATTTTTTCAACATTCCGGAATTGGAAGAAGTAAGGGAGCTTCTGAAACTTGCCGACAGTGGAATTTTGTTCCGTGGCCCAAAAACGGAAAAAGTGGCTGCCACCCTCCACAGAATGGTGGATTTAAAAGGCCTCGAAAGATACATTGAGTTATTGAAAGTTTTTAATAATTTGCTGAAGATTGAAGACCGGGGGTATCTCGCGCTGCCCTCTGCAATGCCAAGTTCTTATGATAAAGATCGCGAACAGATTGACAAAATATACGAATACGTTTTTCAGAACGTCCAGAAAGGAATAAACCTGAAAGACGCTTCAAAACTGGTTTACATGGAACCCAGTTCGTTTTGCAGATATTTTAAAAAGAAAACCGGGCAAACTTTTATGGAATATGTGAAAAGTGTCAGGATTGGAATTGCTGCCAAACTGCTTTCAGAAACTGGCAAACCCATTACCCACATTTGTTACGAGTGCGGATATAATAACCTCGCCAATTTCAATTACTACTTCAAAGTTATCATGAATAAAACCCCATCGGAATACCGGAAGGATTTCAGGTAACCCTCTGAATGTTGAGCTGGTGACTTCCTTGATTTTGAGCTGGTGACTTCCCGTCACCTGCTCAATAAAAGTTTCACCAGAGCAAAATATTCACCAACTGACCGAAAAAGTCAGCAGGTGAACTGCGTTGAATCTAAGTCAGCAGTTGAAGAGCAGCCGACTGACAGCAGGTAAATCACACTCATGTTAAAATTATATCACAATAAACCAAAAATTGTGTGGCTAAATCGTTTTTTCTATCGTTAATTTGATGGATTATTGATTCAATTTGTATTTTTATATGTGAATCAAATCCTTTGATTGAGTATGACGAAAAAAGTTAAAGCTGTTATTTTCGATATGGACGGGGTGTTGGTCGATACCGAGCCATTTCATATTCAAACTGAGAAGCGGATGTTCCGGAAAATGAACCTTGACATTTCAGATGAAGAACATGGCGGTTACATGGGCACTGCTACGGATGTAATGTGGAAACAAATTATCAGCAAAAGAAGCCTCCCGCTCGATATTGCAGAAATCACTGAACTTACAATCCGGGAAGGTTTGCCATATTTTTATTCCCTGAAAAAGATAGATACAATGCCGGGACTGATCGATTTGCTGGAAAAACTGAAGGCGAAAAAAATTCCGATGGCGGTTGCGTCGTCTTCTGATCCTGAAACAATAAGTGTGATACTTGAAAAATCGGGTTTAAAAAAATACTTTCTTCACACGGTTAGCAGCAGCGAAGTTGGTAAAAGTAAACCCGAACCCGATGTTTTTTTGCTGACTGCCAAATTGTTAGGTGTCGAACCCGAAAATTGTGTTGTTTTTGAAGACTCCCAAAACGGTATCAAAGCCGCAAAAGCTGCGGGAATGTTTTGCATTGCTTACTGCGGGGCAAATTCGGGCACACAGGACAGGAGTCTGGCAGACATGCAGATTGACAATTTCGATGAACTGAAAACTTTTGACTGAAAGGAAATTTACAGGAATCAATAATGAAAATCAATTTAAGGCAAAACACTTCAAAACCTTTTTAAATACAAGTTATGATTAACGATGAATTAAACAAATACCAGTGGGTGAACAAACCCAGACATTCTGTGGTGGAAAAAAACCAGTTGATTATCGAAACCGAGGCCGGTACTGATTTGTGGCAAAGAACGTATTACGGTTTTCAGATTAACAATGCCCCGGCATTTTTGCAGGAAGCGTCAGGCGATTTTTCGTTTGTTGTAAAAACTGAATTCGAGGAAAGCAATTTCCAATACGACCAGTGCGGACTGTTGCTTTACATCGATGACGAAAACTGGGTAAAAGTCTCGGTCGAATATGAGAATGAATCCATTTCACGATTGGGTTCGGTGGTTACCAACCTGGGGTACTCCGACTGGGCTACTTCCGATATTCCGGCCCCAACTTCAGAAATGTGGTACAGGCTGAACCGCCGCGG
>Ga0100401_1001628_pt1 | contig 18157 bp, 14 predicted proteins | sample CryGeymeta201525_FD_80421 | JGI IMG/M metagenome (GOLD analysis project Ga0100401, IMG submission 80421) | Groundwater microbial communities from Crystal Geyser aquifers in Utah, USA - Crystal Geyser metaG 2015-25 | ecosystem: Environmental > Aquatic > Deep subsurface > Groundwater | place: USA... | reverse complement strand
CTCCACCGCAGCCGTTTTTCGAGGCCCGATGTTGTAAAATCAAGGGTTCCAGCGCCTCAGATGGGCGAAATTTGGCGATTTTTGAATCTAACAGCGAAAGTCGGGTTAGGAGTGGCGTTCTGCGAGCCCCATGACTGGGCAAGGCGATTTTCAGTCGCGAGTCATCAAAGCTTCTCTAAAGCCGGATTCACTCAAAGAACTTCTTCAGTGCCTTCTGCTCCTCGGGGTCGAGGGATTCCTTCCAAACGCGGTCGCCACCGGCGCCAGTGGAATCGATGCTGCCGCCTGCTGCAGTTCCGGTGGCCGACTGATCGACGTCGTGCTCTCCGTCCTGGAGTTGAAGAAGATCGCCGGGTAGGGAACGTGAAAGATCTTTGGCCTCCAGTGCTTCAAGGTCTCCGCCCTTCAGCATGTCACCTTGTTTGCCTAGTACGCCGGGGGCGTGACCAGGTCCTCTATTCACACCACCTTTGCCGCCGGGGCCCTCACCGTCTTTCGGTGGTCCATCGCCTTCGCCCTGGCCCTCGCCGTTTCCTTGTCCGTCGAGCAACTCATCCATCCACTCGTTGCCCTGTCCGCCACCTTGGCAATCCTTGCAGGCCTGACCCGCTTTTTGCAGGTTTTCGCGGAGTTGCTGCATCTGCTCGGGGTTGAGCTGGCCGAGGTTGTTAGGGTCGAGCTCCTTGAGCTGATTGAGCAGGCCAGGATTGGGTTTGAGTCCACCGTTTTGCAAACCCTGAAGAGCCTGATCGAACTGGTTCATCAGTTCGTCCTTGCGCTCCTGCGGCATGCCGCCGGCATTCTTCTGGAGATTTCCCAAGGCCTTGTCGGCCTGGTTCAAGTCGCGCTCGAAACGCTGCAGTTCGGACTGGTGCTGCTTCTTGAGCGAGTCGGTGGCTTCGAGCGATGAGTGACTGAACCATTCCTCTTCCTCTTTGGAACGAAGCTCCTCGAGCTTTTTCTTCATCTCCTCAAGGTATGTCTCGTCGATCATTTTGTCCTCTCCGAGGCGCTCAAGGTCAGCCTCGACCTGCTTCCAGGCGTCCGGCTCCTGAGGTCCGGTAGCGTCATGGTCGGGAAGGGCCGAGACGGGAATGAAGAGTCCGGCCATGAGGAGGAGAAGGGCGGCGAGCGGCGGAATGACGACACGCTGCCAATTCCAATTCAGTCCGGCGTCGATTCTCGCCGGCACTTCAGGCCATGGTCCGACGCCCGCACTCGCTGCGGAGAGTCCATTTCGCAGATGCATTGCGGCTTCGATGCGGACCATCGAGGTGCTGCGACTTTCAAAACGGCGTCGTGCGATCGCCCAAGCGATGCCAGCCAGTGCCAAAAGAACCCCGGCAATTCCGAGGCCGAGTTGCCAAGCGGGAGTATCCGGTAGCTCTCTACGCACAAGAAGAAGGGCACAGGCTCCGACGAGGCCGATGATCACGAGAGGCACGGTGAGGGCTTCAATCCACCAGCCAAGATTTACCCGACGTGAGACTCGATCCGCCTCTCGGGCCCAGAGATCTTGCAGCTTCTGATTTGATGGCTCCATGGCAATTGGACGAAGTGTAGTCTCATCGAGCCTGTTTGCGATTCGAAAATTCTGTGAAAAATGGAAGCATTCGCGATCGCCAGAGCAACAGCAGTTCTACCTCTGGAGTTTCTTTTCGAGGTCGAGGTTCGGAACGGCTCCCAGTTCGAGCGACTTGGCGTAGTGGTCGAGGCCCTTCTCTTGCTTGCCTTCACCGGCGTAGAGGATCGCGAGGTTGTAGTGAGGTTCAGCAAGGGTTTCGTTGCAGACACTGGCGGTCTTGAACGATTCCTCGGCGGCCTGGATATTTCCAAGGCGATACTGGAGGTTGCCCAAAAGAATGTGCCCTTCGGCTTCGGTCGGAGCGAGTTCAACCGCTTTTTGCAGGGCGGAAAGCGCTTCACCATTCTCGCCGACCTGGGTGAGGGTGTAGCCGAGCATCCGCTGGGCATAGGGATTGTTAGGCGTGATTTCCGTCGCCCGGCGGAAGATGTCGGCGGCCGAGAAGGTCTCACCCAGTTTGAATTCGACGAGTCCGAGTTTGCACATCGCCGCCGTATCGGCGGGATTCCGATCGACGACCATCTCGAAGGCTTCGCGTGCGGCGTGCAGGCGTCCCTTCTGGTAGGCCCGCGTTCCTGCTTTCGAGTAGGGCTCGAGTTCTTCTCGTAGCTCGGCGATGTTTCGTGCGACTTCGGAGCGAGGTTTGGCATACCGGGAAATCATCACGCCGGCGACTTGCTGGTCTTCGATCATGCTAAGCTCTTCGGGAGAGAGGTTCAATTCGGCTCCCTTGTAGACATTCATTGCACGGCGAATGCTTTCATCGGCCTCGCCTTTTTTCTCGAGGGTTGCCAAGAGAATCTCGCGGGCTTCCCGGCGCTTCTCTTGGATGTCCATCTGCTTCTTGATGATGTCGCGCAGCATCTGAGTCTCCGCTGAGTTGGTTTCGCCAGAGGCGAGGGCGCGGTCCTCGCGCATCAGTCTCGACTGAAGTTCGTCAATGCGCCTTTCCTGAGCCGCTTTCTCGCGACGGAATTCCTGAATACGCAGCTTGCTGATGGTGAGGTCGCGCAAGGCCTGAAGGAGATCGTCCTTGGAGGCATCGCTGTCTTCCTGAAGCGTTTCGTAGCGCTGCTTGGTCTCGCGCAGTTCACGGTCGAGCGCCATGTTTTGATCGACGACCTGCTGGAGCTGGCCCGCTTCGTTGAGCTTGAGAAGCGCGGCCATTTGGTCGCGCTCACGGAGCAAGTCATCGCGTTCTTCGCGGAGCTCGTTGAAGGAGTCCCGAACCTCGGCGAGTTCAGTTTCGAGCGACTTGATCCGCCCCTTTGCTGTATCGAGCTCAGCGTCCTTCTGCGCCAGTAGCTCCTGGAAATGCTTCAGCTGCTTGCGTTGGCCCGCAACGACCTCGTTGGCGGTCTTCCTCTCGATCTCGAGATTCTTGCTAAGGTTAGCCACCTCCTGCATCAGGCGGACTCGTTCAGCCTGGAGGGCGTCGATCTGCACCTTGGCCTGCTTGGCTTCCGACTGGCTCGATCCGAGCGCCTCACCCATCGCGCTCTTCTCGCGCTCGAGAGAATCGATTCGCTGGCTTAGCGCCCTGACCTCTTCCTGCATCGGTTGTGATCCGGTTTTGCGGCGAAGTTGATCGAGTTCGGCCTGCCTCTGCTTCAACTGGGCGAACGCGATGTCGCGCTGACGTCGGGCCTCGGCGGTCTCGGAGCCGCCAGCTTGACGTCCGGTATTGATTTGCTGTTTAAGCCGAGCGGTCTCCTGCTCAAGCTCGGCAATGCGGCGGGAATCAAGGGTTTCGATCGGCCTTGCCGGCTGAATCGGAGCAACGGGGAGACCCATCTCAAGGGCGCGAGGGGCATCGCCCTCCACGATGCCATGGCGACGCACGCCTCCTTCAAGCTCGGCGGTGGCACGGTTGTTGCCTTGTTCCTGCTTGAGGGCGTCTGGGGTGACCTTCGCAATATCCTGAATGGTCTTATCCACCCGCCCCCGCAGCATTTCAGGCTTCCAGGTGGGGAAGTTTTGGGAGATCTCACCGAACATCTGGCGCGCCCTTCTGAGCTTGTTCAGGGCCTCGAGATGCTTGCCTTCCTCGACTAGCTTCTCGGCGTCCTTACTAAGCAGCCATGCTTGAAAATAGACATCGGATGGATCGAAGGCGGCAGGTGCAGGTCGCGTCGATGGGGCGGGGGTCTGCGCCGAGCTTACCGTGATGGGAAACACGCAGAGAACGGCAGCTGCCAGAAGCGCTCCGCGTGTCGTCAAGCCACTGAGTGTTCGATCCATGGGGCGCGCAAACTAGTAACCGAAAATCGCTACGACAAGATCGAAAGTCGGGCGGAGTATGGTCCTGTCATTGCTTGGATTCTGAGCTTTTACCTGTCTCTTGGGAAACCTCTCGCGCGAGGAAATTGGTTGGGAACACTTTCGATTGAAACGAATGACGCAAGGACCTCCATTTTGTGGCGAATCACGCTGGATTTGTCGCGCCCGCTCTCAAGCCGGTTGACCGCAGGTGCAGGACCGCCTATTTCCGTGCTCATGGATTTGACCACGACTGCATACGGAACATGGAGCGGGGGACGCTTCATGCACTTTGGTGAGACACTCAGCGAGGAGCGCTACATGGAGTGCATTCAGGCGGCTTACGAATCCGGGTTCCGGACTTTCGTGACGGCGGATGTCTATGGGAATGGCAAGGCCGACGAACTGTTGGGTCTGGCGCTTAAGGGAATCGACCGGGATAGCTACTGCCTGGTGGGAATGCTGGGGCACGACTTTTATGAGGGCCAGCGTCAGGGCAGCAGGGGTTATCCGCGTTTCACCGATGCGGAACTCCGAAGTGAAGACGGTTACGAGTCCTACATTCGCATGGCGACTGAGAAGTCGCTCGAACGATGCGGCACCGATCGTTTTGATCTGATGATGCTGCACAATCCGGATGAAACGGGTTACGCCAACGAGGCGGTTTGGAGCGGGCTACGGAAGATCAAGGAAGCAGGTCTTGCGGATCGTCTGGGTATCGCTCCCGGACCTGCGAATGGTTTCACGCTCGATGTCATCGACTGCATCGAGCGCTTCGGTGAGGCGATCGATTGGGCGATGTTGATCTTGAATCCCCTGGAGCCATGGCCGGTCGGTCTCGCGCTTCCTGCTTGCGAAAAGTACGGCGTGAAGGTGCTGACGCGGGTTGTCGATTACGGCGGCCTTTTCTTCGGTGATATGGAAGTCGGCCACGAATTTAAGGCAGGCGACCACCGTGCCTACCGTCCCGAGGGATGGGTCGAACATGGTCTTGCGAAGATTGAGAAGATGAAGGAAATCGCCGCCCGCCACGATCTCAACATGGCTCAGTTTGCGGCGATCTGGAATCTAAGTCAGCCTGCTGTAGAGAGTGTCGTGCCGACGTTTATTCAGGAGGCCGGTGCAAACGCCCGCCCAATCGAGGAGCGGATCAAGGAGTTGGCGGTTCTTCCAGATCTTCGGCTGTCCGCCTCAGAGGTGGATGAAGTCAAGGCGATCGGAGACAACACCGGCTGCATGATGCTCAAGGGGGCAAGCAAGCGCCACACCGTCAGTGAGCGCCCGGACGAATGGCCGATGCGTGAGGACTTGCTGGCGTTGGCCGGAAGACACGGGCTTGGAGCCGAGTGGTAGCTGGAGCGGGAAAGGATCCCGGTCATCATGCCTCCATTGAGGTGACAGGCACCCGATTTGAGGCGGCTTTTCGAATAGGGTTTGGCTAAGCTCTTTCCCAGATTGGGATTGGCGGGAAGGAGGCGGATGCGCAGACTGCTTCCATGGAGATGGTGCCGATTGGCCGAGTGCGAAGCTGTTTTGGTGAAAAGTTTGCGGTGCCGCGGCAGCCGGGACTTTGTCCGTCGGCTTGGGGTGAGTTGATCTTCGAAAAGGAGTTTCGGAGCGCTGAGGCGGTGCGTGGTTTGGAGGGGTTTTCGCATGTGTGGTTGATCTTCCACTTTCATCAGACGGCGGACCGCGGGTGGTCGCCGACGGTGAGGCCACCGAGGCTTGGTGGAAATCAACGGGTCGGAGTGTTTGCGAGTCGCTCGACCTTCCGGCCGAATGGGTTGGGTTTATCGCTCGTGTGTCTGGAAGGAGTCGATTTCGATCGCGAGGACGGTCCGGTGTTGAGGCTTGGCGGGGTGGATCTGGTGGATGGAACTCCGGTCTTTGATGTAAAGCCGTATTTACCCTACGCCGAGGCACCGGAGGGCGCGATGGGCGGATATGCCGGGGAGGCACCACAAAGACTGCTGATCGAGGGGGATGAGCATTTGACAGGGCTGGCTGAGCGGGAAGCACGGGTGATCAAGGAGGCTTTGTCGCTGGATCCTCGCCCTGCCGGGGGGCGTGAGGAGGTGGGCAGAGAGCATGGGGTGCTGATTTGCGGGGTGAATGTGCGCTTTCGGGTGGTGGAGGGTGTTTGCGAAATCAGCGGAATTGACTCAAAAGGCGTTCGGGATTGAAAAGTTAAGCTCTCCGTATTAGTTTTGCGCCGTGAATCTGATACGCGCAACGATTTTAGGAGCTAGCCTGGTAGCTTGCGCCCTTTTGCCATCTTGCAAGGAGCGCGGTGAAGTGGCTGAAGAGGGTCTTGCTGCTGCTGGATACGAGGTCAGCCAAGACGCGTTTTTTCGGGCGGCCGAGAGTGACGATGTGCGCGCCATGAAGACCATGATCGAGGCGGGGCTGGCGCTCGATTCGGTGGATGCGAAAGGTCGGACAGCGCTGCATGCGGCGGCGGGATCGGGTGCGATGCAGTCAATCAATTTCATGCTCGATCGAAAGTTGGACATCAATGTGACGGATGCAGAAGGCCGAACTCCGTTGATGGAGGCGGTGTTACGATCGACGCCTGAAACGGTTCGCTATCTGCTGCGCCAAGGGGCTGATCCATCACTCAAGGACAATGACAAGTTCAAGCCGCTGATGCTAGCGGTCCGTGATAGCCGGAGGAATATGGTGCCCGAGTTGGCTCCGTACGTTAGAGAGGACCTGGATGATGCTTTGCTAGCCGCTGCGATTCTCGGGCAAGCGGGGGTGATCGATGAACTGACGAATTTCGGTGCGAGCGTCTATGCCCGGATTGATGATGGGCGCACGCCGCTGATGCTGGCGGCTCAGAATGGCCACACGGAGGCAACTGAGATGCTCCTGGAGATTGGGGCGAACCGATTTGCGATGGATCAACAGGGCCGGAGGGCAAAGGATTTTGCTGCCAAGGCCGGTCACGATCTGCTTGCGACGCGATTGTCTGAGGATCCGCAGGAGGGCGATTTTGAACTGACTGAGCCCGCCGAGCTCGGGTTGGAAATGGCTGCTGATATCGCGAAGCACATTGCGGGTGGGAATGGTGCTTCTGATGACATGGTTTCGAATGCAGCTCCGGCGCTCAACGCTGAGGATGGCGAGGTGCCCGGCAATGAGATTGCTGCCAATGTTGGTAACTCTTCAGAGGCGGATGGGATGCCCGAAGAACGAGAAAGTAAGCCATCGAATCCTCCGATGCCTGGACAGGGAGAAGGCGCTATCGGGATGATGCCACCATCGAAAGCCGCTCCAGAGCCTCTTGAGGGTGTGGTGCTGGAAGGAAATACTAGTGTGCCAGATCGGAGGGCGTCTCATCTCGCTGGGAGCGTGGAGCCCCCGGTGTCGACATCGCCGATCATCATGCGTTCCTACCGTCAACGCGAATTGCCATTGGTGGTTGAGTCGGCAGATAAGGGTGTGGCTTCGGTCCGGATGGTCGGAGGGGAGACTCAGAAAATTGGTGAAGGCTCCACCATTCCGGGGACATCGCTGAAAGTAATCCGGGTGCATCGAAAGATGCAGAGCGGTAAGGAGAACTTTGGAGCTCCCGTCGAGGTCTCGGTCGTGCAGATCGAGGATGCCAAGACGGGGATGTCTCGCGATCTGGTGGTGGACCTGCCGGCGCTTGCGCATGATCCGGTGGCGCTGGTAGAGGATGCCGCCAGTGGTCGCTACTATGTGGCCCGTACTGGCCAGAGATTCAAGACGGCGGACGGGACCGACTATTTGGTCGGCGATGTGAGGCCGAATCAGGTGGTAATTGAGAACATGGAAACTCGCGTGACCACGACTATCCCACTGCGCGGACCGCGCGGCTAAGTTATTTTTTATGGAAGAAGCGACAACCTTGAACCCCGGTTCGCCGGTCCGACAATTCTCAATCTTGCTTCAGAACCGGGCGGGTGCCTTGGCTTCGTTGGTAAAGTTACTGCGGAATAATGCCATCGAAGTGTTAGGCATCAGCGTTCAGGACTCTCGGGATGCGACCGTTGCCCGCTTGGTCGTCACGGACCCTGAGTTGACGCAGCAGATCTTCATGGAAAAGGGGATTCCCTTCACGAGCTGTCAATTATTGGTTCTTTCGCTCAAGGAAGCCGGACCTGAATTGCTGCCTGTTCTCGATACCTTGATGATTGCTGAGACCAATGTGGATTTCGCCTACGGTCTGCTGCCTTCCCAAAATGGAAGGGCATTGCTGGCAATGCATGTTGAGGACTACGACTTTGCGGTCTCGGTCATGAATCAGGCAGGATTCAAGTTGATCTATCAGGAAGACCTGAGTCGCTGATAGGGAGGCGGTGGGAGTCTCTCTATTCAGCGCGGGAAAGCTTGCTGAGTCCGCGCTGCAGGAGTTGTCCATCGACCTCGGTCGAGACAAGCTCATCAAGATAGACTTTGAAGTTCTCCTCGTCGAACTCGATGGAGTGAAGTCCGTCGGCAGGAACATCGTCGAACCCAGCGATGAGCGATTTCATGTCGCTCACCGGCTTGCCATTGACCTCGGTGACGATGAGGTTGCGGAGCGGTTCGTAACCGACAGTGGCTGGGGTGGCGATGACGCCTGCGAGGAAGACGACACGTTCGTAGCGATCTTCATACTTGTCGGGATTCTCGATGACATCGAGAAGATTGAGTGGGGCACGGGATTCCCATTCGTCGCCGAATGACTCGAGCAAAGGGCGGGTGAGCTCTTGAAAAATGAGGCCTCCCTTGACGAGGAAGTTCGGGGCTTTTCCAAAAGTGTAGCCGGGAACCAATTCGTTCTGACGATCGCGGCGTTCGAGTTGAGCGGTGAGTTCGATCGCCTCGCCATCGCGTATGATGCCCAAGGTCACGCTCTCGCTGGCACCTTTGGCACCGCGCACGAGGTGGCTCCAGTAAGTGCGGCCGTAGATGGGATGCTCAAAGTAACCCATGCGATCGATGTCGTAACCGTCGATCACGGTGATCACGTCGCCCTTCTTGAGTTCGGCGGCTTCAGCGGCACTTCCTTCTCTCACGCTGGCGACGTAGATGCCTCCGACTTCATCGGTAAGCTTCAGCCAGGCACGGAAGCCAGCGTCCTCGGTTCGCGCGATGGAGATGCCGAGTGAGGGAAAGCCCTGATAGTCTCCATCGGCTGCATCGGCCATGAAGCGGGCGAGGATCTCGGTGCCTGTGATATCACTGATTTGATCCTTCGAGTTGTAGCTGGTCAAAAGACCGGCCAGCTTGCCATCGTGCAGGGCGGGTACCGAGAAGCTGCTTGCAGCGCTCTGCATGGATGCTTTCACTTCGTAGGTGAGGAAGTAGTCGCCAGGCATGAAGTTAGCGACGATGTCAATGCTTTGCACCGGGCCGCGGGTGACAAGCACTGTGCCGTTTTCTTCGACTTGGATCGCCTCGACTTCGTCGCCAAGTCCGAAGGGTTCGGCGATTTCGAGCGGGACCATGCCTTCAAAAAACGAACTGTCAGTCTCGACGTCATCCAGGCCTAACAGGGCGAGGTTCGCTTCATAATCAACTGCGATGACCTTGCCTTGCGCGAGCTTCTTGCCATCGATCGACTCGAGTTCGATCATGGTCGCATCTCCCACCATTTCGGCGGTGGTGACGACTTGCTTTTCTCCGACAACCGCCGCGAGCGAGCGACGCTTTCCTGGAGGTTGTTTTTCCCAAGGTTGTCCGGGATTCCACTTCTGCAGGGTGGTGTTGATCCGGATGACCGAGAGTTTTGGGTCGGAAGCAGGTGCTGCTTCAACGGTCGGTTCGGGCTCTGGGGGAGAGGGTGTCAGCTGCCGTTCGCAGGAGCAGAGGGCGACAAGCGAAAGGGCGGTGAGAAGGATGCTGTGACGCATGATCTGAAACGTTGGGAGGAGGCTGGAGGGCTAGATGGCTCAATCTTCGAGGTTGGAAAGGTGGTCGATCGCGTAAATGCGCTGAATGCGTTCGTTGGCCTCGGCGACTTTCGCCGTTGGAACAATCAGTGGTCGCGAACCACCGAAGAGCTCGATGACGTGAAACTCAGGAGGCGTTTCTGGGTTGAGCAGTTCGTTGACTTGCTTGAGATCTGTGATTTTGGTGCCGTTGATGGTGTCGACGGCGAGGCCCGTGAATCCGGTCATCTGGCTGTTGATCGGGTCACTCTCGATCCTAGTTAGAACGACGATGTCCGTTCGCTCGGTGAAGATCCCTTTGGGAAGGTAGTCTTGATAGAGACGCCGGACGTTGATGTCGGAGAAGTTTTTGGTGGCGAAAAGATTGGTATCGAGCGGTTGGAATACCAAGCCGGCGTAGACGATGTAACGTGGCTGTTTCTCATACTGAATGGCATACATCCGGTTCTGGTGGAGAGTCTTCAGCTCAACATCATGATCGTGCCACGTTCCCTGTGAGAGATATCGGAGCTGCACTTTATCTCCGGCGAATTTACGTTCGACGACCTCGTTGAGGTCGACCTTGGCGCCGTCGATGAGGATCTGACCGGCGCTATCGATTGGATTGCCATCGATCGCAAAGAGAATGTCGCCTGCTTTTAGAATACCGTCGCAGGAAGCTTGAGGGACGACGTTGGTGACCAGTACTCCGACCCCATTTTCCGGGAGTTGGAGGGCGCGGCGCATTGCCTCGTTGTAAAGGGGGAATGTGGAGACTCCGAGGTCGACGTAGTGATCATAGGAGCCGTCTTCGATGTCCTTGAGAAAGCGGCGAACCACGGGGGTGGGGATGATGTAGCCGGTGTTGTCGGCCTCACGGAGTCCTTGGAAGGCGACGCCGACGACCTTGCCATTCTGCACGACGGGGCCGCCGGAGTTGCCCGGGTTGATCGCGGCATCGATCTGGATGATCAAGTGCTGGTCGGCGCGAGAGTGCGAGTAGGCGGAGAAGTCGATGCGGGAAACGACACCACGTGTGACGGAGAGACGCTCACCTCCGATGGGGTAGCCAATCACGCGGACCTGGCTTTCAAGTTCAGGCACGCCATCGATTTCAAAGACTGGGAACTTTTCGAAGTCGGTGAAGTCTTCGACGGAAAGCAGGGCGAGATCGCAATCGTGAGCGATGAACTCGACCTTGGCGGGATACTTCATCGGGCTGCCGTGGATGGTGATCAGAAGTCGCCGTGAGTTTGAAACGACGTGGGCGTTGGTGAGGAAGCGATTTTTGCCGACAAGGAAGCCGGTGCCGATTCCTCCGCCGTAGCGACCGCTGTTCCATGGCGTTGCGTAGTCGGGAACCTGTGCCGCAGATTCGATCCGGACGACCGAGCGGTAGATTTCCGAAGGAGTGCCAGCCGGAGTCTCTGGAATAGCCGTTTGCGCAGCGAGGGGGAGAGCTAGAAGAGCGGAGAAAAGAGCGAAGAGTCGCGCGAGCATTGGCGCGAGGCTACGAGAGAATTTCGGAGGTGCAAGGCGAATGGCCATCCCTCCGAAATCAGCGGGCAGACTCAGACGTTGAATCGGAATTCAATCACATCGCCATCCTTGACGACGTATTCCTTGCCTTCGATGCGAAGTTTTCCGGCATCGCGCGCGGCGGCTTTGGAGCCTCCTGCGACGAGGTCGTTGAAGTGGACCACTTCCGCAGCGATGAAGCCACGTTCGAAGTCGGTATGGATCACGCCGGCGGCGGCCGGAGCCTTGTCGCCTTCGACGATGGTCCACGCGCGGGTTTCCTGAACGCCGGTGGTGAGGTAAGTGCGAAGGCCGAGGAGGTGATAGACTCCTTTGATCAGTGTGGAGACACCGGAATCGGTGACACCCATATCAGCGAGGAATTCAGCGGCTTCTTCCGGCTCCAGATCGATGAGCTCTTCCTCGATGTTGGCGGAAATAACGACCGCTTCGGCACCATGGGCTTCGGCGGCGTAGGCGCGGACCTTGGAGACGAGTGGGTGGCTGTCCGGATTTTTTTGAGCTTCGCCAAGATCCCCTTCACTGACGTTACACGCGTAGATGGTGCGCTTGGAGGAAAGCAGGAAGAACTCCTTGATCAGCGAGCGCTCGTCATCGCTGAGCTCGATCATGATGGCAGGGATGCCTTCGTTGAGCTTGGGAAGAAGTTTGTCGATGAGATCGACTTCGGCCTTCGATTCCTTGTCGCCACTCTTCGCCTTTTTGTCGCGTGATTGACGCCTCTTATCGAGTGAGGCGATGTCGGCCAGGATCAGCTCGGAGTTGATGATCTCGATGTCGCGGACGGGATCGACGGAGCCGAGCTCGTGAATGATGTCGTCGTTTTCAAAGCATCGCACGACCTGGACGATCGCATCGGTCTCGCGGATGTTGGCGAGGAACTTGTTGCCGAGTCCGGCCCCCTCGGAGGCACCTTCGACGAGTCCGGCGATGTCGACGAATTCGATCGCGGTGGGGACGAGCTTTTTGGAGCCGGAGATTTTTGAGAGCACGGCGAGGCGCTCATCGGGCACGGTGACGACGCCGACATTCGGGTCGATGGTGCAGAAGGGATAGTTGGCAGCCTCCGCATTACGAGTGCGGGTGACAGCATTGAAGAGTGTCGATTTCCCGACATTGGGCAGTCCTACGATTCCGGCCTTCAGCATAGCGCCGGAGGCATAGGGGAGGGGGTGCCGGAGTGCTAGAAAATTCCCGACTGAGGAAAAAGAAACGGCCCAACCTGGTGGGTGGGCCATTTGGGGAAAGGGACCGAGCTGGCCAACTTGGGATTCACTGATGTTTCCCAATTTTACTCGAGAGGTGGGAGTAGTCCGCCGTCTAGGGCACCGCCGTCTTCGGGGAGAGCTGGTTCCTTGAAGTTGATCGGGCCGAGGAAATTCCAGAAGTGATTCTGTTTTTGCTGGTAGGCGATGGCTTGGTCGTGCCCCGATGGCAGCTCCTTGAGGGCCCCTTGGCGGGCTTCAACCACTGGAACACCGGGGCGGAAGGGGGACGTCGTCAAGTCGGCGACCTTGCCGAACCCGCTGCCGATGCCGCTTCCCACTTTGCCAATCCCCTCGCCAACCTTGCCCATGCCCGCAGTGGTGCGGGTCTTGATGCCCTGCATGGGTCCACAGCAGGCGATGGCGAGCGATGCCGCAATCATGGCGACACCTTTCAGAGACGTGAGGGAAGCTTTCATGAGGAGGAACGAAACGGTCTCGATCAGCGCCCATAAGAGACCCGATGCGCTGATGGGGGATTTTTAGCCGAATTTCGGGCCATCGTCAACTGACATGGAGGATTGTAATGATCGAAGATCGATATCCTTAACCAAACTTAAGTATCTGCTGTAGGAGGTCTCAAAGGGTTTTTAGAACCAAATAGTTCCGAACGTTTTTGTTCCAAATGGGCCGCTGGAAATGGGGGCCGTTCGAGATCTGTTCGGATGCCCACAGTTCAGACGAGCGTCCGCCGTCGAGATTCAGAACGGATTCGAGACGGATTGAGCCGATCGATTGGCCAGCGAGGGCGTTCGCGAGGGACTTCAGTGAACAGGCTCCGGTGCAGGCGATGATCCATTGGGTGCCGCCATCATGGGCGATGAAAGAGCGAGCAGAGGACTGTTTGTCCGAAAGTTGACCAATCGCCCGGCCCCGTTCGACAAGAAAGGGGCCGGACTGGAGGGCTTGATCGCCTCCGTTGAATTGCTCGCGGCGGATCAAATCCATTCTCCCGTCGGAGCTTCTTACGTAAAATCCTGCTCCGAGCGACGAGGCTCGGTTGACCCCTCCAGCATTGATTCCATTGGAAATGACCTTTCCAAGTGGTGCCCCTTCGGGGGTGAAAAAGCCCGCGTTGATCACGGCAATCCCGCCCAGTGATTTTCCTACGACTCGACAGTCGGGCCACTTTGAAGCGGGTCCACCGGGTTGGTCGGCGACGGCGAGGAAATGGCTGCGCGAGTCGAAGGTAACAGCATGGATCGGGATGCCGCCTAAGCTCGTCCTGATCAGGGAGGGTGGGGGAATTGGTCCTTTCGGAGCGGGGAGTGCCGGTGGGGTTACTTCGTCCCGCCCGACTTGAACTGAGGCTTCGATGCTCGTGGCAGTCGTCGACTCACTCGGTGGTCGAGGTGCCGGGGCAGAGCAGGAGACAAAGGCAAGCGAGAGCAGGAGAAGAAGTCGCATCGTGCGCACAGCGGAACAGGTGGAGGTGTTTTGTGCAAATGCTTCAGGCTCGCTTTTGAGCAACTGCCAGCAGCGTCTGAAAGTAGGGCGGCTCAGGTTCGCGATCGACGATCGCCGTTTCGATCTGAGTAAACCCCGCGTTTTCGAGCATGGCGGCGAGTTCGCCTTCGCCAAAGCCGAGCCAGGTGTCGGCGTAAAGCTCGCGGGCTTGCTCGAAGCTGTGCTGGACGAGATCGAGGATAATGATCCGTCCGCCGGGCTTGAGGGCGCGGAAAGCGGCGTCGACCGCCTTTTCCGGATGGGCGGCGTGGTGGAGCGCCTGGCTCAGCACGGCGAGGTCGAGGGAGGTGTCATCCAGCGGTGGCTGCTCCAGGTCGCCGAGTCGGTATTCGAGGTTGGTGAGGCCGTTTTGCTTGGCGAGCTGGGCACCGAATTCGACCATTTTGGGCGACAGATCCACGGCGATCACCTTTTCGGCCCGCTGGGCGAGAAGTTGGGAAAGGGTGCCTTCGCCCGCGCCGAGGTCCGCCACGGTGCCGCTCGCCATGACTTTGATGAGTGCCTCGGCGAGGCCTTTCCATGAGCGTCCTGGCACGTAGTCCCGGCCGAATTTCCCAGCGAGTTCGTCAAAGTAGCGGCGCGCGAGGTCCTGGCGTTTCCGCTGGAGGTGGCGAAGCGCGGTGGCATCCTTGGCAACCTCCGGGATCTCGGAGGCCGCCTTTTTTGCCAAAACCGCCAGCTCCGGAGCCATAAACGAGCGGTAAATGTTGTTTTTTCCGCTTCGCTCGTCGCTGACGAGTCCCTCGGTTTTCAGTTGCGATAGCTGGGTCGAAATTCGGCTCTGGCCCATGCCGAGTAGCTCTTGGAGGTCCGCCACGCTCAGGGATTCCTGATCCAAAAGCAGGAGAATTCTTAGGCGAGTCGGGTCGGCTAGAAGCTTCAAGGATTTCAGCATTGACGACATGCGGGAGGTGATACATCAACGCATCACGATTTGACGATACGAAAAACGAAACACCTATGAGTTCCTACATTTTCTCCTCAGAGTCCGTCGGCGAAGGTCATCCAGACAAGGTTTGCGATACCATTTCCGATGCCATCCTTGATGCCTGCCTCGCCGTCGACCCGAAGTCGCGCGTGGCTTGCGAAACCTTCGTGAAGTCGAATATCGTCGTCGTCGGCGGCGAAATCACCATCCCGAAGATCGGTCAGAAGCCAATCGGTTCGGTGATCAATATCGACACGGTCATCCGCGAAGCAATTCGAGGCATCGGCTACACGAATGACGACGATGTCTTCCATTCCGACAAGGTTTTCATCAACAATTACCTCACGACCCAGTCCCCTGACATTGCTCAGGGTGTGGATGCGAAGAAAGCTGCGGGCAAGAAGCACGCGGAGCAGGGCGCAGGGGACCAGGGCATCATGTTCGGATACGCATGCGACGAGACTCCGGAGTTGATGCCGGCTCCGATCATGTATGCGCACCGTCTCGGTCGCGAACTCACCAGTATTCGCAAGAGCGGAAAGGTGAAGTGGCTGCGTCCGGATGCAAAGACACAGGTTTCTGTCGAGTATGTCGACGGCGTGCCGACGCGCATTGTGAACGTCGTGATTTCCACGCAGCACGCCGCAGGTACCGCCCACGCGGATATCGAGAAGTTCTGCATCGAGAAAGTCATCAAGAAGGTGCTTCCCGCAGAGATGATGGATTCCCGCACGGAGTTCCTCATCAACCCAACCGGCAGTTTCGTGATCGGCGGACCACAAGGCGACTCTGGTCTAACAGGTCGCAAGATCATTGTTGATACTTATGGTGGCACCAGTCGTCACGGTGGTGGCGCTTTCTCCGGCAAGGATCCCTCGAAGGTCGACCGCTCCGCCGCCTACATGGGTCGCTGGGTGGCCAAGAATATCGTCGCCGCCGGACTCGCGAAGTGTGCAGAGATTCAGTTCGCCTATGCGATTGGTCATCCGCTTCCCGTGAGTGTCCACATCGATACTTTCGGAACCGGCGTCATTTCCGACGACAAGATCCTTGGTGCGGTGTTGAAGGTCTTCTCCTTCAAACCTGCGGACATCGTGAAGCAAATGAAGCTCCTCCGTCCGATTTACTCGGCATCCACCAACTACGGCCACTTCGGCAAGGAAGACTGCAATCTTCCATGGGAAGAAACCAACAAGGCAGCTGCCCTCAAAAAAGCAGCGAAGTAAGGAATAATCGAAACGCAAAGATCCAAAGTCTGCCCAGCGGGGACGATGCCAAAAATCAATATGAACTTGAATCCTCTGGAGTCTTGGCATTTCACACAAAGAATCACTAACAGAATTATTAAATCATGAGCGCAGTAGCAGATCCAACCACTCAGGACTACAAGGTCCGCGATATCGGCTTGGCCGATTTCGGCCGCAAGGAAATCGAAATTGCCGAGCACGAAATGCCCGGTCTGATGGCCACACGGGCCAAGTATGGTCCAGAGAAACCCCTTCAGGGCGTCCGCATTATGGGCTCGCTTCATATGACGATTCAGACCGCGGTGCTGATCGAAACTCTCGTCGAACTCGGTGCCGAAGTGCGCTGGGTGTCCTGCAACATTTTCTCGACTCAGGACCACGCCGCCGCCGCGATTGCAGCATCGGGTGTGCCGGTCTTTGCCTGGAAGGGTGAGACGCTCGAGGAATACTGGTGGTGCACCTGGAAGGCTCTCGTCAATCCGGACGGTCTCGGTCCTGAACTCATCGTCGACGACGGTGGCGACGCAACATTGCTCATCCACAAGGGCTACGAAATGGAGAACGGTTCTGATTGGGTCAACGGCCCAGCAGGAAGCAACGAAGAGCAGGTCATTAAGGATCTTCTCAAAAAGATCGGCCAGGAGCAGCCGGGCATCTTCGCCAAGATTGTGAAGGACTGGAAGGGCGTTTCAGAAGAGACCACCACTGGTGTGCATCGTCTCTATCAGATGGCCAAGGCCGGCACGCTGCTCGTTCCTGCGATCAATGTGAACGACTCCGTGACCAAGTCGAAGTTCGACAACCTTTACGGCTGCCGCGAGTCCCTCGTGGACGGCATCAAGCGTGCTACCGACGTGATGATCTCCGGTAAGGTCGGTGTGGTCTGTGGTTATGGCGATGTTGGCAAGGGCTGTGCCCAAGCTCTCCGCGCCCAAGGTGCGCAAGTCGTGGTGACTGAAGTCGATCCGATCTGCGCGCTCCAGGCCGCAATGGAAGGTTTCCGCGTGCTGACCATCGAGGATACCCTTGGTTGGGGTGACATCTATGTGACCACGACCGGTAACTTCGACATCATTCGCCTCGAGCACATGGAGAAGATGAAGGATCAGGCGATCGTTTGTAATATCGGCCACTTCGATAACGAGATCCAGATCGACAAACTCGAAAAGGCAGCTGGTGTGGTGAAGACCAATATCAAGCCTCAGGTCGACAAGTACACCTTCCCGGCCGGCAACAGTATCTACATGCTTGCTGAGGGTCGTCTCGTGAACCTCGGTTGTGCCACCGGTCACCCGAGCTTCGTGATGTCGAACAGCTTCACCAACCAGACTCTGGCGCAGATCGATCTGTGGCAGAACAAGGACAGCTACAAAGCGGGCGAAGTGAAGGTCCTTCCGAAGCACCTCGACGAGGAGGTCGCTCGTCTCCACCTTGAGAAGGTCGGCGCGAAGCTGACCACGCTGACCAAGGAGCAGGCCGACTACATCAGCGTTCCGGTCGAGGGGCCATTCAAGCCTGAGAGCTACCGCTACTGAAACGCTCAGAGAAACGGTTTCAAAGACCCCGTCGGCTTCGGTTGATGGGGTCTTTTTTGCTCTGGGGCCTATCGTAAGCCCAACTTGCCAGAAAAATATACCCAGAAAAATATGCCACATGCCCAGAAGTGTTCGGCATGTCAGGTGCTTTGCGTTGTTGCTGTCCCGAAGATTCCCGGATTTCGTAGGGTCGCCACCAAATCGAGCGCCCGAGACGGGCGGCTTGTCTTCGTTGCCGCCCCGCGCTCTTGGTATCACAAAAATATGCCAAAAATATGCCAGGCAAACAGTATGTTGACGGCGGAAATAAATGTTGCTAAGGATCACGTAACACGATGAAGACCAACGAAGAAAAGGTGATCGATCCGGTTGAAAAAGCGGGGCTTCCGACGGCTCCGGTGCCGGGCGGATTTCGGCGGGGGAAGGGGCTGGGGCGGAGGCGAATCCTGG
>Ga0100401_1001627_pt1 | contig 18161 bp, 15 predicted proteins | sample CryGeymeta201525_FD_80421 | JGI IMG/M metagenome (GOLD analysis project Ga0100401, IMG submission 80421) | Groundwater microbial communities from Crystal Geyser aquifers in Utah, USA - Crystal Geyser metaG 2015-25 | ecosystem: Environmental > Aquatic > Deep subsurface > Groundwater | place: USA... | reverse complement strand
TTCAGCCTGGATCGTTTCGCCGCCGACGTGCAGGCGGTCTACGACAAGCTGGGGCGCTGCGTGGTCGCCGTCTCCGAAGGCATTGCGGACGAGAACGGCAAGGCCATCGCCGCCGCGTTCAGCAAGGAAGTCGACTCGCATGGCAACGCGCAGCTCAGCGGCACCGGCGCGCTCGGCGATTTCCTGGCGGCTGAGCTCAAGGCGCGCACCGCGATCAAACGCGTCCGGGCCGATACGTTCGGTTACCTCCAGCGCTCATTCCCCGGCATTGCCTCCAAGACGGATGCCGCCGAGGCGCGTGCCGTCGGAGCGGAAGCCGTGAGAACGGCTGTCAGCGGCATCGCGAGCGGGTCGATCGCCATCCGGCGCGCCAAGGGGTCCGCGTACGCCGTCAGCTTCAAATGCGTCCCGCTGAAAAACGTCGCCCGCGAGACGCGCGAGATGCCCGCCGCCTACATCAACAAGGCCGGCAACAACGTCACCAAGGCCTTTATCGACTACGCCGCCCCGATCGTCGGCCCGCTGCCGAAGATCACGCGCTTCAGGATATGACGGCCCGCCTCAGCGCACGTCGGGGCTGGCAGCCCCGCCCTACCCGCCCGGCTGACTCGCGCGGGAAGCCGCACTATGCGTAGACCAGCCATGCCGTTGCCCGGCAGTACCGGTCCGCTGTAAAGCGGACCCAGTGGGCACTGAAGGCTTCCGGGAATACGTGCGTGAAGTCATGTCCTGCCCGCAAAGCGAAGCGCTGGCAGGCATGCCAACCGCTCTGGTGGTCAACATTGACTTCCATCGTCACCGTCACGTCCCGATCCGCCTTGAGCGTCAGCGTCTTGCGGTCGTACCCCGTCATCAGGTAGGCATCCGACGCCACACCGGCTTCGACAGCCGACTCCTTCCACGGGCCGCCCGTGCCCACCGGCTTGCCGAATTGCCAGAGGTCATCAATCGCCCCGCACCAGATGGTGCCACCGTTGGCACCGCGAAACACATGACCGTCCACACCGGCATTCTCGGCAACGCCCGACATCACCAGCAGCCCCTGCCAGGTGCAATAATCGTGGATCTGCTTGCTGTGACTGGCCACCGGACGCATGCGCTCCCAATCCGGATGCTCTTCGTAGCCGGACCGCGGAATCTCGTAGAAGGAACCGTGGATATTGGCCAGATTCCGTTCGGATTCCACTTCCCGCACCGCACGCGGCCAGCCGAAGCCGAACGGCTTGTCAAAGGCCGCATAACCTTTCGGCAGCCGATAGCGCACCAGCCCGTCTGTCACGATAACCGACGCGGCATCCACATCGAAAACCGTCTTGATCGCCAATTGCTCGGCTAGCACCTCGTTGCGACCGACACCCTCAAAACCGAATTCGCGCGACACCTGGTAACTGGACTTGTCATCGCGGCCGACAATCTCCAGCCCCCGTGTTTCGCGTGCCGGATACAGAAGACCCTCGACACATTCCTGACCAACCTCTGACAACCCTGCGAACAACGTCTTGTCCCCGACCTGAAGGTGGGCATCCGTGCCGTGCAGATAAGCGGTCGCCCTGCAATCGCGGTCTGCCGAGATCCGAATCCATTCGGATTTCAGGTCCAACGGCATAATCAGGGAGGCGTAGGCGCCAACCTCGATCACTTGCCAAGGCTGCCAATCCTCCTTCCCGTCGGGGTCAATCTGCAGGGTCATGCGGACCGCAGGCGTGGCGACCAGATGCAGAACGCGCCGGTCGAAGCCGACCACAAGCAGCGGATCCGACCATACAGCGGCCTTGACCTCATCATCGACCCATGGCCCGCCATAACCGCTGCGCGGACCCCATTTCGCGAGATCCTCGAACTGGCCGAACCAAAGATTGCTCTGTGGCTGGCCGCAATGCTTGTGCCCCATGACGGAAGCCTCATCGGTCGCCAGTACCAGGCGGCCTTCCCATTCGCAGAAGTCCGGGATGTAACGCATGTGACTGCTGATCGGCGCGAGTCCGGCGGTGTCTGCCGCCGAGAAGGTTTTTGGAAACCGGTAGAACATGCCATGCATATCCATCATCATGCGGCCGCCGCCGATCTCGCGAATGCGCGGCCACTCGGTGAACCAGCCATGCTTCGGGTCGTTGTTGTGCGCCGCCTTGGGCAGCAGGAACGTATGCCATTTGCCCTTGTCGAGCAACTTCAGGCGCAGTGATCGCCGATCCCAGCCGATCGACCACAGCGGAGCCGCATCATCCGGCGCACCGTATATCCCGTCGGGACCAGTCACCTCGGTATACTGCCGACGCTCGATCATCTCCCAGGTCTTACCATCCCACTGCGCCAGCACCCCCGCGTTTTCCGTATCCGGGGGCAAATCCTCGACCTGGAAATACTTTGCCGCCTCATGGACGCCATGCTCGCCGTTGTTGGACATCACCAGACGCCCCTGCGTTGTGTACGCGCCCTTGGCATGCCAGCCGGGAACCGACTTCTTGAAAAGCAACTTCACTTCGAGGCTGAACACATCGGCCTCATAGATCATGCCTTCCATATCGACGTAATAAACCATACTTTCGGGCTTCTCGAGGTGACGGGCAATCGCCGTGATGCGCCCCGGCATCGTTTTCGGGGAAATCACCCGCACCTTGCCGTCGGCATCAATCAGGTACGGCCCGATCAGGAGCTGCTGCGACTCCCGGTGGATCATGCGACCGGCCGACGTGCCGCCCACGCTCTCGGGATGGATCGTCTGGCGCATATCCGGCCCTATCGAATATAACTTGTGGGAACTTCCTTCGGGCAGATGCGCACCGTAGGTGATCATATACAGACGGCAGCCCCATGGCACCACCGCACCGATCCCCGACTCATCAAGCTTAAAGGACTCGCCGGGCTCAACCGTATAGGCGCACAGGTGCGGATAAACACCGCTGATCTGTAAAGGCTGCTTCCCTGTAGTTTTCGTTTTCTCCAGACTCATATCGATTCCCCCTCTGTTTGATGCTCACTTTAGACGACGTCATAATGCCGTTGAATGGCCGCATCATGAACGGATCCCGCCGCAGGCACAATAAAACGCGCTTGTCTTATTGGTATGGTTACTTGTATTATTTAATCATCAGGGCGGGAGAGTAAAATACACATGGAGACAAGGGATGCAAACTGACTCCTCAAACTACCGTATGCTTTACCGCGACTGGCTCACGCTTTCGACGCACCTGATCTGGTGCTATGACCATGCGGTTCTGGCATCACGGGATTCACCGGAGATCCTGAGCAATACCGACGAAGGACCGATCCGGGCCTGGCTGGTACGGTCGGGCTGGATCGAGATACGGCAGCACAATCGGCGTCTACGGGCCGAACCGGGGCAATGGCTGTTGCTCGACAGCACGCCGCACACCCGTTCGATCTTGCGCGGGACCCGGATTCTCTCGGTTGCATTTGAAGCCACATGGCCGGACGGCGCGAGCCTGTTTGATCAAGGTCTGCCGCTAGTTGTGAACGCGGAACACTATCCGAACCTGGAAAACCGATTGCGCAAGGTGGCCGGTATCATGAACATCCCGGAAGGCGCATACGATATCCGCGAGCAACCGATGGACTACCGGACCGTCCTGCGGCTTGAGCGCGATTTCAGCCACTGGCTGCTGGCACTGCTGGACGTGCTGGTCGATCACCAGGTCATCCCGTGCGGTCACTTCAGTATTGACCAACGCGTGATGAAGGCGGTCCGGTTGCTGGACGCCCACCCGCTGGGCAAGCCCCTGGACCTGAATGCCCTGGCAGCAGCGACCGGACTCAGCCAGGTGCACCTCACCCGGCTGTTTGCTGCGGATCTGAACTCAAACCCCCGCCAGTATTTCGACAACCGCCGCCTCGAACAGGCGCGATGCCGTCTCCGCGTTTCGGGTGCCCGCATCAAGGAAGTGGCCTACAGCCTGGGGTTCCACGATCTCTCGCACTTCTCCAAATGGTTCAAGAATGCCTGCGGTACCACACCGCGGGCATATAACCAGAAACGCCGGACAGGACGGCGCTGAAATCACAAATGCGGGCTGGCGGCATACCCGCACTTGCGTTATACTGGAGGTGTGGGAAAGGAGATTGCCTAATGAAAACCTCGCTGCCATTGATTGCCGTCCTGCTGTTCCTGGCCGGAAGTGCTAAGGCAGATGCGTGGGAAGACACCGTGCGCGGGGGCTTGTGGGGGGCCGCTGCCGGAGTGCTGGTCTCGGAGTTGAGCGACGATTACGACGCCCGCTATACCATTCCGTTCTTCACGAGCATCGGGGCACTTACGGGCTATGCCCTAAACAAGAACCGCGATGCCTACTATCTGCCCTATCTGGCGCTGCCCTACGCCTGGTACAGCCACCGCCCCTTTTACGGCTACCGCCGCCCGGCGTACGGCTACTACCGGGAACCGCCGCCGCGACGCGGCACGCGCAAACCGTCGCCGCCCCAGCCCAAAGCCATCGATCGCCATCCCGGTGTCACGCTGATCCCGGTGCCGATCACCCTGCGCAACGGCACCGTCATCCCCATCCATATTCTCAAGCTGGGCGAGCGTTTTACCGGCCCACAGGGGGAACCCTACGAAACCCTGCCGGATGCCGCGACCCTGCAGCGCCGCTATGCGCCGTAACACACGGTTTCAGCGCGGGAAACGGGCGCGGTAGTGCGAGGGCGGGACGCCGGTGAGGCGGCGGAAGCAGCGCGAGAAATAGAGAGGATCCTCGAACCCGGTGCGCAGCGCGACCTCCGCCACTGTCAAATCCGTTTCCACAAGCAGACGCCGCGCTTCCCGCATGCGCAGCTTCATCACATAGCGCGCTGGCGGCTCGTGTACGTAGCGGTTCCAATAGCGGCGAAACGTGGCGGCGGATAACCCGTATCGCCGCGCGAGGGCATCAAAGTCGTGCTGGTCGAACAACCGCTCGCGCACATCCTGACGGATGCGGCGGATGATCTGCTCCTCACGTCCGGCAGGCGGACGATTCTCCCCCAGTCTCGTCTCGACCAGCAGCCGCTCGCAACAGCGGTCAATCCGATCGGCAAAACCGTCATGCGGCAGAGCCCTGACTAATTCAAGCAAGTTAGCAAACTGTTCCAGCACCTGCGAATCACGGCGAATCGGCCACCATGGCTTGTGGATTTGCGCTAAATTCCGGCGCTCTAACTCCGCCAGCGTACCAGCATCGTAGATCATGTACAGCTCCTCCCAGGAGCCTCCCGGCATCGGCCCGTAATCCATCGGTTCGCCCGGCCACTGCGTGATCACACAAGGACCCTCTATCTCGAAACGCTCACCCCGGAAATGGTAAAGTCCCCGCCCCGATACAATCAGCGAGAAATTAAGCGTTCGGAACATATGCCCGACATGATGTTGCTTGCTGAGCTCATAGCCGAAACTCAGCACCGGCAAGCCCGTCGGATAGCGGCGCGGCATCGGTGCTGTATGTATGAAAAAATTATCCATGTTTTAGAACGATATATCCATTTCCTTTTGTATTGCCTGCGACTATCTTGAAAAAAACAGGATTCCGCAAGTGATTTCGACTGTCGAGACGGCAGTGACTTGACGGATACGAAAAACAAAGGGAACACAGAACCATGGCAAAGACAGCAAACAAGGTCTCTGGCAGCAAAACGAACAACAAAGCCGCCCTGATCGTATGGGGAGGATGGGATGGGCACACCCCGAAAGCCTGCGCGGATCTCTTCGCCCCCTGGTTAAAGTCAAAGGGCTTCCGCGTTGTGGTTTCCGACACGCTCGACATCTACACCAACAAGCGCAAGATGAAGAACTTCAACCTGATCGTGCCGATCTGGACGATGGGCGAAATCACCAATGAACAGTGGAAGGGCCTGCGCGATGCCGTCCTGGCCGGTGCAGGCCTCGCCGGCTGGCATGGCGGTATGTGCGATTCGTTCCGCAAGAACACGGATTACCAGTTCATGACCGGCGGGCAGTGGGTGGCCCATCCCGGCGGTATCATCCCGCACCGCATCAACATCACCGCACCGGACGACCCGATCGTCAAGGGACTGACGGATTTCGACATGGTCTCCGAGCAGTACCTCATGCACACCGACCCGTCCAACGAGACCCTGGCCACCACGACCTTCAGCGGCAAGCACGGCAACTGCCCCTGGATCAAGGGAACGGTCATGCCCTACGTCTGGAAGCGCACCTACGGCAAGGGACGCGTCTTCTACACGGCGCTGGGCCACGTCGCCGACGACTTCAAGGTTCCCGAGACAATGGAGATCGTCAAGCGCGGCATTCAGTGGGCCGCCCGTGAACGGATCAAACCGGAATACGTCTCGGCCTGACCCCACCCCTCCTGATCGTAATCGTAATCATAATCATAACCGAAAGGAATCCGCACCATGGACCCCATCAAGATCGGCATTGTCGGCTGCGGCAACATCAGCGGCATCTACTTCAAGAACCTCTGCACGGTATTCAGCAACGTAAGCGTCAAGTCCTGCGCGGATCTCGATCCTGAGCGCACGGCGGCCAAGATCAAGGAATATCCCGAGGTGCAGGCCTGCACACTCGAGGCCATGCTGGCCGACCCGGAAATCAAGATCATCGTCAACCTGACCACGCCGCAGGGGCACTTCCCGGTCGCCATGCAGGCGGTTGCCGCCGGCAAGCATGTCTACAGCGAGAAGCCGCTGACCCTGACGCGCGACGAGGGGAAAACGCTGCTGGCCGCCGCCGCCAAGGCGGGCGTGATGGTCGGCAACGCCCCCGATACGTTCCTCGGGGCGGGCATCCAGACCTGCCGTCGCCTGATCGAGGACGGGTTGATCGGCACGCCGATCGGTGCGCAGGCGTTCATGCTGTGCCCCGGCCACGAAGGCTGGCATCCGGATCCGGAGTTCTATTACAAGAAGGGCGGCGGCCCGATGTTCGATATGGGGCCCTATTACCTCACGGCATTGGTTTCCCTGCTCGGGCCCGTGAAGCGGGTTACGGGGTCTGTTCGCATCTCCTTCCCGCAGCGGACGATTGGCAGCGAAAAGAAGCGTGGCCAGATCATCGACGTGGAAGTCCCCACCCATGTGACCGGCATCATGGATTTCGCGAATGGCGCGATCGGCACGATTGTGACCAGCTTTGACTCGTGGGGATCCCAGACGCCGCGCATCGAGATCTTCGGTTCGCTGGGAACCCTGTCGGTTCCCGACCCGAACACGTTCGGCGGTCCGGTCAAGGTCAAGCTCAAAGGCGAGAAAGAGTGGAAGGAATTGCCGCTGACCTGCGGGTTCAACGCGAACGGACGCGGGATCGGGCCCTCCGACATGGCCGACGCCATCCGCACCGGCCGCACGCACCGTGCCAACGGCGCTTTGGCCTACCATGTGCTCGACTTGATGCACGCCTTCCACGATGCTTCGGATAAGGGCACGCATGTCGCGATCGAAAGCACCTGCGAGAAACCGGCACTGATGCCGGAAGGCCTCTTTGAAGGGAACTGGTAGGCGTTTTGGGGAAAGCATTATCGAATGATGAGGGCGGGAGAGTGGGCAACTCAAATGTAGCCCAGTTGCGCCGCAACTGAGGCAACGGGACGCGCGTACAATTCCGCATAATCCTCATGATCAACGCAAACAACCGCTCGCTTACAAAGCAGAAGCCGCGCTCGCGGCGCGAGCGGGCTACAGGGATTAACGACGAGGTAGAAAGCAGAATAATGAACAAAACAACGGTGGTGCTGGTTGGCTGTGGAGGGATCTCCAATGCCTGGCTGGGCTCTGAGACGGTCAAGAAGAAGGTTGAGGTCGTCGGACTGGTGGACCTTAATCCGGCGGCAGCAGAGGCCAAGAAGGAAAGACATGGGCTGACAAAAGCGGTGACCGGCAGCGATCTGGATGCCATCCTGCGACAGGTGCAGCCGGAGGTGGTCTTTGACTGCACGGTGCCGGAGGCGCACTGCGCCACCACGCTGACGGCACTGAAGCACGGCTGTCACGTGATGGGCGAAAAGCCGATGAGCGACACCATGCCCAACGCCCGCCGCATGGCGGCCGCCGCGCAGAAGGCAGGCAAGACCTATGCCGTCATGCAGAACCGCCGTTACTTGAAGGGTATCCGGGCGTTGCGGCGTTTTCTCGACAGCGGGGCACTAGGGAAACTGGTCGCCGTTCACAGCGACTTCTTCATTGGTGCACATTTCGGCGGATTCCGCGATGTGATGGAGCATGTGCTGCTGCTCGATATGGCCATCCACTCGTTCGACCAAGCGCGCTTCATCACGCGAGCGGACGCCGAGCACGTCTACAGTCATGAATGGACACCGCGGCACTCGTGGTACAAGCACGGTCCCTCCGCCGTGGCCATCTTCGAGATGACCGACGGCCTCGTCTACACCTACCAGGGAAGCTGGTGCGCCGAGGGTTGCCAAACCACCTGGGAATGCACCTGGCGCCTGATCGGCGAGAAAGGCACGATAATCTGGGGTGGCGGCGACGATTTCCGCTGCGAAGTGGTCAACGGCAACCAAGGCTTCACCCGCCCGATCAAGCAGAAAACCGTGCCGATCATATGCCCGAAAGCACTGGCGGGTGGACACAATAGCGCCATCGCGTGCTTCCTGGATGCCGTCAGCAAGGGAACCGTTCCTGAAACGGACAGCACCGACAACATCAAGAGCCTTGCGATGGTCCACGCCGCCGTCAAGAGCGCCGAGACCGGCAAACGCGTCTCGATCAAACTATAATTTTGGGACAATTTGGACTGTAGAGGAACAGGGGATTAAGGCGAAAGATTAAGGCGAAAGATTAAGGTTAGATGGCTGTTTCCATAATCTTTTACCTAATCTTTCGCCCTTATCTCTGATGCGCATAGAGTGATAACAAATCGAAGTTATAGACAAGGGAAAAACATGACAACCACCACAGCACCCGAAAAGGACATCCGTATCGGCACCCTTGTTGGAGCCGGCATGAAGGCCCCGGAATACATCCGGCAGATCCAGCATCACGGTTTCGAATCCTACAGCCTGACCTTCTGGCAGACGCTGGATGGGATCGACCTGAAAAAACTGGCCAAGGAGGTGAAGGCTGTCCTGGCCGATACCGACGCGGTCATCTCCTCGCTGGCGATCTTCGGCAACCCGCTGGAGAATGACGAGAAGGACAAGGCCACGCTTGACGGTTGGAAGAAGTGCATTGATGCGGCGCGCCTGTTCGATTGCGACATCGTGGCCGGCTTCACCGGTCGCCTGCGCGGTAAGCGGATCGACGAGAGCATCCCCCAGTTCAAGAAAGTCTGGACCCCGCTGGCCAAGCGCGCCGCGGACAAGGGCGTACGCATCGCCTTCGAGAACTGCGACATGGGCGGTATCTGGGCCTCCGGCGACTGGAACATCGCCCACAACCCGACCGCCTGGGAGATGATGTTCGATGCTGTGCCGGCGGAGAATCTCGGGCTGGAGTGGGAGCCCTGTCACCAGATGGTCAGCCTAATCGACCCGATGCCGCAACTGCGCAAGTGGGTAAAGAAGATTTTCCATGTCCACGGCAAGGATGCCACGGTGCACTGGGACGTCGTCCGCACCTACGGTGTGCATTCCTCGATGCACGGCGACATTGCCCTGCCCGGCCAGGTGCAGGTCGTCCCCCCCTTCGCGTACCATCGCACGCCGGGCTTCGGCGACAGCGACTGGACCGCGATCATTTCCGATTTGCGCAAGGGCGGCTTCAAGGGTAGTATCGACATCGAGGGCTGGCATGACCCGGTCATGCGGCGCGACCTGGAGATGAGCGGGCAAGTGCAAGGATTGAACTATCTGAAGGAATGCCGCGGGGAGTTTGTCGCCAACCCGGTGGTTTAGATTAGCCCCCATCCGCAGTTCGGGCGGATATGGAAACTATTTTGGATGATGCCTGGGGTAAACGCAACGTAGGACAGGCGCCCCGCTTGTCCTGCCGAGCATAAGCACGGAGCAGGAGCAGCGTTGGCTGCCGGGCAACGGTCAGTTGGCTGTCAGGCGACGTATGCTCGGCAGTCGGGCGAGGGCGCCGCGACCTACATGCTTATGTTCGGAAATCAGAGAGGACAATACAATGAAACGCAAACTGCGCATGGGAATGGTCGGGGGCGGTCCCGACGCCTTTATCGGTGATGTCCATCGTAAGGCCGCCTGCCTGGATGGCGGGGTTGAACTCGTGGCGGGCTGCTTCAGCCGCACCCCCGAGAAGTCGCGGCAGATGGCGGACACGCTGTATCTGGACAAGAAGCGCTGCTACGAGTCCGTCGACGCCATGATCGCCGGCGAACTGGCCCTGCCCGAAGGCAAGCGGATTGACTTTGTTTCCATCGTCACACCCAACGACGGCCATTTCCCGATCGCCAAGGCGTTTCTCGAAGCCGGGTTCCATGTCGTGCTCGACAAGCCGATGACCTTCGACCTGAAGCAGGCACTCGTCCTGCGCAAGATCGTGAAGAAATGCGGCAAGGTGCTGGCGCTGACGCACAACTATACTGGCTACCCGATGGTCAAGCTCGCGCGCGATCTCGTCAAACAGGGAAAAATCGGCAAGGTGCTCAAGATCATCGTGCAGTACCCGCAGGGCTGGCTGATCAACCCGATCGAGCGCGACGGAGCCAAGCAGGCCGAATGGCGGACCGATCCGAAACGCAGCGGGGCGGCCGGCTGCATGGGGGATATCGGCACCCACGCCGAGAACCTGGCCGAGTACATCACCGGTTTGCGCATGACCGAGATCTGCGCCGACCTCGGCACGATGGTGGAAGGCCGCAAGCTCGACGATGATGGCAACTGCCTGGTCCATTTCGACAACGGTGCCCGCGGACTGCTTTTTGCCAGCCAAGTCTGTGTCGGCGAGCTCAACGCCCTGCGGATCAGCGTGCATGGCACCGAAGGGGGCCTCTCCTGGCAGCAGGAGGAACCCAACACGCTCAGCGTCTATGGCGGCGACGGCACCATCCTCACCTACCGGCGCGGCACTGATGCGGTCGGTGCGCTCTCACCCGCCGCCGCCCGGGCGACGCGGTTGCCCTTCGGTCACCCGGAAGCCTTTTACGAGGCGTTCGCCAACATCTACAAGAATGCCACGGACACGATCCGCGCGTCCATCGACGGACGCCAACCCGATGTGCTGGAGCTGGACTTCCCGAATGTCGAGGACGGCATCCGCGGCATGCAGTTCATCGAGACCGTTGTCGCCAGCAAGGGACAGTGGATCGCCTTCCCAATATGAACGGGATAATGTTGGCCACAAAAAGGCACATAATTCACAAAAGATATTCAGCAATTATGTTTTGTGTATTTTGTGCTTTTTGTGGCAATCAATTGATAAAACATGAAAGGAGTACGCAATGAGCAGACCCGTAACGCTATTCACCGGGCAATGGGCGGATCTTCCGCTGGAGACGCTGGCCGAGATGGCCGCCGACTGGGGCTATGATGGCCTTGAGCTGGCCTGCTGGGGCGACCACTTTGACCCCGCCCTGGCCGCCAGCAGCAAGAGCTACTGCAACGACCGGCATGCCCTGCTGGAGAAGTACGGATTGAAATGCTGGGCGATCTCGCATCACCTGGCCGGCCAACTCGTCTGCGATAACATCGACGAGCGGCATTACCAGTTCCTGCCGCCGGATGTACCGCGCGACCCAAAGGCCGCCAAGGCCTGGGCGGTCAAGACCATGAAGCAGACAGCCAAGGCGGCCGCCAACATGGGAATCCAGGTGGTCAACGGGTTCACCGGATCGCCGATCTGGCACCTGCTCTACGCCTTCCCGCCCTGCCTGCCGGGGCAGATTGAGGCGGGTTATGCATCATTTGCGAAAAGCTGGCTGCCGATTCTCAATGAATTCGAGAAGCAGGGCGTCCGCTTCGCGCTGGAAGTGCACCCGACCGAGATCGCCTTCGATATCGCCTCGGCGCAGACGGCGCTTGAAGCCGTCGGGAATCATCCGGCCTTCGGCTTCAACTACGACCCCTCGCATCTCGGCTACCAGGGGGTGGACTACGTGAAGTTCATCCGTCAGTTCAAGGACCGGATCTACCACGTCCATATGAAGGACGCCTGGTGGGATCGTGGTGACGGCACCGTCGGCGTGTTCGGCGGGCATACCAACTTCGCGGATCCGCGGCGTTACTGGGATTTCCGCTCGCTCGGTCATGGCGACATCGACTTCGAGGACATTATCGTCGCCCTTAACGACATCGGCTATCAGGGTCCATTATCGGTGGAATGGGAGGATTCCCGCATGGACCGTTGCCACGGGGCAGAGGAGGCCTGCGATTTCGTGCGCGAAGTGGATTTCCCGCCCAGCAAGATTGCCTTCGACGCGCAGTTTGACAGGTAGCCCACTCGCGCCGCGAGTGCGGCTTCGGCGTTGTAAGCGCACGGTGGTTTGGCATACCCACGGGAATATGCGTAACCGTAAGCGCGTCACCGCTGCCTCAGTTGCGGCGCAACTGGGCTACATGACCATACAAAAATCAAGGGCGGGGAAGCCAGTTAGCCTCCCCGCCCTGGACCTTACCGTACGTTCTTACGCCCGGGTCGTCAACCCGCTGGCCTCGACAATCTCGATCTCGATGTCACCCTTGGTGCCGAGTTCCTTCTGGATTTCATCTTCGGGGATCTGCTGGAACGTCGGCAGGTAGCGGTAGTAAACCTCTAGCATCAGTGTGCAAAGAATCGTATCCATCACCTCGCCATTGCCGCCGTTGTGCTCACTCTTGCCCGGCGAGATCCAGGACCCGATTTCCTGCGGCTGCCCCTTGTGATCAACGTAGCCGCTGGCATCTTTACCCACCACATTCTGCACCTTGGTCAGCGGAACCGAAAACTGAGCGTTCCAGGCATCCCAGACCGCCCCGCCTTCCTGGAAGAAGGCCTGCGTAATGTAATACCAGTAATAGACAGGCGAAGCGCCCTTTGGATTCTCCCAGTCAAACGGGAAGTTCTGCTGCAGCGAGGGAAGCGTATTGCGCACCTCCTTGCTCTTGGCCTCGCCGAGGAACTGCATGCAGAGCGCGCCGGCGCCGGAGAGCCCGTGCGTGGCACTCGCTCCTGTGTAGCCGAATCCGCCATACCCGTTACTTTCCCCGTAGTTCTTACGGAAACCGAGCACCGCCTTTTTCATGCAGTCCTCCAGCCCTTCGACATCATACGATAGCCCCGCGATCTTGGCCGCTTTGAGCGACTGCACACACCAGGCCATGAAGGAGGTGTCATCACGTCCCGTCCCTCCAGACTTGAGACCGTAGTCGAAACCACCACTTGCGTTCTGGCCCTTGACAACCACTTCCAATGCTTTGACTGCCGCCTCCTTCACGGTCGGATTCTTGGTCATGCCATAGGCCTCCGCCAGCGCGTAGGCCACGATCGGCTGGGTGTAATCATGACCGTCACGTCCCTTGAAACGACCGTTGGGCTCCTGGGATTCGGTAAGAAACCGCAACCCGGACTCAACCACACTACCAAACTCCTCGGATGCCGGTGTGTCACCGTGTGCCAGGTAGGCAAGCAGGGCCAGCGACGTCATCGCCGGTTTGTTTTTGTTCCACGAACCGTCTGAGTTCTGATTTTTGGCCAGCCATCGTAGTGCCCGCAGGACGGCCTCCTGAGTGTGCCTACCGCCGCCGAAATTTTTCACTGCGGCACCTTGGGCGCCGGGACTGCGGCTCCCCATGATCCCGCGCATGACGACCGGACTCTTGACCATGGCCACGGAATCAAACTCGGCCGGTTGCACACTGGCGGTCTCGGCCGGTGGCGACACGGTCTCGGACGGCAGCGAAGGCATGTCGGCCGAAAAATCCATCTGCACATCCGTCGGTTCCGGCGGCTCCAGCGGTTCCGTTTCCGGCTCGATGATCTCCTCAAGCTCTTCAATCGGCTCGGGCTCAACAACCTTGACCGGGATCGATCGAACCGGCTCCGGGGTCAGTTGCGCCAGCAGGGTGATCAAACCGAGAATGAGCACCGGCACCACCACCGCCGCCGCTGGTGAGAGCAGCCGCAGCATCTGAAGTTTCGCCCATTTGTGCTCGCCGCTCTCTTTTGGCTGCTTTAAGCCCGCGGAAACGCGTTTCCACTTATCGCGAAACGAGAGCTCGTCAAATATCTTCATCAGATCATGCTCGTGTAACGCGGCAAACGCGTCCTCGTCGATGATCGTATCTACCGGGATTTCACTCATTGCGCCATCTCCTATTTGTCTTCCACATGACGTTTACAAAGCCGATTTCACCCTGTAAACGCATAGACGGGCAGAACTATTAGAAACGTTTTACAGGCTGAAGACGGAAATATTCGTCATCTGCTCCCTAGCCAGGATATTGAGGATCCGGATCAGGTAGGAGTGAGGCGAATCCCCGGTGCACTTGATGATCACGCTAGCCTTGCGACTGAACGAGGCCATACGCGTCAATTGCTGGTCCAGTGACGCCAGGCCGCTGCGCCCCATGTAGGGGCGGCCATTGAGCACCCAGCCTTCCTTGCCGATCTGGATCGTCAGCAGGTCATCCACCTGCGTCTCGGGCGTGGACGTGGAATCCGGTGCCGGACGCGACACATTCAGATTCGCGAGAATATCCGATTCCTTCAGCGTCACAATGAAGAAGATCAACAACTGGAAGACCACGTCAATCATCGGCGTCATCTCAAGTTTGGCTGTATCTCCCTTGTTGCGCGATTTTCGCTTTTTTGCCATAACCCGAATCCTTCTTTGGTTAAGTCTTGGGTATCTTGATCGCGGCGAAATCAATACGCCAAATTCCCGCCTCGGAACACATATCCATGACCTTTCGGACATCCTTATGCTGCGTCCGCCGATCGGCACGGATCATCACCGGGAAAGAGCCAAGCCGGTTGAAGCGTCCGCGTATCACCTGTCGCAAGGCATTTTCGCTGAACTGGACATTATTGATCGACAGCCACCCGCGACGATCAACCTCGATCACCAGCGTACGGGGGTCCTCGCCCTCGTAAAGCGGCCCTTGCTTGGCGCTTTCCAGCTCGATTTCCTCGTTGATGTTCTCATCCATCTTGATGGTGACAATGAAGAAGATGATCATCTGGAACACGACGTCGATCATTGGCGTCATATCCAGTTCACATCCATCAGATGACCGTTTGCGTCTCATGGCGTGATCCCCTTAACGATGTTAATCCTCAACCACTTCAACGTGACGCAGGTCCTTGATCATTTCCATGGTCAACGCCTCCATGCGCAGCACAATGCGGTTGGCGGTGTTGCGGAATATGTAATAAACCGTCACACACGGGATTGCAATCGTCAACCCGCCTGCCGTTGTGTACAACGCCTGGGCAATGTTCATGGCCAGCACACCGATGTCGGGAGCGCCACCGGCCAGCGTGGCGAAGGCCGCGATCATGCCCTGCACCGTACCGAGCAGGCCAAGCATCGGGGCCAGGTTGGCAACCACGGAAAGCCAGGTCAGCTTCTGCATCAGCTTCTCGGTTTCCAGGTCGGCGGCCGTCGCAATGGCCTCCTCGATCACATCAAAGCCTTCCTCGACATGGCTGAATCCGGCACTCAGGATATTTGCCAGCGGACCGGGCTCGTCATCGCAGCATTTCAACGCCTTGAGCACATCACCCTCAGCCATGGCCTGGGTGACCGCATCAATCAGGTTCTGCGGCAGGATTTTGGCCGGGCGCACGGTAATCGCGCAATCGACACCGAAATAGACGCCCGCCCCTGCGGCGGCGAAAATCGCCAACCAGAGGATGAAGGCCATCGCGCCGGATTTGAAGACGATCGAGAGAAACCCGCCCGAACTGGTCGATGGCGCAGCCGCAGACACCGCCTCGCCTGCTTCTGTCACCAATTCGCCCGCTTCCTGCCCGTAAAGCGCCCCTGCCGTCAAGGCCAGAACCATCACACCAAGCACCGAAAACAAAACCCAACCCTTCTTCATGTGAACAGTCTCCCTCTTGTTTTTGTATCCATGCCATCCGAAGCCAACCACAAGCGACGGCGTCATGCAATCGTTTATCCTACTTGATTTTTGCGGCAAATTCACTGGTGCCGAAACTGCCGAGCAGCCGCTTGCGCCAGCGTTCGGCGTACTGCACCTCATTGAGTGCCTCATGCGCCTTGATTGCCTTGTAAAGGGCTTCCGGCTGGATGAAGGTGACATCCTGGAAAAGCAGGATCGTGCGCAGGTAGCCGTCCAGCAGTGCCTCGCGCGGTTTTTTCTCCTGCATCTCCAGATCCCCGCGGCGCACCTGCGCCACGGCCGCCACCTCGCGACTGCCGGTCTCGACCATCGTACGCAGGACTGTGCGCAGGGAGGCAATACGCCCCTCCGCCAGCAGCACCTCACTGTAGACGCTGGCAAAGGCACCTGATTTGAGCGAATCCGGATTGTTTTTCAACAGATCCTCGCAAAACTTGAGCGCGTCCTTGGTACGGTTGGTACGCAAGTAGGCCAGGGCCAACGCCTGTCCCGCCACCACATCCGGCCCCAGCATCGTGTAAGCCGACACAATTTGCGACAGCGGCTGGATCGCCGCCTGGTAGTTGCCGCTATTGACGGCGGCAAGTGCCTGCTGCAGGCCGGCCGGCGGCTGAGCCACCGCGACCCGCTCTACATCGGCGGCTCTAAGCGTCTGGGTTATCCCTCGGTCGGTTTTGACCTCGAAGCTCCGAGATGCGGCCAGATAGCGCACGGATCCTTGGGCCTGGCCGCCGTTTTTCAGGAATACAGTCGCCGACTGCTGTGCCGCACAAGGCAGGGCCAGCGCCAGTATCAACAGGGCCGCCGTCACAAGGCGGGATCGTCCACCAATGGCAGATCTTGATTTCAAATCGTTCATATCCATCTCCTTGATCACAGCAGCGGCTCGTCATCCGCCGCCGAGGTTTCACCGTTTGATTCACCCGTTTTTGCCGATCCCCCTTTGACGCGGGCGATGTTCTGCGCTTGACGCACAGCTGGCGCATCTTTCCCGTTGGGGAACGCTTCAAGATACTTCTGGGCGTCTTGCACCACATCGTCCCAGCGTTCCATTTCCACCATCAGCGGCAGGCAAGCGGCATAGGCCGCCTGCAAGTGGGGAGCAACGGCCGCATCGTTCGGGTCACGGAACATGATCACCGACTGATAGGCCGCCACGGCCTCGTCGCGATAGGCGGCCGCCTTCTCAGGCGTCCCGAACTGCCGCTCGGCGGCCGATTTGCGCTCGTAGATGCGGGCCACGCCAACGTCCAATTCTGTCCGCGCCCCGTCATCCTTGACGAGCCGACGCGCCCTGATCATGACCTCCACCGCCTTGTTGAACAGCTCGGGGCGCTCCTTCTCGTCTGCGATCTCACTGGCGACCGCCGCGTAGGCGTCGCTGGCCGCACGGCAGATGTCCACCGTGAACCCGGATTTCGGGTAGTCCTCGAGCACTTTCTCCAGATGCTTGGCGGCCTCGGCAAAGCGTTCCAGCCGGACCAGCGCCAGCCCCTTGCCGACCCTGGCCGCTTCCAGCAGACCGCCGTCCTTGGTCGTCCCAATGATCCGGTCATACCCTTCGATGGCAATCTCGAATTCACCGGCATCAAAAAGCGTCCGACTGGCCGTCAGGATCTGTGAGGGCGTGTACTCACCATCCCCCGAGAACATCTGCTTGAAATAGGCCACCGCCTCGGTCCGCATCCCCATCTCCAGCAGGTTGACACCGATCATGAAGACCGCGTTCGTGGCTTCCGGGGAATCCGGATAATCCTTCTGCAATTGCTGCAAGGCCTTGCGAGCCTCATCCGCCTTGCCAATCACGGTATAAAGCGTACCGACCTGGCTGAGTGCCGACGGGGCAAAGGCGGAATCGGGGAATTGCTTGACCAGTTCCTCCAGCTTCTTGATGGCCTTGGGCTTGTAGTAGTTCTTCAGGATCCACTCGTCCGTCAGCTTCTTCCCGGCCCGCTTCTCGAGTGCCTCCTTGACCGCCGGAGGAACCTCCTTGCGGGTGGCATCGGAAATGGCCCCGAAGAGCATTGCCCCCTGCATCACCTGTATATTGGCTTTGGCCTCATCTGGATTCTTCTGGTAGGCTTCCCGTTTGGTTTCGTCCTTGAGTAAGTCCTCGATCTCGTTGAACTTCCTGACGGCCAGATCGGCGTACCTGGGGCCCAATCCCTTCAAGGCGGCCGCAAAGCGGTACATGGCGCTGATCTGTAG
>Ga0100401_1001624_pt1 | contig 18170 bp, 13 predicted proteins | sample CryGeymeta201525_FD_80421 | JGI IMG/M metagenome (GOLD analysis project Ga0100401, IMG submission 80421) | Groundwater microbial communities from Crystal Geyser aquifers in Utah, USA - Crystal Geyser metaG 2015-25 | ecosystem: Environmental > Aquatic > Deep subsurface > Groundwater | place: USA... | reverse complement strand
GATCTTGTCCTTGGCGCGGCCCACGAGCGAAGGAAACCAGAAATCAACTAACAGTACAAGTGACGGTTTTGTCACATTCAGAAATTCGTTTCAACAAGCAGCGAGCATGCCGAACACTACTGTGGGTCTTAGGAGTTTTATGTCTTTTCGGGTTTTTGACGGAGATCACCCGAGCGACGACTTTCCTACCTTGAAAATGACTTTCCAAGATTTAGCAGCAGAAGACCTCAGGCTCAGATAATCCCCCCGTTCATTATCCCTATTTCGCTCTCTACGTAAGTGTTCCGGCCTGCCCGAAATTATTTCCGACATCCTCACTCGCGAAACGGCAAGACGGACTCCCAGGTCAGACCGAAGCGGATCTCGTCGAAATCCGCAGGGACTGGCTCTCCCTCGCTACCCGAGCGCAGCATGATCCGGTCGAAAGTTTCTCCACAACATCCGGGCTGCGGTCTCCATCCGAGTCTGGAAGAATGGGATCGAGAGGGACTTCAAGGCGACGGGCGAGGAACTCCGTGGCGGTGAGCACCTTCCCAAACGCTGGACTTTCTGCCGCGCAAACCGGCGTTGGAAAACGCATTGATGCCGCTGTTGTCGGAGGTACAGAACACCACCGTATTCTCATCAAGACTCAGACGTTTCAGGGTGGTCACAAATGGGCGGTGGAATAACCCGCATCGTGCAAGAGGTTGGCAATCGTCACTTCCTTGGCCTGCAGATGCATGGGGGTGTCTGGATCGAGATAGTTGAAGATCCCGGCACGTATGGGGCTGCGACCGGTCATCATGCCGATCCGGGAGGGCGAACAGTTCGGCGCGGCCGCGTGGCAATCGGTGAAGCGCATGCCTTCCGTAGCGAGGCTGTCCATGTGGGGTGTTAGGGAACGCCCCCGTAGCAGCCCAGATCCGACCAGCCGGCATCATCCAGCATGAGGATCATGAAATTCGGACGATCTGCGGCGATTGCGCACAAGGGAGTCAGAATCGCCAGCAGGAGGAGAAGCGCTTTGGGGGCTTTGTTTTTCATAGGAGTGGTCGATAAATTTCGCTAAAGATCGCACGGAGTTCAACAATTTGCGACAGCCGTTTCCAGAGCGAGACCAGATAATGTCAGATCAATGGATGACGTGCGCCCGGGAGACCAAAGTCTATCCCAAGCCGTAACCCTGCCTTCCCCTCCCCCCTCAGGGAACTCCCGAGGGGAGCATAGAACTCAGTAACTTCCCCACCCGACTGACATTTCTCCAAAGATGACCGCAATCCTGAAAGCACTCCTATTCGCCGCCTTCGCCGCCTCCTCCTTGTCCGGTGATGAAGAAGCAGGCTTTGTCCCTCTTTTCGATGGCAAGACGCTCCAAGGTTGGAAGTCAGCCAAGAGCAAAGGAGATGGGGATTCAGGACCCTTCTCCGTCAACGCCGAAGAAAAAGCCATCCACGTCTACGCCGGAGAAGAGCAGGGTTCAAAACAAGAGAACGAGTGCCTCGTCAGCGACAAGGAGTTCCGTCATTACGTGCTTAAGCTGGAATACAAGTGGCTTGAAAATCGCTATGCCCCCCGCAGTGACTGGGATCGTGATGCCGGCCTGCTTTACCACGTCCATGGCGATCTGACCAAAGTCTGGCCCTTCTGCCTCGAGATGCAGATTGGCGAGTCGCCCGGCGACAAGGTCCACGGACCCGGCAACAAAGGCCGCTTTCATGCTGGCGACCTGTTCGTCCTCGGTGATCACCTCCGGGTCGACGTCCGCCGCAACAAAAGATCTTACGATCCCAAGGAACCCCTGAAATCGGGCAAGCACTGCCCAACGATTCTCGGAGTCGAAAAGTCCAAGGGCGAATGGAACGAAGTCGAAATCCGGGTCATGGGTTCCGAGAAAGCCACCTATCTCCTTAACGGGGAAGTCGTCTTCGAATTGGAAAACTTCCAGAAAATGGACACCGACGGATCATTCACCCCGCTCGATAAAGGACACATCGGCCTTCAAGCCGAATGGGCTGAGGTCCTCTATCGCAATATCCGAATCAAGGAGCTTCCAGCGGAGTAAGCTTACCATGGAAACCCTGTTTCTCCTGTCTCTCTTCACCGTCCCTCTTCATGCTGCGGAAAAGCCAAACCTCGTCTTCATCATTGCGGACGACTGCACCCAGTTGGACATCGCTTGCCATGGTGGCCAGACCCACACCCCAAACATCGATCAATTCCAATCAACACCATCATGATTACTCGCATCCTGGCCTTCCTGCTTCTCTGCCATAACTCTGCATGGTCCAGCGATGAGCCACCAAGTATCCTCTTCATCGCCGTCGATGATCTCAACGACTGGATCTCCCCATTGGGCGGCCACCCGCAGACGGTCACCCCCAACTTTGAGCGACTCGCTTCGCAAAGTGTCCTCTTCACCAACGCCCACTGCATCGCGCCATCATGCGGACCTGTTAGATCCGCAATCATGTCCGGCATCCCACCCTGGAAGTCCGGGCTCTATCACAACATGCAGCCGATCCGGGAGATCATGCCGGATGTCACCCTGCTGCCGCGCCACTTCGCCAACAACGGCTATCACGCCGCAGGGGCCGGCAAGATCCTCCACTACATCATCGATCCACCTTCCTGGGACGACTACTTCCCGGAACGCCAAAAGGACAACCCACTCCCCTTCACCCTCTATCCCGAAAAACGACCCGTGAACCTCCCGCGTGGTGGTCGCTGGCAGTATGTCGAAACCGATTGGGCACCTCTCGAGGCCACCGACGAGGAATTCGGCGGCGATTACTCCGTCACTGACTGGGTCTCCAAAAAACTCGCCACGCCGCCCGAAGAACCATTCTTTCTCGCCTGTGGAATCTATCGCCCTCACGAACCATGGTTCGTCCCCGCCAAATACTTCGAGCCCTTTCCTCTCGAGGAAATCCAGCTCCCGCCCGGCTATCGTCCCGATGATTTGGACGATGTCCCTCCCGCAGGCCGGAAACTCGCACGCAACCAGTATTTCCCCCACATCCAGTGGCACGGAGAATGGCGGCGCGGCGTCCAATCCTACCTCGCCTCCATTCACTTTGCCGATGCCATGCTTGGTCGAGTGCTCGATGCCCTAGAAAAATCCCCACGCCGCGACAATACCATCATCGTCCTCTGGTCCGACCACGGCTGGCACCTGGGTGAAAAGGAACACTGGCAGAAGTACACCGGCTGGCGTGCCTGCACCCGCGTGCCCTACATGATATCCGTCCCCAAAGGCACACCCGGACTCCCCGCGGGCACAAAGCCCGGCATCTGTTCCAAACCCGTCTCCACCTTCGACACCTTCCGCACCCTTGTCTCTCTAACAGGCATTCCGGAACGCGAGAACCTCCATGGTCACGACCTCACCCCACTTTTGGAGAATCCTGACAGCGAATGGCCTCATCACGCCATCACCCAGCTCGGCAAGCCAGGCGACTTCGCGGTCTCAGGCGAGCGATTCCGATACATTCGCTACAAGGACGGCAGTGAAGAACTCTACGACATCAGCAGCGACCCACACGAGTTCACCAACCTCGCCAGTGATCCCACCCAGCTCGAAACCCTGAAACAGTTCCGCCAACTCGGCCCGAAGGATCCAGTCCCGCTCAGACCTATCGACGGCAGCACGAGCAAGATCAAGGATGCCCGCCAAATCGAACTCGTCACGGGACAAGACATCCCCCCTTCCAAACCGGGTCAAGGAAAGGCCCCACTCCTCATTCGCAACGTTTCCGGTCAGGTCATCCATCTTTTCTGGATCGACCAGCAGAGCGAGCGCCACCCCTACGGAACCATCGCCAAGGCAGCGGAACGCATCATCAGCACCCATGTTGATCACACCTGGGTCATCGATAATGCCGATGGCAGCCCCCTCGGCCATCTTGTCGTCCCGGAAAAAGGGGCCCGAGTTACCGTCGAATAGATCGGCATTTCCGGCTGAAACGCCTGAGAATCGGACAATTCCCTACTCTCGACACCTCGGAGGCGCAATCCATCAGCCCTTCTTACACCCCACGCAATAGGGCATTGTGCATTTTGCACTGCAGCCGCCTCAAACTCGGCTGAAAAAAATTGAAACTTTCTGTGATCCTGAGCCATGAATCCGTCCTTATTCTTTAGTGGTGGATCCCCGCAACGAGTTAACGAATGAGAAAGCGGATGCTGCGGAAGCGGCTTTCGTCTCGCAGATGAATGCGCTCCAGAGTGCCCTTCTGACCTACGTCAACACTCTGCTCCCTGGGGAGCCCGAAGTTGCCGACATCGTTCAGAACACCAACATCATTCTTTGGAAGAAGCGCGCAGACTTTGAGCCTGGCACCAATTTCCGCGCGTGGGCCTTCTCCGTGGCCTACTGGGAGGTCCGAACCTGGTTGACCAATCGCCGCCGTAAATCATGGCTCGTGTTTGACGAAGATCTCGTAACAGCAATTACCGAGCGATTCATCAACAGTGGCTCATCGCACAGCCAGCGATCGCCTGATTCCTTTTACTCGCTCCGGCACTGCCTCGCCAAGTTGCGCGACGCCGACCGCCTCGTTCTGCTCAACCACTATCAGCAGGGCAAGTCCATCGCTGAATGCAGCCGGATCTTCGGCCGCAGCCAGGATTCCTTGCGGATGGCTGTCTTCCGTCTGCGCGCAGGTCTCAGGCGCTGCATCAAGTCCAACCTCGCTCTGGAAAGGGTCCACTCATGAAGCCGCGTGAGTACGAACTTCTCTTGCAACGCTTCGTTGATGGCGACCTTGACGAAGATGCCTGCCGCGAGGTCGTGGCCCTCATCAAATCCGACCCCTCAGTCTTCGAAATCTACTGCGAATATGCAGAGATCGATGCCGGAATGCGCTACCTGACCGGTGGTCCGGCCAACCTCCTCGAACAACAGACTGCCCTCACCGAACAGTCACGCCAAACGACCCTCAAGCGAGCTAAAGGCGTAGCCCTCCTCGCTGCTGCAGCCGCGATCATAGTCCTGTCAACCGTCCTCTATTTGCGGCTGATTGCTGAAGCTCCACCTGTGCTCACCTTCCGCTCAAGCTCGGATACACGCCTCACCATCACCCACACCGTCGAGAGCGAGGAAACGCCAGAGCCCGACGCCCTCGCCGTCGGATCCCGAATGATGGTAAAACAGGGCTGCGTGGAATTCACCTTTGAGTCCGGAGTCAGCTGTATTGTCAAAGGGCCAGCCGATCTGACCCTGCTTGAGGAAAACAGCCTCCGTCTTGACCGGGGCTCCTCCTGGTTTCACGTCCCAACCAAGGCGGTCGGATTCCAAGTTCAGACGCCAGAGCTGGAGGTGGTCGATCTCGGAACCGAGTTTGGAGTCATCTCCCAACCCGATGAAAACGATGAGGTTCACGTGCTCAAGGGCAGGGTGGCACTCACTGCCTTGCTCGGTCGGAAAGAGGAAGTCATTTTAGAAGCTGGGCAGGCCCGAACGGTCAACTTTGTAGGACGGCTCAGCCAAACCGCCGTCAGACCCGAGGCTTTCTTAACCGAACTTCCTTCGAGCCTTCCCTCGATCAGCATCTCTTTCGATGACCTAGTTGGAGACCAGTTATCAGTCACGGGGTCACATCCGGACGCTACCTCCATCGAAGCCCGCCTCGTTTCAAGCACCCCCGCCTCCTGTGTCATCCCGGGCGTTGTCGGCAACGCCATCGCCTTTAACGGAAAGGGTGACTGGATCCAAACGGATTGGCCGGGTTTCTCGGGAGACACCCCGCGTAGCGTGGCATTCTGGTTCAGGATCCCGCCGGGAGCTCATTCAGCATCCCATTTTCCAGCTGTAGTCGGCTGGGGTTCACTCGAAAACCATTACAACGGGAAGTGGAAAGTCTGGTTTACGAGAAACAACGACGACGGAGAACTACTGCCGGGTATATCCCTAGGGGCGGACGACTACTTCTGCGAGACCCCGGTCGATGACGGGCACTGGCACCACCTTGTCGCGATCTTCAACGGCCCTGCAATCGCCGACGAGATGCCTGAGTGTTCGCTGTATCTCGACGGAACGAGTAGGCCCCTGCTCCACCACTTTGGTCCAGAGGGGCCACCCGCCAGTCGGGAAGTTCAGACTGTGACCAGCGGCCCGCACGCCAACCCGATGGCCATCGGCTTCGGTCTCGACACCAAGGTTCCAACTCTGCAAGCGGACTTGGACGAGCTTCAACTCTTTGAGGGAGTCATCCCCGAACAGACAATCCTAGAACTCTATGAGATGGGCCGTGCCCGCTAAGCCGGCTCTCTCAACTTCCAACCCACCCCTGCTGATCAGGGCTTCATTGGCCATCCCTGAAAAACCGAATGCCTGATAATTACAACCTCTCTATCAACTCACTCAAACACATCCCGCAACCCGATTAATCAAATCCTAAAAACCACCAATCAACCGCTATGAAACCTATACACATCCCACTAGTTGCCCTTCTTCTATCGCCAGCCCTTCCCGCCACCTCGATTCTTTGGGGTTCAGCTCAAGACGTCACCGGTGCACTGAACGAAATCTCAACAACCGGAACTTCATTGGGAGCTTGGAATGCGAGGGGAGGCTCATCTGTCGTGACGGTCAACGGAGTCTCCTTCAGCTCTTTCACTCCCTCTGGGTGGACAGTCACGGTGTCCAACGCTCTGCGACCAATCAATACGACCGCTGTTGGCTCATCCACCACGGGAGATAGCGGCTATGACGACATTCTGCAATACGCGCTCGCTGCTTCAGGAGGATCGGCTGCAAATCCAACTCAAACAGGTGTCATTCAACTCGATACACTCATGACTCTCGTGCCGGGGCAGGCCTACGAAATTCAGATCTGGTACAATGATCAGAAGAGTAATGGGGAAATCGAAGATCGGGTGATGACATTCGGTTCTTCTAGCGGCCCCCTGACAATCCTCGCTGGTGGCATCGTTGACGGGAATTCTGGCCCGGGGTCTGCCACCGTTTCCTTGGAAGCCGATCCCGGCAATTATACCGGTGACGGCGATACCGCGATCGGTCAATACGCCATCGGCACATTCACAGCCGACACCGATCCGCTCTATCTCCTTGTGCAGGGAACTCACCCCAACTCCGCCTTGAACCTCAGGCCCCATATTAACGCCTTCCAGGTACGTGCGATCCCTGAACCGTCAGCAGTTTTCCTCTCTGTGCTTGCCGGAGGCATGACACTGATCCGTCGCCGGCGGTAAATGTGTGTTCTATCACTCTACTGAAACGTCCCTCACACAAGTGCAGAATCGGTCCATAAGGGTTCCCCAAAGGACCAGTGAATTCGATTATACCTTCCACCTCTAAACCAATCCATGACTATAAACCTAAGACCTCTCCTCGCCTACTCCATCTGCGTCATCTGCGGAACCAGTTCTCTCACCGCGTCGACGATCACTTGGGGAGCGTCCCAAGACGTCACCGGGGATCTGAGCGAGATCTCGAACAATGGTGTTCTCGCCTCAGCCCTCAATGTCCATGGCCCTGCCACGGTCGCGAATGGAGTTTCATTCACCAGGTTTGTTCCTTCCGAGTGGGGAAACAACAATTACGGCAATGGGCTGTCTGGTGGATCGACAGGCGATGACGCCTATAACGACCTTCTCAATAGTGCTCGCGCTACTGCAGGCACCTTTGGCGATGGATTGGGTCCCGGCAATCCGACCGAGACAGCATTCTTGAAACTGAGCGATTTGGCTACTCTCATACCGGGTCACAATTATGAGATCCAGCTTTGGTACTGCGACCAGCGGACAAGTGCGGCCCCTGCAACGAACATCCTGTATGACCGGGTGATGACCTTCTCTTCAAGCGATGACCCCAGTCTCACGGTTTCTACGACTGGATGGGTCACCAATAGTGGCAGCATCATCACGGGGCCCTCCGTAGCCTTGGAGGCCGATCCGAATAACGACACAAGCACGATCTTCGGGCAATTTGTGACCGGGACCTTCACCGCTGACGGAGATGATCTCTATCTGCTAATCGTGGGCTCAAACCCCAACCCGAACAATACGGCAAGCCTCCGCCCTCACCTCAACGCCTTGCAGATCCGGGATTTGGACGCGACACCACCGGAAGCGGTTCCGGTCGGCCACTACTGGGACTTTGATACGCTTGATCCCAGCACGCTGATTCCAATAGACCGCTACGGCACGCTCACCACCACTGAAGTGGGACTGACCGACCTCTCCACCAATCCAATCTACGGCGAAGCATTCGCGGGAGCCGGATGGTCGTTCAACTCAAGTCACCTCTATTCCGATTACCTTGTTGCCGAGACCCACGATGGGGGCACGGCCACTGCGCTCGACTTCGGAATGGAAAGCTTTGCCATCTCCTATTGGTCCTACAACGCCACAAGCGATGAAGACCCGAAAGGCGCGATGGTCTTCGATTGTGTCGCTGGTACCGCCGCTGGCGGCCTGCAGTTAGGGACGATTGCGACTGGCGTCTTCAACCTCCGCATCAATGACGTTGATGGCAACAGTGTGATCTCCAACAACGTCCCAGGTTTTGAAAATGTGACTCAACCAGCGGACCAGTGGGTTCATGTGACGCTCAATGTGGATCGAACCAACAATCTTCTCTCGATCTTTTTCAATGGAGTCGCCATCCCGGAGGGCTCGATCAGCATTTCCAGCCTGACCGGGAAAATCACCTGCAGCCAGGATCTCCAACTCGGCGCTCGTGACGGCACCACACAGCTTTGCGCTCTCGATGACTTTGCGATCTACCCTCAAATTCTTAGCGCCCAGCAGATCACCGACCTGGCCAATGCCACCGCCACGCCGCTTGACTTGCTGGCCAGCTTCGAAACCAGCGCGGATATCCCGGTCGTATCCACCGCTCTTGATGGAACCACGGGCGAGTTCACGATGATCTTCACCTCCAAAGCCGGGAAGACCTACAGTGTCTTCGGCGGCAGCGACCTTGCCGACATTTCATCTTGGCCCGAACTCACCGTGTCCGACATCAACGGTGACGATACCGACCTCAGCTACTCCCACATAGCGGGCGAAACCCGGTTTTTCTATCAAGTGCGGGAAGACTGATCCGCAAGCGTTCGCCCCCCGAACTGCCGATTTCCTCACGCATCGCCATCCATGACTCAACCTCCAACCCGCCATCGGCGGATGCTTTCTGGTCTAGCATCCCATCAGGCCAGTATCCCCATGGAGCGCGCCTTCCTGGCGTTCTCATTGTGCCTCGATTTGTCGGGTGCCCCGCTCTCACCGAGTGATCCTTCCCTCGCGGCAAATCTCGTCACGTGGCTGGCCGACCCAGCTAGTAATTTCCAGGATGGCAGATGGTACGACCTCGGTCCCAACCGGCACAATCTGACCACCGTCGCCGGTTTGACGGATCCCGAGATCATCACGGAATCGCCCAGCAGCGGTCTCTTCTCTGGCAAGAGCTTTTCGTCGCTGTTCTTCTCCCAATCCGCGAGTGAATTACTGACGGGTCCATCGGGCGCTGCCAGCTACTCGGACCTAACGACCGTGGTCGTTTACCGGGCCACACAGCGCGATGGCAACCTCCGACCGTTTGGCATCGGTTCTTTCAATCCACTAAGCCCGGTGGCCCCATCATTTCCCCATATGAATCTGGCTACTGACCCGACGATCCGAAAGGACAATGGATCACTAGCCGGCCACACCATTGCCCACCCACTCGACCGCGTTTTCATCCGTACCACCGTGTTCGACTCGGGCAGCTCCGGATCGATCAAGGAGCTGTTTGATGGCAGCACCGCCTATTCATCTAACAGCAACCACTATACAGTTAACAGCGGACAACTCTTTGTCGGAGACGTCCGCAACCCGGCCACTCCCGGCAATCTTTCCGTTGCAGAAGTTATCGTCTTTAACCGCGCCTTGAGTGAGGAGGAAATCAGCGGCGTCGAGGAGTATCTCGTCGCCAATATCGGGACCTCCCGCCCAGCACCCCGCAGCGCCCCTCCGACCACCCAGAGCTCTTCGGATCGGCCGAACGTTCTTCTCATCGTCAGCGATGACCACGGCAGCATCGACCTCAACTGCTTCGGTGCCGCCAACCTCAGAACCCCAAATCTCGATGCCCTTGCGGCAGAGGGACTCAAGCTCACCCAGTTCACCGTCGCCTCAGCGGTCTGCACGCCTTCACGGGGAGCATTCCTCACCGGCCGCTATCCACTTGCTACCGGCATTACGGGCAATGGCTCCTCAATGCCGACCTCCGAATTCACCATGGCCGAGCTCGTCAAGACGAGAGGTTACCATACCGGACTCTTTGGCAAATGGCACCTCGGCGACGCGACGGGCGAGCCACTCCGACACGGCTTCGACACCTTCTACGGGTTCCTCAAGGGAACGATTGAAAATTACGAACACGACCGGCTCAAGTGGGACGCCTCAAACGGACTGCCTTACGCAAGCCGCGTCATCGAAACACACGACCTCTGGCGGGACTCGACCTCCATCACCGAAGACGGCACCCATTTTGGTGATCTCATCGTCCGGGAAACCAACGCCTTCATGGAAGAGCACCGGCACGAACCCTTCTTCGCCTACGTCGCTTTCAACACGCCGCACTACCCGGTCCAGCCATACCAGAATTTCTATCAAAGCTACAGCGGCCTGGCCGAGCCACGGCGCTCTTACGCTGCACTTGTCAGCACGCTCGATCATCAGATCGGACAGATCCTCAACAAGCTCGACGAACTTGAACTCGCCGAGAATACCATCGTCATCTTCTTTGGCGACCACGGTCATTCCCTCGAGTCCCGGACTCAAATGTGGAACCCCAGCGCCCCTGTGCCTTCGGGTGGCGGGGACAGCGGCCCCTACCGCGGAAACAAGTTCACCGTCTGGGAAGGCGGAGTGCGAGTGCCTGCCATCATTCGCTGGCCGGCAGTCCTTCCCGCCGGGGAAACCCGGACCCAGCTCATCATGAGCACCGATCTAATGCCAACGCTGGCCAACCTGCTCAATGTTGGTCTACCCAACCGCGTCGATGGAAGCGACATCCTTCCCGTGCTAGCATCTGCTTCCGCAGCCTCTCCCCATTCCGTGGTCCACTACTACCTGACCGACCAATGGGCCATTCGCGAAGGGCCATGGAAACTCGTCAACCAGAACAACAACACCGCCCTCTACAACCTCGACACCGACATCGGGGAAAGCACCGACCTGGACGCTGTCCACCCCGGAATCGCCGACCGCTTGCAGCGCCTGCACAAGCTCTGGGCAGCCGATCCTGAAGGAAATCACGAAAGGATCTCCGCCGACGAACTCGCCGTCTCGGATCTCTCATGGGCCACGTCCTTCGGAAGCCTCTTTCGCGACTACAGCCCCACCGCTTCCAGCATCCTGCTCGCCAATGGAGCCTTCGTGCCCAAGGGAATCTCCTCCACAGGCGACTCGAGCCTGACCCTCACCCTCGGTGGACTCTACACCCGCTTCCTCACAACCATCGCCCACTCGAATACTTCACCGACCTCATCCAACGTCACCTTCGAAATCCTCGGCGATGGTGTCGTGCTCTATTCCTCCGGTGCCCGGGCCCGCAACTCATCACCCATCGATGTCGATCTCGACGTCACCGGGGTCGATCAATTGATCCTCCGATCGGTCAATAGCACCAACAACCCGGTCGCCGTCTGGGGGTCTGCACGAGTCAAATTCAGCACTGAATCACTCATCCTCGTCTTTCAGAAAGTAAGTGGCATTTCAACCATCAATGCCACTACCGCACCACCGTCTTCATCGGAACTTGCCGCCCTTGTCAGTATCGAGCTCCCGTCCAATGTGCCGAACGCCGAGTTCTACCTCATGCTCTCCGACAAGCTTGAGAGCTGGCGCGAGTCGCGAGTCACCTTCTCAAGCGGCACTTGGAGCATCGAAGGTCAGGAAGCCACACTTGAGAGAGCATCGGATCTCGGCGACAGCCGCTGGAAACTCGAGTTCGGTCTACCTCCGAAAACAGCCGCCTTCGCCCGAATGAGGGTCCGAATGGTCGCCACAGAATAGAAGTTTTCCAAAGAAAATCCCCAAGAACAGACGAACACTTTTGCCATCTGCGAAATCACATTGTAAGCACACTTTAAACCCAAAGTCTCCCTGCAGTGAAAAAATCCAATTTATCGCTCCGCCTGACTCCCAAGACGGGATTCGCGCTCATCATTACCATCTCGATGATGATCCTTCTGGCCCTTCTGGCCGTTGGTCTCCTTAGCTTGGCAACGGTCTCCGTGCGGAGCAGCTCCAGCACCGCCGCCATCGCCGAGGCCCGCGCGAACGCCCGCCTCGCCATGATGATCGCCCTCGGCGAGCTCCAAAAGCACGTCGGCCCCGATCAAAGAATCACCGCCCCGGGAGACATCGCGAACGAAAGCGCCCCGCACCGACACTGGACCGGCGTCTGGGATTCATGGAAAGCCGGCAAGTCCGACCCAAGCGGAGGCGACCAAGCCAGCGATCACGCCACCATACCCGCCTCTCTCAACCCCGGCATGAGCCCAACCTACACCGAAGCCCGCGCCGACCACTTCCGTTCGTGGCTCGTCTCGCTGCCGGACGGAGGATTCAGCCCAAGCGTGTCCTCCCCGCAAAGCACCTCACTTTCCGGTTCCGTCACTCCAGGATCACAAGACAAAGCCGTCAAACTCGTTGGCGAAGGTTCACTTGGAACCGCCCCAACTGAAGATCACGTCCTCGCCGCCCTCAATCCCATCACTTCATCCGCCTCTAACAGAGGACGCATCGCTTGGTGGGTTGCCGACGAAAGCACCAAGGCCCGCTTGCTCGAAGATGAAACGCAGGACGGACTCGACTCCCTTGCCGAGCAAGTCCTCCACCATCAAGCCCCCGGAAACACCGGTCATCAGTTGCTCGAAGGACTCGATGGCGTTGAGGACTCCACCGGGTTCACCAAATCCATCTCCCGACCATCCCTTGAACTCGTCGAAGGCATCGATCAGAAAAACGACTACCAACAGTATTTCCACGCCACCACCCTCTACTCCCGCGGCCTTCTAACAGATGTTCGCGAAGGAGGCATGAAACGCGACCTCAGCGGACTCCTCAGCCGTCCTATCAGCACTCGCGACACCTCCGATGACTTCATGCTCTACCGCTTCGGAAGAAACACCGAGCAAGTCCCCATCCAGGACCTTTCCGCCTACTATCAGCTCTACAAGGAACAGCTTGAATACAGCTCCCGCGAACTTCGCTCCGGCATTCAGGTGAAAAACCCGGACTTCGGCGATGGATCAAGATTCCTCCGCGAATACACCAACCTCTACCGCCTCCCCGTCCCGATCAAGGTCCAGTTCCTCCTGAGCATGCTCTCGGAACCGCGAACAGACGCGGAAAAAAGGGCCAACCCCAGAAACAACGATACCCATAAGCTCAACGTCGGCATCACCCCCGCCATCACCCTTTGGAACCCCTACAACGTTCCTCTCACGATGAACCTCGGTGCCCAGTACGCCACCCAGTTCCGATTCTTCAACCTCCCAATGGCAATCCGCTGGACCAAGGTCGGCAAAGGTTACACCTCCACCACTCCAACCTCCCTCGCTTGGCTCGCAAACGGTGCCACAAGCGGCGACCGGGACACCGGATTCACCGTCTACTTCTCCGGCACACGCCCTGTCATTTTCGAGCCGGGACAAGTTCGCGTCTTCTCCCTCGCCAACACCAGCCTCAACGAACTGAAGAACTCCGACGTCTTCCGCGCCGACCGTGAAGTCGTCCCTGGTTGGGATCCCGAGCGCTACATTCAGCTCAAGCGCTCGGATCGCAGCAACAATGCCGCCCACATCGAGCCACCCAGTGGGGATAAAAACGGAGCGCTGACTTTCAGTGCGGGAGACTCCATCTCATTTAGCATCGAAGCCTCCGAAACCCAGGACCTCGCGAACGGAAGCGCCCTTCAGTTCTTCAACCGCCAAAGCTCCGCAGGGCAGAATCAAAAGTGGATGGCGCGGCAGTTCCAACTCGTCAGCCGCATGAGTGGTGCTAAGACCAGCTTCAATCGCGACCTCATGAACCTCGGGCTTCCAGACGGTAAGCAGAAGCTCGAATACGAACCCAAATCCGGCCGCGAAATCATCTCCGGCGCTGTCCCATTCCTCCTCGTCAACCTCATGGCCGGCTGTGAAACGGCAGAAGCCAGCAATCAGGGATCATTCGCTGGCCGACAGTTCCCCTCGCGCCCCTTCCTCCACTCCAGCCCGATCACCGGCACCGTCTTCATTGATCGCAGCGACTCCGACGCCCTCTATCAGCACGGCTGGAACTGGTGGGTCGACGACATCAACTCCGCCTTCGAGGCCAACGTCAGCATCGACCGATCTAACAACGGCTACTACGGTGGAGGCTACACCGCCGAGTCCGGCACCACCCACGTCGTCCAGCAGGAAATCCCCGTCGCCCCACCGATTTCCATCGCATCACTCAGTCACGCCCAGCTCGGTGGATTCAGCCTCGGAAACGCTTATCTTGGACCTGGAGCAAGTGAAACGAATTCGAACTTCCAGGCCCTCACCGCAAGTGGCCAAGGCGGCCTCTTTCCCCAAACCCTCCAAGCCATCGGAAACTCCTACGCTCACCCTCACCTCGCCCCCGACCGCGCCTACGGCAACTGGACCCGGAACTTCACCGAAAACGCCCGAGCAAAATCCGTCGTCTTCGCCGACCACTCCTACCTCGCCAACAAAGCACTCTGGGACGAATACTTCTTCTCCTCCATCGCCGACGCCCGCACCCAGGCATTCAGCGGCAGCATCGGAGGCTCCCCACAATCCATCGCTCAAGACTTCTTCTTCGGCAGCGGCAAACTTCTCAACTCACGCTTCGAACCCTACCTCGGCTCCCTCACCGAAGACACCCTGAAGACATACTTCAGCGGCAGCACCACCAACTTTGACGGTATCGACGAACTCGCCTCTCACATCATCGTCAAAGGCCCCTTCAACATCAACTCCACCTCAGTTGATGCATGGCGCGCCCTCTTCGCCAGCCTCAGAGGAAAAAGCATCGCCTACCTTGATGCCAAACGCTCACTCGGCCAAACAAGCCTCAAGCAAGAAACCATCGAAGGCACCCCCATCGCCGGATTTAGCATGCCCAACGGACAAGCCACCATCGGCAGCCAGTCCGACTCCGCCGAACCCGAACAATGGACCGGCTGGAGAGAACTCACCGACGAAGAAATCGACGAACTCGCCGTCGCCATGGTCGAGCAAGTCCGTCTCCGAGGCCCCTTCCTCTCGCTCTCCGAGTTCGTCAACCGCCGCCTCGACGGCTCTAAAAAAGAGCTCTCCCTCAAGGGGGCCCTCCAAGCAGCCCTCGACGACAAGGACGTCTCCATCAACTCCGGCTTCAAATCCGGAGCCCGCAGCTTCTCCAACCCGGAAACCAGCGAACTTAGTCCCGAGTTCTCCGAAGCCCTCGAAGGTCCCATCGCCTACGGCAGCGCCGCCTACGTCGATCAAGCCGACATCCTTCGCGGCCTCGCCGGGCAACTCACCCCACGCGGCGACACCTTCGTCATCCGCACCTACGGAGACTCCCTCGATCCCGCCGGCAAGGTCCTCGCCCGCGCCTGGTGCGAAGCCGTCGTCCAGCGCGTCCCCGACTACCTTGACCCCTCCGACGAAGACTTCGAAAAAACCTCAGACCTCAAATCCGAGCAAAATCAGAAATTCGGTCGCCAAATCCGCATCGTAAACTTCCGTTTCCTAAAGTCCACCGAGGTCTGAAACCCACTGCATGAAAACCTTAATCCTCTTTCTCCTCAGCACTCTTCTAAGCTTCGCCCAGGAAAACAACGTCTCTCTGCGGCTCATGGCCTTCCCCAGATCTGCTGACGACAGCCCCGTCCAGCTAAACCTTGGCGAGCGCACCATCGACGTCCAACTCGCCGCCAACTGCCTCTCCGACCCCTACACTGTTCCCGCTATGGAAGCATGGGACTTTGGACAGCGAACCACCGACGGTGAAGGAAAGTCAACATTCGAATCCTGGGGTCGGGGCAAAGCACGCAGCGCCAAGAGACAAATCGTCATCCTCCTGCGCAAAGGCCCCAAAAACGCCGACGGGTTCCGCGTCCTAACCCTGAACGACGGCCCCAAGCATTTTGATGAGCGACAACTCCTCTTCTACAACCTCTCCCTCGAAGACATCGCTGGAGAAGTCGGAGGCGTGAAATTCGCTCTCAAACCCGCCCAGCATAAAGTCATCACCCCCAAAGCCGACCAAGGCAAAGACCTCTGCCACGCCAGCCTTCTGCTCATGAAGAACGACAAATGGCGCCCCTTCATGGAAAGCAACTGGCCTTTGAAAAAAGACACCCGTGGCCTCATCTTCCTCTACACCGATCCCGCCACCTCGAAAGTCCGCCTCCACACCATCCGCGACTTCCTCTGAAGCTTGGGCTGAAATCACGTCAACACCATGCGTCTTCAGATTTCGCTCACGATCCTTTATAATTGTACCTTTTTGAGGTTATGTAATTTGAGTTTTACGCACGCCTAGCGCCGCCGCACAAACATGAGCGAAAGTGTACTTAACAAGAGCACGGCACTCGATGGCTCTGGAATTCCGCCGGCATTGAAGGTTACCGTCAGAGTCTCCGTAATGCCATTTGAGCTTGCAGTCGAGATATAGGGGCCAGCTGTGGCCTCGACAGGAGTCACCCCCAAGCTCGCGAGCGAGGTATTCGCAAGAAGCGTTGTCATCGGCCCCGGATATGCAAGAACGCCACTCACCCCGTCGGCCACAGCCAAGGTCATGATCCCTCCAGTAAGGTTACGCTCCAGTTGGAATCCTGCATCTCCAAATGAAATACCCGAGGGCATATTCAAGAGGTTGCCCGGATACCAATTTACTGTCGAGCTTTGCGCCCCAAGCCGCACCGCTCCTGGGAAAAAAGGGCGGTTTCCAAACTGCACCAAACTACTGCTGATAAAAACATTCCCATCAATACCCTGGCCCCCGGTATCCTCAGTCACAACATTTGAAAATGCCGCAGTATTGATCGACCCAAAGATCGTTACAGTCACTTGCGAGCCAGTCCCAGTCGGAACGCTTTCTTCGGTAAAATCAATGAAGAGAGATCCTGAACAATACGTCGAAAGAGCGCATGAAGCGATGATAATAGCAAATTGTTTTTTCATACAGCTTTGTCGCTTCGAAGCTTTTGACTCCCGACGATGTTGTCAATCCCCTATTTCAAGGATGTTCCGCTTTCCGCGTTGATAATGGCATTTTATTAACGGGAGTTTCATTTCCTGTAGGATTACTTTCGAGCCCTACCGTCCGGCCCGACGGCTGGTTCATAGGAGTCAGCCAGGCGAGACAGTTGCTGGAGGCGAACTATACAGCCAGCCGAACGAGGTAGCCCTCCCGCAGAGCGTCACCACGTGGTGACATTACACCCTGCGGCCATCCGACTGTGAGAACCGGCGGCATCCACCGAGGCTACTCCGGCGGCGGCGCGTCGTTTCCGAGCACACAACTCACTCCACGATCACGGAAAATCGAAGAGATCGCACCATGCCGGTGATACGGCTATCCTTTTCCCATGCCCCGCCCAAACCACTGGAACCGCTTCATCTACGCAGCATGGGCGCCCTTCTACGATTTCCTCGTGCAGGCCCCGCCCCTGCTTCGGGCCCGGGAGCGAGCCATCGAGGAGCTTGCTCCGCGGCGCTTACCGCACCATCGTGCTTCAGAGGGAGGCCGCAGAGGAAGAAAGGCCCCGGGTCGTCTCCGAATAATCACGAGTCACCTCCTGGCGCGGACGGACGCTTTCCGTCTCGGGGAAATCCAAACCCGGTTGAACCGCTGAAGACCTGAGCTCCGTAACCAAATCGTAGCGACTGAGGAAAAGCCGACGCTTCTCGTGACCAGTCTGAATAAAACCGTCGATCATCCACGTCGCCGACCCCAGACTCAGACATCCTGACCCGGGAGGAAAGGGGATGACCTCAGTGGGATGTATTTGAGGAGCAGATTGGTGCCGGGGTAGTGGGTCTCAGTGGCGTTGAGTTCTTCGCAGAGCCGGACGACGATGGTGTCGTGGACGGGGTTGGCTTGGCCGTGGAGTTCGATGCGGAGTTCTCCTGAAACCAGATCGGGGCGCAGGTTGACGGACGTTTGAATGAGGCCGCGCACGAAGCTGCGGGCGT
>Ga0100401_1001619_pt1 | contig 18201 bp, 20 predicted proteins | sample CryGeymeta201525_FD_80421 | JGI IMG/M metagenome (GOLD analysis project Ga0100401, IMG submission 80421) | Groundwater microbial communities from Crystal Geyser aquifers in Utah, USA - Crystal Geyser metaG 2015-25 | ecosystem: Environmental > Aquatic > Deep subsurface > Groundwater | place: USA... | reverse complement strand
TGTTAACTTAAAGATGATTTTATGTCAATAAGTTCATAATGATTAATGGATATAAGAATAATTTTAAATTGAAGTATTAGTACCCCATAATTTCCAATTTTATAATTTCGATTCCTTAATAATGCAATTAAAATCAATATTTAATAATTGATAAAATAATGTTTATCTATTATAGTCAAGATAATATAAAATTTAAATTAACAAAAAAATGAACCGTCAAGATCAATTAAACGAATATCTAAAATACTGGCAGAGGATTTTGAATTTGCAGAAATGGGATCTGAAAATCAAAATTACTGCCTTTAAGAGAACTGATTATAATCAATCGGGCGATATTGAAGTAGATCTAAAAAATAAAAAAGCCACTATCCTTATTACAAAAGAAGATACAGGGAAAGATAGTGCTGTAATCTTACATGAACTTATTCATCTACTACTTTGGGAATTTGATCAATTTTGCGAAAAGGCAATTCCCAAGAACAAAAAAGACCAATATTTTGATCTTTTGGAAAAAACCGCGGCTGATCTCACCAATATCTTTTTACAAAAAGATAAATAATTTTAGTACCAAATTTAACTTTTGGTCTCGATTTTAAGGACTCTTTTGTCTAATTGATCAAATTTAAGAGATAATCCATTATGCCTTTTGACCCCTGCATCAAGTTTCATTTCAATGCGATTAGTTGTTAATTGGAGATCTTCAACATTTTCTTCAATTTTTTCAAATTTTTTATCATGCTCGCCCAATTTATCTTCAATATTCTGAAAACGAGGCAATACCACCTCTTCCAAAACCTCGCCCATTACTATTTTTATTTCCTTTTTATCTTGTTTATCCATCAATCCTCCGTATTTTTACTATAACATGTTTAATATTTTTAGTGTCAATATTAAAAAAATCCCTGCCCCCGGCCGAGGCCGGAGACAGGGCAAAAATAGAACGTTTCCCCTCAACTCTTGGGTCGAGTTATCCTTGGATCCCCCATGACAAAGGTGGGATAACCGTTGATATGGCTGATAGTAACATTGAGACGCAAAACGCTATCAATGGCCACATTCACCACATCAACATCCCCCACTTTTAGCTCGGGGGAAGTATGGAGAAGTTCGCCGTCCCCATAAATCTGATAAGCAACGCTGGCTTGGGGATCATCCTGATCATCACTAACGCCTAGTGTCGTTTTGAAATGTTTGAACTGCATGCCGATATTCCATTCAATTGTTTCAGGATTCCACCACCGATCATCATAAACAGCATGGAGGAAGAGAATGCCGCCCAGGTGGGCATTGCCTCTATAGACATCCCAACCACCAGCTGGCTCAAGATCAGCCAGATAAACCACTTCTTCATCTCCGATAGTTTGGGAACGGGTGAGATAGATGGTATCCACGTAGGTGGGTTGATTCTCCACCACACGGATGGAATCGAAAATACCACCAAGATAACCCGAGGCATAGACCTCAACATCATGATCGCCAACTGGTGCTTGGAAATCAAACTGACCCCAGTTATCGGTATGGCCCGACTTCCCTCCCACCTTGACAAGAGCCCCAGTGATCGGATCGTGGGAAGTGGCATCCTGAACGTAACCTGTCACCCTCCCAGTTGGTCCTAAAGTGCCACCACAACCCCACGTCAAAACTCCAACTACCACGAGAGCAACTGCGATCAGCCAATGCCAACGCATTCTGATCCCTCCTTTTTTGTCAAGTTGCTCTTCTAGATATATTCTATCTTACAACTATTTAAATGTCAAGAAAAACCTGAAAAGGTCAAGATTTTTCCGCTCCCCAATTTTTACTTTTTATTCTCCGGCTGTTAGAATTAAAGTATGAGCCTAACTTTATCGCAAAAAATCTTAATTTTTCTAAGATATTGTTTGAAAGAAGCCAAATATGATTTTTCGGCTAAAAACATAGCCCAGATTCTCCATCGAGTTTATGGTGATGATTATTCTCTTGGTTCAATCCACAAAGAAATGTCGCTTCTGAAAACCAAGGGATTGATTGAATATCAGAAAAGATATCGCAAGCCACTACCGATTTTGACAAGGAAGGGGCAACTCACCATTGCCAGCCATTTGCCTTTCAAAAAATATGGCCATTGGGATGGTAAGTGGCGGTTGGTCTGTTTTGAGATACCAGAGCGAGAAAAGGAACTGCGCCATCTTTTGCGGCAACGCTTATTGAAATTAGGTTTTGGCAAACTGCAGGATAGTGTTTATATCTCGCCTTATTCCCTTTTTGGTCCTATCAAACGTTTTGCCAGCGATTATGGAGCAGTGCCCTATATAAAGATGTTGGAAATAGCCAAAATTGAGGATGAAAAAGAAACAGTTGAGGAAGTCTGGGAAATTAAAAAGATTGCCGAACGCTATCACGATTTTATCCAAAATGCCGCTAAGATGAAAAAAGGCTTTTGGCCTTTGTGGGCGAAAAAATTAGAGCGCGATTTTGCCCAAATTTACCAAGATGACCCCCATCTGCCTGAACAGTTTCTCCATCAAAACTGGCCAGGCGAGCGAGCCTATAAAGTATTTAAAGAAATTGTGAGATCGTACTAAATAAATCCAAATGACAAAATCTCTCCGAGCCAGAGGCTCTCCGAGCCGGAGGCCCAATGTCAAATGAATGACTAAATGACTTAATGCCAAATTTGGATTTTAGATTTTGAACTTGATTTGTCATTTGAGCTTTGGATTTTGGATTTTTTCCAGTAGTTTTTTTATATCCTTATAACTGGCTTTTTCTATCGCCTGGTCAATCGTTAACCAATGGGGGATGAAATTTTTGTATTCAGCAGTTTTGTGCTCAATTTTTTCTTCATCTTTGAGCCGAAAAAGATAATTGTAGACAAATTTATGGATCGTCTTGCCCTCTTCTTTGTAAAAATAATCTGATCGGCCAAGGGGCTTTATAATCTCCAAATTTTGATAGCCAGTTTCCTCCTGGACCTCGCGCAGTGCGGCTTCTTCTGGTTTTTCGTCTTGTTCAATATGGCCCTTGGGAATAACAAAATCCCCCCGGTCTTTCCGTTCTAAGATTAAAACTTTGTCGTTATCCATTACCACCCCGCCGGCGGAAAATTGCAGTTTGGCCTTACCCTTTGATTTTTCCATAACAAAATTATATCATTTTTATCATAAAAAAACCGCCAGGTCCCAAAATAGGGGACTTGGCGGAATGTAGGAGGAATACCACCATTAAGATCATCCCCCTTGTTTACTGACCCCTTCTGCTGCAACTTTTCTTACTTTCCCCTTAAGAGTTCGGCAATCTTGAGCAGAAATCATCCCCGGAGAGTAGACCAATTGGGGGTCTGTCTCCTCTATTGCCGTGATGAGGGTTTCGGAAGTTGTTGGCTCCTCAACACCGGTGAGGGTCAGAAGGTAAGCAAAAAAGATTTTCTGCGTTTGGATAGAACTTGCTAACTTTAAGGCTGATACGTCCAAAAGCAAATCTGGGGCTTCCTCTATTTCTTTCCTCTTTTCTCCTAGCCAGGAGATGTGGCCTTGAAGGATGGCCCTTGTTTTCTCCACTGCCTCTGGACTGCCAGGTTGGATGTCGGAGATGGCCCTAATCACCTTTTGGTTCTCTTTAGTCACCCTCAGGTAGAGGGAATGTGTGTAATGAGCCCTTGTTCGCGCCTCAAAGACCCGAGGGACAACAATGGCTGCTATGATGAGAAGAATTACCGTGAGGATCAACACCTCCACCAACGTGAAACCCTTCTTCAACTTCCTCGACCTCCTTGTCAATGTCCTAGACTATCTCCAAACTAATAGAAAATTTTTTCCTTGTCAAGTCCCTTATCAAGTGTATAAAAAAGCCCGCCGGAAGTAAAACCGCCCTGCGGGGCTATTTCTTCCGGCGGGAAGGGGTAGAACAGAGCATGGGATGCCTTTAAACATCACCCCCTTTGGGTAAAGTGTTGGCATTTTTATTATATCTCAAATTTTAGACAAAAAATACCCCGCCGGGAGAAAGACACGGCGGGGCGAGGGGTGGAGGTGGACACAGGGAGATGGCACGGGTGGTTCCAACGGCCCACTAACATGGATAATGAAAGTGGGCAGGAAGTTCAACTGTGCATGGCTGGAAGGGAGCGGAGTGGAGCGGGAGTCACGCAGCAAACCAGCCGGATATCTCCCACATCTACCCTACCACAACCGGGTGGAAATTACAAACCGTAGGCCCGCTTGACACGAGGCCACTGGGCGGAGTTTTGGTCGGAAAGATGCCGGAAATCGGTATAGTTGTAGTTGGCGAGATACTGAATGGCCTGCAGGGAACGGTTGACAACTTCGTAAAACTGCTGATGAGCATCGGCAAAGCGAGCTGGTGGGTAACCGATACTAAGCAATTCATTCTTGATGGTTCGTCGATCATAGAAAGCTCTTTCTATGGCGTCATGGTCGTAGGATCCAGTACCAAGTTTAACCGGATCGATAACTTTTCGTTGGAATTCGCCTGACCCCCGCAACCGGTCATAGCGCTGAATAAGTGGCATAATCTGCGCCATATAGGCCTGTTCGGCTGGAGGCAGTGTGGAAACGTCAAGGGTCGGACCACCACTACTTGCAACCACAACTGATGGCTTGGGTTGCCTGGCCAAAACCGCTACGCCAACCACATCCACCACCTTGCGCTGGATCTCGGCGAGTTGTTGAGCATTTGTCATAGAGGAAGTATCTACCCCAAGCTTATCACAACTACGAATCGCATCTTGCCGAGAGTCTTCCATATGTTGGGTCACCTGATCTACGCCAGTGGAGTAGGCCAGTAGCTTCTCAAAATAGACCTTTTGCTTCTCCACAGCATCAGCCAGTGGCTGGTTAAGACCTCGGTTCTCAGCCCACATTTCGTTGAGCCAATTGATATGCTCACGAAGCATGGCGTTGACCTGATCCAGCTCGGCCTGACCAGCCGGCTTGACTTGGTTCAGAACGGATAGAAGTTTGTCGTTTGAGCTGGCTACGACCGAGGCAGCGCGGACGATTCTTTGCTCTTCTTTCTGCGCTCTTTGCTTTTGGTTGGTTCCTATCAAGGACAACCCTGCTATCAGTACTACTCCCGCCACTACACTCCGAACCCACCATTTCTTCATTTCTCTCATTCTCCTTTCAGGGATTGTCGGGCTGACTGCCGGCTACAACTTCCACCGGAATTTTGCCTCCGGCGTCCAGATTGCCTTTGACGAGACGAAAAAACTGCTGGGCCTTGTCCATGGGCAGATTGATACAACCATGAGAAGAAGGATAGCTGGGAAATCTCCCCCGACTGGGATGCCAGCCGTGAATCCAAAGACCTTCCCGTAGTTTGGCGTTGCCCGGCGCATTGTCCATCTTGACCGCATAGGGCATGGGAATGCCCCGACTTTCAATGTCGGTGTAAGAAGAAACCTTGTCGGCGTCGTAGCCGGTCAAAACATACCGGCTCTCGTAGACATTGCCACTCACCCCTTTGACATTGGTATAGCGGGCCGAACCAGAGCAAATCGGCGCTTCCATCAGAAGTTGGCCGCCTTGCCAGAGATACAGCCGTTGGGAAGACAGGTCAACGACGATCTTTTTGGAAGAGGGTGGCTTGATGGATGATGCCTTAACCGGTTTAGCCGAAGAATTGGCAAAGGGATTGACCTGGTGGGGTAAGGGGGGTAAAACCCTTGTGACCGTTGGTTCGGCAACTTTGGGCTGTTTGGCCTTGACGATTTCAAGGGTCTTGGCCGGCTCAGGTGGCTTGGGCAGGGTTGGTTTGGGAGAAGTCCTGTTTAGCCAAATCAACGCCACTACCCAGACAAGAATTATAAGCAGTATCACGGGAAAAAACCAGTGCTTCACTCTTCTCACCTCCTTAGGTGAATTGTCAAGTCACAAAACTGTTTATAGTATAAAAAAAACAAAAATTTTCCTCTGTCAAGATTAAGGACATTAATACACCAAAATATGATACAATTATAATCAGATAATGGGATGAATAGATGATCGGAGGATCAGATGATAGGGGGAACTTCTATTCATCCATTCATCTAATCATCTAATAATCCATTAATACGCCCCGCCATCGCTCAATTTATTTGATAACTGGATGAATAGATGATTGGATGATTGGGGAACCCCTAATTATCTAATAGTCTAATCATCTAATAATCTAAAACGGAGGGTTTTTTGTTTTTAGGTATAGATAGGAAAAAATGGCTCGAGCACTGGACAGAAATTGCCAGCTGGCTGGTTTTGATTGTTGTGGTGGCAGTTTTGCGCTTCTCTCCAGAAAAATTACTCAACAGCGATACCGCCTATATTTATACTGGTGGGGTCATTTCCTTCGCCCTACTCTATTATTGGTTAGTTTACCGCTATTTTTCCAAATCTCAGCGGATTTGGATTAAAAATGTTGCTGATGTGGTTTTAATTGGAGTTTTAATAATTTTGGCCCGCGGCTATGGAGTGTATCTTTTCACCTTATACTTTATTCCCATCATGGCCGCTGGTCTCTATCTAAACCTTTTTAACTCTTTAATTATCGCCCTGGCGGCCTGTGTTTTTGTGGCAGTGGAGATTATCTTAAAAAGTCAGGAGTTTCTGCCCACTCCCGGCCAAATATATTTTGGCGCCTGGCAGATTGCCTTGATTATCTTGGTGGCTTTATTTTGTCGTTTTTTAGCCCTCCAGTTGGCAAGTGAAAAAGAAGGTCGAATTAAAGCAGAAACCCAAGCAAAACTTTTAGGGGAAGAGCGAAAACGTGAGCGAGAATTTGTTACCCTGACTTCTCATCAACTCAATACGCCTGTTTCCATTATTCGGGGGTATCTTTCCCTTCTGGTTAAAGATAAAACCCTGCAAGTCTCTGCCAAACAGCGAAGTTTTATTGAGCGGGCTTATCAGGGAGCAGTACGAATGTCGCATCTTGTGCGGGAGATTTTAACTATTTCCCGTATTGGGCGAGCTAGTTTTATTCTCCAAAAAGAGGAGTTTGATTGGGAAAAATTTATCAGTGAAATTGTTGAAGATATAAAAGCCCAAAATCCTGATCTTAATATTATTATTAAAGGTGATAAAATTGGTAAAATACTGGCTGATTCCAATTACTGCCGTCAAGTGCTTTATAATCTCTTGGATAATGCAATTAAATACGGTAGTGGTAAAAGTGATAAAAGAAGAACCTTCCCGCTACGCGGAAAGAACCTTGATTTACCACTTCGTGGTAAAATAGAGGTAGAAAGCCACGTCAAACTGATCAATCGGCAAAATTTTGTGGTTGTAGCTGTTGCTGATCAGGGTAAGGGAATTGAGGGGGCCCAAGTAGAGCGTCTTTTTCAGCCCTTTGTCCGGGGTAAAAATATTTTAGAGCTGGACAAGGAAGGAACGGGATTGGGACTTTATATTGCTCGCTTGATAATAGAAGCGCATGGTGGCCGCATTTGGCACGAACCAAACAAGCCCAAAGGAAGTATTTTTAAGTTTACATTGCCATTATCATGAAAAATATTGCATCTATAAAAATCAAAACTGAATTACCAATGGTAATTAAAATCAGGGCTCTTTTAATTCCTATAATTTTAGTTGCCCTTTATTTTTTGCACTTTCTATCTTGGGGAACTTTGGGTTTGGTGGCGGCAGTTACAATTGGCGTCACCCTCCTCCATTTCATCGGCTATAAACTACAAAATAAAATTTTTGCTCAAGTTGTGGAAATTATTGGCTTTACAACTGAAATTGGACTGGCCAGCTATATTTTGTATCTTTCTCCCCTATCTTTAAATTCAGTCTTTTTCGTCTACACGGTTTTAATTGTCACGCCGGCCATTTTAAACTCTTTGCGCAAAGGGCTCTATGTGGCAACCCTGGCAGCGCTTTTTTACGGTATCATCATTGTTTGGCGCCACCAATTATCTTACCCAATGCTTTTTAGCAATATCATCTTCTTTTATGCTTTGGCGATATTAGTTGGTTCTCTTTCCGACAAAATAAAAAATTATAACGAGTCACTGAAAAACATGCTTGATTTCAACACCCGGCTTTATGCCAAACTCAAGGGCTCATCAGATATCATTTTTGACTTTATTGATGATGCGGTGGTAATTTTTGATCCCAAGGGCAAAGTGATTAAAGCCAATCCGCCGGCTCATGAGATTTTAGGACAGGAAATAGAGGGTAAAAGTATTGATACATTGGCCAAAATGTTTGATTCTAATATGGATACCTTGCCCCTAGATTTACCCAAAGGCCAGGGCAGAATTTTTGAGATAATTTTCAAAAAACCAAAGCCGGAAGTTTTACAGGCTAAAGTTTCTTCTATGTGGCTTCAAAAACAACTTTTGGGAACAATTGTGGTCTTGCAAAATAGTGAAGATTTGAAACAATTAAATAAGAAATAGCAAATGGCTTATAGCTAATAGCATATAGTCCGCCTACGCCCAATCTGGATAAACAGATGATCGGAGGATTGGGAATCCCTGTTTATCTAATCATCTGATAATCCATTTATCTATTCATCTAATAATCAATTAATTAAGGCCTGCCTGCCTTCGGCAGGTGTGTCAAAAGGAGAAAAATGAAAGTATTAATCATAGATGACGAGCAGATGATTTTGGACATGTACTCTGAAAGCTTAAAAGGGGCGGGATTTGAGGTCATTTGCGCCACTGACGGCCAAACAGGAATTAGTTTAGCCCAGGAACAAGCGCCTGATGTAATTTTATTGGATATTATTATGCCCAAATATAATGGTTTAGATGTTTTGCGCGACTTAAGGGCTAATGACAAAACCAAAGATATCAAAGTTTATCTTTTGACTAATCTGCCCAAGGAAGCCTCGGGGGAAAAAGCTCAGCAGTTGGGCGCCAGCGGCTATTTGGTCAAGGCGGAAAATGAGCCGGAAATGGTAGTGCAGCTTCTGAAAGGAATTAACAAAAATTCCACTTCCCCCGAACCACCGGCACAATAATGTTTTTACAGGGGATACTATTAAAAATTAAAAGTTTTGTTCTCTCGGCCCATTTTTTATACTGGCTGGCTTTTGTGTTGGCAGTTGGCTCAACTGGGGTGGCTGCCAATGTCAAAATCCACAATGCCACCAACCAAATTGAAGCAGCTAACTGGCAATTAGAACAAGAAGGCAAAGAGTTTACTAAAACTATTGATCAGTACAAAAATTTAAAAAACAAAATCACTGACTATAAAAATAAGGGAGTGGATGTTAAATCAGTTGAGGAGGAACTGCCTGTCCTGAAAACACTGATTTTTGGTAAAACCGACTACCAGATGGCCCAAAATAAAATCAATGAACTCTCTAACAAACTGGAAACGCTTTTGGCCCAAAAACAGGAGGCGAACAAAAAGGCAGCAGCCCAAAAAACCACTGCCTCCAAACAAGTTGCTAAACCTACAACCACCACAACCACAACCGCGCCTGCGCCAACCGGCATTGTCTCCGGTTATTCCAAGCAAGTCATCAACGGCAAAACTGTCTATATGGTGACAGCCAATCTCTCCTCTACTCGCGTTTTGACTATTACTGGCGACGGCCAAGATTGCGATAATGACTGCACAACAAGATCTTTGGGAGATTATGTTGGCCAGTTGGGCGGTTGGGCAGGAATTAATGGCACTTATTTTTGTCCGGTTGATTATGCTTCCTGCGCTAATGAAAAGGGCTGGTTTTACTGGATGGTTTATAACTCCCAGATTAATAAACTGATAAACTACGAGCGGGCCCATGTCACCTATGATCCTTTCTTTGTTTTTGGAACTAACCGCCGGGCCTATTTCTTTTCCCGGGCAACTGATTTCAGAAGTGAAGAGTATTTTAAGGGCACCTACGGCACAGATATTATGGGAGCAATTGGCATGAGGCCGGCCTTGGTGATTGGCAGCCATGCCGTAGTGAATGAAAACAATTTGGAGCCAAAGGAGAAAACCGCCGGCAATAGAAGTTTTATTGCCAATAAAGGCGATCAGGTGATAATCGGAGTGGTAAAAAGCGCTAATTTGGTTGAGGTATCCCTGATTTTAGAGTCCCTAGGTATTGACAATGCCATCAATCTGGACGATGGCGGCTCAACAGCTTTATATGTTAATGGTTCTTATGTGGTCGGTCCGGGCAGAAATATGCCCAACGCCATAGTTTTTCAGTAAAAAAGAAAAAACCGCCGCATCCCGGTTGGAACGGGAAGGGCAGGGGAGGCGAGGGTTGAAGGGCTAGGAAGCTATCGGATGGCGATGTAGAATTCATACTTGAACGGCTGGCGTTGTTTGGCTTCTTGGCCCTGATAGACTTTGAGGTAGGTTTTAGCCTTGTCTTCTGGTTTGACCGGGAAGATTTTGGTGCGGATGGAAGAAGTCGGCAGGGCAACAAACTTCGGCCACTTAACATCCAGGATAAGGTAGGTAGTGTCGGGCTGGCCACCTTTGATGTCCAGCGGACCGGCCAGCACCTCATAAGGTCCTCCCATGCAGGCAGTCCGTGGTGCCCCCTTACTCCTTACGTCCCTGATGCCGTCAGCTATTACAGCAAAAATCGCTAAGCCCAGAAGTACGCATATTACGTATGTCATGACGGAAGACCACTTGCCAAAGAACCCAGATAACATCCAACACACCTCCCAAGGTGCGAGATTCCCTTTTCAGGGTCAGGTTTATTTTACGATATTGGTTTTATTTTGTCAACCCTTCGATAAACTCAGGGTAAACTAAAAAATGACCACAAAGGTCATTTTTGGTAGCGCCACGGGGAGTCGAACCCCGGTTACCAGCTTGAGAAGCTGGCGTCCTAACCATTAGACGATGGCGCCAAGCAATATAATTTAGCGGGTGCGAGCGGTGTCCACTTCTGAAAGACTGCACAGGCGAGCGGGCAGAGTCTCGGAGCGAAGCGGAGAGGAGCGAGCCGAGCACAAGCGAGTCAGTCACGCTGGGACTGCGAGCGGTCTTGAAGAAGGGATACCCGAGCAGGCCCCGCTAATTCCTAAATTATATCTAATTTTTACTAAATTTCAATGGTAATTTTGTAAAATTTTTTCCAAATTGACTTTTTTAACTTCCTGCCAGAGGGGGCTGTTGGGGTAATCAGGCAGTTTATCGGCCAGTGTTGGCTTTTTTTCCTGCCAGAAAAGGCCAATCGGCAGTTTTTTGCTCTCCATTGCCAAATCCATTGCCTCTTTCAATGTTTCTGGTGTTTTTTCAATTTTAACCGTATGTTTGGCCCAAAACTCGGCTGAGTACTCTTTATTAAAGGAAACACAGGGCTGGATAATATCAACCAAAGAAAATCCTTTATGACTGAGGGCTTTAAAAATTATGCCTTGTAAATGTTTCACATCAGTTGCCAAACCCCGGGCAACAAAAGAGGCGTTTTGCGACAAAGCCAGAGCAATGGGATTTAAGGGATTTAAATACTGGCCAAAGGGAGTGGATTTGGTTTTTTGGCCAATGGGAGTGGTGGGCGAGGCCTGGCCAGTGGTGAGAGAAAACATGCCGTTATTATGAACCAAAAGCGTAATATCAATATTGGCCCGAATGGCTTCCAAAAGATGGTTGCCGCCCTCCGAATAAGCATCGCCGTCGCCAGAAGAAGCAATGACTGTCAGGGAAGGATTGGCCAGTTTGGCGCCCATTGCCACTGGCAATGGCCGGCCGTGCAAGCCATGGAAAGCATTGGTTTTCAAAAAATTTGAGCCATTGCCAAAACAACCAATGCCATAGACCATCAAAACTTGCCAGGGCTCAAGTTTCAGTTCCTCAAAGGCACTCTGCAAAGCAGTATGGATGCCGAAATTGCCACAGCCCAGACACCAAGTAGGTTTGATTTTAGTGATAAATTTATTAGACATTTTATTAAATCTAAATGACAAAATCTCTCCGAGCCAGAGGCTCTCCGAGCCGGAGGCCCAATGTCAAATGAAATCCAAATGACTTAATGGCGAAAATATTTTAAAAATTTGAATTTTAGACATTGATTTGACATTTGAGCTTTGGATTTTATATCGCATCTCTTATCCCCTGCAATACTTCTCGCCAGAAAAAGGGCCGACCATCATATTTGACGACAACTTTGTCAATTTTTGCCCCTGTTTTTTCATAAATTAAATGAGCCAATTGGCCCGAATAATTGCCTTCTACCACCACTGCTTTTTGGCTCCAAGACAAGATTTTTTTCAAATAGCTGACCGGTAAAGGATTGAGGCAGGGCAAATGAACAAAATTAATGCTTTTGCCCTCTGCCCTTAGATAATCAACAGCGGCTCGGGCAGGACCAGATGAGGAGCCCCAGCTGATAACTGCTGTCTTGGCCTTGAGATGGCCAAAGAGTTTGGGCGAGGGCAGGGAGGAGGAATCATAATGGATTTTTTTCATCCTTTTTTCCATCATTTTTTGGCGGTTTTCAGCGTTATCAGAGGAGAAACCTTCTTCATCATGCTCATCGGAATTAGCCAAAAAAGTTATATTTTTGATGCCCGGCACTGGCCGGCGGGAAATGCCGTCAGAAGTGATTTTATAACGGGGAAAATGCTCACCACCCTTAATTTCACCCTTAAATTGGGTTAAAAGTTTGCCCCGAGAGATAAAAACTTTGCCCAGTTGCAGCTTTTCAACTGTCTGGTGGCCCTCCGAGATAAAAGCATCAGTTAAAATAAAAACCGGCGTTTGCAGTTCTTCGGCCAAATTAAGGGCTTTCCAGGTTAAATCAAAGCATTCTCCAACACTGCCGGGCGCTAAAATAATCCGGGGAAATTCATCCTGGCTGGCATGCAAAACAAAGCGCAAATCCCCTTGGCCGGTCAAGGTCGGCAGACCTGTGGCTGGTCCTGGTCGCTGGGCCGAAACAATCACCAATGGTGTTTCCGTAATGCCAGCCAAACCCAGCGCTTCTACCATCAGGGAAAAACCGCCGCCAGAAGTCCCCACCATTGCCCTGGCGCCAGACAGCGATGCGCCAATAGCAGAATTGATAACTGAAATCTCATCTTCCCCCTGATAAACAACCATATTGTTTTTTGGTCCATGTTGGGCTAAAAAGTGCAAAATTGAGGTGGAGGGCGTCATTGGATAGGCGCTGTAGAAATTACAGCCACCGGCCAAAGCAGCCAAACCAATGGCTTCATTGCCGGTCAGAACTAGATTATCAGATGATTGGATAAATGGATGATCGGAGGAACGGAGATAGGGCGCTTGGTGGGAAAATGACAAAGGGTGTTTTTCTACATATTCAAAGCCGGCCTTGGCCGCTTTGATATTTTTCTCAATCACTTCTTGCCCCTTGTCGGCAAAAACATCAGAAATTGTCAAAAGCAATGGCTCGATTTTATAACCAGCCAAGCTAACTGTTGCCCCCAACACTACGGTGTTTTGATAAAGCTCTTCTCCCGCCACTTCCAGGGCAATTTTTTTAATCGGCAAGGGATAAGGCCGGATGTCTTTACGGGTTAAATTAAGATTGTGGTCAAAAATCCCCTCGTCATAAATCAGCGCCCCCTCATGACGCATTTCCGGCAAATGGAGATCAATTGTTTCTCGGTTTAAAGCCACTAAAATATCAATTTCTTTCTCTGTGGCCACGCATTCTTCTTCCCGGATTCGAAGATGAACTGCGTTGTGGCCGCCCTTGATTAAAGAGGGATATTCAGTCCATTCCAAAATCTGCCAACCGCCACGGGCCATGGTTTTGGCCAGGATTTCACCGGTCACCTTAATGCCCTGTCCGGCACTTCCACCAATCTTCCAGCACAACTCGCGCAATTTGCCCCTCCGCATTAATAGATAAATAGATGATTAGATAAATGGATAAATAGAGGCCCCACCCCCAATTTTCCAATCATCTGATCATCCAATTATATTCTACCATTTTCTTGACGAATTTTAAAAAAGGGGGTCTCGCCCTAAAGGATTAGATCCCAAGGGCAAGACCCCAAAATATCCAAGTTCACGAAGATCAAGCGCCGGTATACTTCCGGGCGAGGGCACCGAGGTACCAGTCGTGATCATCACGATACCAGCGGTCCACAAAGAGACCATTAGCAGCATCCCAATCGACGCTGAGCGAGTGGGCCCCGCCGTAAGAGTTGCGACAGCGGCAGGAACCAGCTGGCCAGAGGGGACGCTGGAATTCAAGGCCAGAACGAGAGAAGACGCAAAGCGTCTCCTCAACGCTCGTCAGTCCATCCCCACCCTGTGCCTTGGCCCAGACCTCCTGCTCTTCGTAGGACAGAAAGTACGGATGACCGGCAAGATTGGTGGGAAGCATGGCACTTCCCAGATCCAGCCGGATGACACCTAGCTGGGTGGGAAGGAGCTGGATATCTTTGTTCTCTGCCCACCACCTGTTCCGGAAGGAGTCGTAGAGCTTGAAGCCAGGCGCATTGGTCTCGTTGAAGGCGATGAACAACTGGCGGAGACCACCGAGCGTCAGCCCGGCCGGAATGACGCGGTCATGCTCGGTCAGACCCCCCCATTCCTTCTCTGCCTTCCGGAGGGCCGCTTCGATTGAACTATCACTGGGACGATTGACCCCTGCCATCTCGCAGATGATCCCAATGTAGTTTCCCTCGCGCTCGCAAAGTTGTCCAAAATCCATGGGTTTGATAACCCATTGTCCGCGCAAGGCTGCTACGACTGCCTCCCGGACTTGGGGATCAATGACGATTCGCTGAAGCTCCTGGGGAGTAGGTGGTCTTTCGACCTTCCCCAGCGCCATGTCAATTTCGTTGGCAAGACCAACACCTGGACCAAATACTCGAACTGCTCCTCCTGGACGACTCGTTCCGCTCATTGCAAAACACATCCTCCTTGCCCTTTTAGCCGGGCCGGCATCTTCCCCCGCTAAGCGGGGGATTTTATCTTGTTCAGGTACATCTATATCTTATTCTAACCTCATTATTATAGCACAAAACCCCTGAAAAGTCAATAGTCAGAGAACAATGAACAGAGAACAGTAAGCAAAGAACAATATAATTTAGCGGGTGGGAGGTATCTAAATTTGCAAGACCATCGCGCAGGTCTTGTGGCATGGTCTCGGAGTGAAGCGGAGAGCACAAGGCCGAGCGTGAGTAGGGTCGCCACGCTGAGGAGACAACTACGTGTCTGCAAATTGGATACCGACCAGGACCCGTCAAATTACCTTATTATTTCCACCACCTTTTTATTTTCTTTTTCCAATTTCTTTAACTCTATTATCTCATCTCTTAGAACGGCTGCCAATTCAAACTGCAGATTTTTGGCGGCGATTTTCATTTCTTTTTCCTTTTGATTTATAATTTTCACAATATTCTCCCCTTCCAACGTCTCCAAATCCAACTTTATCACTTTTTGGTCGCGAAGTTGCAAATTGTCAGTAATGGCCCGAATGGCTTTTTTGATTGATTGAGGAGTGATGTTGTGTTTTTGATTATATTCCACCTGTAATTTTCGCCGGCGATTAGTTTCAGAAAGCGCCCGTTCCATTGAACCAGTCATTTCATCAGCATACAAAACAACTTGGCCCAAGACATTTCTGGCTGCCCGGCCAATGGTCTGGATTAAAGAAGTTTCTGAGCGCAAAAAACCCTCTTTGTCGGCATCCAAAATCGCCACCAAAGATACCTCTGGCAAATCCAAACCTTCTCGCAAAAGATTAACTCCGACTAAAACATCAAACTCGCCACGCCGCAAATCCTGTAAAATTAAAATCCGCTCCAGTGTTTCTACTTCATGATGGAGATATTTAACTTTTATTCCCTCGCCTTGTAGATACTCTGTCAGATCTTCTGCCATTTTGGTTGTCAATGTTGTCACTAAAACCCGCTCTTTTCTTTGTACACGTCCGTGAATTAATGATTTTAAATCATCAATTTGATCTTTGGCTGGTTTAACAATAACTTCTGGATCAACTAAACCGGTTGGTCGAATAATTTGCTCAACTGTTTGCTGGGAATGCTCTTTTTCATATTTGGCGGGGGTAGCCGAGGTATAAATGACCTGACCAACTCGCTTTTCAAACTCGTCAAACTTTAAAGGCCGATTGTCTAAAGCTGAAGATAGGCGAAAACCATGCTCCACTAATGTCTCTTTGCGCGATCTATCTCCCTCAAACATACCGCCGATTTGAGGAACAGCAATGTGAGATTCATCAATAATCAACAAAAAATCTTTCGTCCCTCGACTTTGCTCGGGATAAAGAAAATACTCAAGTAATGTATAGGGCGGATCGCCCGGTCTGCGGCCGTCAAAATAACGGGAATAATTTTCAATGCCATTGCAGTAGCCGATTTCCCGTATCATCTCCAAATCAAATTTAGTCCGTCGGGATAACCGCTCAGCCTCCAAAAATTTGCCCTCTTTTTCAAACTCTTTTAGTCTATCTTCCAAATCTTTTTTAATTTGTTTTAATGCTGGTTCAAGCAGGCCTTGGCCGACAATATAATGGCGGGCCGGATAAATCCAAACTTCATCTTTTATGGCCAGGGTTTTGCGAGTCAAAGGATGGATCTCGGAAATATCAGTAATTTTATCGCCATCTGTTTCAACGCGGATAATTATTTCCAAAGCAATCGGCATAATTTCTAAAGTTTGCCCGCGCCAGCGGAAAGTCCCCCGTTTCAAAACCGCATTGACACGATTGTATTGAATTTCAACTAAGTTTTTAATAATTTTTTGGCGATTGAAATTGTCGCCTTTTTTTAAGGTTAATACTACTTCTTCGTAAGTGCGGGGAGAACCAATGTTATAAATACAGGAAACAGAAGCAACAATGATGACATCCCGCCGGGACAAAAGCGCAGAAGTAGCGCTGTGGCGGAGGCGATCAATTTCGTCATTAATCATCGCCTCTTTTTCAATGTAGGTGTCGGTAGAAGGTAAATAGACCTCGGGCTGGTAGTAGTCGTAGTAGGAAACAAAGTATTCCACCGCATTTTTGGGAAAAAATTCGCGGTATTCATTACAAAGTTGGGCGGCCAGGGTTTTGTTGGGCGCAATAACGAGGGTGGGTTTTTGAACCTGCTGGATTACATTGGCGATGGTGAAAGTTTTGCCACTTCCTGTTACGCCCAAAAGCGTCTGGTGTTTAAAACCTTTTTTAATGCCTTTGACTAACTCTTTAATCGCTTGCGGTTGGGAGCCGGCGGGCTGGAATTTGGATTGAAGTTGAAAGTTCATTTTATTTAATAAATTAAATCTAGCGGGTCCTGCTCGGGTATCCCTTCTTCAAGACCGTTCGCATTCCCAGCGTGCCTGCTCACTAATACTCGGCTCGCTCTGTCGCCATGGCGACAACCATGCCCGCTCGCCTCCGCAGTCTTTCAGAAGTGGATACCACTCGCACCCGCTTGAATTCTAGAATACTCCTCTTTTGATATATTGTCTATCCTAAAAACCGACTGAGAACGAAAATAAAACCAACTCCCAAGAGAACCAAAAGTAAATTCCAAAGATTGGATTTTTTGTGGGTTTGGGGGATGAGATCAGCGGCGCCAATGTAAATAAAAGAACCGGCGGCAAAGGCCAGAAGAATCCCCAAAATCCCAGAGGAAATATTTTTTAACAAAAAGAAAGTGATAACTGCCCCGAAGGGTGTAGCTAAAGCGATTAAAAAACTATAGAAAACGGATTTTCTAATTGACAGTCCGCCATGGATAAATAAAGTGTAAGAAAAAACGCCTTCGGCTAGTTCGTGGAAAATGACGGCCATGGCTGTGATAATACCTAAAGTCGGGGAAACCTCAAAACCAACCGCGATAACCATGCCATCAATCAAAGAATGCAAGCCAATACCGAGACCGCTAGTGATGGCAACTGGCTGAACCGGACATTCTTCTTCGTGGCAGGAGTGATATGTAATGTATTGCTCTAAAATAAAGAAGAACAAAATAGCGGCTAAAGCAGGATAGTACCATTGGTTATAAAGCTCGGTGGATTCAGGGATTAAATTGAAAAAAGCCACTGCCAAAAGCACGCCAACAGCAAAGGAAATGAGATACAAAGAATTTCTTTTAGTCCAGTTTTGCGCCCACCTTACCAACAAAACTCCCACAATAGTGGATAAACCAGCGATGAACGAATAGAAAAAAACAGGTAAAAATGAGGACATAATTTATTTTAATAATTTTCTATGGCAAAAACTTGAAACTGGATAAAATATTTTTTTGGTTGGCAGTTAAATTGGCTTTATTCTCAATCCCCCCAAACCATAATTCGTAAAGATGATTTTGCCACATAGCCAAAATAACAT
>Ga0100401_1001599_pt1 | contig 18328 bp, 9 predicted proteins | sample CryGeymeta201525_FD_80421 | JGI IMG/M metagenome (GOLD analysis project Ga0100401, IMG submission 80421) | Groundwater microbial communities from Crystal Geyser aquifers in Utah, USA - Crystal Geyser metaG 2015-25 | ecosystem: Environmental > Aquatic > Deep subsurface > Groundwater | place: USA... | reverse complement strand
GATCTTGTCCTTGGCGCGGCCCACGAGCGAAGGAAACCAGAAATCAACTAACAGTACAAGTGACGTTTTTGTCACATTCAGAAATTCGTTTCAACAAGCAGCGAGCATGCCGAACACTACTGCTCCCGCTACTGCTATGCGAAGGAAGGTGAAGTCTATCTGGTCTATCTTCCTTATGGCGGCACGACCGATCTGGAGATTCCTGCGGACAAGTCGTTCACTCTTGCGTGGTTCAATCCTCGGACCGGTGAGATGGGGGATGCGAAGCCGCTCGTTGGCAAGACTCTAACAGCTCCGGACAAGGAAGACTGGTTGGCGGTGGTTCGGTGAATATGGAGAAGGATTATTCAAATCCTTTGCGGTGGATGAGGGGTAGGATGGGAGTGCTGAGCTTGGGCGGAAGGAGTTGAAAACTCCTTCGCTATATTAGGCCAGAATCTGGTCGAGGACGTAGGGGAGGATGCCACCGGCGTTGTAGTAGTCGACTTCGGCGGGGGTATCGAGGCGGACTTTCAAGGGGATTTCAAAGCTTTCGCCGCAGGTCTTGACGACGAGCGTCGCGGCTTGCATCGGCTTGAGCTCGCCAGCGATGCCGGTGATGTCAAAGGTGGCGTCGGTGAGGCCTTTGACTTTGTCGTAGTCGGCCTTGTCGATGAAGTTCAGTGGAAGCACGCCCATGCCGATGAGGTTCGAGCGGTGGATGCGCTCGAAGCTCTTGGTGATGACGGCGGAGACGCCTAACAAGCGGGTGCCTTTCGCGGCCCAGTCGCGACTACTACCCATGCCGTAGTCCTCGCCGCCGATGACAATCAGGGAGGTGCCTTCTTTTTGATAGGCCATGGAGGCATCGAAGATGGAAGTGGGCTTCGCGCCGGGTGCGGCGGCGATTTCCTGATCGGGTGAGGCAACTTCAGAAGTTCCGAAGAACTGAGTGTAGCCGCCTTCGATGCCGGGGCAGAGGAGGTTCTTGATGCGGACGTTGGCGAAGGTGCCGCGGGTCATCACGCGGTCGTTGCCACGGCGTGCGCCGTAGGAGTTGAAGGAGGCTTTTTCGACGCCGTTTTCGAGGAGGTATTTGCCGGCGGGCGAGGTGGGTTTGATCGCGCCGGCGGGGGAAATGTGGTCGGTGGTGACGGAGTCGCCGAAGATGCCGAGCGGGCGGGCGTTGAGGATGTCTTCACTGCCGCCGACCTTGGTTTCGAAGAAGGGCGGCGATTGGACGTAGGTCGATTCTTCGTCCCATTCGTAGGTGTCGCCGGACGAGCCGTTGATTTCGGCCCACTTCGGGTTGGCGCTGTCGATGTTGCCGTAGAGCTTGCTGTAAACTTCTGGTTTCAGGGCGGCTGCGAGCTGGGTTTTGATCTCAGTTTGGGTGGGCCACAGGTCTTTGAGGAAAACGGGCTTGCCGTTCCGGTCGTTACCGAGGGGTTCACTTGTTAGATCAAGATCGACGCGGCCGGCGAGGGCGTAGGCGACGACCAGTGGTGGCGACATCAGGAAGTTCGCTTTGATCGAGCCGTGGACGCGGGCTTCGAAGTTGCGGTTGCCGGAGAGGACCGAGGCGCAAACGAGATCGCCTTCCTTGATGGCGGCTTCGATGGCGGGGTGGAGTGGGCCGGAGTTGCCGATGCAGGTGGTGCAGCCGTAGCCGACGGTTTCAAAGCCGAGCTGGTCGAGTTCTTTGCTCAAGCCGGTGGCGTTGAGGTAATCAGTGACGACGCGTGAGCCGGGAGCGAGGGAGGTTTTGACGAAGGGGGCGATGGTCAGGCCGAGTTCGTTGGCCTTTTTCGCAACAAGACCAGCGGCGAGCATGACGCTTGGGTTGCTGGTGTTGGTGCAACTGGTGATGGCGGCGATGAGCACGGAACCGTGGCGGAGCCGGGTGTTGACGTCGAGCGCGGTGATCTTCTCGCCTTCAATGAGCGGGTTGTCGAACTCACCGGCGGGCGAGTCGAGATGAAGGGCGATGGCGGCGTCGCGCTTGTCGGCTGTTAGACCGTAGCCGCCATCCACAGTGCTGGCGGTGAAGAGGGTGTTGAAGGAATCGCGTAGGGCGGGGACGTCGATGCGGTCTTGCGGGCGTTTGGGGCCGGCGACGGCGGGGACGATGGTGCCGAGGTCGAGTTCTAACAGGTCCTTGTAGTCGCAGTCACCTTTGTCGGGGATGCCGAAGAGGCCTTGGGCTTTATAGTAGTTCTCGACGGTGGTGCAGAGCTCTTCGCTGCGGCCGGTGCCACGGAGGTAGTTGATGGTTTCCGCATCGATGGGGAAGAAGCCCATGGTCGCGCCGTATTCGGGCGCCATGTTCGCGATGGTGGCGCGGTCAGGCAGGGAAAGTGCGGTGGCGCCGGGCCCGAAAAACTCCACGAACTTGCCGACGACGCCGTGTTTCCGAAGGATTTCCGTGACGCGGAGCGTGAGATCGGTGGCGGTGACGCCTTCGGCGAGCGAGCCGTGGAGGTAGACGCCGACGACTTCAGGGACGAGGAAGGTGACCGGTTGGCCGAGCATGCCGGCTTCCGCTTCGATGCCACCGACGCCCCAGCCGACGACGCCGAGGCCGTTGATCATGGTGGTGTGGGAGTCGGTGCCGACGAGGGTGTCGGGGTAGTAGATTTCTGATTTCTGATTTGAGATTTCAGATTTTTTGCTGAGCACACCCTTGGCGAGGTATTCGAGGTTCACTTGATGAACGATCCCGATACCGGGAGGGACAACCGAGAAGGTGTCGAAGGCTTGCTGGCCCCACTTGAGGAATTCGTAGCGTTCGCGGTTGCGAATGAATTCGATCTGCATGTTGCGATCGAGCGCGAACTGCGATCCGGAGAAATCGACCTGGACGGAGTGGTCGACGACGAGGTCGACGGGGACGAGCGGCTCGATTTTCGAGGCATCGGCACCGCGGGCGACGGCCGCATCGCGCATGGCGGCGATATCGACGAGCAGGGGCACGCCGGTGAAGTCCTGGAGAACGATGCGGGCGACGGTGAAAGGGATTTCGAAATCGCCGGGGTTCTGGGCGTCGTAGTTGGCGAGGTTTCGAACGTCGTCCTCGGTGACCTTGCGGCCATCGACGTTTCGCAGCACGGACTCGAGGACGATGCGGATGGAAACGGGGAGTCTGGAAATGTTAGGGAAACCTTGCTCAGCGAGAGCCGGGAGCGAGTGGAATTTTCCTGCGGTTCCGGAGCCGGTGGTAAAGGAGCGAAGTGTGTCCATGGGGAAACCCTACCGCAAAATGGCGGTGGCGTCTTCCGGGAATTCCAGAATTGGGAATTAGGAGAAGGACTTTTGAATTCCTTTGCGGCGGATGAGGAGGTCGCCGGCGATGCCAAGGCTGAATTGGGCGCGGAGGGCGAGGTTGGCGCTGACCGTTTTTTTCTGGCGGATGACGTCGCTGAGTTGGGCTTTGCTGACGTTCAAGGCCTCGGCGGCTTCTGCTTGGGTGATGCCCTGATGGGCGATGGTGTCGTGGATGAGGGTGGGGGCGGGGTTTGAGAGGGGTTTTGGGACTTTGCGTCGATGCCTAGAGATGGCGGTTTGTTTCGTTTTCATTTTTAGTAAGGTCAGTGGGTATCTTCGATTCGGACGAGTTCGACGTTTTTCATTTCCGATTTTTCCCATTGGAAGGTGCCCGAAGAACCGCCAAGTCGAGTCGGCCCGCCCGGATCGGCACGCTCCTGGACGTCCTCGAAACGACCTTCAGAAAATTCCTTGGCAAGTTCTGGTAATCGTTACTCCCTTCACGGAAAGTCTGGCTTGGATCGCGCCGTCGGACAGGATCGGGGAACGTGGCGATATTCAGCAGCCTCGCCAAGCCTCGAAGCTTCAGAACGGCAACGTGCTTGACCTCTTCCAAGCGCTGCTCGGAGCCATCGCCAGTGAGGGGGGACTCGCGGATCTCCCCGCACACCTCGTGAGCAAAATCATCGAAGGGACGGTGCATTTTTTTAACTAACTCTCACGTCGTCCACCAGCGGCTTTCGGCGACTATAGGAAGAGGCTTTTTCAGTTCACTTGGAAGGGATCTTTTGACTGCGCGGTAATGTGGGGGTGCGGGCGGCATGGAGGGGCCCATTTTGGAAGCCTCCATGACGTGGGTGAGCACTCCACACTACGCCGCGCACGTCGCAGGACCCCAATGGCCAGCAGCACGCGTGACACGCCGGTGGTGTGATTTCTCGGCGGGGTGCCAGATCGACAACGACTCGAGACGCTGTTTTCAACGAGACGGATTACAAGATTCTTTTCCTGACCCTTTTATGCTCGCTGACCCTTTTATGCTCGTCTTATCCAAGGTCACATAACATGAGGTTCGGCTCAGGGACTGACGATTCGGAAGAAGGCCTTGGGATCACTTGATGTTTCCTGATAGGAGGTGTTGGTCGTGTTTTCGAGCACGGTGCGCCAAGGATCGCTTGCTCCGAGGTCCGTCGAGCGCTCGAGATTCACGCTTGCTGCGGCACCGAGGTCCCAAGTCAGGGAGGTGGTGGTGCCACTACGGGTGAAGGTCAGGATCTGCGGTGCGTCAGGAGCGATGGCGGTGCCGCCGATCGAGAAGCGGGAGGTGCGGATGTTGCCGAAGGTGCTAAGGCCGTCATTCCGATACCATTCGCCGGTCGCAATGTTATCCTGAGCCTTGATGCGGAGGGAGTCGGTGGACAGGACCTTGACCATCAGGGCGGTGCCGCTGCTGGTGAAATTGACCGGGGTATCGAAGTTCCAATACATGATGGTGGTCGTTCCTGTCGTGGTGAGCGTGCCCTTGGCAGTGCCCACCAGGGTGTCGATGTCGATGCCATCAACCACGCCATCGGCACCCGGGTCGTAGAACTCAAGCAGGATGTCCCCGCTGGCATTTTGGGCGACGCTGATGACCGGCCAGGCGAAGCCGGTGAGGCTGACCGCGCTGCCGGCGGCCGGGAAGGCGTTGGGGTAGTTGAGGACGAAGCTGGTGATGCCGTTACCAAAGTCGGCATCGACGTTGCCGCCTACCGCCGCCTCGTTGATGATCGCCGTGCCCAGGGTCGACGTGAGGTCTTCCGGAACAAGGTTGGTGACCCCGGTGTCCTGGATCGCGGTGAAGCTGCCGACGGCGGGTGCGCCTGCGCCGGGGAAACTAGTGTCGACTTTCGGATCGGAGCCGTAGATCTTCACTTCGTCGAAGTCGCTATAGGTGTCCGAGTCCCAGTCGTCGTTGAGGCGTGGATTGAGGCCGTTGGCGAGTTCGTATTTGTCGCCAAGGCCATCGTTGTCGGTGTCGCGGCTGCCCGGATTGGTCGGCGCATTCGAAAACGCCGTGTTGAAGATGCCGTTGACTTCGTCGCCGTCTTCGTAGGAGTCATTGTCCGAGTCCAATAGGGTCGGGTCGGAGGTGTAGTTGAATCCGCTGATGGTTTCGCCGTTGACTTCCTCGCCGTCCAGGATGCCGTCGCCGTCTGAGTCTGCACGGTTGAAGAAGGTGCCGGTGTCGGCAGGGCCATTGTAGGTCCCCAGCGTGCCGTTGCCGTCATCATAATCGCCGCCGGTTTCGGCGAAGTCGGGTAGGCCGTCCATGTCGGTATCGAGTGCCTTTGTCACGGTGCCGGCGACGGAAAAGCGCACGGAGTCATCACCACCGACGAAGTTGCCGTTGCCATAGTTCACTTGCGGCAGGCGACCTGCTCCGGCGGCGGCTTCCTTCTTCCAGCGCATGGTTGCGGTCGAACCCCAATTGATGACGATGCTTGTTGACTTGGCGTCAGCCACAAAGGTGATCGGGGTATCGAAGTTCACATAGTAGGTCGAGGTCGCCCCCATGGTGAACTCCGCCGTGGCTGTTCCTAGCGAAGCCAGCCCAGCGGTGGCGGAGGTTCCGGTTCCGCCTGCGCCCTGACGGATATCGAAAGTGAAGGTGCCGGTGTTGGTGACACCGACCAGCGCCATGGCAACACCGGTGATGGACACCGTGTCACCAGCACTCCACTGGCCGCTGCCGTCCAGCAAGACGGAGAAAAAGGGCGAGGTGGTGCCGTCCACGTCCGACCCTCCAAGTGCGGCTGAATCGTTGAGGAGGATTTCCCCACCGCCGCCGTTGGCGGTGAGCAGTTGGCTTGTACTGCCAATGGTGTAGCCAGCGGTAAGATCCGCTGCGGAGGCGGCAGTCATCGCGCCGGTCACGGCCAAAGGAAAAAGCCAAGCAAAGGATCGGGCGCGTGGGTTTCGGTCCGAAAGTGCCCGTGAGGCACTCCAGATCGATGATGAGGCATGGATGGTATCGTTTTTCATTGGATTGGGCTTTTCAGGGTTGATTGAGTTGAAAGCGGAAGAATTCGGAGGAGGCCCCGGGGGTGGTGGGGATGGCGGCGCGGTAGAGACCGCCGCCGAGGTTCTCGACGAAGACGGAGGGATCAGGGAGAAATCCGGTGAGGCCCAGCGAGCACTGTGCGACGGGATCGAAAGCTGGCATACCGGGAAAGGCGAGGTCGACGTTGAAGATGCCGGGGGCGAGTGAGGAAGCGGTCGTGGTGGCGGACCGCCCGAGGTTGGTGCCGTTGGAGGGGACGAGGGTGGTGATCTCGCCCTCCATGGCGGCGGCGCCGATGGCGAAGTGCGTGAGGGGAGCATAGCTGCCGGCGAGCGCGAGCGAGACGGTGGCACCGTTGCAGGTGAACGAAATGGTGTTGGTGGAGGCGGTGAAATCGAGCGAGCCTTCCTGGAATTCGCTGGTGGTTGGCGGGAATGGGGTGCTGGCGGAGGCACCGGATTTTCCATCGACGATGCGGAGTTCACTCTGGCCGAAATCGATGATGGCCTGAATGAAGTTGGAGCGGCTTTGGGAATCGCCGAGGCCGTAAGCGAGTTTGGCGGAGGCCGAGATGTTTCTTTCAGTGGAGCGGGCGAGGAAGCAGTAGTGGAAGTCGGCACTGAGGGGGACCGGGTTACGGAAGACAGAGGAGAGCCAAGCGAGTGACGAGTCGGAGCGTTTGAGCCGGTAGCCGCCGGAGATCCCCTGGCGTTCGAGGCCGGGGTCGAGGACGGTGGAGGAGGAGCCGTAAAGAGGGGCGATGGTGCTGGATTCCCAAGCGGTGAAGCGCTGTTTGAGCGCGGCGAGGATGTCGGGCTGGGCGTTTGCCTGATTGCTGATCTCGTCGGGATCGGTGGGGAGATGGTAGAGGGTGGTGGTCTGGGTATCGTCTGCGACGAGCATTTTCCAATCGCCCATACGAAGGGCACTGCCGGCGGAGTCGATACCGCTGGCGCGCCACGTGAGGACACGCTCGGCGGGGAGCGGCGTGCCGGAGGCGAGGCGGGGAATGAGGTTGATGCCATCAAGCCCGTTGCGGGCTTGGGCGGGGGCGCTGCCGTCGGCGTTGACGAAGGTGGCACCCCAGTCAAGCGAGATGACCGGGTCGGCGATGACTTGTCCGGCAGGAATGGTTCCGGGCCATTGGATCGCGGCAGGGACGCGAATGGAGCCGTCGGTCATGCCACTGCCTTTGTAGCCGCGGAGGGGTTTGTTGTAGGAGTAATTTCCGCCGAAGCTCGGGGAATAGCCGGCACCGCCGTTGTCGTTGGTGTAGAGAACGATGGTGTTGTTGGTGAGGCCTTCGGCGTCGAGCTTGTCGAGGACCTTGCCGATGTTCTCATCAAGGGCGAGGGTCATGGCGGCGAGGTCGTAGCGGTTTTTATCGATGGTGGCCTGGCTCTGACCACCAATAAGGGGTGACGAATTTTGGTAGTCGCTGGCGGTGAGGCCGAACTCGTTGCTGAGGCGGGCGAAGCGCGGGTCGGTGGGGCTGCTCGGGCTGCCAGCAGGTGGGGAGTCGATATCGACCGGGGCGTGGACGGCGGTAAAGGAGACGTAGATGAAGAAGGGGTCGGTGGCGCGCGGGGAGGCGAGGTGTTCGTCGATGAAGTTGACGCAGGCATCGCCGATGCGGTCGGTGACGTATTTCTTGGCCAATTCGTCGTTGAACTTCGGGGTCATGTCGTCTTGGAAGACGCCGATTTCGCGGCTGTCTTCCCAGTAGGAGCGGCCGCCCGACCAGATGCCGTACCAGCGGTCGAAGCCGCGGCAGTTCGGGTGGTATTCGACGGTGTCGCCCATGTGCCATTTGCCGATGCCGAAGGTGTGGTAGCCGAGGGATTGGAGGCGGCGGGGGACGGTGCGCTGGGAGACGGCCATGCCGTTGTAGCCGGGACCGCTAAGGTTGCCGTCGGTGCCGTAGCGCTGCTGGTAACGGCCGGTGAGGAGGCCGCAGCGTGAGGGGTGGCAAACGCCGCCGGTGACGTAGGCGTCGGTGAAGCGCGCGCCGGAGGTGGCGATCGTTTGGAGGCGCGGCATGGGGAACTTCGCGGCCTCTGCGGCATTGCCGTTGAGTTGGAGGTCGGAGTAGCCCTGGTCATCGGCGAAGAGGACGATGACGTTGGGACGGGAGGGGGAGGCAGGAAAGTTCTCGAGGGCGGTGAGGGTGATGGCATTGCCCGAGACGTCGTAGTCGATGCGGAAGCGGTTTTTGCCGCAGTTGAATTCCTCGCCATTGCGGAAGTTGGCGAACTGCCCGTCGCGTGCGGAGTAGGTGACGAGGGTGGTGACGGTGCCGGGGACGTGGGTGTAGGCGGCGTCAAAGGTGAGGTCCAGCGAGCAGCGGCCGAGGGTGAGGGTGCCGCCGACGGTGACCGGCGGGGAGGATCCGAGGTTCTGGAAGCGCAGCATCGACCCTCCTTGTTCAAAAGCACCCATGGCGAGGTCACCATCGATGGTGACAGTGCCGCCTGCGAGGATGAGGGAACCGTCGCAGGTTTCGGCGGAGCGACCGAAGTTGGCGTTGCCGCAGACATGGAGGGTGCCGCCGTTGACAAAGATGAAGGAGTCGTTGGCGCTGGTATTGCGGCCGACGGTCAGGCTGCTGGTGAGGCTAAGGGTGCCGGAGTTGATGTTGAGGATGCCCTGGCCTTCGTTGGCAGAGTTTTCGCCGAGGTTGAGGATGGCGAGGGTTTCGTTGGCGGGGATGCCGCGGTAGGTGACGGTGCGGTAGCGGCCAATGTGGGCGACGTCGGTGTCCTGGAGATCGCCCGTGACGTTGCCGGTGCCGGTGTTCCAGGTGATGGTGTCCCAGTTGCCGGAGCCGCTGGCGGTGTTGGTGACGGGAGGCGGGGTGCCGCCGACGGAGCTGCCGGCGAGCGAAAGTTTGACGTCGTCCTGAGTGGTGCCGGCGTTGGTGGTCTTGCGGCGGATGTTGGAAGCCGAGGTGATGTTGACGCGCAGGCTGTAGCCGGTGGCGGTGAAGGCGATATCGGAATCGAAATCCCAGACGTATTCCCCGGCACCGGAGAAAATGAGGTTGCTGGTGACGCTGCCGACGAGCACATCGTCGGCGGTTCCGAACGAGTCGTCGGGACCGAGGTCGGTAAAGGTGGCGGTGACGGAGGTATCGGCGGTATTTCCGCTGGAGGAGGCCCAGCCGAGGCCTTTGAGGGTGACGCTGGCAGCGGGGCTGAAGATGGCGTTGAGAGTGCGGTTGAAGTTGGTGGAGTCGTTGTCGCCGCCGCCGATGACGGCGTCGTCGAGGAAGAAATCCGGGCCGAGGGAGGAGGTCACATCGCCGGCGACGATGGCGGTCTTTGGTGGCGGTGTGCCGATGGCCGTGGAGGTGCCTGCGACGCTGAGTTTGACGTTGGCGGCAACGGATCCGGTGGTGGTTTTAAAGGAGAGGGAGCCGTTGTTTGAGGCGTTTTCCGGCGCGATGGAGATGCGGAAGACGTCGTTCAGTCCATCGATGTTTTGAGTGATTGGGGTAGCGAATTTCCAGTAATACTCACCGCTGGCGGTGAAGGTGTAGTTGTCCGAGACCTGACCGATCTGGACATCGTCGCCTCCACCAAAGACGCCATCCTGCCCGAGGTAGGTGATGGCGACGGTGGCGCTTGTGGCATCGTTGTTGGTCGCGTTGTTAAGCGATGCCCAGCCGATTCCGGTGATGGTGATCGTGGAGCCACCGGTGCCGACGTTAAGGGTGCCAAGGCTGCGGTCGAAGTTTGCTGAGGCGGGCTGGTTGGCGGTGAAGTCGTTCCCCCCGATGGCTGCCAAATCGATGAAGAAGTCTGGCCCCAAATTTGCGGTGACATCGCCAGTGACGATGTCGTCGGCCATGCCAAGGCATGGAAAACCGAAGGTGGCCGCAAAAATGGAGATGAATCCACCCGTGCGGATTGCACGAATCTGAGTCATGGAGGGTTTTTTATACGATGGGTTTTTTTGAGACAGCTAAACGGAGCAAAAGGCTCAAGCGCGACGACGGCGCAGGAGGCCAAGCACGCCGAGGCCGCTGAGGAGCATGACCGAGGGCTCGGGGACTGGCGTCACGCTGCCCATGATCGTAAAGCGGACGGAGTCATCACCGCCGACGAAATTACCGTTTCCGTAGTTCACTTGAGGAAGGCGACCCGGTCCGGGGTTGGCTTCCTTCTTCCAGCGAATCGCGGCCGTCGAGCCCCAATTGACAACGATGCTCGTTGAGTTGGCGTCCGCCACAAAGGTGATCGGGGTGTCGAAGTTCACGTAGTAGGTTGATGTGCCGGAACCCGAGGTATAGGCGGCGTCTGCCGTTCCCAGCGACGCCAAGCCTACGGTTTCGGCGGTGCCAGTTCCTCCGGCCCCCTGCCGGATGTCAAAGGTGAAAGTTCCTGTGGCTGTTGGGCCATCGACGAGCGCCATGGCGACACCAGTGATGGACACCGTGTCACCAATGGCCCAGTTGCTGCTACCGTTAAAGAGGACGGAGAAAAACGGGGAAGTGGTGCCGTTGACGTCCGTACCGCCCAGGTCCGCCGAATCATTGAAGAGTGTGGTGCCTGCCCCTCCGTTTGCGACGAGTAGCTGGCTTCCAGTTCCGATGGTGTAGCCACTCATGAGAGTGGCGGCTTGGGATGATGCGAGGCTAAGGCCGAGGGCGGAGAGGACTGCGGGTAGGGTTTGTTTGTTCATGATAAGCATGAGTTTGGTTTCTTTCTGTTAGGATGGGTTTGCGAGTTCTTGGATTTCTTTTTCGGTCAGGATTCCGGCGGTGATGACGACTTCATCGATGTCGCCGTTGAAGCCGTGCTGCGCTTCTGAAGATGAGGCTCGGCCGAAAGAAAGCGGTCGGGAAAGCGGGTGGTCGGTGATCGTTCCAAAAGTATCAAGTGGTGCGACATCTCCCTCGTCAGCGATGCGCGGTGTGATGGGCTCGAGCACCCCATTGATGTAGCACTTCACCGTTGGCCAGTCGTCCGAGTCGGGGCTGTCGACGATGAAGGCGACGTGATGCCAAGTTCCGGTATCGAGTCTCTGGGTGGTCTGCAGCCAACGTCGGCCGGATGCGAGTCTCAAATTGGCGCGATGGCCACCGCTGTAGACGACCTTGAGGTCGGACATCCTACGGCTTCCACTGACAAGGCCCCAAGCGAGAATATCACCCCCTTCGGTGCCTTCCGGAATGCGCACCCAGAGTGAAATCGTGCGGGGAGTGGCTCCTCCAATGCCACCCCAGGTGGTCTCGACGCCACTGCGATTATTAGCGAAAGAGAGAAAGCCACCAAAACGGCCTTCTGCGGGTGAGATCATTTCTTGAAGGTGGCTCTCATCGATGAACTGAACCCCTTCAAGTTCGGCGATCGGACCCGAAACGGCAGCTTGTTCGCTTGGATCTGAATCAAACGAGAAGCGGATGGAGGGGAGGCCGGATGGGAGCTTTTGGAAGAACGAGGAACTCTGGCAGGCGATCGGCCTGAGAGTGCCGGCGGCGCCAACTGCAGCGGCTTCACCCGCGACCAGAAGGGATGATTCGTGACGTCCGGATCTCGCTGTGGCTCGGACTTTGCCATCGATGATGTGAATTTGTGGTTGAAACTCAGCTCGGTCATCGACTCCGAAGGCGGTGCCGAGATCGACGATTTCAAGATCCTTGGTGGTCACGATGAAGCCCTCGGATCCCTTCGCAATTTCGAAGAAGGCGCGGCCATGACTGAGGTGGGCCTTCATTTTGGAGTGAAGGGTAACCTGAGCGGGTGCTTCAGCGATGAATCGACTGCCATCGGGCAAGGTGACTTCCACCGTTCCTTGAGAGACGACCAGTGTTTCGCCCGGATCAAGATGATGGTCCTGCTGATCGGCAGCTTTGCTCTGAATGGAGAACAGCGAGCCGGGCGCTGACTCGATCTTTCCGATCTGTGGAGGTGCTGGAACCATGATCCGGTAGAGGACCAATGCCGAGGTCATGGCGATGGCGGCGGCGGCGGCGAGTGAAATGCGGACGGCGCGGCGTTTCTGAATCTGAAGGAGGTGGTCAGCGGTGTCGTTCTGAACCGGGATGCTCAAACGCAGGGTGGCATCCATCAAGGCATGCTGGCAGAGCAGATCGACGGCTTCGGGGTCCTCGTGAAGGCGGTTTCCGAACTCTGTTCGCTGATGCCCTTCAAGGTCTCCCTCGAGGTAATGGCGAATCAGGTTCTCAATGGAATCCTGGGAACTCATGAGATTGTTTTTTGGGGGGGCGTAAATTTTGAAACGCAGCGGCGCAGGCTGATACGCAGGCGATGGAGAGTTACTTTGAGGCCGCTTTCCGAGCGATCGTAGCGTTCGGAAATTTCGCGGAGGCTTAGTCCTCTGGAGTAGCGTTCGGTGATGAGCTGGCGATGGTGAGGTGACAGTTGACCAAGGCAGTGGCGTAGGGAGTCGGACATTGAATTGATGCTGGTATCGGGAATGTTGGCCATGCGTTCCGAAATGATTGAGGCGAGTTCTTCGTTGTAGATGAGCCAGTCTTCGCGCCTGCTCTCTTTTCGAAATGCTAGGGCCTCCCAGCGCGCGATCGAGAAAGCCCACGCCTTGAAGTTGGTGCCGGGCTGGAAAAGGTTGCGCTTTCTCCAGATCACAAGGTTGGTGCGCTGGAGGATGTCTTCGGCATCCGAAAGGTTGGGGACCAGTGCCATGAGAAAAGCGAGGATCGGGCGCTGGCTGCGGGTGATCAGCACGATGAACGCCTCGTCATCTTGCGATGGCATCTCGTCGGGTCGAGGATCGTTGGGCAGCGCGAACATTGATCTGGGTTTGCAGGGTTTACGGGTTTACAAGGATACTGGGGAAACGGGGAATCAGGTTAGCAAATTTTGTCGCAGTCTCTCGATTTTTTCCCATGAAATCGCGAGTCCCCCGTGTTTTTGATTGCTTCTCGACGATCAACTCAGATAGTTCAGACAACTTGATATTGTCAGGCGATAAATTTCCGCATTTGAGCGGACTGATGGAGGCCGCGGGCGGTGCGGTTCTTTGTCCCAACTCAGCCGCCATGATCTTCTAATCCGAACCTCAAACTGATTCCATGATTCCCAGTGCCAACGAATCCCCGTCCAAAAGCAGCGAAAAGAGCAAGGGAGGGGGCAAGAAGGCCAGAAAGGAACCGGATGGGCTGGGGAAGATCGCACCAGGTGAGCTCGGGCTTACCGCACCGAATCAGGCGGTGAAAAACTATGTGCTGGATACGAACGTCCTGATTCACGATCCCGGCTGTCTTGGTCGCTTCAAGGAAAACCACATTTGCATTCCTGCCGATGTGCTTTCGGAGCTTGATCGCTTCAAGTCCGAGCAGTCAGAGCGCGGTGCGAATGCACGCCGCGTGCATCGCATGTTGACGGAGCTTTTTTCTTGCTCCGAGAAGATCACTGAAGGGGTGCCGACTGAAGGTGGCGGGACCCTGCGGATGGTGATCTATGATCCTGCGATCTGTCCGAAAAATTCCGATTTGCTCAATCGTTTTCACCGCGTCTTTCCTGATCGTGAGCGCGTCGATCACCGGATCATGGCGGCCACTCTGTTGCTGATGCAGCATAACGAGGCACCGGTGGTGCTGGTGACCAAGGACATCAACATGCAGCTCAAGGCCCGCGCGATGGGCATCGAGTGTCAGGATTATCTCAACGACAAGGTCGATCCGCGTGAGGTGTCGAGCTACGATATCCGCCGTATTCCTGCGGATGCCAGCGAGCTTCAGCGCTTTGCCAGTTCGGGTCTGCTGGAGATTCCGCACGAGCGGCGCATGGAAGTGGTGCTCAATCAGTATGTGCTGTTAGAGGCTTCCGAGAAACAGACGATGCCTGCCCGACTTGCGGCTGAAGGCCGACTTGTGCGCTTGCAGATTCCCGAGGCCCTGAAGATTCCTGATGGCATCGCGCTCAAGCCGCTGAACCTCGGCCAGCGCTGTTTGATCGATGCCTTGCTGAACCCGGAAATCTCGCTGGTTACCTGCTACGGTCATGCCGGCACGGGCAAGACGCTGGTCGCGGTTGCTGCGGGTTTGCATGAGATGTTCAACCGGAGCTACACGGGGCTCACGGTTAGTCGTCCGGTCGTTGCGATGGGTGAGCAGCTCGGTTTCTTGCCAGGAACGCTCGAGGAAAAGATGCGGCCATGGTTGCAGCCAATCCACGATGCGCTGGATCTGCTGATGCGCCCTCCGGCTCCGCTCGGTCCGCGGCGCAAGCAGGGGAAGAAGGAAAACGATCCTTCGGCCAAGAAGCCTTACGAAGTGCTGATCGAGCAGGGGGTCGTCGAAATCGAAGCGCTCGCTTACATCCGTGGTCGCTCGATTCCGAATCGCTTTTTCATCCTCGATGAAGCCCAGCAGTTGACGCCACAGGAAGCGAAGACGGTGGTCACGCGGATGTCGCGTGGTTCGAAGCTGGTGCTCGTTGGTGATCCGGCGCAGATCGACAATCCCTATGTGGATAGCCGGAGCAATGGTCTGGTCTACACGCGGAATCGTTTGAAAGGTCAGCCATTCGTTGCGCACATCGCCCTGAACCGTGGCGAGCGTTCGGAGCTGGCTGAGGCTGGGGCGACGATGATGTGATTTTGAATCTCCTCTGGCTTGAGTAAGCTTGGGGAGATGCCCGCTAGGACTTCAGTTCTTTGCGCAGTTGCGAGGTGATCGCGCGGAGCCGTCTCTCAAGGTTGGTGGGATCGGTGTCGGGATCAAATCGGATCGCGCGGTGAAGGGCGATGGCTTCGTGCAGTTCTTTAGGTTCGCTGATGATGGAGGAAAGGCCAAGGAGCCACGATCCAAGTGGCATACCCGGCGGGCGTGGGCCGAGGTGAGTTGAGGCGATTTTTTCAATACCGCTCAAGGCCGTGATGGGATGGGCGGCGCTGGCGACTCGGCGCTCGGTGGCGGGATCAACGCGGCGCTTTGATTTCCAGAGTCGGCGGCCAATCAAAAGAGCACCAAGGAGGAAGGGGACGGCGATGATGGTGAAGGCGATGGCAAGGTTTCCCGGTTCACTGCGCCAGACGAGGATGTCGTCCCGTCGCATTTGCCACCAGTCGAGGAGACCCTGCCAGGGAGGGGTGCGTGGGGTCTCGAGTCCGCTCCAATCGGGTGGAGTGAGATCGACGTCGATCCATCTCTTGTTAGATTCATCCCATGCTTCGCACCATGCATGGGCGTGGGTGCCTCGAAGGATGGCTTCGTTTGACTTTGGGTTGAACTCCAGAACCGCGAAGCCGGTGGCGTAGCGGGTTGGGATGCCGGCTTCGCGCAGGAGCAAAGCCGTGGTGGTGGCGAAGTATTCGCAGTGGCCGCGGCGGGTCTCCTGGAGAAAGATGCTGATGAATTGATCGTTTCTGAGTCCGGGCTTGGGCTTGGGCCGATCAAGGTAGCGGGTGTAGGTGAAGTGATCGAGGAAGTGATCGCGGATTCGGGTGATCTTTGCTTCGAGTGTTCCCTCATCCAGTTTCAGTTCGAGGGCGAGTTCCGTGAGGGCTTCATGTTCGCTCTTGGGAATGGCGAGTTCAGGGCACTTGAGCCCGGTGGCTCTCTTCACTTCCAATGGAGCTTTGCTTGTGCCAATCAGGTTTTTCCACAGGATCGTCGCATTGGCGACCGGGTGCTTTGGATCGATTTTCAGCGAACCAAGCGAGTTGATTTCAAGGTTCTGGGCGGGAATGACGACACTCGCGGCATTGGATGGAATGGGCAGGAGGTCCTCTTGATTGATCGCGCCTCTCAGAATGAACCGGGGGAGATCAGGAGCGCTGGCGGCTTCAGTCGGCATGAAGGCGTCCCCGTCTTCGCGCCCGATGAGACGGTAGGGATTCTCGATTCCGATGAAGTCGAGCTCTTCGAAGTCGTCAAAGTTTGGCGAGCCATCGGGGTCGGGCGGCACTTCAGCTCTCCAAGTCGTATTGACGTAGGTATTGTAGGATGCGAGGCGAATCAGGCGCGGAAGACTCCCTGAAACTGGCTTCAGGCGCCAAACGATATTGGGTGATTGCTTGATCTCCTTGAGCTCGCCAATGGAGGTGTAAGTTTCACGGGAATGGGGGCCACCTCGGTCATCGAGTCCGATCATTTTGTGATAGATCATGTCGATCACCTTTTCGCCAGTGTAGCCACCAAGGACCGATATCCCAAGGGCAAGCGTGGCGGCCATCGGTGCGAGCCGATTTTTCCAAGTGAACTGACGCTTGAATGCCCGGATGATCAGAAAGACCAAGCACGGGAAATAGATGGGTGTTTTGGCAAAACTTCCCAGCGATGCAGCAATGATGATCAAGGTGAAATAGATGTGACCAAAGGCGATTTCTATGTCGTGGAAAGGAAGGCCGTGTTGGCGGGCATGATCACGCCTCTTTCTAACAAAAATCGAGAAGGTCGCGAGAGGTATGGTCCGATGCATGCCGTAGGACTGGACGAACTGAAGAGGAAAGAAGAGCAGTGGCAGCCAGATGACCGTGCTCGGGAGGGCGTCGAAAACCGACGAGTTCATCCACACCAAGACGCCTGCGAAAAACAGCAGGAGAATCGATGCTTGCCAGGCCCGATAAAATGCCTGTTCGCCAAAATCCCAGCGGAAGCGCGTCCAGTGGGCGGCCTCGGTGGCCACGGCGACCAGCAGGCCGATTAGCGGGTGGCCGATCATGCCACCCCAGAAAAGCAGGCTGATCCCCAGCAGCAGCCGCGGTGGTCCGGGCTGAGCTCTTTTGGAACGACTGGAGGTGGGCATGACGAACTGGTGCTAAATGCTTAGACTCTAAAGGTTCGGAGGAAGGCGCATCAAGTCCCGAGCGAGTTGCGAGGAACGGACGAAATGAACGCGCGGTGGCGGCACGGCAGGAGGCTCGTGGCAGACGACGATGGCGGCGATTTCGACACCAAAGGTTGAGATCCGGCGGAGGAGTTGGGCGCGTTCTTCAGACCATCCGGAAAGAATGGCGAGGCAGCCGGCAAGGTCTTCGGAGTGACGAAGGACAAGTTTGTTGAGTGAATCAAACTCCGGCTCGGCAGAAGCCTCAACTCCCGCGAGCACTTCTAACAGAGTCTCCGCCCGGTCTACTCCGCGACCGGCGGTGACGACGTGTTCGCGTCCGGAGATGAACATCAAATCGATGAGGCATTCCTGGGTGTCGACCGATGCGATGAACGAGGCTGCGACGGTCACGGCGTCTTCGAAGAGTTCCTCGTCGCCCGGGTCGGGAAAAGTATCAAGGACCAGGCCGTGGCGGGGGAAAAAGGTGTCTTCCAGTTCCTTGACGATCGGTTGACCGGTGCGTGCCCAGCTTTTCCAGTGGATAAGCCGCAAGGGATCACCGGGGCGGTACTCGCGCAGGCCGACGAATTCACCGGACTGGCCGGCGGTGCGCGAGGCGGCGTCGCCCCCAGGCTGAAAGCGGGCGCTACCGGGAAGTTCAAAAGGGGGGAGGCGATGGCGTTTGGGCAGCACCGCGAGGGTGCCGGTGGGTGCTTTGACCCGGGCGCAGCGCTGATAGAAACCGAAGGGATCGGGAAGCAGGACGCGCAGGTCATCGAGCCGGATGAGTCCGCGGCGCCTCGGGATAATCTCGGCGAAAAAGGTGTCAACCGCCCCGGCTCTGAGCCGGAGAGGCTCGTCACCGTAGCCGGAATGAAAAGCGAGGCGGCGGTCCTGAAGCCAGCTCCAGCAGTAGTAGGAAAAGGTGCGGTCGAAGGCGTTGCGGGATTCACCACCGGGCTCGCGTGCGGCCAGGAAGGATGCCTTTCTGGGCCGTGAATCAGGCGGGGTCTCGGTGAGGTAGGCGTGATGGAGTGGAAGCAGTCCGCAGTTTCGGACCCGGTAGCGGAGTTTGACCGGTTCACCCGCGGTGGCGTGGCGCGGCATGTCGCGGACCACTTCCAGCCGCGCGCGTCGGAAGGGAAGGGAGATCAGTGCGAGCACGCCAAGTGAAATGCCGAACGACAGCAGCATGAAAATCGGGTTGCTACCCTTTCCCGGTGCCTGGCCGCCGGCGAGGCAGGTGATCACCATGCCAAGGATCAGCAAGCCCATGCCTGCG
>Ga0100401_1001595_pt1 | contig 18360 bp, 21 predicted proteins | sample CryGeymeta201525_FD_80421 | JGI IMG/M metagenome (GOLD analysis project Ga0100401, IMG submission 80421) | Groundwater microbial communities from Crystal Geyser aquifers in Utah, USA - Crystal Geyser metaG 2015-25 | ecosystem: Environmental > Aquatic > Deep subsurface > Groundwater | place: USA... | reverse complement strand
TGAAAGACCTGCACCGCCCGGAGATTCGCGACCTGTTCCGGGCGATCTGGACCGATCCCCACTCGCTCGACCCCTCGAAGCACGCCGCCAAGGTCACCCGCGAAGTCGCCCGCGCCCTCGCCGACCTCGCCCGCTCGCTGGAAAAGGACGGCCACGACCCGCAGCACACCGCCGGGTTCCTCCAGCGCTGCCTGTTCACGATGTTCGCCGAGGACGTCGGCCTGCTGCCCGAGGACGCCTTCCTCGGCATGCTCGAACGCGTCCGCGAGCAACCCGCCGGCCTCGTCACCATGCTCCAGGCGCTGTGGACGGACATGGCCACCGGCAGCGAGTTCTCCGTCGCCATCCAGCACAAGATCCCGCACTTCAATGGCGGCCTGTTCAAGGAAACCAGCGCCCTGCCGCTGCGGCCCGACCAGATCGCCTACCTCATCCACGCCGCCCGGCAGGACTGGTCGGCGGTCGAGCCTGCCATCTTCGGCACCCTGCTGGAACGCGCCCTCGACCCCCGCGAGCGCCACAAGCTCGGCGCCCACTACACTCCCCGTAGCTACGTCGAACGCCTCGTCCGCCCGACTCTCATCGAGCCGCTCCGCGTCGAGTGGGAAACGGTGAAAGTCACCGCCGCCCAGCTCGACGAACAGGGCAAGACGCCCAAGGCCCGCGAGGCGGTCGAGACCTTCCATCACAAGCTCGCCCGCACCCGCGTGCTCGATCCCGCCTGCGGCTCGGGCAACTTCCTCTACGTCTCGCTCGAACTCCTCAAGCGCCTCGAAGCCGAAGTCCTCGACCTGTTCGAAAAGCTCGGCGGCAACCGGGCGCTCGAAATGGACACCGTCCTCATCCGCCCGTCGAATTTCCTCGGCATCGAGATCAACCCGCGGGCCGCCGCCATCGCCCAGCTCGTGCTCTGGATCGGCTACTTCCAGTGGCACAAGCGCACCACCGGCAAGGCCGACACCAACGACCGCCCGCTGCTGCCGAAGCACAACTCCATCGAATGCCGCGACGCCGTGCTCGACTACGACGAGAAGATCCCGCGCCGCGACCCGGAGACCGGCGAAGTCGTCACCATCTGGGACGGCCGCACCACCAAGCCGCATCCGGTGACCGGAAAGGAGGTGCCGGATGAAAGCGCGAGGATTCCCTTGTTCGATTACACGAATCCACGAAGGGCCGAGTGGCCGTCGGCGGATTACATCGTCGGGAATCCGCCGTTTATCGGGAAGGGAAGGATGCGCGATGCTCTTGGGGATGGCTATGTCGAATCGCTTCGTAAGGCATGGACAGGAAAGGTTCCAGACTCGGCGGATTTCGTCATGTACTGGTGGCGGAGGGCGGCTGAAATTCTTCAGGACGGAAAAATTATCCGATTCGGCTTCATTACCACGAACTCGATTCACCAAACATTCAATCGTCGCGTGCTCGAAGGATTCGTCGGTATCGAGAAGAAGCCTATCTATATCTTCTTTGCGATCCCCGACCATCCTTGGGTTGATTCCGCAGATGGGGCCGATGTCAGAATCGCCATGACCGTTGCGGACCGTTCGTCCCGCTTAGGCGAGCTGCAAAAGGTCGAGATGGAGGAATGCCAATCAGACGGCGAGGCAGAGGTCGCACTCACAACGAATACCGGGGTAATCGGCCCCGATCTCAAGGTTGGAGCGAATACGGCGGCAGCCGTCGCCCTCGGGGCGAATTCTGGGATCTCGTGTCTTGGACTGATTCTTGGAGGGAAAGGTTTCAAGGTTCCGAAGAGTCTCGCCGATACAATTAATCAGGAGGCCGGACCATCCGGTCCTTTGGCTAATCCAATCTGGAATGGTAGCGATCTCACCGACCGGTGGGCTGGAAACTACGCGATCGACGCCCACGGACTCTCAGAGGGTCAACTGATGGAGTTGTCACCAACAGCTTGGCAACACCTAAAAAACACCGTATATGATGTGCGCCAGACGAATCGCGATCCGAAGTTGCGGCAATTCTGGTGGCTTTTCCGGCGCGCGAACACTGAGTTTCGCAATAGCACCGCAAGTCTTGAGCGCTTTATTGTCACCTCCGAAACCGCGAAACACCGGATCTTTCAATTCCTCGGTGGAGCTGATCGACCGGAACACAAGTTGGTCGTAGTGGCGTCTGAAGACGCGTTCTTGTTCGGGATAATGTCGTCGTCAATCCACGTTGCCTGGGCGTTGCAAACAGGAGGCCGTCTCGGTGTCGGAAACGATCCTGTTTATGTGAAGACCCGCTGCTTCGAAACCTTCCCATTCCCCGCCCTCGACGAAGGCCCGCTCAAGCAGCGCATCTGGGACCTGGGGGAGAAGCTCGATGCGCACCGCAAGGCGCGGCAGGCGGCGCATCCGGAACTGACGCTCACCGGCCTCTACAACGTCCTCGAAAAGCTCCGCACCGGCACCGCTCTCACCGACAAGGAACGGAAGATCCATGACCACGGGCTCGCGACGATCCTCAAACAGATCCACGACGACCTCGACCTTGCCGTTCTCGAAGCCTACGGCTGGCAGGATCTCGTTGATGCGAAGCCTCTTGCCGACCGCCTCGCCACCGGCGACGAATCCGCCCAAGAACTCGAACAGGAACTCGAACAGGAACTCGAACAGGAACTCCTCAAGCGCCTCGTCGCCCTCAACCACGAACGCGCCGCCGAAGAAAAGCACGGCCTTGTCCGCTGGCTGCGCCCCGAATACCAGGCTCCCGACGACACCGGTGTTCCCGCCTCCGAACAAAAGCAGATCGAACTCGAAGCCGAGTCCGCCAGCGCCAAGCCGATCACGCCGGCCGAGAAGCTCAAGTGGCCGGCTTCCATGCCCGATCAGGTCGCGGCCATCCAACGACTCCTCCCCGCCACCGGTCCCGATCCGGCGGAACTCGCCGCCTGCTTCGGCAAGCGCACCCAGGCCCGCATCCGCACCATCACCGAGATCCTCGACACCCTCACCGCCCTCGGGAAGCTCTGATCCGAAGGAACGGTCGACGGGCAGGCCCCAAGGGCGGAGATCAAATCGCCCGCCTTCCGGCTCCGCATATTTTGCGGAATGGGGCGCGCCGCTTGTCGAGGCACCTGATTGCGGTTGTTTGCCATCCCCTATCCGATAGGACTGGGGACAGATGAAAAAGAGTCTGACTCTGCCAGCGGCGTTCGCCCTGGTCCTGTTGCCCGCCGCAGCTCTCGCGCAAGATGACCCGGTGACGATTGTTGGCCCTCTTGCGGACGGCACACCACCTCAACCCGCGCCGGAAGTGGTCCTGCCGGAAGTGGAGATCCGGGAAACCCTGGAGCACCAGCTTGGCGACCGGAAGATCACCATCAACCGCATCAAGGATCCCGGTCTTCCCGATCCGCGGCCAGCACCACCGAAGACCACCGAGCTCACGCCGGAGCAGATCGAGGCATTCCGCAATTCCCCCGAGGTCCAGCAGTGGCTGGAGGAGGCGGCAAAGACGACCCACATGTTCATCTCGGCGACGGTGATCGACCAGCGGGCCACGCTCATTCGCTGGTGGCACGAGGGCTCCGAATACCTTGCCTGGTCGAACGCCAACTGGCTGTACCTCACCGGGTTCACCGACTGCCAGAAAGGAGACCGGCACTTCTCCAGCCTGCTGATCGCCTCCAACATGAACTCGACCCAGTTGCCGGAGGATTCGCCCTACCGGATTCCCGAGGATCTTCCCGCCGTCCCGGGAACCTACAGGGTGATCAAGGGCGACCTCAGCAACACAGCGGCTTTCGAGGGGATCACCGCGTTTCACGAGCTTTACCAGTCCGATTTCGCACGTCTCAAAGCGGCTTATGACCTCCGCGAGCAACGGCGAATCGAACGGCAGGCCGAGCTTCTCGCCAATCCACCCAAGCCGAAGGACATTGTCGTCCACTACTGGAAGGTGGAGCCGAAGAAGGAAGCCCCCGAGCGCCCGAAAGGAGGTGTCCGATGAGAATCGCCATTCTCCTTGCTGGCATTTGCCTCTCAATCTCATCGGTCCGCGCCCAGCAGCCGATGGAGCTGACGATTGTCGGCGATCCGACCAACCACCAATTGAGTTGGAACACCACGTCCAACTACCACTATCACGTCGATTGCAGCCCTGACCTCTATGTGTGGGCGTGGACGGGTCTCTCGGTCTCGGGAACCGGGTCGAGGGTCACCTACGGATTCATGAGCAACTCCGAGAAGCTGTTTTACCGGGTCCGGGCGACTGCCGATCCGAACAGCGGCGGCTTCCTCGTCAAGCCGGAGGAGAACGACACGATCAACCAGATTGACGGGGTTTGCTTCGCCTTTGATTTGAGCGGCTTTTCCTCGTTGCCAGATCGGATCCGCATCTTTGAGCGCGAGTATGACACCGGGGACACCTGGAATTTCATCGGCTCAATCGAGGCGTTTGACGAGCGCATGGGAGAAAGGTATGTGCGAGGAAGTGCGGTCTGGCTGCCTCAGGAACAGGGTGAGCACGAAGTGCAGGCGGTAGCCGTCGATTCCTCAGGGACTGTTCTGGCTGCCGCCGTGCGGCGAATAATGATTTCGGAACAAGCGGCACCGAACATTTCCATCGTAAGCGGACCTTCCACTCCTTCCTCAACTGCGGTGGACCTCGCAGAGGCCTTCGAACTCGATTATGGGGACACAGTCCGTCGCGTGGAGTTTTACGACAACGGCGTGCTGATTGGAACAGCTACCCAGGAGCCATTCGAGGATACCGTTCTCGACCGGCAGGGGAATGAAGTGCAACTACTGAAAGGCCAGCATTCTATCGTCGTCCGGGCGTATGACTACACGGGAGCGTATGGAGAAAGCGGGGCCTACGGGGTGGAAGTAACCGGTGGCAACGCCCGTCCGGAGATCACGGTCACGGGTCCTCAGAGTGGGCTTGTGGTCGTCGAGGGAGATGCTTTCACAATCCAGTATGATCCGCCGACCGACCCCGACGGTGCCTCGAATCTGGCAAAGGTAGTAGCGTCGCGTTATATTATTCCTTATGCGGTGACCAACCCCACTAGATTCCCTGAAGAAGTAATCGCTCAGGACATTGCAGCTCCGTTTACCTCCCTCACCGTCGATACCGCAGGCTGGGATCCTGGAACCTACACGATCAAAGTGGTCGCGGAAGATGTGAGCGAAGAGCAAAGCTACCATCACTATTTCCGAGTCGAGGTGAAGAGTTCGAGTGCCGCGACGTTCGCTGCCGATCTACTGGAGGAAATTGCCGACGAGCAGTCGGTCACGCTTTCTAATCAAAAGTTCATCGGCAGGGAGCAATCCTCAGGCATCTTTCAGAATGCTCAGTCGTTCGTGTCCGCTTCGGTGAGCCAATGGCAGATTGATTCCGGTGTTCTCCTTACGACCGGAGATTTTGACCTTTGGGATGATGGAGACTACAGCGAAAGTGAAGGTCCTCAGCTTTCCGCGCAGGGAGATTTCGATCTTGAAAACCGGGTTGCCGGGGTTCAGACACAAGATGCTGCGATTCTTGAGTTCGACGTGTTTTGTCCGAACGGTCAATTGGAGTTCGAATACCAGCTGGGTTCGGAGGAATATGATGAATACGTGGGTGGGGGGATCGGCTATGACGACGTGTTCAACGATGCGTTCATGGTGATTGTTGATGGCGCAATCGTCACGCTTACGCCCGATTGCGCGGGGATTGTGGCAGTCAATACAATAAACAACGGCAATTCCACCAACGGTGAGGTTCCGATTAGAAATCGCCATCTATTCATGGACGATGACGATGATATCGATCCTGACGACAACCTTACCAACCAGATTGAATATGACGGGATGACCGTTAAATTGAAGGCGCATGTGTTTGTCCCACCGCAATCGAGTCACCATGTGAGGATCATTGTCACTGATGTGAACGACGGTATTTTTGATTCAGGACTATTTATTGAGGGAGAAAGCTTGCGGACCGTCGTGCCAACCCCATGATTTGAAATGAAATCCATACTTCGATTGCGGCTCTTTGTTGTGCTCTTTGTTGCGGGTGTTCAAAGTTCCTTCGGGGCTTCTGTGATGCTGGACTCTTTTTCGGAAGGAAGTTTTCTATTGCAGGGCGACGGAACGAGAACCAACGAGACCTCCATTGTTTCTCCCTTCGTGACTACGCGCACGACCGACGCCTGGGGTAATGGCACATGGAGCGTCACCTTGCCACCGGACAGCGGCGTGTTGACCTATGTTGTCGCGGAGATACTTGCTGGGCAGGGGGGGACTCGTTTTGCAATGGGGATTGAATACATAAATACCTCGGGCGGATGGAGTTTCCTTGGCTATGACGCGCTGGTGTTCGACTTTACGAGCGTTACCGGAGAGGGGCTGCTTGAGATTTTCGTGAACGATCAGGATTTTGGCGCGATGGTGCGAAGATCGGTAGCAGCACCTGGACTGCTGGTTTATCCTCTGGAGGATCTCGCGGCGTCCGACTTAGGGGCCCTTTCCAGAATGTCTGTTCGCGTGATTCCTCAGTCGGAAACGTTCTCGTTTTCCCTGAATGAGATCACTGTAGTTCCCGAACCTTCGATCCTCATGATGCTGCTTTCAGTCGCATTCGTATTCTGTGGTCGGCGGGTCCGACGCTCCGAAACATGACGCTTGTCTTTGGGGTGTCGGCGTTGAGCTTGCGTTAGCTTGTGTGGGCCCGCTGCCTCTCCTCGAACCGCTCGACCATCCATTGCGGTGGGTCGTCCCGGTCGCGGCGGATCAGGTCGGACTCGCTGACAGCACGCTCCAGCGTCTCCAGAGCTTCGCTGAGGTGGCGGCTCACCTGCTGGAGGGTCGCGCCGGTGGACGGCCAGGGACCCACCTTCCGGACCTCGTCGAGGTAGTGCTGGGCGAAGGGGCCGATGGGGCAGGTCGCCAGGGACGCCTCTCCCCCGACCGCCGAGAGCAGGATCTCGCGCACGGCATCGACGGCAGCACGCTTGAGCGTCCGGCCCTTGTTCAGGTGGAGCTGGAACCTGAGCTTGGCGGCAGCGTGACGGCTCCGCAGGACGGCGATGTCGCCGAGGTCGGCGCGGAACCGCCGCAGGTGTTGCAGGTCGTCACCCCTCCCGGGATTGGCGATCTGGGCGCTGGTGTCGGCGGCGATCAGCTCGTCCTGCTCGGCGGCGCTGAGCTGGTGGCACAGGGCGTTCGCCTCCTCGACGAAGCGCTTGAAGGCCGCGACCCGGCTGTCGGATGCGGGGTCCATGACGGCTCAGCGCTTGGTGAAGACCTTGAGGAACGCCTCGCAGGCGGCGACCAGGCGCTTCGCTTCGGCGAGGATCTCGTCCTGCGCGGCGTTGGCGCGGTCAAGGTGCCTGAGCGCGCCTTGCAGGCCCTCCAGCCGCCTTTCGGGGGTCTCGCTGGAAAGGCCTACGGAGCGGCTGGCGGAGCTGAGGTTGCCTTGCTGCGTCTCGGCCATGGCCAGCGGGCTGACGCCAAGCGCCACCTGTTCGGTGGCCTGACGGCGACGGTCACGCTCGGCGTCGCTTTGGACTTCTCGGATGAGCTGGCGGAAGATCTCGGCGGCTTCCCGAGGCAGGCCGGCCAGTGTCCTGGCGACCTCATGGCGGGCGGCGTTGCATGCCTTCTCGGCCTCGGTGAGGAGGGCGACCAGATCGGCCCGCAGGCGGGGTGCGCGGATGCTCTTGATCGTCACGACCTCTTCGGCCCTGGCGAGTTCGCCGAGGAGCGTCCGGGCCTCGTCCTCGTCGCGGCAGTCGCCCATGCGGGTCTTGATCGCGTCGCGGTCCCGGGTGGCGGTGTCGAGGGTAGAGAGTTCCGCGTGCAGGGATTCAGCCTGACCGAGGAGGGAACGGAACGCATCGAGCTTGGGAGTGGATTGGTCTTTCATCACCAATCCGGAGGGTGTCAACGATTCGTCGGGTTTTTCCTCCGACGACCGGCGGCAACTATCCGTCGGACGGCGTCAGCGGGTCCGGTGGGGCGTCGCCCTGCCCGTCACGGGTCCGGACAGGGCGAGCGCCGTTCATGCCGGTGAGAGCCGCCGCGACGGCCTCCGCGCCCTTGCGGTAGAGCGTGACGACCAGAAGCTCGCCGTCCACGAACACCGCCCAATGCCGGGTCGGGAAGCCGTCGCGTTTGCGGTAGCGTGTGACCTCGATCCTCACTTGTTCCAGCCTTCCCGGCGGGCCCGGGTTTTGACGGTGTGGTGGGACAGGCCGAACGCCTCGGCCGCCTTGCGGTAGTTCCGGCACTCCTCCCAATGGGTGCGGACCTGCTGCCAGAGGTCATCCCCGAATCCCGGGTTGCCGGGTTTGCCGTCGCTGGATGCCTGGGCCGGCTTCGGCTTCGACTTCCGGGCCGGCTTCGGCGCGGGCTCAGGGGTGGCAGTGTCGTCAGTGGCAGCGGGCGGTGGTGTCGGCTCGGTGGCGGGCAGATCACCGCCAGCGAGGATCTCGGCGACGATCTCACGAATGAGCGGCACCGGGATTTCCGTGATCGTGAACACGACGCCCCGCAGGCAGGTGCGGCCGACCTGTTCCTTGAGGAACTTCAGCGCGGCACCTCGGGTGCGGGCTTGGTAGCGGCCTTCGTAGAGGATCTTGTCGCCCTCTTCGCAAACGATCCAGTAGAGTTTGTCCATGATGGTGGTGAGTTGGTGGTTCACTCGGCGATGGGGCGGTTGACCCGGATCGTCCTGCCTTTGGTTTCCCCGGCAACGTAGCTGCGGGAGTCGAGCCGACGGCGGCGGGTCCGGCGGGTGCCGACCTTGCCGTAGGTCTCCTCGACGTAGCGGGTGATCGCGGCGTCACGATCCACCACGGCCAGTGCGTAGGACTGACGAGCGTCGCTGCCGTAGGACTGCTCGGCGCGGTGTTTCGCGGCGGTCAACTCGGCGTGGATGCCGTCATGAAGACCCCGGTAGTAGGACGCCTTGTCGGGGCTGACGGTGGTCCGCTTGAACTCATTCCAACAGCGGAAGAAGGTCTCCCGCAGGTAGGACAGGGCGAAGATCGCGAAGTCCACGTCGGCGGGTGCCCCTATGATGTCCACCGGCGTCTTGCGGTGGCCCTGCATCAGGATGACCCGGACGTTGAAGTGGGCTTGGAGCAGGGACAGGATCAGCATGTCCGCCGGGTTCAGGGACTTCGGCAGTTCATAGAGTCCCTTGGTGACGTCGATGCCCGACTTCTCGCCGGCCTCCATGCGGAGCAGGGCCGAGTCGATGTTGTGGCGGGTCATCAACTCCTGCGCCTTGGAGAGCGCCACGCGGGCTTCGTTCTCGGTGGAGCCGCGTGACCTGTCGGCCAGGCGGAGGAGCTTGCGGACCTTGTTCAGGATGTCGGGATGGTGGCTGTTAGAGTCTGTTCTCATAGCATCCCTCATCTGCCAGTCTGATCGGTCACGTCCATGTCTTTCGGAGGCTTTCTGTCGCCGCCGAACTTCCCACCCGGGTATCCACCCGATTTCCCACTTTTCCCACGGCCGGCGGCGCGGCGACCTGAGTTCAGAACAGAACAGATTGCCCGTGGTCGCGGGTGAGAGTCGCGCCAGACACTGAGCTTGCCGCACCACGGACGCACCTGGGCATCGACCGGACCGCGCCGTTATGTGGGAAGTCCACGATGGCGGGTTTCACGCGAAATGGACGCCGGTGGGGACAACCGGGCGTTGGGCACCTTGGCTAGAAGACTCCTGAACCGGGGTCCGCAGGCGTGGCGCGGCGACTGACCCTCACCAGAGCGCCGCGCCGGAGATTGCAGGTCGTTGACGTGTCCCACGAATGAACCGGCATCCTGCGATTCGTGCCCGGATTGCGGCTGTTTGCCGGAGGACACATAAGGGACACGATGCCTTTTGCCCCTTGTTTTCAGGCCTTGTTTTACAGGCTTTCTTGGATCGTGTCCCGTGTCCCCCCTATAAGGGGGGGGACACGGAGGACACGTTCGGATTCCCCGTGTCCCGGACACGTTGGGACACGTCAGGGACACGGGACACGTTCGGCCGAAGCCTGCTTCACTTTGCCAATCGAGTATGTGGCACCCACCGGCAGGCTGAATAGGTGACGCCTGCCGTCGATGGTGCGGATCAGGCCGCCCTCCTCGACCATCAACTCGACGGTGCGGTCGATGGTCTCGGCCTTGCCCAGGGTGCGCAGGGTGCGCTTGTCGGCCTGCTCGTGGACCTCCAGATACTTGCGGATGCGCGACATGGTGCGGATCGGGCGGTTGGAGGCGGGATTGTCCTGCGGCTTGCTGAAGGTGACGGCGGTCTGGTTGCCGTCGCCGGGCGCGAACTCGATCTCGACCACCTTGCGGCCGTTGGGCCCGACGCCCCCGTTGCGGTCCTTGGCGATGGTCAGGCAGACCGATCCCTTCTGTCCCGGCGAGTAGGGATCGACGACTTCGAGCGAATAGACCACGCCATCGTAGCGGCCGAGCTTGGCCCCCGAGCCACGCGACCACCGGCCCCGGTCATCCGAACTCTTGGCGACGTGGTCGGAGACGAGGACCGCCGCGTCGGCCCCCTCCGCAAACGGCCTGAGCCGGGTGCGGAAAAACTCGAGGACATCGCCCGCCTTGTCTTCCACAAGCCCCTCGGCGGCCATGCTTTCGGCAAGGCCATCGAGGACGACGAGCGTCGGCCGGTGGGCGGCGGCCCAGCGCTGGGTGAGCACGATGTCATCGGGCGTCGGGTTGTGGAGGTAGCGGCAGCGTTCGCGCAGGTCATCGCCGGAAGCACCGAACTGGAGACAGCGCCGGGTGAATCCAGCCGGGGTGTCCTCGGGGTCGATGTAGATGACCAGCCCGCCGTCACGCATCACCGCCAGGCTCGCCGCGATGGCGACGTTGCTCTTGCCCACTCCCGGCTCGGCATGGATCTCGTTGATCCGGCCCGCGTAGAACAGGCAGGCGTCGAGACCGACATCGGCGACGGTGGGACGTTCGAGTTCGCAACCGTTGGCGATGATCTCGGTCAGGTCGATGAAGGGAGGCGTGGAGACGTCTACACGTTCTGATTCCCAGGCGTCCCATGAGGTGGCACCGATTCTGGTGGCCAGCAGCGACTGGGCCCGGACCTCGCCGTCAACCGTGCGCCAGCCCTCGGGGCATCGGGACAGGCGCGACGGGTTTCGGTTCTGGCGGTCGAGGTCCATCGACCCGAACCACTTCCAGATGATGGCAACTCGGCGCTCGTATTCGGCCTTGTCGCGGGCATCGACCCGCACCCAGGCATGCAGGCTCTTGTTGCCCGAGTCGATGATGACCGAAACCGGCATGCCGCTCTCGATGATACGGCGATACTGTTCCGCCTTGGGGATTGGGTTGCCGTTGGCATCGCGATCAAACTCGACGAGCGCATGGCGGAACTCGGCCACATCCTCGTTGCGTGAGCCGCCTTTCTCCATCGGGTTGATCCGAACAAACAAGCCGAGCTTGGTGCCGAAGCAACGGTCGATGCCGCCCTTCCTGATGACACGCGCCCGCCACTCGGCGGCGGTGAGCGTCACGCCTTGGCGCGGATTCACTTCGCCGTCGACATCCTCCGCTGCTGGAGCGATGGCGACGAACTCATCGTCCTGGAAGCACGCCTCCAGAACCTTGAGGAATCCGTCGGTCATGGGCTCAGGCGGCCCGTTGACGGCGGGCTGGGAAGGTGCGCCATGGGAACATCCCGCGCCGGCCACGACCGGCTCACGGGGAGCCTTGGCGTAGGCCGAGCGCATCGTCTGGCGCGCCTCGGATTCGCTCAGGCCGTCAGCGCTGGCTCGCGGGAGGAGCTGGGATTCCGCCTCGTCGAGCGGCTTGCCAGCGTCACGGAACTGGCAGGTCGCGTCGAAGAGCTCGGCATTGCGTGTGCCCTCGGCCGCCCCGGAGTCGAGGTAGTCGAGGGTGCGCTTGGGCAGGGGCGTGGAGGTCCCCGGTGAGGTGTAGCTGGGCATCGGGTGAAATCAGTCGATGAAACCCGACGAATCGTTGACACCGCCCGCATTCACAGACGGCCTCCTTTCTTCGAGTGGGAGTCGTTATCTTCGAGTTGGTCCTCATCAGCGGCGGGGGGATGCGAGTCCCCTCGCCGCACTGTTTGAAGGTGCCGGTCGCGCTGTTCCCAGCGCTTCAACCGTCGCAGGTGACCCGCGGACGGTCGCAGGCCGAAGTGTTCCCTGAGGATCTTGAGCCTGCGGCTGACCGCCGCCGCCGAGCATCCGGCCCGCCGGGCACAGGCGCGGATCGAGTCCCAAGCGTCGTCATCCAGGATGCGCCAGGCGATGACGGTGATTTTCGGGTCGCCGGTGAAGAAGGTCCGGGCGACGTGGAGAACGAGATCGCGGAACTGGGCGCGGGACATGCCGCGCTCCGGTTCCTCGTCGGCTTCGGGTTCCAGCAGGTCCACCGGGTGGGTGAGATCCACCGCCGTCGGCCGCCCGTCGTGATCAAACCAGGTCATTGTGTGATCGTGGTTGGAGGTTGCGGTTGGCGGGCGGATCACAGCGCGGAATCCGGCTGGATGGGGTTGATCGTCATCCGGTCGAGCGCGGCATCGAGGTCCGACACGCGGTAGCGCACGGCACGACCGATACGAATGAACGGGACGAGTCCGAGGCAGCGCCAGTTGAAGAGCTGGCGGGGACGGACGCGGAGGTATTCGCAGGCTTCCGTTTCGGTGAGCAGGCGACCGGCAGGGGTAGTAGCTTCGTTTTGCATTCCACCAACCCCCGCCGTGTCAACCAAACGTCGGCTTTGGGCATCTACGCACGTTGACGCGCCTTCATGGGCATCTTTGCGGGACCGGGGAGGCGCATGAATTGTCATGCCGGCAAGACAAATGGCCTGCCCGGAGGTGGGAAATGTCGTTCCGGGACGACAAGTGTCAGCGCGCGCTGACGTTTGCGGCTCCTCGCCGGGTTGGTCGTATCGTTGACCGAACGAGCAACCCGGCCGGAATGTCTGCCCGGACAGACAACTGTTGACCCGGATCAACAATTGCCGGCCCCGGCATTCGCCACCATGCGTCTCACGGCGTCACCATGCCCGACACCCGCTCGGCCCAGTCGTCCGGAGGCTTGATGCCGAACCACACCTTCGCCGCCTCCTCGTCCACGACCTCGCGGTAGTGGCGGAAGATGACGTCCGGCGAGTTTCCCGACTCAAGGGCCGTCCGAGGGACATCGCCGGTGAGCGCGACCCGGTAGCTGATGAAGGAATGGCGCAGGACGTTGCGCGGCCAGCCGATCCCGAGTTCCTTGGCAAGCTTGCTGGCTTCCCTGCGTCGCCAGCTTGCGGGGATGATCGGCCCGCTTTTCATGAGCGGCTCGATCCATGCGGCGAGGTTGTCGCTGATCGGGATGAGCCGGCGGGCGGCCGTCTTCGCCTGGGTGGCGCGAAGCTCAATGTGACGACGTTCGAGGTTCACCGCATCCCAGTCGAGCCGGTCGAGTTCCGCACCCCGGATTCCGGCAAAGCCACGGATCGCCAGCATCGGGATCAGGTCCGCCGGAGCCGCCCGCAGCAGCTTCTCGAACTGGTCCGGGGTGTAGATCTCGTTGTCCTTCGCCGGGACCTTCACCTTCGACAAGCGCGACGCCTCGGTGATCTCGGACTTCGGCAGGTAGTTCCGCTGGCGGGCGAAGTTGAACAACCCCTTGATGCACTGGAGGAGGTTGTTGCGCGAACTCGCCGCGTAGCCGGTGCCCCGGAGCCATTCGTCAATCTGCTGGCTCTTGACGTGCAGGATCGGGCCGGGAAACCGATCCGAGATCAGCTTGAACTGCCCCTTGAGCTGGATCAGGTGGACCCGGCTGACGTTGTCCTGGCGCTTGGCCTCCAGCATCTCCTCGCAGACCTGCGGGACGGTGACGCCCAGCTTGACGCCGTCGTTCTGCCGCATGAATTCCTGAACGGCGGTGACCAGCGGGATGTCCCCCAGAATCTCCCGCGCCCGGACGTATTCCTCGATGGCGGCGACCATGGGGGTGTCGAGCGGGCCGAGGAGTTTCCTGACGGAGTGGAACTGCTCGCGGTCCCGCGTGCTCAGGTCGTTGTTGGCCGCCAGTCCATGCTGGATCTTCTCGGCAACGAGCTTGGCTTCCTTCTTCGCCTTTTCGAGGTCGGTGAACATCCGCCGTCGCCGCCGGCCGTCGTGGTAGAAGGCGATGGTGTAGCGGGTCTTCCCACCCGTGGTGCCCGCGTAGATCGGGATGGTGACCGACCCGTGCCGAACGGTGGTGTGGGGTCCCTGCGGTGCTTGGTTCTGCTTGGTGGTCCTTTTGCCGTTTGTCAGATATTTGTCAGACATGCCTATGACGAGGTGTCAACGACTCGTCGGAAGGGCATTTCCGAGGCTCCCAATCCGTTGATCTACAAGGCGTAGAGCGGATCAGGTTCGGGCCGACTATCCCGAGGCCTCGCGAGATTTCACAAAGGTTGACGCGAAGGCCAGGGTCTATGGCCCGCAAAAAGAAACGTCGCAACAAGATCGTCGAGATCGGCAGTGGAGCCGCCCAAGTGCGGATCTACACGGTCAACCGCTCCAACGGATACCTCCAATACTCCATCATTTGGAAGGAGGGTGGTCGCCAGTGGACCAGAACGTCCGCCTCAACCTCTACAACTTCGATGAAGTGCTGGAGGTGTTGAAGGGTCGCTACAAGGTCGAGCCCGCCCAGCGGTAAGCCACCCATAAACGAAAACGCCCCCCGGACGGTGGAAACCATCCGGGGGCGTTCTGTTACTATCCAACCGCCCCTACGACTTGAAGCTCTGGTTCACCTTGCCGTCGTCGAGCAGGTCTCCGACCCGGTTTACGGTGTCCTTGAGAATGGAGGCTGCTGCGAAGATCACGACACCAACGGCCGGATCAACAAAGGGAATGACATTGAGGGCGGAGATGAAGCCGGCGAGCTTGCCGACGTAGCTGAGATCATGGGAATAGCCGCCGTAGAGGTTGTTCACGACTCCGATTCGGCGCAGCGTATAGTCTGTTGCGGAGGGATCGAGGAGGAGTGGAACATTGTTCAAGGTCCAGCTAACAACGCCGTTTGTGTATATAGGCCCGGTGATGGAATTGTAGCCAACATCTTGAGACGTCACCGACGGAAATGAAGTCAGATAGTGGGTGCCCGCGAAATAACCGGACCTGAAGACCTTCAAGGTCGTCTCTGCGACTTCTTGGCTTCTCGATACATTGATGCTAGGTGGGAACCAGCGGAGGAACGGCGATCCAGTTGTTGTCCCGGAGTTGGAAAGTCCTATTGGCAAAATCCGCCGCGCGGATGGTATTGATCGCCCACAACAGCTTGTTGAGGATGCTCTCCCGATTTGGCTGCCGGAGTGCGATCATGATTACCCCGGCGTGGCGCTCGTAGAGGTGGGGAATGGTGTGGAAAAAGTCCCGGTCGGTTGTTAGGAAGACTGCGCCGAGTTTTTGAGCCTCCGCAAAGATCTCAAAATCAGGAATGCCTTCCCGGGGCGTTCCCCTCAGATCGAAGGCCTCGTGGCCAGAAGTGGAGAGAATCGCTACTGCCGATTTAGGAAAATTCTCGTCCAGAAAGAATTTCATGCGACCGCTTCGTAGGCCGAGGCTTGGTAGTCTGAAAGCCGGCTGGCGAACTCCAATGCGGCCTCGAGGTCGGCTCGGGTGATGTTGGGATAGTCTTCGAGCACCGTCTCGATCGAGTCACCGGCCCCCAAGGCTCCTAGCAAAGTCGAGACCATGACCCTGGTTCCCCGGATTACGGGCTTACCATGGCAGATGTTTGGGTCGATCTGGAGTCGTGGGCTCATGGTGAAAAGCTACCACTTGGCAGGAATGAATCAATCCGGATCTCCTCGTGAAGAATCGTTGGATTGGGAGCATGTTTCGCGCCATTGGATACGAAGCATCGCGAGCTGGTCGGCGAAAGAGGTGGCAGACGAAGCCGAGGCGCTCCAACGGGTCCTCACTCCGTTCCGGCGAAGGATGCAGTGTTGATATTGGGCGAGCCGAGCCAGTGGGAGATGGAGCACGCGTTCTTCGGGCCATCCTGTCTCGGCGGCGATGGCGAAGACTTGGGCGGCTAGGAATCCGGGTTCGTCGCAGGGTGGGGCTTTTTTCCAACACCCGACATGGGATCCACCTGTGCCGCCTCCAGTTCTTTCGACTGCTCTTCGAGTCGCTTGAATGCGGTCTGGAAATCGGTCGGGGTGAGGCCGCCACAGAAGATCAGAGTCTCTTCGCGGAAGCGCTGGTCGTCGAATGAGGCGCGCACAACATCGGGCCACGGAGCGCAGTGGGTGTAGACGAAGCCCATCAAAGCCGAGGTGAAAGCAGGAGTGCCTTCTTCGGGCATTTCGCCTTTTACCAAGGGATTGTCCGTGCGCAGGAGGACATCGTAGCTGGCGAGCGACAGGGATCGCATCGAGTGGCCTCCAACGATGGTTTCCACCTCGTGAAAGGCGGCAGAGAGGAGCTTTTCTCGGTCGTCCATGGGATCAGAGTTGTCGAAGAATCAGCTCTTCAGTTCGAGGGGAGGCGTCGAGTGAAAGGAGGGCGATCTTGCCCCGGCGCTGGATGCATGCCAGTGGTACATCCCGCTTCACCTTGTCGACGAGTCGCTCCCGGTTGAGCAGGCTGCACTTGATGTAAGCGAAAGGATGCTCGGGGTTGGCGAGGTGCCAAGCATCGTCGTTCCATGCTTGGATGAATTCCTTGGTCTGGAACTTGCCATCGGCGCTCTGCGGTTCAAAAAACCACACGACGCGTTCGGCTTGGATGCCATCGCCGACGACGCGAACGAACGGCTTGTCGGAGAGCGGGATGCCAACGGCGGTCAGCGCGGCCGCCAGGCAGGTGTTGCTCGTGGCGGTGGAGGACAGGTGGGATACAGCGTTCATGGGTGGATCTCGGGATGAGGGTGGATCAGGTGCTGCTGCCCGCCGTGACGAACGGCTAGTGCTTGGCGGTGAGGTCGATCTTCTCGAAGTCCTCGTTGTTCAGGCTGCGGCTGACCTGCATCAGGATCGTGGTGCCACCGCTGGACTGAAGGTGCGCCGGGACCGAGTTGGCCAAGGCGAGCGCGGCACCGATCTTGCCCGTGGAGGGCGAGTCCTTCTTCACGAGCCCCGAGAGCTTGATCTCGACCATCTCCTGATAGAGCGACAGGCCGATGATCTCGAGCTGGCGCGACGAAAGCGCCCTGCCCGTCATCGGGAAAATCCACAAATCAGGCAAAGGCGGAAAATCCGCCGCCACCCAGCCCGATCCGCTGCACGGCCTTTACGAAGTCGCCATCGATGGGAAAAAGTGTGTCGTCGAATACGAAACGGATTCCGACCTGCGCGACAGCGAGCAGATTCCGCTTCTCGAAGAAGGCGGCATCGAGGCCTTCATCCGCCGCGAAGTCCTGCCCTACACGCCGGATGCTTGGGTGAAGAAGGACGCCACCAAGATCGGCTACGAAGTCAGCTTCACCCGCCACTTCTACAAACCCAAACCACTCCGTACGCTGGCGCAAATTAGCAGCGACATTCTCGCGCTGGAGCAGGAAACCGACGGGCTGCTGAGCGAAATCACGAAAGGAGCAACGGCATGAGTCCCAACTCCAAAGCCCCAACGGGGCGACCTCAAGCCAGCCTAGGGCAACGCCCTAGGTGTGGTTCCCGTCAAGATACCGGAGCCCTGAAGGGGCGATCTAATGGCGGCGGGCGGTTTTGGAACGCCCCTTCAGGGCTCAATTCATTTTCCATTGCTAACCCAGGGCGCTGCCCTGGGCTGGTATGGCTCTGCCCCGTTGGGGCGCAAGAAGGAGGTGCCGCATGATCGAAGACCTCAAACCGTATGCGCAATACAAGGAGTCGGGATCGAAGTGGCTCGGGGCGGTTCCGGTCAGCTGGGAAGTTAGAAATCTTCGCACACTCATCTCACCGCGTTCCGAACGTGATCGTGCCGATTTGCCGCTATTGTCAGTAGCCCGAGAAAAAGGCGTTTTTGTTCGTTCTCTCACCGACGCAGGGGAAAATCACAACGTCATCCCTGAGGACTTGAGCAACTACAAGGTCGCTCGTGCTGGCAATCTCGTGATCAACAAGATGAAGGCGTGGCAAGGTTCGATGGGGATTGCGCCATGCGATGGGATTGTTAGTCCTGCCTATTTTGTCTTCGACTTCCGCATCGCAAACCACGCCTTTGGTCAGAAGCTTCTACGCAGTAAGCCGTATGTGGCACACTTTGGACAGGCATCCGATGGTGTCCGCGTCGGCCAATGGGACTTGTCCATTCCCGGAATGCGCCAGATTCCGGTGCTCGTGCCTAGCGAGACCCTATTCGAAAAGCCATTCGGGCAGGGTGATTTTCGAATTTTTAGTTGAAGCGGGCGGTCTGCAGAGGGTGCCGAGGGCTTGCGGGAGGTGCGCAG